>UMFX01012516.1_pt1 | contig 13279 bp, 8 predicted proteins | sample 1965131 | NCBI WGS metagenome assembly UMFX01 (sample SAMEA4836058, study PRJEB28245) | human gut metagenome | biome: gut microbiome; material: fecal sample | place: Denmark | collected 2008 | reverse complement strand
AACTTGATGAGTCACTACTTTTACCATAATCCGAACTTGATGATGAGCTAGATGTTCCTAGTGATCCGTTATAAACATTTGACGTTGACGAACCAGTTAGGAAGACGTAACTACCATTGTTGTAAACACCACTAGGCATATCGAAATCTTTCGAACCTGCACCATACATCTGGTTGAGGTATCTACTTGTTAGACCGTAGATTTGTTTAGCGATATTTAGGTCTGAGCCATAAAGTGGAGTTTTACGGTTTTCATAACCTGTCCAAATGGCCATTGCATATTTAGTATTATAACCAACGAACGTTTCGTCAGGAACAATAAGATCAGCGTAGACGCCACTTTCTTTTTGTACTTGATAGTACTCATCGTCACTGTAGCTAGATGTACCCGTTTTACCAGCATTGATGGTGCCAGGTACATAAGCTTCAGTCGCTGTACCACCTGTCAAAACCTGTTTCAACATGCTATTCATCATATAAGCTGTTTGTGGCGACATGGCCTCGACACCTTTAGAATCGTATGATTTTGTTGAACCATCTTCAAATTTAATTGATTTAATGTAGGATGGTTTATAGTAAGTACCACCATTGGCAAAGGCTGCATAGGCAGCCGCCATCTTCTCACTTGAAGCACCATATTTAGGATCTGATGATGTTGTTGAAGATGAGATAGCGTTTGAATAGAACATCTCTGGGTACTCAATACCTAAATCTTTCAAAAAGGATTGAGCATACTCCAAGCCAGTCGCTTGAAGCGCTTTAACCGCAGGAACGTTACGTGATTTTTGAATCGCATAAGTCAGAGAGATACTTCCGTAATACTTGCGGTCCCAGTTGTAAACTGGAGTTGAAGTACCTGGGAAATTATAAGGGGTATCGTAAACGGTAGTACCGGTGTTAGTATATACTCTTTTTTCAATAGCAGGTGCGTAATCGGTGATAGGTTTCATTGTAGATCCCCAGTCACGGTCAGTTTGAACAGCTTGGTTTGTACCAAGGGCAATATTTTCGTCTTGGTGACGTGATCCCAATTGAGCAACAACATGTCCATTGGTAACATCAATGATAGTAGAAGCTACTTGAAATTTGTCATCAGGATAAGCAATATAATCATTTGAGTTGTAGACATTCCAAATGTATTTTTGAATATCAGGATCAAGATTTGTATAGACATCGAGCCCAGCTGAGTAGATATCAGCATTGGCTTCGGTAGAGACTTGTTCAATAACTTGTTTGATGTAGTTATCTAGGTATGGTTCGTAGCTAGCTTTATTCGTAAGTGGAAGAAGACCATCTGATACATCCGTTGCTTTAGCTTGCTCGTACTCCTCTTTAGAAATATTTTTGTCTTCATACATTTCATTAAGAACAGTGTTGCGACGTTCTTTAGCAGCATCCGGATTAGCATAAGGATTATATTGTGTTGGTGCTTGTGGGATACCAGCAAGAAGAGCTGCTTGGGCAACTGAGAGGTCACCTAATTCTTTACCAAAATAAGATTTAGCTGCGGTCTTCATACCGTAGTAACCATTACCCATATAAACCTTATTAACGTAGAAGGTCAAGATTTCTTGTTTAGTATACTGACGCTCCATTTGGAGAGATAACCATATTTCTTGTGACTTACGTTTAAGGGTTTGGTCTGAGGTATTAGTTGAGAAGTAGGCTAACTTAATCAACTGTTGATCAAGTGTAGATCCCCCTTGAGTGCTGTTATGGCGAAGGTTGTTAATAGCGGCTCCCATAATACGATAAACGTCAATGCCGCGATGGGTAAAGAAACGCTTATCCTCTATAGAGGTAATTGCATTGACTAGGATTATAGGAATCTCATCTGTTGATGCACTTTCACGTTTTTCGGATCCCAAGTCAGCAATAAGACTACCATTACCATCGTAAATCCTACTTGAGTTTGTTGATTGCAACTTGTTCTCGGTAAGTTTAGGAACACTGCTAACATAGTAAGCAAAGAGTCCACCACCAGCGATGACACAGATTACAAAGAAAGTGAGTAGTCCAATAAAAGCGTATTTTGCAATACGCCATCCTAAATTTTGATCTGAAGCAGCTGAGCGTTTTCCTTTGCTATAGCGAGAAGAATCTGAACGTTTAACCTGTGTGTTTTTAGCACGTTTAGTTGAACCGTTAAGTGATTCTTTAAAGTTGCTGAAATTAAATTTAGCCATTATGTGTTACCACCTAATAATTTTTCAATGATCTCTAAATAAGGAACTTGAGGATAAGCTGATTCTGCGATTGCATAACCTCTTTTTTTGATATAATCAAGAGGCATTGATTTTGTCCCCTTATCAATTTGATAAAAAGCGATTAAGTCTTTGGCAGGCAGAAGGTAGGTTTCCTTAAGCGTTGAAAAGTGGAGTAGCACGAAGCAGATTCCATCTTGATTGATGACCTGAGACATGTGCTTAATTTGATGCGCATGAAAGTTTTTCATAGGCATAGATGTCTTTTGCCGTGTCTCTTTGGCTTCAAAATCAATATAGTATCCTTTGTAAACGCCAGAGTAGTCAGTAGTTGAGGCTTGCCTAAAGTAAGCTTCTACAATCTTTGCTCGTGAGCGTTTTGGATAATCGACTTTGACGATCTGAACCGGTGTAGGTTTCTTATGAATAACGGCTAAGCCACGCGACAAATAGTAATCATTAGTCGCATTAATAGCAGATTCAAAGTTCATCCCCCGATTGGCAAAGTCAACTCTATTAGATTTTTTAGTACGTACTTGTGCTATCTTACGAGATATCTGATGGGGATAGTTTACCATTTCTTTCCCTTCTTATTTATAAGATATGCATAAAGACTATTTCATTATACCATAAAATGAGCGAGGAAAACAATAAATGACATCACTACTCATAACGGGCTATAAGAGCTTTGAACTTGGTGTTTTTAAAGACAAGGATCCTAAGGTAAACATCATTAAGAAAGCAATCAAACGTGATCTTAAACGTTTTTTAGATGAAGGTGTGGATTGGATGATTTTTACTGGGAACCTTGGTTTTGAATTTTGGGCGCTAGAAGTGGCTAAGGAACTTCAGAAAGACTACCCTTTGAGGTTAGCGACGTTATTTCCATTTGAAACACACGGTCAGAATTGGAGTGAAGCTAACCAAGAAAAATTGGCAGCCTTTAAACAAGTTGATTTCGTAAAGTATAGTTTTCCAGCTTATCAATCGCCAGCTCAGTTCAAACAATTTAATCAGTTTCTCATCGATAATACAGACCAAGCTTATTTATTTTATGAGCCTGAAAATGAAACAAATTTGAAATATTTTTACAATATGATAATAGCAGCAAGTGATTATCCCTTATTTCGATTGACTTTTGATGACCTCAATGAAGTCATGTCGGAATAGGATATAATTGCGTTTTAAACTTGCATTTTTATATTTTTTTCTGTATCATGAAAACAATAGACTGTAAAGTATTAGTAAGTTGGATAAGACAAGTATTGGAGAAGAATAATGGCTAAGATTAATTTAACGCCCAAGAAAATCTACGAACAAGAATTTAAAACAAGCATACGTGGATACGATAAAACAGAAGTTGATGAGTTTCTAGATGATGTGATCAAAGATTACACTGTCTACATTGCTCTAGTTAAGGAATTGCAAGAAGAAAATGCAAAACTGAAGGCTAAGGCAACATCGGCTCCTGCAAGCCGTCCCGCATATGCAAGTGCGACAAGTGAACCATCACATGCCACTGCCAATATTGCTTCGGCTTCAAACTATGATATCTTAAAACGTATCAGTCGTTTGGAAAAAGAGGTCTTTGGAAAACAAATCGTCGAATAAAACTGGTTTTGTGCAATTTTCGGATAATCGCATGGTTGCAAGTAAGTCTTCCATGAGGAAAGTCCATGCTAGCACTGGCTGTGATGCCAGTAGTGTTTGTGCTAGGCGAATCAATAAGCCTAGGGACTTGATTTTCAAGTTACGGCGAGCGAACTGGCTAAGTCTTCGGATAGGTTTTAGTAGCTCTGAAAGTGCCACAGTGACGGAGTTTTTAGGGAAACCTAAAAAGTGGAACGCGGTAAACCCCTCAAGCTAGCAACCCAAACTTTGGTAGGGGCATGGGATGGCCGGAAACGAACGGACCATTCTGACTGCTATGCAGTAGACAGATGATTATCGAAGGAAGTGGTACCTAGTCACTTCTGGAACAGAACATGGCTTATAGAAAATTGCATATAGGTGAGGCTGGGACACATGTCTCAGCCTTCTTTTAGCAAGAATCGTCTCTTTTGCGTCTACCATCTAAGGGCAAGAGTGAATAATAAGCTATAGCTTAGGGAAATTTGTACTCGTAATAATTAGGTAAAAGGATGACAATGAAAGAAACATTTACATTAGTAGCAACTGCTGCAGCCGGACTTGAAGCTGTGGTTGGACGTGAACTACGTGAGTTGGGGTATGAGACCCAGGTTGAAAATGGTAAGGTGCGTTTTCAAGGTGATGTTCGTGCAATTGCTGAAACTAACCTTTGGTTGAGAGCTGCAGACCGTATCAAGATTGTGGTGGGTGAGTTTCCAGCACGTACTTTTGAGGAGCTTTTTCAGGGAGTTTTTGCTTTGGACTGGGAAAATTATCTTCCCTTAGGTGCAAAGTTCCCAATTTCAAAAGCTAAATGTGTTAAATCAAAGCTTCATAATGAGCCGTCTGTTCAGGCGATTTCTAAAAAAGCTGTCGTTAAAAAACTACAGAAGTATTTCCACCGTCCGGAAGGAGTGCCTCTTCAAGAAACAGGTGCGGAATTTAAGATTGAAGTTTCCATCTTAAAGGATAAGGCTACTGTTTTAATTGATACTACAGGCGCTAGTCTTTTTAAGCGTGGTTATCGTACTGATAAAGGTGGGGCACCTATTAAAGAAAATATGGCAGCTGCTATTCTTGAACTTAGCAACTGGTATCCTGACAAACCTTTGATTGACCCAACTTGTGGTTCGGGGACCTTCTGTATTGAAGCTGCTATGATTGGAATGAATATTGCACCAGGTTTTAATCGTGATTTTGCTTTTGAGGCATGGAATTGGGTGGGTAAAGATTTAGTACAGTCAGTACGAGATGAAGCTGATAGCAAGGCAAATTACGATGTTGCATTAGACATTATGGGGTGTGATATTGATAGCCGTATGGTTGAGATTGCTAAGGCTAATGCTCGCGAAGCTGGTCTTGAAGATGTTGTTAAATTCAAACAAATGCGTTTACAGGACTTGAAAACAGATAAAATAAACGGTGTCATTATTTCAAATCCTCCTTATGGGGAGCGCTTGTTGGATGACAAGGCCGTGGATATCTTGTATAATGAAATGGGTCAAACTTTTGCGCCGCTTAAAACGTGGAGCAAGTTTATCTTGACCAGTGATGAACAATTTGAAAGTAAATACGGCATGAAAGCTGATAAAAAACGTAAGCTTTATAACGGAACACTTCGCGTTGATTTGTATCAATATTTTGGAGAGCGTGTTCGCCGTTCTGAGGCTAGAAAGGTAAATTAAACGTGTCAGAAGATAAAACACAAAATGGCTATGAAGAAAGCCAAGAGTTAGATTTCCAAGATGCCAAGGAAATGACAGTCGGTGAGGCTGTCCGCAAAGAAGCTGAGATTAATGCTGGTGTAACCGAAACAGATAGTATTTTGGATAAGTATATTAAGCAACATCGTGAAGAAGTTACCTCACAAAAATTTTCAAAGAAAATTGAAGCAGATGGCGATACATCACCCTTGGATGCCTTCATTCAAAAGCAACGTCAGGAATTTGCTGATTCAGGTTTGATTGGTCAAACATTGGCTAATGAGTCAACTAACTCAACGACTGCTGACGAAACAGTAACACCTATTACATCTGGTTTTGGCACAACTGAAACTAAGGCAGATGATACTCAAGCTCCTGTTGACTCTGAAATCACTGTGAAACCAGAAAGTGAAAGCTCTGAAACCATCATAACATCAACTAATGCTGATCGTTTTATCACGTCAGAAGCAGAAAAATTTGATCTTGGTGAAGCCCTTACTGCGACGACTACCTCAACTAATCAACAAGTTGATAACACTGCTATGGTAGACAATGTTGATGATCCGGAACCAGAAAGTACTTTACCTGCTGATGACAAGGCTTCTGAACCACAAGCCTCTAAACCTCTGTTGGAAGATGTTGAAGTCTCAGAAACAATCGACTCAGACGCTATTGCCACAACAGTTGCTGGTGTAACAGGAGTTAAAGCTGATGAAGCAAAAGCGACACCAAAAGTGTCTATGACAGTTAGTCGTCCATCAGCAGAAGATAAAATCTCTTCAGGGTATATTTCTCCATCTCATAAAGGTGTCTTTGATGGTGATATTCCAGTTTATCGCCGTAAGGGTGTTGTTATCGGTGCTCTCACGGTTCTTGCTCTAGCTATAATTGGTGGGAGCTATGCTCTTTATAAAGTAACACATAGCCAATCTGCGAAAACTACAAGCACTGCTTCTTCAGCAGTGATATCATCATCAAGCAAGGGCGCATCAGCTTCTGATAATAAAGCCTTCGAAGACATGTATAAGAATTTCTTCACAGATGATGAGCAAACAAAACTAGCTAATGATCAATTTGGTAAGCTATCAGACTTGGAAAAACTACTTAAAAAATTGGAAAAAACCAAGTATTATGATGCAGCTAAGACCAAATACGATAACTTGAAGAAACAAATCGAAGCTATTGAAAAAGTCAATAGTAAGTATGAATCAGATGCTCTTGTAGACGGTAGCTATAATGCCTCTATCTCAGTTAAATCTGATGCAAACTTTAATGATCTTTCAGAACGTGTAACAAATACTGGCAATGCTAGTCTTGATAGCATTATCCAAGAAGTCATTAAGGGCGGTAAAACACAGCTTGAAGAAAAGGGTAAGGCTGCAAGTGCAACGTCTGCAGTGACAGCTTCTGAAAGTGTTAATACCGCTACTCCTTCGGGAGATAACACATCTGGAGCAGCTAATTCAGGTGTAACAGGTGCGGCTGGTGGAGTTTCTAGTGGTACAGCTGCAACTTCAACAGTTGTGACACGTGGCATCATGAATTACAATCCATCTATCCTTCAACGTGATCGCTCTCGTGTGCCTTATAATGCAAACGTAGTAGCGGATACAAGTAATCCAGCTTGGACTTGGGCTGATGGTGTTCTTGATAAGATCATTGCAACATCTCACTCACGTGGGTACTTCTCAGGAGATAACTTTATCCTTGAGCCAGTCAACATCATCAACGGAAATGGTTATTACAACATGTACCTTCCAGATGGAACTTATCTCTTTAGTATCAACTGTAAGACAGGTTACTATGTAGGCAATGGTTCAGGTCACTCAGATAAACTTGATTATTAATAAAAATCGACGACACTCCCTAGGGAGTGTTTTTTTTGTTTTATCTTTGTGAAGTCCGAATTTATAAGAGTTTTGTGCTATAATAGGGGGATAAGATAGGGGTGAATACTATGGCGAAATTGATTCCGGGTAGAGTCCGTAATGAGGGAATTAAACTTTTTGAAAAGGGTTTAATTGCCATTAGTCAGGTCTCAGAAACTCAGTTGGACACGACGGTTGGCCAACATCATTTAATTTATGCACTCGATGATCCTGAAATCATGTGTGACTGTGATTTTTTCGCTCAAAAAGGCTATTGCTCCCATTTGGCAGCGGTTGAGTACTATCTAAAAAATGCTAAGGAGGGCCAGCGTCTCTTAGCAAAATTAGAGGAGAAACAAGAGTCCGCCCAGGACCAAGAGCGGGGGCGTTCTTTTGGTGGTTTATTTTTAGAGAGCCTTTCTCTGAATGAGAATGATACAGTTAGATATAGCCTCACGGTAGAGGGAGAGGAATCTACCTTTGGTTCAGAGATTTGGTGGAGTTTACGTTTACGTCGCTTACCGGACGAACGTTCTTACGTTGTTCGAGATATCCCAGCCTTCCTCAAGCTTATAGAGACTGAAGGCTATTATCAGATAGGTAAGAATTACTATGAACCTCTATCACTCATTCAGTTTGACCAGGCTTCACAAGCATTTTTAGACTTTTTAGGACGGATGATTCCAGATGAAGCCAAAACAAATTTAACCTTTATTTTACCGAATAATGCACGACACCTTAGTCTCCCCTATGGTTTTTTTGAGGAGGGATTGAGGTTGATGCAAGATTTGGATGGCTTCAGGTTTGAATGGGAAGGTATTGAATATCGCAGCTTTTTGGTAGAGGACTTGACTGCTGAAGCCAATCTTTTCTCGTTTGATATTTGTGTCGAGCCCAAAATGATTGAATTGATTGTTACTGAGAAAAATAGCCAAACATTTTTTAATAATCGTATTATCTTTTATCAGGGTGTTTTCTATCGTCTTAATAGAAAACAGCAAAAAATTTTGCTTGGCTTACGTTCTCTCCCTATCGGAAGCGATTTGAATAAACATGTCAGTTTTAATCTAGAAGAACAAGCTATCTTAGCTGCTAGTCTTTCTGATTTTAAGACTATGGGACCGGTTAAAGCCCCAAAAGCGTTTAATATCAAAGATTTCACCCCGAGATTTCGCTTTGATTTGAAAGGTGAACGCGAGGTTGTGCTCACATTGGCTTTTGATTTTGATGGATATGTTGTGGATAATCGTTATGAGTTAAGTCATTTAGGCTTTACTAGTAACTATCGTAATGAACAGGCTATTTTTCGTTTGATGGTTAAACATGGATTTACCCCTGATTTTCAGTCATCTAAACGCTTAAATAGTAATCAAGAGCTCTATGATTTCTTTATAAATACTCTACCAGCTTTTGAAAATGCAGGGCCAGTTCTTATTGGACAGGAGTTGCGTGACTTACGTGTTGAACAGAGTCCACAAATTCAGGTAGAGCGTCAAGGAAATCTATTAGATATTTCGTTTGATTTTTCAAGTCTCGATGATGAGGATGTGGATCATGCTTTAGAAGCTTTGATGGACAGAGCGCCCTACTTTGTTAATCGTAGTGGTCAGTTGATTGTCTTTGATGAGGGGACACAACGTATCAGTGAGAGTCTAAGAACTTTGAGGGCCCGTTATTCGGGGGAAGGGCATCTAGAACTCCATCAATTAGCCGCCTATCAATTGATGGACTCTCTTTCAGAAAATGATTCTGTTCGTTTTTCAGAAGATTTTCAACAGCTAGCGCAACATTTGAGAAAACCGGAAACGTTCGACTTGCCATCCTATCATGTAGAAGTTGACCTTCGTCCTTACCAAGAAAGAGGAGTTCAATGGCTATCAATGTTGCATCACTATGGTTTTGGTGGTATTTTAGCCGACGATATGGGGTTGGGGAAAACTTTACAGACCATTGCTTATCTTTCTGCACATTTAGAGGATGGACAACGAGTCTTGATTCTATCGCCATCGAGTTTAATTTACAATTGGCAGGATGAGTTTAAAAAATTTGCTCCTCAGTTAGATGTAGCAGTTTCTTATGGACTTAAGCCAAAACGTGATGAGATCATTGCAGAAGACCATCAGATTATTATTACTAGCTATGCTTCATTCCGTCAGGATTTTGATGTTTATAAGGCTGGTCAGTATGATTATCTCATTCTAGATGAGGCACAGGTCATGAAGAATACTCAGACGAAGATTTCTCAATATTTACGTGATTTTTCTGTTCCGCATTGCCTAGCTCTATCTGGAACGCCTATTGAAAATCATTTGTTGGAGATTTGGTCTATTTTCCAGATTGTTTTACCAGGGCTTTTACCAGCTAAGAAAACTTTTCTTAAGCTAACACCTATGGAAGTGGCCCGGTACATTACTCCATTTATTCTTAGACGTAAAAAAGATGAGGTTCTTCCTGATTTACCGGACCTGATTGAAATTACGCACCAAAGTGAATTGTCGGATAGTCAAAAGGCTATTTATTTAGCACAATTGCAACAGATGCAACAAGGTTTAATTTCAGCAAGTGATCAGGAAATCAATCGTCGTAAGGTGGAAATCTTGTCAGGAATTACCCGCTTACGCCAAATCTGTGACACGCCAGCCCTCTTTATGGATTACGCTGGTGATAGTGGGAAATTAGATAGTCTTAGAGACCTACTTAGTCAAATTAAGGAATCAGACCATCGTGTCCTTATTTTTTCACAATTTCGTGGGATGTTAGATATTACAGAGGAACTTTTACAAGAGTTAGGTATTTCCTCTTATAAGCTAACAGGGTCGACCCCATCTGATAGTCGTCAGGAGATGACTAGAGCCTTCAATCAGGGGAGTCGAGATGCCTTTTTGATTTCTTTAAAAGCAGGGGGGGTAGGGCTCAACTTGACTGGTGCTGATACAGTTATTCTGATTGACCTTTGGTGGAATCCAGCGGTGGAAATGCAGGCTATTAGTCGTGCTCATCGTATAGGTCAGAAACAAAATGTCGAAGTTTTCCGTTTGATTACAAGAGGTACTATCGAAGAGAAGATTCTTGAGCTTCAAGAAGGTAAGAAAAATCTCGTTACAACAGTATTAGATGGCAATGAAAGCTGTGCTAGCATGACAGTTGAGGATATTAAAGAAATTCTTGGTATTGCAATATCTTAATCTGTTATATTCAATATTGGAATACTAAGATATAAAAATGACACTAGGCAAATCTTTTGAATTAGGCTATAATATTGAATATTGCAAGACGTATCTCCCCATTCCCGATTGTTTATATTAAGATACGTATCATCTCGAAAACGAAAGGAAGTCTTTTATGCATCGCCAAAGACGACAATTTCCGTTGATTCCGGACGGAGAATCTTGCTTGCAAGAACCTATCTCTATGCGTTTATACGAAAATGAAGATTTAATCACTAATATCCGTGGTCCTTATCAGGATAAGGACTATAACGATTTCTTTCTGAACCATGATTTCTTGTCAGCTAAGCCTCATAAACGTAAGCAGGCTCCAGACCGAGCTGAAACACAAGAGGATGGAATGACTTATGCTGAAGAAGCCCGTGAAAAGGCGAAGCGTGACGTACGTGATAAACGCCAAAAATACCTACGCGAAGAAGCTCAATCAACTAAATCTACGAATATCCGTTCACTAGCTGCTAAGCCTAAAGTAGAAAATAAGCCAAGCTTTGAGGCTACTGTTGAGGCAGTTGCTGTAACGACGGATAAGGAGCCAGTGATGACGTCTATCTTGGGAGCTCCTGTAAGTGCTATTAAGAGAACATTAGCACCAAATGGTAAACACTCAAAAATCCATCACTTGGCAAATCGTCTGAAACAAGATACTTATATCTTGGCAGAAGTGGCTCCAACTTATCAACAACCTAGTAATCCATCTCGTAAGAACGTCAAGAAAAATAGCTATGACTTCTTGAAACGTAGCCAGGTTTATAATTACACAGAACGTCAAATTCACCGTGAACACCGAATTGCTCAAGAACTAAATTTGACGCATTTAGAAGATGCAAATTAATCGCAGTTTGATTGCAAGGAGAAACTATGTCAAAAACTTATCATTTTATTGGAATTAAAGGATCTGGTATGTCGGCTTTGGCTTTGATGCTCCATCAAATGGGACACAAGGTTCAAGGTTCCGATGTGGAAAAATACTACTTCACTCAACGTGGTCTTGAGCAAGCGGGCATTCCAATCCTTCCTTTCGATGAAAAAAACATCACTGAAGATGTTGAATTGATTGCTGGGAATGCTTTTCGTGAAGATAACAACGTTGAAATTGCTTATGCCATTAAAAATGGTTATAAGTTCAAGCGTTACCATGAATTTTTGGGTCATTTCATGAATCAGTTCACTAGCTTTGGTGTGGCTGGTGCACATGGTAAGACCTCTACGACAGGACTCTTGTCACACTCTATGAAAAATATCACAGATACGTCATACCTTATCGGTGATGGAACAGGACGTGGTTCTGCCAATGCGCAATACTTTGTCTTTGAAGCAGATGAATATGAACGTCATTTCATGCCGTACCATCCTGCTTACTCAATTATCACTAACATTGACTTTGACCATCCAGATTACTTTACAAGTATTGATGATGTTTTCTCAGCATTCGATGATTATGCAAAGCAAGTACAAAAAGGGCTCTTTGTTTACGGTGAGGATTCTAACCTCCGTAAAATTACATCCAATGCACCAATCTATTATTATGGATTTGAAGAAAATGATGACTTCATGGCAACAGATATTATTCGTACAACCACGGGGTCTAACTTCAAGGTGAAGCATGATGGACAAATCATAGGGGAATTCCATGTACCAGCTTATGGTCGTCACAATATCTTGAATGCAACTGCGGTTATTGCTAACTTGTATGTAGCTGGTTTTGACATGGCCTTAGTTGCTGAACATCTAAAAACTTTCTCAGGGGTTAAACGTCGTTTCACAGAGAAAATTATTAGTGATACTGTTATCATCGATGACTTTGCTCACCACCCAACTGAAATTATTGCAACACTAGATGCAGCACGTCAAAAGTACCCATCTAAAGAGATCGTTGCTATTTTCCAACCACATACTTTTACCCGTACCATTGCTCTTCTTGATGACTTTGCTGAGGCTTTAAATGAAGCGGATGCTGTCTATCTGGCACAAATTTATGGTTCTGCGCGTGAAGTTGACCACGGTGATGTAAAGGTTGAAGATCTTGCCGCTAAGATCAATAAACCTGCTAAAGTGGTTACAGTTGAGAATGTTTCACCTCTCCTTGACCATGACAATGCTATCTATGTCTTTATGGGAGCTGGGGACATCCAACTTTATGAACGTTCATTTGAAGAGCTCCTAGCAAGCTTGCAAACCCATATGTAATATATTGAGGGCTGTAGCGATTTCGCTCGGCTCTTTCTCTTGGATAGAAAGGAATCTTAGATGATTATTCGACACGCTAGAACGAATGATTGGACTGATGTTGTTCGTATCGAACAAGATAAATTTTTCGCCTGAAGAGGCTGCTACACCAGAGGCTCTTGCAGAGCGTTTAGAGACAATTTGCGATACTTTCCTAATTACTGAAATTGATGGCACTGTAGCTGGTTATATCGAAGGACCTATGATTTCGGAACGATATCTTACAGATGACTTGTTCTACAAGGTAACTCCTAATGCTAGTCAAGGAGGCTATATCGCGGTTACTAGTTTATCTATCTCCAAAGACTTTAAAAGGCAAGGTGTTGGAACATCCTTGATTGCAGTTTTTAAAGACCTGGCTATTGCTCAAAAACGTCAAGGGATTAGCTTGACTTGTCATGATTACCTGATTACCTACTATGA
>UMFX01038298.1_pt1 | contig 13368 bp, 9 predicted proteins | sample 1965131 | NCBI WGS metagenome assembly UMFX01 (sample SAMEA4836058, study PRJEB28245) | human gut metagenome | biome: gut microbiome; material: fecal sample | place: Denmark | collected 2008 | reverse complement strand
TGGCTGCTTCAACGTCTTCGATCGCATTGTAGATGACACGGTACAGTCTCACATCAACCCCTTCACGTTCTGCTGTTTCCTTTGCAGTTGCATCCGGACGTACATTGAATCCGATAATGATCGCATTGGATGCTGCAGCAAGTGTAACGTCAGATTCGTTGATCGCACCAACACCACCATGGATGATCTTGACAACGACTTCTTCATTGGAAAGTTTGACAAGGCTCTGCTTGATTGCTTCTACAGATCCCTGTACGTCTGCTTTTACAACGATTCCAAGTTCTTTTAAGTTGCCTTCCTGGATCTGGTTGAACAGATCATCCAGGGACATCTTGGACTTGGTTTCTTCCAGTTTCTTGATCTTGTTCTGGCTGATGAATGTCTCTGCAAAGCTTCTTGCATCTTTATCATTCTTGCAGCCAACAAATACTTCACCTGCATTCGGCACATCATTAAGACCGAGGATCTCAACCGGCATAGAAGGACCTGCTTCTTTTACGCGGCGTCCCTGGTCATCCATCATGGCACGTACTTTACCATATGCAGAACCTGCTGCGATCGGATCTCCGACACGGAGTGTACCCTTCTGTACAAGAACGGTTGCAACCGGTCCTTTTCCTTTGTCAAGCTCAGCCTCAATCACAAGACCTCTTGCACGGCGGTTCGGATTTGCTTTCAGTTCCATCACTTCTGCGGTAAGAAGAACCATTTCCAGAAGTTCTTTGATACCTTCCCCTGTATGAGCAGATACCGGTACACAGATGGTGCTTCCGCCCCAGTCTTCCGGAATCAGTTCATATTCGGTAAGTTCCTGTTTTACACGATCGATATTGGCACTTGGCTTGTCGATCTTGTTGATCGCAACTACGATCTCGATTCCTGCTGCCTTCGCATGGTTGATCGCTTCTACTGTCTGCGGCATAACACCGTCATCTGCTGCAACAACCAGGATTGCAATATCGGTAGAATTTGCACCACGCATACGCATTGCGGTAAATGCTTCATGTCCCGGTGTATCGAGGAAGGTGATTTTCTCACCGTTGATTTCTACAACCGAAGCACCGATATGCTGTGTGATTCCACCTGCTTCTCCTGCGATGACGTGTGTGTCACGGATTTTGTCAAGAAGAGAAGTTTTACCGTGGTCAACGTGTCCCATAACGCAGACTACCGGCGGACGTTTCTTCATTTTCTTTTCGTCTTCTTCGTCTTCTTTCAGAAGTTCTTCGATCACATCAACTACTTCTTCTTTTTCACAGAGCACATCGAATTCCAGAGCGATTTCTTCAGCCGTCTCGTAATCAACTTCCTGGTTGACTGTTACAATCTTGCCCTGCATGAAGAGTTTCTTAACGATTACGGATGGCTGGATCTTCATTGCATCTGCAAGTTCCTGGATTGTAAGTACTTCCGGAATTGTGATCTGCTTGATCTGCTCCTCCACAACTTCTTTCTTCGGCTGCGGTTTTACCATTTTCGGCTGAGCGTTATTGTTTTTGCCCTTTTTGCCTTTCTGCAGTCTGTCTTCGTTCTCTTCATTTCTGTTGTATTCTTTTTTCTTGTGCGCATCTTTTGGTTTGTTGCGGCTTGGTTTCTGTTCTGCGATTGCAGGTGCCGGAATAGACGGGCTGGATTTTCTTCTGTCGTCACGGCGTCCGCCATCACGCATCTCTCTTCCGTCTCTGTTATCACGGTTATCTCGATTATCTCTTCTATCTCCGCGATTCTGGAATCCGCCATCTCTTCTTCCATCACCCGGGCGTCCCTGTCTCTGATCCTGACCGTTTCTTGGTCCGTTTGGATTTCTGCGCTGTCTGTTGTCGCGGTTTTCTCCCTGCGGACGATCCTGTCTGTTTCCGTTCTGCGGGCGTCCCTGTCCATTTCCATTACCCTGCGGGCGTTCCTGTCTGTTTCCGTTCTGCGGACGTCCCTGTCCATTTCCATTACCCTGCGGGCGTCCCTGTCCGTTACCATTCTGTGGACGTTCCTGTCTGTTTCCATTACCCTGTGGGCGTCCCTGGCCATTTCCATTGCCCTGCGGGCGCTGTCCGTTTCGACTGCCCTGCGGGCGTCCCTGACCATTACGGCCTCTTCCGCCGCCCTGTGAGTTCTGCGGTCTGAAAACCTGCACGATATTTTTCTTCTTCGGTGTATCTTCAGAAGCTTTTTCACCTTTTACTGCATCAATCTGTTCATCTGAAAGTGTACTCATATGACTTGCCACCTCAATTCCTTTGTCTTTTAATATAGAGAGTATTTCTTTGTTTGTCTTATTCATCTGTTCTGCCAGTTCATATACTCTTAATTTTGCCATAAATCTACCTCCTGTATACAGTTCCTGCTATCCTTCTTCCGTATCCAGATGTTTTCTGATTCCTTTTGCAAACCTTGCATCTGTTACTGCAAGCGAAGCGCGGAACTCTTTTCCCATCGCATGGCCCAGGGTATCTTTATCTTCAAAAAAGTATATTGGCACTTTATAAAAATCACACATGTTCTGAAATTTCTTTTTTGTATTGTCCGATGCGTCGTCTGCCACGATCACCAGATGCGCACGTCCTTCCTTGACTTCTTTTTCTGTCATGAATTCCCCGCTCTTTGTCTTGCCGGCTTTGGTCGCCAGACTGATCATCGATAATGCTCTATTCATGTTCAAGCTGCTCCAGCTCCTTTTCCAGATTTTCGTATACCTCTTTTGGTATCGCCTGTTTGAAAGAACGTTCCAGTCCTTTATTCTTTATTGCTTCCTGCAAACATTTTCTGGAAAAGCACAGATATGCCCCACGCCCGTTCTTACGTCCGGTTGCGTCCAGAATAAATTCGCCTTCTGCTGTTTTCAGAACACGCAGCATTTCTTTTTTGTTCTTCATTTCCTGACATCCCACGCATTTACGCATCGGGACCTTTTTGGTCGTACTCAAATAATCACCTCTGTCTATTCTTCATACAGATCAAGATCATCTGCTACTTCGTCCTCTGATTCTTCATCAGCAGAATATTCTTCGTCCGAATACTCTTCCTCCTGATAATCATCTTCATAATTCTCAGCCATATTCATATAATCTGCCGGAAGTTCGCCAGACTCGATCGCCTGTGTTTCATTCTTGATATCGATCTTATATCCGGTCAGTCTTGCTGCAAGACGTGCATTCTGACCTTCTTTACCGATTGCAAGTGAAAGCTGGTAATCCGGTACGATTACACTTGCTGTTCTCTCATCCGGATCAGCCATTACAGAAATAACCTTTGCCGGGCTGAGTGCATTCTCGATCAGGATTGCCGGGTTATCACTCCAGTTGATGATATCAATCTTTTCGCCGCGGAGTTCATTTACAACGGCTCCGACTCTGGCACCGTTCATACCAACGCATGCTCCAACCGGATCTACATCCGGGTCGTTAGACCATACTGCGATCTTGGTACGGGAACCTGCTTCTCTTGCAATGCTCTTGATCTCTACAATACCATCACGTACTTCGGTTACTTCTGCCTCAAAAAGACGCTTAACCAGTTCCGGATGTGTTCTTGATACAAGGATCTTTGGTCCTTTTGTCGTGTTCTTCACCTCTACAACGTAAAGTTTGATACGCTCTGTCGGCTCGAATTTCTCACCTTTTACCTGTTCATTCTCAGTAAGGATCGCATCTGCTTTTCCAAGGTTTACACTGACATTCTTGCCAATATATCTCTGAACCACACCTGTCACGATATCTTTTTCTTTTTCAAAGTACTGATCATATACAACTTTTCTTTCTTCTTCACGGATCTTCTGAAGAATCAGGTTCTTTGCATTCTGTGTTGCGATACGTCCGAAAGATTTGGACTCAACCGGGATCTGTACGATGTCACCGATCTCATAAGAAGGATCGATCATCTTCGCATCTGCAAGACTGATCTGTTCTACTTTGTCCTCTACTTCTTCTACAACGGTCTTCTCCTGGATCAGAGTGTAATCACATGTCTCCTTATCCATAATTACTTTGATATTGTCTGCTTTTCCGAAATGATTCTTACAGGCATTGATCAGTGAATTCTCAATGGCATCCATCAGAGTATCTCTGCTGATATCTTTTTCCTCTTCAAGAATTGTAAGTGCTTCTAATAATTCGGTATTCATTTCCTTCTTCCTCCTGTCACTAGAAATCGAACGCCAGACGGATCAGTGCGATATCTGCTTTGTCAAATGTCATCGTCTCACCGTCTTCATATTCAATGGTAACTGTATCTTTATCATAATCTTTTAAGATTCCAATAAACTCTTTCTGTCTGTCGATTGCCCGGTAAGTACGAACTTCTACTTCTTCTCCCAGGCTTCTTGCAAAGTCTTTTTCTTTCTTAAGCGGTCTGCCAAGTCCCGGCGAGCTCACTTCCAGAATATACGCTTCATCGATGAAATCCTTCTCATCCAGAATGTCTGAAAGTTCCCGGCTTACCACCTCACAGTCATCAACCATGATTCCGCCCGGCTTATCGATATAAGCACGCAGGTACCAGTTTCCACCCTCTTTTACATATTCCACATCCCAGAGATCAAATCCATGCTTTTCCACGATTGGGATCAGAATCTCTTCTGTTTTCTGTTCATATACTTCTTTTTTTGACAATCTGCAACTTCCTTTCTTTATCAGGTTCCAGAAATCTGTTGGATTCTGGTTATATGACTGGCAAAAAGAAGAGTGAACTTTCGTCCACTCTTCTGCCAGATTTCTTATGTAACTGCATACAGTATAGCACTACTTTTCCTGAAATGCAAGGATTTTTAAAATATATGCCTGATTCTCTTTGTAAAGACGCTTTCCATCGTTCTCTTTCAGCCATTTTACAACCTGGATATCTGCTGCCCAGTCATCTGCCCAGACTTCATCACCTTCGCCACGCGCCGCCGCTTTTTCTGCGATGTATCCCGCCGGGTCTTCCGTAAGATCTTTCAGTATTTCATATGCTTTTTCGTTCTTATCATCCAGATCCTGTATCAAAACAACGGTTTCTGTATCCGGTGTCTTTCCATCGAGCGCCTGCAGCTGTTCATTATATTTTTCCAGGTTCTCCAGGCTGTCCTTCGCATCCCCCAGACATTCTGTCAGGATTTCAATCTCCGTTTTTCCAGTACCACCCTTTGCAACCGGGCGGATGGATATTTCTGAATCAGCAGTCGTCTTTTTCAGTTCTTCCCGTATCCTCTCCTCATCGTGATCCATTCTTCCGATATCATATCCAAAGTAAAAACCGCCAATTCCAACCACAACAAGAAGAACGATTGCAAAAATTCTTTTTCCGGATTTTTTCTTTTTCATCTTCCGTCCTCCTTACCCTAATATCGTACCTGCTATAATTCCAAGGATCATTCCGCCGATCCCGGTTCCGATAAGTGCCGCAAGATATAACAGTATCTTTACCGCTTTGGACTTTTCTTTCTTCGCTTTCGGAAGGTCTGATCCCGGATTCCTTGTCTCCGGGCGTGGCTGCTCCACATCTTCCTGTCGTGGAATCCGTTCCGTTTCTTCCGCTGTCGGATATTTGAACGGAATTACTCCTGCTTCGAGAGCTGAAAAAAGCTTTCCGTCTATCCACTGGAAATACTGCCAGATTGCCGCATCGAACATCCGGTGGGTATCCAGAAAATGATACCAGGATTCCACAAAAGTCTTTGTCCTGAAATATTCTCTATACGCCGGTTCCTCCAGGATATCCTTCCAGTGATACAGCTTGTTCCGTTCCTTTTCATTCAGATACAGGCTGATGCAGTGCTCCATGATCTTCCGGATCTCACGGTCATCTGCGCCCTGACGCTCGGAAGCGTCTGCCATATTCTGGAACTGACGATCCCAGTCGCTGTCCCATGCCATGGAGTCTTCCTCTGACTGTGCAGGTGACTCGCCTGCCTCTTCTTCCCGGAAGTTTTCATCAGATTCTTCCTCAGACCGCACAGGAGGTTCTTCATACTGCCCAGCATTCTCTTCCGACTGCGCCTCTTCTTTCTGAGGATTTTCCATGTAAGCCTCTTCCGGGTTTCTCTCCGGCTCTGCATAATTCCATGTTTCAGATTCCACTGCTTTTTCCTGCTCCGCTGCTCCCATCTCCATCTGCCGCGGTTCTTCCGGCATCTGCTGTTCTACTTCGCTTTCAACATTGCGCTCTGCCCACGCAAGCGCCTCTTCGTAAGCATCGTGGATCCTCTGAAATTCCTCCGGGTGTTCTTCCGGGTGGAACTCCCTGGACTTTGCCGCATATGCTCTCTTTATCTTTTTCTTTTCCGTTGTTGGTTCAATCCCAAGTACCGTAAAACAGTTCATTACTGCTGCCTCCTCCACTCGTCATACAGATAAGCTTCTATTTTGACCGGCACCGATCTCTTCGGTGTGTTCTCCACAATATCCAGAAGCTCACTCGTCCTTGTATACGCCTTCTCGATCGTCCGCAGATCCTGTGAATTTAATGCAACTGAAAAATCTGCCAGGATCTTGTCCAGATATTTCCGGATCTCTCCGGTATTTTCTTCGTAAAGACGGTCTCCTCTCTCCATCAGAAGGCGATTCTTTTCCTGCTCTCTTGGGTGGATCTTTATTTTCTGCAGCTCTTTTCTTCTTTCCTCGATCTGCTCCGGCGTAAGCTGGATATCTTTATTGACGATCACCTTACTGAAGTGCTCTTTTGTGCTGACAACTGTCACATCCACTTCCAGGATCCCGTTAATATCATAGGTAAATCTTACATCCACCGCTTCCCTCTGGTCCGCTCTTTTTGCCAGCGGAACCGGCACACGGATCCGCCCGAGCTCCAGATTCTGATCCGCAAAGCGGTGCTCACCCTGCAGGATCGTGATATCACAGTATTCCTGGAACTGATGCACTGTCCAGTACCGCTCTATCCGGCTGATCGGAAGTACCGAATTCCGCTCAATGATCGGAGACATGATCGCCGGTCCCTTGGTATCTCCGTGAATGATCTCGGTTCCAAGTGTAAACGGACAGATGTCTGTAAGAAGTACATCCCTCACTGCCTGCTTCCGCTCCTTGATTCCGGCATACATTCCGGCGCCGACTGCAACCGCAACATCCGGATCGATCTCACACCGCGGTCTTTTACCACTCAGAAACTGCAGATAATTCTGCACGATCTTCATCTTACCGGATCCACCGATCATAATGATCTCGTCAATATCCTCCCAGCCATAACCGCTGTCATCCATCGCCCGCTCGAGCGGAATTCCGATTCCTTCAAGCAGCTTTGAGGACACTTCAAGAAGTCCTTTCGCATCCAGCTTCATCTGGTAAACCTGTCCGCCGATCACAACTTCCATCTCGCCCTCCGGCTCACTTGTCAGCGTCCGTTTCAGCTTTTCACTCTCACGGATCAGGCTGGCTCTCTCTTCATTGGTGATCCTGCCCTCATCGATCTGGTTAACACTCAGGAATTTCTCTGCAATTGCACGGTTCACGTCATCTCCGCCGAGATGATTGTCCCCGGCAACTGCCACGATCTCGATCACACTGTCAAATGCATCTACGATCGAGATATCCAGAGTTCCTCCGCCAAAGTCAAACACCAGAAAGGTCTGATCCTCCTCAGTCTTTCCAAAGCGATAGGCAAGTGCTGCCGCCGACGGCTCATTGACCAGACGCTCCACTGTAAGTCCGGCAAGCTCTCCTGCCATCTTCGTCGCATTTCTCTGAAAATCATTAAAATACGCCGGAACACTGATGACTGCCTCTTCAACCGGCTCACCCAGGTATTTTTCCGCATCTTCTTTCAGCTGCCGCAGGACCATGGACGACAGATCTGCCGCTGTAAACCGCCTGTTTCCAAGTATAAATGTCTTCTCTGTCCCCATAAAACGCTTGAAGCTTGCCACTGTACTTTCCGGATGGGAGATCAGCCGCTCTTTTGCGGTTTTTCCCACCAGCATTTCACCGTTTTCATCAATTCCTACTACCGACGGTGTTAAATATTCTCCCAGATTATTTGGAATCAACGTGCATTTATCATCCTGCCACACGCTTACCAGACTGTTTGTTGTTCCAAGATCAATTCCTACCGTTGCCATATAACCGACCTACTTTCTCATTCGTGTTCCTGTTCCATCTCTTTTCGCCCGTTTCAAACGGTTCAGTGTCACTTCTTTTTCATGGAAGATCACCTTGCTCTCTGTTCCTTCTTCAAACAGATATACCTCTTCCACACTGTCATTTTTCTGTAATTTCATACCACGCACACCAACTGCACCCTTTTTCTTCTCCGAAACTTCTTCCGCCGGGAAACGGAGCACAAATCCATTCTCCGTCATCAGAACTACATCCTGTACATCCCGGATTGGCTGGATGCTTACCAGTGCATCTTCGTCCTGCAGTTTCGTTGCCGCGATTGTCCGCTTAGTTACCTGGAATTCACTTCCTGCCACCTTTTTGATCATTCCCTGCTTCGTGGCAAACAGGAATTTGGAGAAAAAGAGTTCTCTGTCATCACACAGATATACGATTTCTTCTTTTGTACTGTCAAAATTACTTACATTGTCGATTGGAAATCCTTTGTCCCTGAACTTTCCATAAGGGAGATCCATCACTTTGATCTGATGCATCTTGCCATCCGATGTAAATAGACACAGCTTGCCGGTATTCATACAGCGCAGAATATACTTATTCTCCTTATCTGCCGCCTCCCGGTTACGTTCATAGACGGATCCATCCACCGTCTTTGCATAACCAAAGCGGTCCATCAGAAGGACAACCTCCTGCTCCTGTACTTTATTTTCCTCAAACACAGCTTCTTCTGCATTCTCGATCTTTGTTTTACGCTTCACGGCATATTCTTTTTTCAGCGCATCCAGATCATCAATGATCACCTGCGCCATAGAATCATAATTATTCAGAATATCCTCATATTTTGCAATGTTTGCAAGCGTTGTCTCATGCTCCTTCATCAGTGCCTCAATTTCCAGACCAATCAGCTTGTACAGACGCATCTCCAGAATTGCCTGTGCCTGCCGGTCGGTAAACCGGAGCATGGATGCCATCTTCTCAGATCTTTTCGACTTAAACTTGATCTTCTCTGTCGCACCTGTTGTCAGACATTCTTTTGCATCCCTGATGGACGAGCTTCCACGCAGGATCTCAATGATCAGGTCGATCACGTCACACGCCTTGATCAGGCCCTCCTGGATTTCTTTTTTATCCTGCTCTTTTTTCAGCAGCGTTTTGTATTTTCTGGTTGCAAGTTCAAACTGGAAATCTACATGATGTTCGATGATACGTTTGAGTCCCAGTACTTCCGGTCTGCCATCGGCTACCGCAAGCATATTGACACCAAAAGTATCCTCCAGTCTGGTCTTTTTATAAAGCATGTTGACCAGGTTGTCCACATCTGCATCACGCTTCACTTCAATTACAATACGGATTCCTTCCTTGGAAGACTGATTGGAAATGTCTACGATGTCACTGGTCTTCTTTGTCTCCACCAGATTGCAGACATCGTTCAGAAATTTACCGATTCCGGCTCCGATCATGGTGTACGGGATTTCGGAAATGACGATCTTCTTCCGTCCGCCTTTTATCTCTTCCACATCTACTTTTCCACGAATCTTGATCTTTCCTGTTCCGGTCTCATAAATTTCTGCCAGATCATCTTTATTGACGACGATCCCGCCTGTTGGGAAATCCGGTCCTTTGATGTACTTCATCAGCTGTTTTGTAGTGATGTCATTGTTCTTCATGTATGCCTTAACCGCATCCACAATCTCACCCAGGTTATGTGTCGGAATACTGGTTGCCATACCAACTGCGATTCCTTCCGCACCGTTCAGCAGAAGGTTCGGAATCCTCACCGGAAGAACTGCCGGTTCTTTTTCTGTCTCATCAAAATTCGGTACAAAATCAATGATATCTTTGTCCAGATCGGCAAGATATGCCTCCTGTGTGATTTTCGCCAGTCTTGCTTCGGTATAACGCATGGCTGCCGCCCCGTCTCCTTCAATGGAACCGAAGTTTCCATGACCATCTACCAGAATCATTCCTTTTTTGAACTCCTGTGCCATAACAACCAGCGCTTCATAGATCGAGCTGTCTCCATGGGGATGATATTTACCCATGGTATCCCCGACAATACGCGCACATTTACGGTATGGCCTGTCGTAACGGATTCCCAGCTCATACATGTCATAGAGTGTTCTTCTCTGTACCGGTTTCAGACCATCCCTGACATCCGGGAGGGCTCTGGAAATAATAACACTCATGGCATAGTCAATATATGATTTTTTCATCAGATCCGAATATTCCGTCCGGATGATCTGTGACTCTTCCATTTTCTCTTACCTCTTCTAATTTATGTTTTCTGATGCACAGACTTTCCCCTTTTGAAAATCCATGCCTTTCTGATCTGTTTTTAAATATCCAGTTCTGCCTCTGTCGCATTTTCATAAATAAATGCGCGGCGTGGCGGAACTTCTGTTCCCATCAGCATCTCTGTCACACCGGATGCCATACGTGCATCCTCGATCTCGATCCGTTTCATCATTCGGGTTTCCGGGTTGAGGGTTGTCTCCCAGAGCTGCTCTGCATCCATTTCACCCAGACCTTTGTATCGCTGCAGGGTAAAGTCAGAATGTGTCTTTCTGTATCTCTCCAGTGCCTTATCATCGTAAAGGTACTCTTCTTCTCCCTTTTTCGGCATCGCCTTATAAAGCGGCGGCATTGCCACGTAGACATGACCTTCGTAGATCAGTTCCGGCATAAACCGGTAGAATAAAGTCAGAAGCAGCGTGGAAATATGTGCTCCATCCACGTCCGCATCCGCCATGATGATAATCTTGTCATACCGCAGCTTTGTGATATCAAAGTCATTACCGTATCCCTCTGAAAATCCACATCCGAATGCATTGATCATGGTCTTGATCTCGGCATTTGCCAGAACCTTATCGATGCTTGCTTTTTCCACATTCAGGATCTTTCCACGGATCGGCAGGATTGCCTGATACATTCTGTCACGGGCAGTCTTTGCGCTTCCTCCCGCAGAATCTCCCTCGACGATGAAAATTTCACATTTGGATGCATCCCGGCTCTCACAGTTTGCAAGCTTTCCGTTGCTGTCAAAGGAATATTTCTGCCTGGTCAGAAGATTTGTCTTTGCCTTTTCCTCACTTTTACGGATCTTCGCTGCCTTTTCCGCACAGGAAAGAACCTTTTTCAGTGTCTCCAGATTCCGGTCAAAGAAACGCGGGATCTCATCACTGGTCACCTTTCCGGTCGCTTTTGCCGCATCCTGGTTGTCCAGCTTTGTCTTGGTCTGTCCCTCAAATCTCGGATCCGGGTGCTTGATCGATACGATCGCCGTCATTCCGTTCCGCACATCTGCACCGGTAAAGTTGGCATCCTTATCCTTTAACACACCAATTTCACGGGCATACTGGTTCATGATCGTCGTAAATGTCGTCTTGAACCCGGTCAGATGGGTTCCCCCTTCCGCATTATAAATATTGTTGCAGAAGCCTAGTACATTTTCATGGAATTCATTCACATACTGGAATGCAACTTCCACTTCGATGCCTTCTGCCTCTCCTTTATAGTAAACCGGATCGTGGATCACTTCTTTTTTGGAATTCAGATCCTTGATAAACCCAATGATCCCATCTGGTTCATGATACTCAATCCTCTCTTCCTGTGTCTTTCTTTTATCTGTAAATATAATCGTCAGTTCCGGATTCAGGTAGGCTGTCTCATGCAGTCGGCTCTTGATCTCTTCCTCTTTAAATCTCGTCTTCTCGAAAATTGTCGGATCTGGAAGAAAATTGACACAGGTCCCGGTCTTTTTGGTCTTTCCGATCACCGGAAGGAGCCCATCCTCCAGTTCTACCACCGGAATTCCTCTCTCATAACGGTCGTGGTGAACCGCACCGTCACGGCTGATCTTTACATCCATATAAGTAGACAGTGCATTAACAACCGAAGAACCTACTCCGTGCAGACCGCCACTTGTCTTGTATGCCGAATCATCGAACTTACCTCCTGCATGAAGGGTGGTATATACGATTCTGGCTGCCGATACTCCTTTTGCATGCATGCCTACCGGCACACCTCGTCCATTATCTGTTACCGTTGCAGAACCGTCCTTTTCCAGTGTCACCTCGATCTGTGAACAAAATCCTGCCAGATGCTCATCTACCGCATTATCTACAATTTCGTACACCAGGTGGTTAAGCCCCTTGGTACTGACGCTTCCAATATACATTCCCGGTCTTTTCCGGACAGCTTCCAGTCCTTCCAGAATGGTAATACTCTCCGCATCATATGTAGTCTTTTTTGCCATTTTCTTCCTCTCCTCTTATGATCCATTCTAAAATATCCAGGTAAAATCCTGCGGCAGCAGCCTCCCTACAATCCCCCGGATTCCCTGATCTGTTTCTTCAATTCAGTAAGAAAAATTCTATCTCAATTTCAATCCTCTTGTCAAGCCAAATTGACCTCTCCTGCCATTATAACATATTTTATATCGGTAAATTTCTATAGTTTCCATTTTGTCATAAGACTCCTTCTATTGTCCGGTCAGCACACTATTTAAAAGATCTGCCAGCACCTCCATGGCATTTCGCATTTCCTCTACCGTGTTAGTCTGCGCGCCCGCCTCAATAAGAAGCATCCGCGGCATCAGATCCATATTGTATTTATAGCCGCGAAGATAGTTTCTCCTTGCAAATCCCGGATATTTTGTTTCTGCCGCAATCTTCATCTGCAGGGAAAATGCAAGATTATCCTGCAAATATGGATTGGCCATTCCGGCAAGATCTCCGTTTACCCGTGTCCGGCTCAGTCCATTAAAAAACATGATCTGTGCCGTCGGTTTTCCATTTATCTCCGTCACCAGATGCGTAGTATCCGCCACGCCGTCTCTATGCAGATCGATCACCACTTCGATACTCGGATTTTCCGCAAGGATCTGTTCCACCTCAGGTTTGGCAAATTCATAAGCTTCGCTCCGGTCCAGTTTACCATCGATCAGATCATATACTCCCTCATGATGCATGGTCGGAATCTTGTATTTGTCATTTAAAATCTCCGTCAGATAACGCCCGATCCCTACAATTGAGGTGGACGGATCATTGTCTGAATCTGCAAATGTCTCCTGGGAATGGGTGTGATAGATCAGGATTTTCGAACCGCCCGTACCCAGATCAATCCTCAGATCCTTTCCAAGCAGCTCCGAAGCGTTCAACTCCGAAGGATTGATATACGTCACGCTGTCCACCGTATAAAAATTGCTCACAAGATATTCAAAATCATTTAGCCGGTCCATCGAAAGATCCATCGTCGGTACGGACGCCTGCCTTGTCTCTTCGCTTTTATCTTCCCCGATAAGCTGTCCGTTTTCATCCACCGAATTTTC
>UMFX01006517.1_pt1 | contig 13427 bp, 16 predicted proteins | sample 1965131 | NCBI WGS metagenome assembly UMFX01 (sample SAMEA4836058, study PRJEB28245) | human gut metagenome | biome: gut microbiome; material: fecal sample | place: Denmark | collected 2008 | reverse complement strand
TGTAAGGGATATTAACCATAAATATATTGTAGTAGAAAGGAGGGCATAACATGGCCTATATTCGCCGTTTGATTCCTTGTGCCCCATATGAAATAAAAATTTTTGAAGCTTGGCTGGAAGAACTGGCAGAAAAAGAAGGACTGTTTCTGGTTTCCTGCCGCCGTGCCATTGCCAAATTTGAAAAAGGCACGCCAAAACCCATGCGCTATCGGGTAGACGCAGACCCAGACCGCTGCTGGGACCCCAGTCAGGAACGGCAGCAGCTTTATGAAGAATTTGGCTGGAAATACATCGACAATCGTTCGGAACATCTGGTGGTCTATGGCACCGATGATTTTTCTCTGCCGGAGCTCCACACAGATGCGGAACTGCAATTGGAGACCCTTGGGAAGCTTCAGAAAAAATGTCTGCGGAGGGCGCTCCTTGTGTTCTGCCTTTTCCCCCTATGGCTGCTTTTACATATTTCCGCCGGCAACTGGCTTTACTGGCTGCACCATTCCGCTTTGATCTCAGCTTTTGTCCTGCTTCTGTTTTTTTATTTTCTTGATACAACGAAGGAAATTCGACAGCTGCAAAAACTGAAAAAGCAGATCTTTGAGGAAACAGACGTGACCGAAACAGAGGATTTCCACAAAGCAAAAAGAAAACTGCTTCTTCGGACATGTTGCCGCATCACCGCAGAAGTTTTCCTCTTTCTGCTCCTTCTGTCTCCTTTTTGGATACAAAACTGGAACGAACGCATTCCCTTGTCTGCGCAGAACAGCACAGAGCTTCCTACGCTCTCTCCTGCCGCTTTTGGAAGTCATAAAAATCTATCGGATAGCAGCTATTTTTCCTACTACACCTCATTTCTGGCTCCTGTACAGTATGAAATTTTTCAAATCAGTGACGATTTTTATTTGGATACCCAGTATCTCCAATGTCAATCAGAATTTCTGTCCGAAAGCATCGGCAAAACTTATCTGATGACAGAAGCCGACAACAACCTGAACAAAACGGAAACACAAACTCTCGCCGATGGTACCAAACTGGAGTACCGGGCAAAAGACTTTCAAAACTATCTTGTCATCCAAAAGGGTTCCCGTATCTTGCTTCTCAAATCTTATACCGAAATCGATCTTTGGGAAAATCGCGAAAAGTTTCTTCCTCTTTTGGACAAAACCTATTCTCTGCCGGAAGAAACCTGATTTTTTTGCAGAAAAAAAAGACCAGACATTAGGGGCATCTTCATAAGAAAACAAATAAAGCCAAAATCCTTATGATTACAAAGGATTTTGGCTTTATGATTTTGTTCAGATTGTATTTGTTATGTTTTCTTATGAAGACAGCCGTCACAATTCCCCTTAAGAAATCAAGGAAAAAAAATCAATGTTTTCTTAAGGGGAAGTTGCTTTTATCTGGTCTTTTGTATTTTCTTACTTTGTTTCTTTGTTGCGAACAGCACGCAGAATGAATTCTGTGTGGTATTTTACATGACCCTGTGCCATAGTTGTACCTTCTTCCACATCGTGGTTTTCGATGGCACGGATGATGCCTTTGTGATGTGCCACGATAGCAGGGATAGAAGAATCCAGTTTCAGGTGTGCCATACGATAACGGTACAGCTGAATCTGCAGGTTATTGAAAATCTGAATCAGTTTGTCATTGTCTGTGGATGCAAAAATCACATTGTGGAACTGTTCGTCGATTTCAGCGATTTCTTCCAGTGCTTTTTCGGAAATTGCTTTTTCAAAGCGTTCTTCCAGGCTTTTCAGTTCTGCCAGACCTTCTGCGCCCATTTTCTTACAAGCCAGACCAGTTGCCAGACCTTCCAGAACACCTCTGACTTCCAGGATGTTGATGATGTCTTTTTCGCTCATATCCAGAACCTGCGCGCCTTTTCTGGGCACCAGTTCTACCAGGTTTTCCAGTTCCAGCATACGCAGTGCTTCTCTGACGGGTGTACGGCTTACGCCCAGTTTTTCTGCCAGCTGGTTTTCCATCAGTCTTTCACCGGGAACCAGTTTGCCTGTCAAAATCGCGTCTCTCAGTGTATTGAATACAACATCCCGCAGGGGAAGATATTCGTTAGAATTGATATTAAATCTTGTGTCTGCCATCAGTCGTTCTCCTTTCCTTCTTGCCATGGGGCACATGGTAAATCTGTGTCACAAATACATCTCTCATGGCGAACTGCTTCCGCAGGATTTTCGCCGCTTCCTTTGCCCTTTCCTGTTTGGTAAACAAACCGAAAACGGTAGGACCGCTGCCGCTCATGAGGGCGCCTTCCGCTCCGTTTTCCAACATACTTTCCTTGATATCAGCGATTTTTGGATACATGGGAATGGTGACTGTTTCCAGCACATTTCCCAGCAGCCGTCCCATGGCAGGCACATCGCCTTCCGCCATAGCCGCCAACATACCTTTGGTATCAGGGTGGTGTTCTACCTGGTCCCATTTCAGGCTCTGGTAGACCTTCGCTGTGGATACGCTTACAGGCAGTTTTGCCAGTACCACATAGCAGAATGGACAGGAGGGCTCGATATTGGTCAGCACTTCACCCACGCCTTCTGCCAGCACCGTTCCCCGGCGCACACAGTAAGGGATATCTGTTCCCATGGTCAAAGCCAGCTCTTCCAGCTTTTTCGCGGGCAATTTCAGCGAAAACAGCTGATTCATGCCCACCAGCACTGCCGCGCAGTCTGCGCTGCCGCCAGCCAGCCCTGCTGCCACAGGAATGCGTTTGTCAATCTGAATTAAAACGCCTTCCTTAATGTCATAGGTGCTGCGCATGAGTTCTGCCGCACGCCAAGCCAGATTGCGGTTATCCGCAGGCAGCCAGCTGATGTTAGATTCCAGACGGATTTCATTCTCTGGAATTTTCCGCAGAACGATTTCGTCATAGAGCCCTACGGTCTGCATAATCATCTGTAGCTCATGATAGCCGTTGTCCCGCTTGCCTGTTACATCCAGTGTTAAGTTGATTTTTGCCCGTGCTTTTAATCTGATTTCTTCCACGTCGTTCCCTCGTTTTTTCTATACTGTATACAAGTCTTGTACCTATTGTACATGAACTTAGACAAAGAAACAAGCGGCATGTTATACAAAAAACAAAAAAGTCTTCTGGCAGATACTACCCAAAAAACGCCAAAACATTGCTTTTTCCACCAAAAAACGCAAATCCGACACCTGCCTTTGCAAAACACTTTCCGCCATTTGTCGTCTATTATGTACGACAAGACCACGACACAAAAAAACAGCTGGAATCCTTAGATTCCAGCTATTCTCATCAAGAATGTTTTACATTCCGTTTTCTTCTGGTTTGATGAAAAAATCAGTCTTTTCTCATGTTTACAGATGCGATTTTGAATTTATCGTGTACGGCGATCATCGCTTCGTCAATATCCTTTCTAGGGATCAGCAGAGTGATCTTGATTTCGGATGTAGAAATCATTTCGATGTTTACGCCTGCATCATACATTGCTTCAAAGAACATCGCCGCAACACCGGGGTTGGTTGCCATACCTGCGCCAACGATGGACAGTTTTGCAACGTTTTCGTCGTGAGCGATTTCCTGTGCTGTCAGTCTTTCTTTGTTTTCTTCCAGAGCCTTCAGGGCAATGTCCAGATCTTCCTGACCGATGGTGAAGGAAATATCCTGTCTGCCGTCATGTCCGTTGGACTGCAGAATGATATCTACACTTACCTTTTCTCTTGCCATCAGATCGAATATTTCAAAAGCCTTACCGGGCTCGTCTTTTACACCTAAAACTGAAATACGGGATACATTTTTATCCGCAGCTACACCGCTTACCAGCATTCTTTCCATCTTGCATTCCTCCTTCACTTCTGTACCGGGCGCGTCAGACATACTGGAGCGCACCACCAGTTTTACATTGTACTTCTTCGCCACTTCCACAGAACGGCAGTGAAGCACTTTCGCACCCAAAGACGCCAATTCCAGCATTTCGTCATAGCTGATTTCATCCAGCTTTCTGGCATCTTTTACTACGCGAGGGTCTGCAGTGTAAACACCTTCTACGTCTGTGTAGATTTCACAAAGATCTGCGTTGAGGGCTGCTGCCAGCGCCACTGCGGAAGTATCGGAACCGCCGCGGCCCAGTGTGGTCATATCCCCCAGCATATTTACGCCCTGGAAACCGGTCACCAGTACGATGTTGCCCTGTTCCAGTTCGTTTTCAATGCGTTCGGAATGGATTTTACGAATACGGGCATTGCTGTAAGTATTTGTGGTTTCAATCCCTACCTGTACGGCATTGAGGGAAACGGCTCTGCCGCCCAGCGCATTGATTGCCATTGCCATCAGTGCTACGGACTGCTGTTCCCCAGTTACCAGCAGCATATCCATTTCTCTGCGGCTTGCCTTGGGATTGATTTCTTTTGCTTTGGCAATGAGTCCGTCTGTTGTCTTGCCCTGTGCGGACAGAACGACTACAACGTCATTGCCTTCTTTCTGTGTTGCCAGAATCCGCTTAGCAACATTGAACACTCTTTCTGCATTGGCGACGGAGCTGCCGCCGTATTTCTGCACAATTAACATTATTCTACTTCCTCCTGTGATTCAGTCACTACTACAGCACCTTCCAAATCCGGCTTCAGCAGCGTCAGCTGCCAGTTGTTGGGCAGTGCTGCAAAGTAGGCGGACATTTGATTCCTGAATGTTTCAGCCTTGTCTTTTGTTACCATCGCCATCAAGGTAGAACCTGCGCCGCTCAAATAGCATGCCGTGGCACCGCTTTCCTTGGCTTTTGCAAATATATCCTCCATGTGAGGGATCAGTTCTTTTCTGTACGGCTGGTGGATTTTATCCTCCATGGCCATCTCCAGGTTTTCGAATTTCCCTGTCATCAAAGACGCTACCAATAATGCTGCCCGGGACACGTTAAATACAACATCGCTCCGGGAATAGTCTTTTGGCAGTACGCTTCTTGACCGCTCCGTAGAAACGGGGAAATCCGGCACCATTATAGCAAAAAATAAGTCGTCGGGCAACTCCAAACGTACATGTTTCATATTTTTTTCGCCCAGAGCCCCTACCACCATGCTGCCGAAAAAAGCAGGGTTGGAGTTATCCGGGTGACCTTCCATCTGGGCTGCCATTTCTGCCAGTTCTTCCTTGGTGCAAGGTCTGCCAGCCAGTTCATTTGCTGCCATGAGCCCGCCGACGATACAAGCGGCACTGCTGCCCAGTCCGCGCACCATAGGAATGTCGTCAGACTGGATCAGACGCACCCCAGGCATTTTCAGCCCCTTTGCGTCGTAAAGCTTGCGCATGGTCTGATAAATGAGGTTGCTCTCGTCTGTAGGAATGGCAATGGGCTGTTCCTTGCGGATTTCGATTTCTACGCCCTCAGGGATTTCTTCTACCCACAAATGGTTGTACAACTGCAGCGCCACACCGATGCTGTCAAAGCCAGGTCCCATATTGGCAGATGTGGCAGGTACCCGTATATGAATCATAACAGAAGCCTCCTTTTTTCGTTTTTCCCCTTTTCATCACCGATTTTTGCGGTCAAAAACAAGACCCGCCTCATCCGCAGACGATGCGGGTCAATTTCCTTGCCATTTTATTTGCTTTTTCTTTCGTTTATTCTCTGCCGATGATCTTGATGGACTGCATGCCCTGCAAGTTTTCCAGCTGGGTCATGAGTCTGCCAAATTCACCCTGCATTTCATTTGTTTCGATGGTGATCGTCACGTTTGCAATGCCATTGATGGGAATGGTCTGGTTGATGGTCAGGATGTTTGCGCCTTCTGTGGCAATGCTGTTGAGCACTGCGGAAAGGAGCCCCGGTGTATCATCCAGATTGGCTGCGATGGTGACAGTTTTTCCTCTCGTGTTTTCGTAGAGTGGATGGACAGCGTCACGGTACTTATAAAAAGCACTGCGGCTGATGCCAACACGGTTCACCGCATCCTGTACTGTTTTTTCCTTCTTGCTTTCCAGCAGGTTTTTCACTTCCATAACCTTCAGAAAGATTTCAGGCAGTACGCTTTTGTCCACGATGAAAAAATTCTTATCTTCTTTCAATGTTTGTTCTCCCCTTTTGTATCTCTGATACATACATTTGTTTCTACTACAAGGAATATAGCACATTCTGTCCACAGTTTCAATAAAATGGGAGGGTTTTTTTTGAAACAATCCACTTTCTGTCTTTTGCACAAAAACTTTTGCCTCTTTTGCCATTCCTTTTGAAGAATTGCCTATGTTTTTTCGACGCCATCCTTCCCAATGCTCCTTTTTTCTGCTAAAATGGAGAGTGGTTGTTTCTGCCCCTCAGGACGGAAACCCGAAACAGATGAAAAAGGAGTTCTTCATGAATAATCATACAGATCAGCTGCGGCACGAAGACTTGCTTCAGCTTTTTACAACGGAATACGAAAAGTATGCCAGCCGTATGGACCCGGAAGCCATGGACGGTCTTTGGGACATTGCGCCCATGGTTTTTTCCAAATGGTATTATACAGCACTGACGGGAGAAACCATACTGACCCCTGCCAACATCATCCATTGCGACGAGGAAGATCCAAAGGTGGAAAAGGCTTACATCCTTCATGTGGACAAAAAAGCCGCTGGCATGGAAAAATACAGCTTCCATCCCGTTTCCTACACATTGGAAAACCACCCCATACTGCGGGATATGCAGACCATACTGGATGCCTGTCTGCCGGACTGCACCGTTGACGAAAACGGCTTTTTCCTGCCGGAGGACAGAGCAGAACTGCTGAAAAAAATCACACTGCCTGATGGCTTTTATCTGGAATATCTCACACGCCTGTGTCAGCAGATGGGCTTTTTCCAGAAAGTTCCTGCCATCCATATCCATAAAGTGACCAAAAGCCCGAAAGCCGATGATTTCTTTGCCAAAGAATCCAAAGAAGCGCTGGATACCCTCCTTTGGGAAGGCTGCGCACTGGCGGCAGAACGGCTCCAATACACCATGGACTTAGAACCGGGTATGGTCAGCAGCAGCTTTTTCTATCAATATCTGGAAAACCACATAGACATCGATCAGGTCTTTGTAGACTTTTATAAACGGGTGGACATCGATCTGGAAAGCATCTGGAAAACGCCGCCCAATGAACTGACGGAAGAAGAACAGTCCATTGTATCCTCTTTCCTTTTTGCGGGCATTATGATGGATAAATGGGTATTCACACCCTTTGGACACTTTTTCCATGTGGTGCGCCCCATTTCTTTCACACCCTTCCGTTTTTATCAGAACATCAATAATCTGGCGGCACTGTTCCTCATGCACCATAATCCCGGTGCGGAGCTGTTCACACCACCTTCCTATTGCAGTCTGACCGCCATCGGCATGGAACTGACGGCAAAAGAAAAGCTTTCTGTCAATAAGCAGAAAATGCCCAAAAACATTTCCTTTGAGCGCATCATGGAAGCCATCACACCGGAACTGGAACTGCGGTATTACGAAGAAATGCTGCGTTTTGAACTGGTGACCGATGTGGTTTCTCTCCGCGCCACATTGCAGAAGGACGAAAAACTCTGGAAAGAAGCGGAACTGTCCACAGAAAATCTACTCCATGATTTCTGTTGTGACATCTTCGCCGCTTTTGCCATGGAGGACACACGGGAATACGTTCTGTCCATCCCCGATGACAACGGCTTCCCCATGGAATACGCACCAGCCGCTTCCAAGCGCGCCATCAACAAAACAGACGGTCTGACACTGGGTGATCTGCCCTTACATATCGGCGATGTATGGACACTGACGCCGCCTTCCGGCAAAGCTGGTGCTCTCACCATTGAGGTGCTGGAGAAAAAGGCAAGCAATCCTTACCTTATGTATCCACGCATTTGCAGACAAAGCGAAAAGATCACCGAAATGGAACAGATCGACGAAATTTATTAACATTATTACCATATAAGAAGGGACTTAAGATAAATCATGGAAACAAAACCTCTGATGCATCAGCATGGCGGCGATCTGGACGCCATCGAAAGAAAATACGGCATCTCCAAAGCGGAAATTCTGGATTTCAGCGGCAACATTAACCCTCTGGGCTTTCCCGAATCTGTGAAAACAGCCCTTGCCCAGAATCTGGACATCATTTCCACTTATCCAGACAAACATTACACCGCTCTGCGAGAAGCCATCGGCGCATACACCGGCGCAAATCCCGCGCATATCGTGGTTGGCAATGGCTCCACAGAACTCATTGGTACATTCATCAAGACTGTCAACGCGAAAAAAAGCCTTATCATGGGCCCTGCTTACAGCGAATACGAACGGGAAGTTTCTCTCACCGGCGGCACATTCGATTATTTCCCTCTGAAAGCAGAGGACGACTTTGTCATTGATCTGGATGCCCTGCTGGCAGCATTGACACCGGAAATCGGCATGTTCGTTGCCTGCAATCCCAATAACCCCACAGGCTCCGCTTTGACTGTATCCCAGCTGCGCACCATTCTGACCCACTGCAAAGAAACAGGGGCTTCTGTCATGATTGACGAAACCTATCTGGAATTTGCCGACAATCTGGAAGAAATCTGCGCCATTCCTCTGGCTGCGGAGTTTGACAACCTTTTTGTCATCCGTGGTACATCTAAGTTCTTTGCGGCACCGGGCATCCGTCTTGGCTACGGCGTATCTTCCAACGAAGCTTTCCGTAACCGCCTTCAGACCAATCAGGACCCTTGGAGCGTCAACTCTCTGGCTGCCTTTGCCGGCGAACGTCTTTTCACAGACAAAGAATTCCATGACACCACAAAGAAACTCATTTCCGACGAACGGAAAAAAGCACTGGCAGAATTTTCTACATGGAAAAATATCAAGGCATATCCTTCCTCTGCCAACTTCATTCTGCTGAAGCTGCTGACAGACAAAATCACTGCCGCAGAGCTTTTTGAAAAACTCATCGTGAAAAAAATGCTCATCCGTGACGCTTCCAGCTTCGCTTTTCTGGATGAAAGTTTCCTGCGTTTCTGCATCCTCCGTCCCGAGGACAACGCTATGCTCATTGCAGAATTGAAAAAACTGGTAGAAGAAGCGTAAAAAACTGACAATATAAATCTTTCAAAACCACATATCCTAGGGAAGAAATACAACATTTTTTTCGGAGGATATTGGCAATGGAAACCCATGAAATCATAAGCCGCAAAACTCTTTGCGGCTGTTTCTCTCTGCTGCGGCAAAGTCTGAATAACTGGCAGGCAGGCAATCTTTATTTTCTCAACAGCCACGCTTTGTATCGACACCTTTCCGCCCTGCCCTGCGGCAAGGATACCGTCGGCGGTATACTGACCCAAATGGAAAGCTGCATCCCCATGGCACTGACCACAGACAGTCTGGAAAAATTCCTGCTGGCAAAAAGTCCCGCAGAAGCGGAGGATTTTCTGGAAAGCACCAAAACGGATTTTCTTTTTCTGCTGTTGGCGGCAGGCAAAGACGATGTGCTGTGGCAGCATGTGATGGATGTCTGCGAAAACCTGCGGCAGAAACAAATGGACAAACCAAAAGAAAGGCGGTTTTGTTATGGACGAAAAACCTTATCGTGACCTGAATACCTATTACCGAAACCTGTTCGGCGGCAAAACTGCCAAAATCTCACTGGACGGCGGTTTCACATGCCCCAATCGTGACGGCACCATCGGCACCGGCGGCTGTCTGTTCTGTTCCGCAGGCGGCTCCGGTGATTTTGCCGAAAGCGCCGCCCTTTCTATCAGGGAGCAAATCGCAAAGGGGAAATCCCAGACTTCTGCCAAATGGGACCATCCCCGGTACATCGCCTATTTTCAGGCATTCACCAATACATACGCCCCTGTGGAAATTCTGCGGCAGAAATACGAAGAAGCCCTGTCCCAGCCGGACATTGTGGGGCTTTCCATTGCCACCCGTCCCGACTGCTTGGGAGAAGACGTAGCGGAACTGCTGGCAGAACTGAACAGCAAAACAAAACTTTGGGTGGAATTGGGGCTGCAAACGGCAAAGGAAACCTCTGCCCATTTCATCCGGCGGGGATATGACAACGACGTTTTCACCGACGCTGTAAAACGCCTTGCCGCCCATGATATTTCCGTGGTGGCTCATGTCATTGTGGGACTTCCGGGAGAAACAAAAGAAGATTTGCTGGAAACCATGGACTACATCAACAGCCTGCCCATTGAAGGGGTAAAGCTGCAATTGCTTCATGTTTTAGAACATACGGACTTAGCGGAACTGTATCGCAGCGGACAGTATACGCCCTTGACACTGGAGGAATATATTGATCTGCTCTGCGCCTGCATCGCCCGTCTGCGTCCGGATATTGTTCTGCACCGGCTGACAGGTGACGGAGATAAAAACATCCTGCTGGCGCCTTTGTGGAGCCTGAACAAGCGTCATGTCCTCAACACCATCCATAAGACCCTGCGGCAGCGGAATATCCGTCAGGGCATAGACTTTGGGGAAAAATAGGCAAAAACCGCTGTTTTTCGATTTTTTTCGTATTTTATGTTTTTCTTTTCACAAAAATATGTTATGATTAGGGTTAGCAGTACAGAAAGGAGGGGGTTCCATGTCCGAAGAATCCATTCGGCAGTTAGCGGAGCATAAGCTGATCATCCTGCATCTTTTGCAGAAAATGGGCATTGCTTTGTCAAACAGTGAGATTTGCCAGTTTTTGCTGGAAAAAAATTATATGGACTATTTTTCCATCCAGCAGTATCTGACAGAACTGGTGGACGCCGGCTGGCTGGAAAAATCATGGGAGCAGAACAACACACGCTATACCCTCACTGACGAAGGCGACGAAATCGTCAATTACTTTCTGAACCACATTTCCGAACACGCCAAAAACGAAATCAATACTTACGTGCAGGAAAACAGCAAGCGCATCCGTGCGGAATACGCCGTTACCGCCAATTATTTCCCGGAAATCAACGATGATTTTCTCGTAAAATGCGGGCTGAATGACGACGACGGCAACGTCTTGATGGAAATCAGCGTTTCCGTTGTTTCCAAACAGCAGGCGCTGGCTATCTGCCGGAACTGGCGGAAAAACGTGAGCCATCTTTATGGCACCATCCTCACTTCTCTGGTAAAAAACACCGAAGCGGAAGGCGGCGGCTTCAAAGCCAAGGAACAGAATTTCCCCGCTCCTGTGGAAGAAGAAACAGAGGAAGCATGATAGAAAATACAAAGCCGAGAATCTGAAAAAGATTTTCGGCTTTTTTTATTGTCTTTAATTGTACCCATACATTTATACATAATTGTATCCATACATTTATCTTTGTGGTCTGACATTCTCTGGTTTCTCCTTCCAGTTTCTGGTATCCTCTTGTACAGAAACACATACAAGAAAGGACGGATATCTTGCGAACGAAAGAACTGACAAAAACCGCCGTCATGGCGGCATTGGTATTTGTAGCCATTTATGTGCTGAAAATACCGGGACCAAACGGTTACAGCCATCTAGGGGACTGTATGATACTCATCAGTGTATTGCTTTTGGGAGGCAGAAAAGGCGCATGGGCTGGGGGCATCGGCGCTGCACTGGCTGACCTGCTGGGAGGATATATGCAGTGGGTACTGCCAACGTTTTTCATCAAAGCATTCATGGCACTCATCATGGGCTATGTCATCAACAAATGGCATCACAAGGGAAATTGGCTGGCTGGAGCAGTGCTGGGGGGTATTTTCCAGATCATTGGCTACACAGCCGTGAAGATTTTCTATTACGGCTTTGCCACCGCCATGGTCATGACACCGGGACTTCTGGTACAGACAGCTTTCGGTCTTGTACTGACTTCTATATTCGTGGGTGTTTTGGGCACCACTGGCATTTTACGAAAAGTAAAGGAGATGTAGACATATGAAAAAATTAGACGCACATGCCCATGTGGGCACATTCGGCGGCTGGGCAAATGTTGCCATCACCGCAGAAGAACTGGTACAGCAGATGGATGCCTGCGAAATCGAAAAAACCGTTCTTTGCAGCACGGGAAGTGACGACAATTTCCGCACAAAAGAAGCTATGGAAGCATATCCCCATCGTTTCTGGGGTCTGGTATACGCCAATCCTTTGGAGGGCGAAAAGTCCGTTCAGGAAATTTATGATTTGGTACAGAACGAGGTTTTTTCCGGTATTAAGCTGAACCCCCTTCGCCATGCCTACGTGGCAGACGCGGAATGCCTTGACCCCATCATGGAAGCCGCCAGAGAACTGCATATTCCTGTTTTCATCCACAGCGGTCACGCACCTTATGCTCTGCCTTGGAGCATTGCTCTGCTGGCAGAACGGTTCCCTGATGTAAATATCGTTATGATCCACATGGGGCATGGGCACGGTGTTTACATCGACGCCGCTTTGAAAATGGCAAGACGCTATTCCAACCTCTATCTGGAAATGTCCGGTATGCCCATGAATTCCAAAATCAAAGAAGCCTATGAAACCGTAGGCAGTGACCGGATTTTTTTTGGCACCGACGCCCCTTTCCATCATCCCACCATCGAGATGCAAAAAGTAATCACCAGCGGATTGACGGAAAAAGAAATAGAAGATGTGTTTTACAATAACCTGCAAAAATTCATGGCGCAGTACGAAAAATGATATGATAAAAAAGAGGAAGATTTCTTTTTTGAAATCTTCCTCTTTTTTAATACCCTTCGGGCTTTTCCATGCCTACATAACGAAATCTAGGCACTTCTTTCCCTTCTACGATAACATTTTCCAGAAACATGTCCAAAGGGCGCACCCATAAGCCGCCTTCCCCGTACTGGGGTTCATAAACCACCAATTCTTCCAGTGTTTCCGAATGTTTCGCCACGCCTACTGCGCGATAGAGTTTATTTTTATAATGGAGATAATATCCGCCTTGGTGAATCATTCCATCACGTCCCTTTCTTCTAATAATGCACTGCCCTTTGGCACCACAAAGGAAAGTCCGCCTTTTTCCACCACCACTTCCAGATGGGTAAAAGGCACAATCTCTCCGTCCATGCTGAGCTTCTGGGTTTCTTTTGCGTGAATATGTACCCGTGTGCAGCAATCCTGAAATACCAGTGTTTCCGCCGCTGGTTCCTGCAAATAAGTCCCTTTTCGGAAAGCGCCTACCAAGTGGAGGAACCGCCATCTGGATACTTTCCGCACTGCCACCAACTCCAGTTTGCCGTCATTGATTTTCGCCATGGGCGCCGGACAGAATCCACCGCCATAAAACTTACCGTTGGCAAGGGCAGTCAGCAGAAATTTTCCTTTGGCTTCCTTGCCGTTGTCCGTACGGAAGGAAAGGTCTTTGCCCATGGGACGGCAGAACAGCACCGCCACCGCCAGCACATAAGCCAAAGGTCCAGCCACAAAGGGGATTTTCTTCAGCTTTGCCGCCTGTGCCACCACAGCGCTGTCAAAGCCCGTGTTTGTCATGTTTACCACACGTCTGCCGTTAACCTGCTATATAATAACTCCATATCATAAATGCATATTTT
>UMFX01043678.1_pt1 | contig 13467 bp, 10 predicted proteins | sample 1965131 | NCBI WGS metagenome assembly UMFX01 (sample SAMEA4836058, study PRJEB28245) | human gut metagenome | biome: gut microbiome; material: fecal sample | place: Denmark | collected 2008 | reverse complement strand
TCATCATAAATTCATTGGTTAGTATGTCGCAATTTATCGAGATATTTTATGGCATGGAAACTACTCCTGTAAAAGATTATATTGATGATTCTTTTCCTGGTGAATGGGGTACTGAAGATAAGGATGGTAATGGAGTAAAGGTTATACGTACTACAAACTTCACAAACTCAGGAAAGCTGAATCTTGCAGATGTTGTTACCCGCAGCATTGAAGATAGGAAGGTAGTTAGAAAGCAAATTAAAAAGTACGATACCATACTTGAAAGATCAGGTGGAACTGCTGATAATCCGGTGGGTAGAGTTGTGCTATTTGAAGAAGATAACTTGTTTTTGTGCAATAACTTCACGCAGGTTTTGAGATTCAAAGACGTTGATCCAAGGTTTGCATTCTATGCATTATACTACTTCTATCAGACAAATAGAACTGCAATCAGAAGCATGGGAAGCAAGACGACAGGAATTCAGAATCTCAACATGAGTAAATATTTGGAAATCGGCATTCCAAATGCATCAGATGAGGATCAGAAAGCGTTTGTTACAATTGCAGAACAAGCCGATAAATCAGAATTTGTTGGTTGCAAATCGCAATTTATCGAGATGTTTGGGGATACTCACATGAGGAGTGATCATAGCCGTCAATGGAAAGAAGTCGTCGAAATAATTAACGGCAAGGATTATAAATCAATCCAAGTTGAGGATGGGGGCTATCCTGTCTATGGAACTGGTGGCGAGATGGCAAGGGCCTCAGATTATCTATCTCCTGCTAATTCTATATTGTTAGGGAGAAAAGGTACTATTGACAAGCCTTTGCTAATAAGAGAAAAGTATTGGAACGTTGATACTGCATTTGGAGCAGTTCCTGATGAAAAAGTCCTTCATTACGTTTATTTCTATTGGCATTGCAAAACAATAGATTTCAATGTGCTGAACAAAGGTACAACTCTTCCTAGTACAACAAAGGTTGATCTTCTTAATCTCTGGATTAAAATTCCATCAATGGAAGAACAAACTCGATTTGGTTCTATTGTTGAACAGGCCGATAAATCAGAATATTACAATTAGAAACAAAAATATAATAACATATGGCATACTTTAACGAAGAAAATACGGTTGAGCAAATGCTCATTAATGCGGCAGGACAATGCGGTTGGATATATGTGGAACCGCAGTTTGTTCCGAGACTTCCTGATGAAGTTCTTGTTGTAGAATGGCTCATGGAGGCATTGTTGGCATTGAATCCTATTACTGCTGAACAAGCAGAACAGGTTATATATAAACTTCGAGCTTGTATTACAAGTGGAGGAGCTTCTGATGAACTAATTACAGCCAATGATAAGTTCCGCAAGTTGCTGTTTGAAGAGAACTCATACCCATTTGGGGACAATGGCGATAATATCAACATTCGTTTCTTTGCAGGCAAGGATGATGAATATAAGAATCGTTGCATAGTGACTAATCAGTGGGAGTATCCGAGAAAGAGTAAGGAGGGAGGCAAGCGTTTAGACCTTGTATATGTTATCAATGGTATACCTATGGTTATCGGTGAAGCAAAGACTCCTGTTAAGGCGTCTGTAACATGGGCTGATGGTGCTACTGATATTATGCATTACCAGAAGAGTATCCCTGAAATGTTTGTTCCGAATATTCTAACCTTTGCAAGCGAAGGAAGAGAATTACAGTATGCAGGTATCGGATGTCCTATTGACAAATGGGGTCCTTGGTTTGCTGATGAGGAGCGTAAGCATGGTACATTGGAAGATGTTGAGCATAACTATGTATCATTGATGACTCCTGAAAGACTATTGGATATATATCGCTTCTATTCTGTTTTTACAGGAACCTCAGGAGGTAGGAAAATTAAAATTGTATGTCGTTACCAACAATATTTGGGTGGCGAAGCTATTGTTCAACGTGTTTTGTCAACATATACAAAGGGCTCTGGTCCTCGTAAAGGTTTGATTTGGCATTTCCAGGGTTCTGGTAAGTCGTGGTTGATGGTATTTGCGGCTCAAAAACTTCGTCGTCAGGAAGTGCTAAAAGCACCAACAGTTGTGATTGTGGACGATAGAATTGATTTGGAAGACCAAATTACCGGCGATTTCACACGTGCAGAAATACCTAACATTGATAGCATATCATCCAAACAAGAACTGGAGGAAAAGATCCATCAAAGAAAGATTTTGATTACCACTATCTTTAAGTTCGGTGATTTGAATGATGGTGAGGTAATTGATGAACGTGACAATATCATCCTCTTGATGGACGAAGCTCATAGAACCCAAGAAGGAGATTTGGGTAAAAAGATGCGCACAGCATTGCCAAATGCGTTCTTCTTTGGATTAACAGGTACGCCAATCAACCGTAATGACCATAATACATTTGCATGTTTTGGAGCCGAGGAGGATAAATACGGATACATATCAAAATATACATTCCAAAACTCAGTAGCAGATGGGGCCACTCTTGAACTTAATTTCAAGACTGTTCCAGTCGAAATGCATTTGGACGATGCTAAGTTGCAAAAGGAGTTTGATGAGCTTACCGACCAAATTAGCGAGGAAGACAAGAACGAATTGGTAAGAAGAACAAGCGTTGATGCATTCTTTACCGCTGAAAAAAGAATCAATGACGTTTGTAAGTATATTGTCTCTCATTTCAGAGAGTATGTGAAGCCAACAGGCATGAAAGCTCAGGTTGTTGTTTACAATAGAGAATGTTGCGTCAAGTATAAAAAGGCTTTGGATGCTCTTCTTGGCACAGATGACCAAACAACAATTGTAATGCATACTGCTGGAGATAAAGCAGATGAATATAAGGCGTATAAGCGTAGTCGCGATGAGGAAAAGAAATTGCTTGACCAGTTCAGAGACCCATTGTCTCCGCTGAAATTTGTCATCGTGACAAGTAAACTGTTAACTGGCTTTGACGCACCTATACTCCAGTGTATGTATTTGGACAAACCAATGAAGAATCATACTTTGTTGCAGGCCATTTGCAGAACCAATCGTACCTACAATGAAAATAAGAAATGTGGGTTGATTGTTGATTTTGTTGGTGTATTTGAGGATGTTGCTAAGAGTCTTGCTTTTGATGAAGAGACGGTTAAGACCATTGTTCAGAATATCGATGAAATCAAAAGTCTTATACCTACATTCATGCAACAATGTATTGAGTTCTTCCCTGGCGTAGATAGAACTATTGGTGGATGGGAGGGGCTTACTGCTGCTCAACAATGCTTAAAAGATGATGGTGTGAAGACAAACTTTGGACGCCACTTTGCCCGCCTCAATAAAGCGTGGGAGATAGTTTCTCCCGATGCTTGTTTGGCCGAATTCCAAAATGATTATACTTGGTTGGCTCAGGTGTATCAAAGTGTACGTCCTGTAAGTGGTGGTAATCTTATCTGGACTTTGCTTGGAGCTAAGACCATTGAGATTATACATCGCAACATTGAAACTATTGACATTGGTACTCCACTAGAGGATTTGGTAGTTGATGCCGATGTGATAGATGCAGTCCTTGAAGATGAAAAAGCACGTGAGAAGAAGATTGTTGAAGTAGAGAAAATGCTTCGATTGAGATTGGGCGAGCATAAAGGTGATCCTAACTTCAAGAAATTTGCAGAAAAATTGGATGAACTACGTGAACGAATGGAACAAAATCTAATCAGTAGTATTGATTTCTTGAAACAACTTCTTGCATTAGCAAAAGACTTGCTTGAAGAAGAAAAGAAAAAGGATGAGTCCCAGGATAAAAGAGCAAAAGCTCGTGCTGCCTTAACAGACCTTTTCCAAAGTATTAAGACTGAAGAAACCCCAATTATCGTTGAGCAAGTTGTAAATGATATAGATAATGAGGTGGTTAACATTGTACGTCAATTTAATGATGCATTCCAAAGTGTTACAGCCCGTAGAGAAATTAAAAAGAAACTACGCGCTATCCTTTGGGTTAAGTATCAGATAAAAGACAATGATGTATTTGAACGTGCATACCAATATATTGAGATGTACTATTAGTATTTTGTTCATTCTGTTGTACAATGGCACAATACAAGCAATCTGAAATCACAAATGTATTTTGGGCATCGAACGATGGCTTCAAAGGTGGACGTGACCCATTGGGAATCCAGAACAGTTCAATTGCAACCTATAGCAAATTGTTACCTGGGCTCACCAATCTAACCCGTCACATCCGCTATTACAGCCTTTATTGTTGGCTACTTAGTGAATATGACAAATTTGAAGTTGCTGGTCAAACATCTCTGCATCAATATAATTTTATACGTCGTGCAGAGTTGGCAATGGCACTAATTATGAAGGAACAAAATGTTGGTTCTGTGGTTGGAGCTTTGTTTGTTTCACAAGGTAGATATAAGCAAATAGAGGATGGTATTTATGATATTGCAGATGGTGCTGATTATGAATCTAAAGATAAGTACTGGACATTCAAAAGTGGAGCTTTTGGCCAGTACTATCTTGGTTCTCTTATTTATTATGAACTTGTAAAAATTGAAGAAGGCAGATTCTATCTTCGTAACAAAGGAAAAGAGCTAGCTGATGCTGTCAGAAATAGTATTGATGAAAACATCCGGAAATTATTTCTTAAATGTATTCTGGATGGAAGTCTTAAAGAAGAAGCAATAGAAGACTTACAATCTTTAGCTATACATCGCATAAATGTAGGCTCTGAGGAATGGCTGTTCTTGAATAATTTGCTTACGAAAAGTGACGAGGACTCTTCCTTGCGAAGAGAAACAATCTTTTTGCTCCTAAATGATATTTCAAAAGGCGTAGAGATTCAAGAGTTTGTAAAGAATCGTTTTTTGCATATAACTGAAGACGGTAATTTGCATGCCGCATTTGGGTGGTATTTCTATTATTTATGTGAAGGTCTACATTATTGTATTGACTTGTTCTTCTGCTTAATACTTTACAAAATTCATGAATTGCACAATCCTCCAATTGCACTACTTTCTCAAGATATTAAACAATCTTTATTGTCGGTTATAGAGAAAGAGATGAATTATAACTCTCTTGACGAATGGAGGAAAAATGTGAGTGATAATATAAATATAATCTATGATGAGTTAAGGGATTACGTCAGCAAACAAGATTATATTTCTGCAGCAGTACATGCGATAAGACTCCTGTTGAGACTTTATACTGAATTTGAGAATAACTCAAAAGAAATAGAGGAGTTTGAGAAAAAAAATGATTTGAAACGTCAGCGAGGCATACTCAGTGAAGGGTTAAGATCTTATATGGAGCGTTACCTGTCATTCTCTATATCTAGCTTTATAGAATCTCTGATAGTACAAATAATGCAGGAACATACTGTGGTTGCTATTGCTAAAATGGGAAAGAATAATTCAGACCTAAGAAAATTTATTCTTGAGGATGGACGGATTGTTCTAGTAGAGCAACGGTATCCCGTTGAAACATCGCCGCGTATTAATTCTCTATTTAATTTTTTACAAGACATGGGTTATCTTGATGAAGATAATACACTAACTGAGATAGCATCACAATTCATTGAGAATTATGGAAAAGAATGAGCATGCAATATTATTGGATATTCCTAGCGGCGGCAAAAATGGCAAATATCATTCAGCTGTATTGACTACTTATGCCATAGATTTGATACATTTCGATAATCAATTATTGAACATGCTTCATCGTAAGCAAGTATGTAGCATAAATGTGTTTGCCGATACCAATCAAATGGATAAATCTATGGAATATGTATCTCCTATTTATATTAGACATATTGGTAAGGAGTACTCCATTACATCTATAAGTGCTGTCGGAGCTTTTCATCCTAAGATTAATTTCTTTGTAGGAGATGACGCTGTATTGGTTGTGTTTGGTACTGGTAATCTAACAGTTACAGGACATGGAAAAAATCATGAGGCATTTACAGGTTTTATGATAGATGAGACTGATACGACGCATCGTCCTCTCATTGAAGAATGTTGGCAGTATCTCTGCCGATTTACAAAGCAATGTAACGACTATGATCATAATAGAATTCTTCGTGAGATTCCTGAAAATTGTACATTTTTAGATTCCTCTTTCAATATTGTGCCTCATAGTATGTGCAAGGTACAAGAAGGGTTAAATGCTGCTTTACTGTATAATGATTCTCAGTCTGGGATTTTACAACAAATTTCAAATTTAGTGCCATTAAATGAGGTGCAGACTATAACACTTCTCAGTCCATATTTTGATGAATATGGAGAATCATTGATTACATTATCCCAACTTTGTCCGAACTCAACGGTGAATGTTTTGATTCACCAAGATTGTGCTTTGCCACCAAGCGGAATGCTTCCAAATAGCAGTATTCATTTTTATGATTTCAGCGAAACAAAAAGGGGTAAAATAGCTTTTAAAACATATGAACGTCAATTGCATGCAAAGGTTTTGCACTTTAAGACTAATGATGCTGAATATTGTATGGTTGGCAGTGCAAATGCAACATTAGCCGGACTTGGAACAATAACTCACAGAGGCATAAATGAAGAGTTTGGAGTCTTGTATCATTCGACAAAGCAAGATTTTCTATCTACACTTGGTCTGAAAACCAAGAAAAGAATAGATGTGCCAACTAATAGATCCAAACATTCTAATGAAGCTCCTTCTGAAACTGGAAGACGATTAAGACTATTATCCGCTTATTACGAATCAGGTAAATTAAATGTCTATAGCAATGAGGAGATTCCTGATGGAGTACTACTGTCTATCGACAATGGAATTGAGACTCTTGTAAGTGAACTTAAACATGATAAAGGCAATAGATATAGTACTGATATAAAGTTAGCAAAAACTCAATATACATGTTATTTAGTGGATAAAGACAAGAAATCTATATCTAATAAGCTGTTCGTCAATTGGACTGAGTTCTTAGCCACAACAAATCCGTCGAAAATGAGTCGTAATCTTAATAGATTCATTTCTCGTATTGAGAATGAAGGATATGATGGTATGGAGGTTGCTGATATGCTATCTGATGTAATGTGGGACTTAGTTAATGATGCTGGTGAAAAAGTTTCTCCAAAGATTAAAGTTTCATCAGAAGATAAAAGGCAATCTGATTTATCTTTGCCCGAAATAAAATACAATTCGGAATATGACAATGACGATGCAAAAAGTAGCAGGATTTTCCAAATAGATCGTACATCAAGACTGATTGAATGTATTGAGGAGAGTATTAAAAAAAAGATTCGTTCGATAGATGATGCGATCATTGATGAAGAGGAAGAAGGCTCGGCAGAAACAAGCAATAATAGAGAAATAGAAGAACAGGAGGATATCTTCCTCAGCAAGCAACTGTTAAAAGGTTATGGTGAATTATCAACATCTTTGTTAATGAAATATCAGAAGATGATAAGTAAGCGATACGAGCAGGTAAAAGCTACAGGTGATGGCGTTATAACTAGAGATGACTTAAACTTCTTTTCTCTGTCTATGTTTGCTGCAATGGAGATATGTTATCTTAATAAATTTCGTTATAAATTTGACCAAATACCCTATTCATCAAGAAACTTTTCTCAGAAACAGTTTTATGATAGTTTGGAAAGGAGCATAAGTAACGTTGGTCTTGACTCATTGGAAAAATTTGTAAAGTTTTGCAATACAATGAAACTTCCAGCACAAAGAGATGAGAATTTCAATAAAGTTTCGTCTCGTTCTATGAAATATGCAATATTATATGGGACCTTATTTAATAGACTTTCTCACATTGAAACTATACGCATATTGGGTAAACGCTTGCAAAAAGCAGTAGATAGCCTGGCTGTGCTATTCGGTAAACCTTCGTTTGAAACTCTGACAAAAGAGCTTGAACCTTTATCAGAAAGGTATGACTATGTATTTCGCATGAATCATGTTGAAAATATGATTAGAAGTCTTAGCTGATAATTTCGTTCGTTAGAACGAACAAACTACTATTAAATAAGGGAAAGAAAAAACATGGGCAATGATTTTTCCTTGTGTATAGCAAAAAGTTGTGCTTGTTTTCATTTGTTTGTCAAAAAACACATATCTTTGCCATTGATAGCCTCAGATGGTGTGGTTTGTTTGGCTAAAAATCATTCTTTGAAATATAATTGATTGATAATCAAATGAGACACAACTCTTCAATGAAGACGATTTCACGGTTAATACATAGTCCGGCGATAAGACTGTTCCCCGGTCTGGCAATAAATTGCCGGGAACTTTACGGATAATATCATATAACTGTTCCCGTGCCATTCCCTGTTCATTGTCATGATTACCAAAAGTGACCACGAAAGGCAGTTTGCGTTTAACTACCGGTTCCAATACCTGCAACATTCCGGAATCTGCCGGAGCAGAATAAACAACATCGCCGGTAAAAATCACCAAATCCGGGCGTTCATCATCAAGCACCTGATTTATGCGTTCCAAAGCGATATCAGAAGCCCGGTTGCCGTATTTAAAATGCACATCGGTAAATTGCACAATTTTGAATTTACCATCTTTACTAAATTTCAGTTCACTCTTTTGAGCCATACAAAAAGTCGTTACCAACAAAAAGGTAAGTGTTAAGTAAATTTTTAAGAGCCGAATCATATTTATTTGTTTTAGGGGTTAAGAAATCTTCTCTATCAATACGGTAGCATAGGCTGATATACCTTCTTCACGACCCGTAAAACCGAGTTTCTCGGTAGTAGTCGCCTTAATGGAAATATCATCCGCATCAATTCCCATGACAGTTGCCATCGTCTCTTGCATCAAAGGAATGTGTGCCTTTAACTTCGGGCGTTCGGCACAAATGGTTGCATCGATATTCCCCACTTTATATCCTTTGGTAGCAATCAATTCCACTGTTTTCTTCAGCAGAATTTTGCTATCTATGTTTTTAAATTCTCCAGCCGTATCGGGAAAGTGATAGCCGATATCACGCATATTCGCCGCCCCTAACAAAGCATCGCAAACCGCATGCAACAATACATCAGCATCCGAATGTCCCAACAATCCTTTTGTATGTTCCAAAAGAATACCACCCAGCCACAATTCACGCCCTTCGACCAGCTGATGTACGTCGAAGCCAAAGCCTACTCTTATCTTCATATTTTGTATAACAAATGAGTACTAATGAATAAAAAAGATCAACGGATATAGAAATCCAGCAGTTTTTCCTCTTCCAGATAACCTTGCAAACGCTGTCCGATACTAACAGGACCTACACCGACAGGAGTCCCCGTAAAGAGTAGATCACCGATTTTCAACGTTACAAACTGACTGACATAAGCGATAATATCATCTATCTTGAAAAGCATATCTGCTGTACAGCCACGCTGTACTTCTTTACCGTCGATCAACAGATTGAAGTTCAAATTTTGAATATCTTTATAATGCTCTACCGGAACAAAAGTCCCAATAGCAGCCGATGAATCAAAACCTTTACAAAGCTCCCAGGGATTCCCCTGCTCACGGAACTTTCGTTGAAGGTCACGGGCTGTAAAGTCGATACCAACTGTCACAGCATCATAATAACGGTTAGCAAAACGGGGAGCGATATTTTTCCCCAATCGGTTGATACGGACTACCAGTTCCGTTTCATAATGTATTTCGTTGGAAAAGTCGGGGATGAAAAACGGTTTGCCATCCTTCAGAATAGCAGAATCAGGCTTCATAAAAATCACCGGCTCCGTATTTACTTGTGTATGTCCCAGTTCTTTGTTATGCTGGGCGTAGTTCATGCCTACTGCAATAATCTTCATTATTTCTCGTTAAAATTCAATCGGTTAAACATAACAGCCAAATGAGCATATAAAGACGTATTCTGCACCACAATATTCTCGGGTACACGGATTCGGAAAGGAGTAAAGTTCCATACGGCTTTTATACCTCCGTCTACCATCTTATCTGTAATTTCCTGAGCAATATTAATAGGCACGGTCAACACACCGATATTTACATCGTATTCTTTCATCTTTGCCTCAAAATCATCAGAGTGAAAAATAGGAATACCATTCAGGTCTTTTCCCACCAATTCCGGATTCACATCAAAAGCTGCCACAATCTCCAGCCCGAAATGATGCAAACCTGAATCCCGAAGCAAAGCAGCCCCCAGGCTACCTACACCAAACAAGAAGGCTTTGTGCATATTGGTAAATCCAAGAAAACTCTCCAACACTTCAATCAGCGCATCAATGTTATACCCTACTCTCGTGCGCCCGGAGATATTGACGTAGGATAAATCCTTGGCGATTTGAGAAGCGTCAATATTTATTTCTTTAGAGATTTGTGTAGAAGAGACGTACTGTTCTCCTTTTTCTTTCATTAGTTTTATGTTGGACAGATACCAGGGAAGTCTGCGCAAGGTAGGCTCCGGCACTTTATCCGCCTCTTTTCGTATAGATGTGCTCATACTTCTTACTAAATTTGGTATTTTGCAAAAGTACAATCTTTTTTGAGACTGACAACCCTATAACAGAAAACCTTAATAGAGATTAAACAAAACAATGAAAAGAGGTTCAAATTTTGCTCTTTTCCATAAGTTTAATACTTTTGAAAAGGATTAAAAATGACGAGTATGAAAAATAATGATTGGAAAGATAGATTAAACGTAGTATATTCCACGAATCCGGACTTCGGCTATGAAATGGATAACGATGAAGAGCAAGTTACTCTCGACAAAAACAAACAAAACCTGCGAGTTTCCATTGACAAAAAGAACCGGGGCGGTAAAGTGGTCACATTAATTACCGGATTTATAGGTACGGAAAACGACTTGAAAGAGCTGGGTAAGCTACTGAAAAGCAAATGCGGAGTAGGCGGATCGGCTAAAGACGGAGAGATTATGGTACAAGGAGATTTCAAAACCAAAATCATAGAGCTGCTCATTAAAGAAGGATACTCTAAAACAAAAGGTATAGGAGGTTAAACTAAATAGCATTTTGTAACTAGAAATTTTAAAGATATGAGAAAAGTAACATTATTCTTTGCAGCAGCGTTATTCTCACTGTTGTCATTTGCACAAGACAACAATGCTGATATCGTCAAGGTAGGCGATAGTATGCCTGCTTTCACCCTTCATTCAACAGTGAACGGTACTGTAAACTCCGAGGACTTGAAAGGGAAAGTTGTATTAATCAATATTTTCGCTACTTGGTGTGGTCCTTGCCAAAGCGAACTGGCTGAAGTTCAAAAAACACTCTGGCCTAAATATAAGGACAACAAAGATTTCTGCATGTTAGTAATCGGGCGCGAACATACCGACGATCAATTAACGGAATACAACAAGCGTAAAGGGTTTACATTTCCTCTCTACCCGGACCCGAAACGGGAAGTCACAGGTAAGTTTGCCAGTCAATACATTCCCAGAAGTTACTTAATCAACAAAGACGGGAAAGTGATATCCGCCACTATCGGTTATAAAAAAGAGGAAATGGACAAGCTGATGAAGGAAATAGACAAAGCATTGAAATAATCCTCCCCAAGAATGTGCCTCATGTTATACATGGCAGTTTCTTGAGGAAAGGAATGATAAGATCAAATCAAAAGAAAAGGCAACTAACTCGTTATGAATTAGTTGCCTTTCTTGTATCTTCAAATAGAGAGTCTTAATGAATACCTCTATTAAGTTAACGTGTTCCGTTTTTAAGGACACATCATAGAATTTGAATCTGATTGATTATTCAGCTTTCAAAGTGAAACGCTTGAAATCAACAATCTTCAGTTCAGGGTCAGCAGCAGCCAACACTTCTCTTACAGTTTTCTTACCGTCCATGATATCTTCCTGGTTCAATAAGCAAACTTCTTTCAAGAACTTGCCCAGACGACCTTTCGCGATGTTCTGAATCATTTGTTCAGGCAGGTGTGCAGCCTTCTCTGCAGAAACAGTAGCAATAATTTCTTTTGCTTTAGCTACATCTTCAGCTGTAATCCATCCTTTAGCCATGTTGCTATCCATGTGTTCTTCGCTGTCCACATGAGCCGGGTTGATGTTAGCTTTCTTCAGAGCAGCCTCTACAGCTTTCTGTACCTGTTCTGCTTTTGTCTTCTCAATAGCAACTTCAATTTCTTTCTGTTTTACTTCTTCAGAAACGCCATCTTCATCAATAGCAATCGGGTTCATGGCAGCAATCTGCATAGCTATTTGCTTAGCCAACTGCTCGTTCACTTCCTTGTTGAAAGCAACAATCGTGCAAAGACCATTTCTGTTCATGTGATTGTAAACAGCAGTGCATACACCTTCTACAGTCATGTAACCATCCAGTTCCATTTTCTCACCTGTGATACCGCTACGGTCAGTCACTGCATCCTGTACAGTACCGTTACCCATCGGCAATGCTTTTACTTCGTCCAAAGTAGCGCATTTATTAGCCACAGCAAGATCAAGAATATCCTGAGTCAGTTTCACGAAATCAGCATTCTGAGCCACAAAGTCAGTTTCACACTTCAAAGCAACGATAACAGCACGGTCACCGGTAGTTTTAGCCAAAACGCAACCTTCAGAAGCTTCACGTTCCGAACGCTTAGCAGCAACAGCTTGTCCTTTCTTACGGATAATTTCCATTGCCTTGTCGTAATCGCCTTCAGCTTCTGTTAATGCGTTCTTGCAATCCATCATACCAGCTCCGGTCATTTTGCGCAGCTTGGTAATATCAGCCATAGTTACAGCCATAATAATTTCCTTTATTTAAATGAATAATAATTTTCGAAACAAAAAAATGTGCCAATCTGCCAATCAAGATACAAGCGTATAAATATACTCTTGCACATTAGCAAATTGGCACATTTTATATATTAAGCCTCTTCGTCTTCCTTGATGAAAGCAGCAGCTTTAGCTGCGTTGATAGCTTCTTCGTCAGACTTGTCGAGTCTAGCTTTCACTGATTTCTTCTTGCCTTTGTTAGCAGGAGCTTCACCAGCAGCTTCCATATCGATCTTTTCAGCTTTTCTTTCTTCCAAACCTTCGATCATTGCAGCGCAGCAAGCATCCAAGATAACTTCTACTGATTTAGTAGCGTCATCGTTAGCAGGAATTACGAAATCTACGTTTGAAGGATCAGAGTTAGTATCAACGATACCAAATACAGGGATACCCAGACGGTTAGCTTCGCGAACTGCGATGTTTTCTTTCATTACGTCGATAACGAACAATGCAGACGGCAGACGAGTCAGGTCAGCGATAGATCCCAAAGTCTTGTCCAATTTTGCACGTTGACGAGAAATCTGAAGAACTTCTCTCTTAGAAAGGTTAGAGTAAGTACCATCGTTAGTCAATTTATCGATAGTAGCCATTTTCTTCACAGCCTTACGGATAGTCGGGAAGTTAGTCAACATACCACCCGGCCAGCGTTCGATTACATAAGGCATATTAACAGATTGAGCTTTCTCAGCTACAACTTGTTTAGCTTGTTTTTTAGTAGCAACAAAAAGAACTTTCTTGCCAGATTTGGCAATCTGTTTCAAAGCTTCAGCAGCTTCGTCTACTT
>UMFX01012582.1_pt1 | contig 13479 bp, 15 predicted proteins | sample 1965131 | NCBI WGS metagenome assembly UMFX01 (sample SAMEA4836058, study PRJEB28245) | human gut metagenome | biome: gut microbiome; material: fecal sample | place: Denmark | collected 2008 | reverse complement strand
TATTGATTTTGTCACTCAAATTGGACTGGCAATTGGGGATGGTCACAACAATCTTCTGAGGGTCAGCCGTCATGGCAACACTGGCTCCAAAAGAGCCTGTCCCACCGATGGTGATGATGTCTTTATTCTGGCTGTGGACAGCGGAAATCTTGTCCACCGTTGTTTTACCGAAAGAAATGGTGATATTCTTCTTGTCTGCACTCTGTGTGACTTCATAGTCCTTTTTCCCGCTCAAATCAAATACCACCCGAGTAAAGGAATCACCATTATTTTCATGGGTTGCCGTGCGAATCCCTGTAACGATATCGCTGTTTGTTTTTGTGATTTCACTAGGAAGGCTGCTTTTTGCACCATAAAAATCCAAAACGATTTTCTGGTCGTCTACAAAAGTTTTTTCATACCGCCCCATTGGTCCATCTGCCTGAATGGTGAATGTCTGGTCAGCATCTTTCGCGGATGGCGTCTGGATGCCCGTCAAAGTGCCTGCTGTTGTCTGTCCGCTTTCCGGTGCTTTTGGCTCATCCTTTACGACGGTATCACCGCTCTGAATGGAAACAATTCTGTTGGGGTCATTCCATTTAATATTCAAATGCAAAGCATCTGCCAATGCCCGGACAGGCAGCATGGTTCTGTCATTGACGATGGTCGCCGGAACATCCATGGTGAATTCCTTTCCGTTTTCATACCCTGTTTTGCTGTCTACGGTAAAAACAATGATGTCACTTCCCCGCATGACATAAATCTGTTTTGCAGCTTCGTTCCAATTGACTTCACATCCCAGTTCCTGGGCAATCTGCCGCATAGGAAGCATGGTTCTGCCGTCAATGATGACCGCAGGCATGTCCTTGGGAACCATTGCTTTTCCGTCGATCTCTATTTTCACTTCCTTTGCCGCATAGGCATGGTGTTTGCCGTTATAAAATAAGTCCATCTTCACCTGTTCACCATAAACCGTTGTTGCGCCCAATAACCCCAGCGCAAGGGTTGTAAGTAGAAGTTTTTTCCAATTCATTGTCACACATCCTTTGCTTTTTCCTGTGTTTTCATAAATGCCCTATCTGCATTTTACCATCTTACAGACACAGAAAAAACAAAAATGAAAATTGTTAAGATTTTCTTTAAAATTTTTATGAGAATAGGAAAAAAGCGGTAAAATACAAGGAAAGAAAGCACCTCTAAAAATGATGGAAATCCAGAAGTTTCTTGCGTTTTTCTTAACTTTATATACAGTCAAAACAAATTGTGATATGTTGAATAAAAAAGGCGATATGTCAGACAATGATTTTTATAAAATTCATTTGTAGCATCATTGATACAAGGAATCAAGGGGGCATTTCCATGAAGAAAAAGATTCGGATTTATTCCAGTTTGGTTGCATTGACATTTCTTAGCACTTCCATCCTTTGCGCCTGCACCAACACTGATACATCTACCGCAGCAAAAACGGATCAAAGCCGATTCTATTTTCATGCGGCAGAAAAGGCAGCCGACAACAAAAGAACAAATTTTTATATTGATAGCGACAACAATCTTTGGGCATGGGATTCTGTTTATCCAGATTACCCTTATATTGGTAATGCCTTTCTGCCGCCAACGGAACCAGAACCCATCATGAAAAATATCAAGGAGGTGGTTCCCACCGGTATGTATAATGATTTATTTTATGTATTGGATACAGACAATTCTCTATGGGAACTGCCTACGGATATGAACCCTTCTATCTCCAAGAAGAAACTGCTGGATGATGTGGCAGTGCCAAATATGGAACATGCTATCACTGACAACGGGGACTTATATGTCTGGGGTGATCAAACCAGATATATTTCAGGAATGGTTGGTCTAACGAAAGAGGAAATGAAAACACCAAGATGTATCGTGAAACAAGCCGCATTTACAGATTTAGATACCAGTACCAGCTTTGCCATAGATCAGGATGGTTATTTGTGGTCTTGGGGTGAATGCCAGTATGGGGAATTGGGTCAGGGAGAAGCATCCATCAAAAGTTCATCGCCAACGATCATTGCCGATCATGTAGCAAAATTCTATCGCAGCTATGACTGTGGCGAGCCTACCATGTACGCACTGAAAACAGATGGGACTTTATGGGCATGGGGATATAACCAATACGGCGCTGTGGGAAATGGCACAACACAAACGGTATCAACGCCCACCAAAGTTCTGGATCATGTAAAAACATTTACCTGCACCGCTTGTCCTAGCAATGGTGCTTTCGATACATATACCAACGCCTTTGCCCTGCGGGAGGATGACAGTCTTTGGGCATGGGGATACAATGACGAGGGTAATCTAGGAAACAGTACCACAGAACCCGCATTATCCCCCGTAAAAATCTTGGATGATGTAGCAGAAATTGAAACAGACGTCAACATGTACACCAACCTTTCTTTCGCCATCAAAAAAGACGGCAGTTTATGGGGCTGGGGTTATAACCGATTTGGACAGCTTTGCACCGGAAATTCAGAACCCGTACTTTTTCCCGTAAAAATTGCAGATGATGTCAAAGAGTATTGCCCCTTTTATGCAACACTGTATTTCGTAAAACAGGACAACACCCTTTGGGGCAGCGGATTCAACATTTCTTCTTTTTTCAACGATCAGCCGGAGCTTACGCCGCCCGTCCTTTTACAAGAGAATATTGACCACATCCAGACCATTGACGATACGGTCTTTTCCTTTGGCACAGATGGCAGTCTGTCTATCTGCGGCTATCATGATGTCGTTCGGATCAATGACGGGTTTGATTCTCCCTATGAAATCAATCGCAGAAAAATCCTTGACAACGTTGCATGGATCGACGGCGAACGCGGAGATATCTTTGCCATGACAAATGATGGAAAACTCATGAATTTCTCCGTTGTAACTGTCTATGACGGCAAAGTCAAGCCAACAAAACCGGCGGAAATTCCGCTGCCATTAACTTGACGTACGATAACTGCTCTGCCTAATTTACTCTTAATTGAAAGCCCCCCATCTCTACGCAGAAAAGGGGGGCTTTTTTCTATATTTTTTCTTAGCATTAACTTTCAGATGGGATCTGTCTGCCTTCATGGTCTACAGTATATTCACCAGTATGTATGATTTCAGAAACAGGCACAATGTCATATCCTTTTTCTTTCAATCCTTTCAAAATGGTATCCAATGCTTGGGGCGTATACTTTGCATCGTTGTGGAATAACAGAATAGAACCATTTCCTAAATGCTTATGATTCAGAACTTGGTTGATTTCCGCTTCGACACCCTGCTCTTTCCAATCTAGACTATCCACGCTTGAAACAAAAATACTTCCCGTAATTCCGGCATTTCAGAAGTTCCTGATAATCAATTCTTTGTACCTTTTTTCGCCACCAGCAGCAATACCCATGTTATTGCTCCGCTCCACTTCTTCTACGACAAATCCCTGATACAGTTCCCGAATGAACGGATGATCATTATAGGAAAGTACAAATTTCCCTTTGATGTTCGCCAGCTTGTCCCGCAGAAGGATGTGCTGACTTTCATCAAAAACAAAATCTCCTGTATCATAGTATTTTTCTGTTTCGTAGTATGGCGGATCACAATAAAATAAAGTTCCGCTTCCGTCATGTCTCTTGATCAACTCCGCAAAGCTGCGGTTTTCAATCAAAACCGTGGACAGGCGTTTCTTGACTTCTTCCAAATTTTTCATCTGTAATACATCTCGTGTCTGGCAGCCAAAGGATGAAACCTTGCCACCATAGGATGTCTTGATCAGGAAAAGAAAACGTGCCGCACGTTGAATTTCGGTCAAATCTTCTCGGTCAATGGTCCTTCGGCACATCTGGTACATTTCTCTGGAATTGAGCGCATATTCCAATTCTTTCTCCACCGCTTCCGGGTGATGCTTCATCATACGGAATAGATTTACCAGATTAGAATTGATGTCATTATATACTTCTTTCGGTGCGTGCTTGTCCCGATGAAACAGAACCCAGCCAGCTCCACCAAATACCTCTACATATTTCTGGATGTCTTCTTTCGGAAAACGGGAAACTATGGCTTCACGCAGCTGCTTTTTGCCGCCGATCCATGTGATAAAACTGTTCATGGTAGTCCTCCTCTCTGTTTTGGAGTTTATTATGTCAGAGAGGAAGTCCCAAAGAGTATCAAGTTTTTCAAATCAGCTATAAATGACACAAGCTAAAAAACACTAAAAACTTTTATTTGCCATATTCTTGCCACAAAAAATTATATTTTAAAACAAAAGTTTATCTTTAATTAAAATCATTTTAGCTAATGATTTTAATCTCGAAAAATCAAGCCTAAAAAGCTATTCTACTTATGTTTTACACACTCTCCACTACCGATGTTCTCTCCACAAAGCTCTTTATATTTTCTAAAAATAGGTGTTTTTTCCCTACAAACTTCTAGTATCTCATCTTTATAAATCATATCTTCTTCAGAAATTTTAGATATAATATTATTGGAATAACTTTTCCAAGCTTTTGGAATAACTTTTTTAAGCATAAAAAAACGTAAATCTTCTCTGTCTAATACTCGAAAAAGGATTTCAAAAATAATTTTAATACCGATAGGTGAAAGTGTAAAAATACTAAATTCCAATAAATTATTAGTTTTAGTTAATGATGCCTCCATCTTCATCATTATAAATGCATTCACAACAGGTATTATAATCCACCACCATTTAATAACAAAAATTGGGATTCTCCATAGTCCAATTTTATTGATATAGTTTTTTGCTGCAAGATAAATAATTCTTGTATTACGCTTTTCGATTTCGCTATCTCTATTCTCTACTTCTACTTTTAGTTCATCAACTTGAGATTTCAAAGAAATACTTTCCATTTTTACAAGTTCATCGACACTTGAAGCAACCATTTCTTCTGTTAAATCATCAAAATCACCATTAGTTTTAACAACGAGAATTTCTTCCAACTTATTTCGTCTGATTTCGGATAAATTATATAAATCAATTCCTTGCTGATTACCATATTCAATTGCAAGTTCCTTTAGTTTTTCAAAATACTGATGATTAGGATTTTGAGCTGCATATGCGTATCGAGATAATGTAAGTGCCGGAAGGTTGGTATATTCTTTGGCAAAAGGTACCCACAATCTGAATAAAACCATGTTATCCGAAACAATAGGTAACTTATGGATATCCCAATCAGAACCTTCTAACTGTTCGACATAATTTCTAAAAAGATATACTAAATCCGTATTCGTTGTCAAAAATATAGGTAATTTTCTTTTACCACCATAACGAATTGTATAATCATTTTTTCTTAGAATATTAATCTGATTTATTATTTCAACGTCATAATTGATGGCTGCTTCCTTCCATGGGCGTTGAGATTTTATATAATCAACTATTTCTTTTATTTCTATTGTATATTTTCTATTTTCTTCACTGTCCCAATTTAAATCAGGTGCCACAAATATATTGAATTCTTTTTTTAAACGTTCTAAGACTATACTGGATGATTCTAAAAACAGAGACGCACCTGTTGGATCTAATTCCGAGTAAATTTTCAGTTCGTTGTCAACAATTAACTTTCCGGCATTATAACTTTTGCCAGCACGATTAAGTGCACCTTCAACTTCATTAAGTGTTTGTTTAAAAATACCTATACGACCTTCATATTTTTTAGTAATCAAGTCTATAAGCTCATGAGTAGCTTGCACTTGCGCCTGCCAAGAATATCCCAAAGCCCTAAGAATAAGCTTTGTATCAAGATAAAAGACTGTGTCCTTAAATTTTTGCCCCTTATTTTGCTGATAATCATTAGTCTGGTAAATGCCCTCATAAATCATCATTCCATTAATTATTTCCTCAAGATATTCTCTTTCTAAACAATCTCTCTCATTCAATATGTGATTTACATATTTTGCTATATACCATGAAGGTGATACTGACTTCTGATTTTCATTGCATTGATCATAAAGAAACAATCTTGCCCCATTTCCCTCTTCGTCAAGAAATGCTGACAAATAATTCTTACATTCATCTTTAGACCACTGTTTGTTATATGTTTTATCAACAAAATCTGAAATACTTTGCAGTATTTTTTCCTCCTGATCATGGAGACGTGTACGAGCATTTTCAAATTCATCAATATCAAACGCTCTGCCTTTTTCCTGAACAGTATAACCTCTTCCGCCTGACAAACTTGCTATTTTATGTTCTCTTTTTAAAATATTTATACAGTTTTTAAGCATAGCCTTTGGCATATCCAAACCAAAATTATCCTTGAGTTTATCTGACAAATCATACTCAGCTAAGTCGCCATATTTAAGTAGGCAATATAAAGTATAATTACAAAAAACCAATAAAGGATTATCATTTGTTTTTATATAAGCAAGTGAAACTAGAGTATTTGGATTGTTCATATCAATAATCACCCTACACAACTATATCACCTTCTTTCAAAAACTTCCATAAAAAAATTTTTATTTATTTTTTATTCAAAACAAGTACAATCTTTTTCGACACAATATCTTCTAAGTTATATCAAAACTTATTAAGATAAAATTCAAAGACTTATTTTTGTTAAAATAGCAGTATTCCCTTTACTACTCACATTATACCCCAGCACATCCGCAATATCCCTGATCTTGATATAGTTTGTGCCGTCCTTCAAAATCCGTTCCACGGTATATTCCTTACCGTTCACAATCAACTTTGCCTGTTCCACCACTTCGTCATCAACCTCCTGTTTCACTGTATAGTCAATATCCTTCAGACGCAGCCAATGGGTAAATCCAGCCTTGCTCAGCTTATTCTTCCGGCAGCCATAAGCACTGCCATCCTCGGCAATATATTCCCCATTACCAATATAAATGCCGATATGTCCCTTCTGCCACACAGCTGCCCCGATGGGCGCCTTGCTGATGGTGGAAATGGGCTGCACCTCCAGAGCCGTGTCATAGTATCCCTGGGAATTGCGAATGATACCCGTTGCCCAGCTGATCAGACCAGAACAGTCACAGCAGACCTTTCCGACCTTATTTTTGTCACTGTCCCAAACCAATGCACCATACATGGATTTCAGTTGGTTGTACTTGGCAAGGGTCATCACTTCCCCCTTCATGCCATACACATACGGCACGCCCAATTTACTTTTGGCAAACGCCACCAATTCTTCTCCTGTCATAAACTTTCCTCCTTTGTCCCAATATATGAAAAAGCAGGGGCTTTTGCCCCTGCCTCATTCTTTCAGAAAACAACTCTCAATGCGTCCCAACATATTTCTGTACACTCTGGTTCTGTTCCAGCATTTCCCGCATCTGTTCCAGTGCTTCATCCACCCAACCGGAAAACGTATCAAAAGAAATCACTGCTGCCATTGCCGGAAACCGCTGCACAAACAAATCATAAACCTGACGCAATTTCAGCTGTCCGGTACCGCCGCCCAGTTCTTTTTCCGCTTCGGTCACTGCATACAGCAGCCATTCTTTTACCTTTGCCATTTGTTCTTTTGCAGGCAGTTTGAAAAAATTCCAGCAAATGACGCCAGCCATAACCACCATCACAATGGCAGTCACAATGAAATACCAATTTTCAATGAAAAAATTCAAAAAATCTTTCATACTTCAGACCTCCTTATTCGTCCAAACTTCTTCCTGTTCCACGCCATTCTTTTCCCGCAGATACGCCACCTTCTCCTCCTCTTTTGTTTCCTTAAAGGACTTGATGCAATAGGTAATGACCGTACCGATGATGGTCGTCACCACTGTCATGGACAAATTCTCTGCGATTTCCGTTCTACCTAAAAAAGCCAGCAAATAGGATAGTTGCAAATCAAAAACTGAGATTGCAAGAATCCACTTTACCAGCTTTTTGGTATATGTATTTCGTTTTCGTTTCATTGGGTGTACCACTTCCCGTCCAGATCATGGAGCCGCTGTTCATGGTTCTGCAGCATGGCATCCTGTGCTTTGTTATGCTCATGGATTTCCTTATGTTCCTCCTTTTTCTGCTTGTCCATCTCATCCACCTTTCCAGTGACGAACACGATTTGATCTGTCAGCCGCGTCACTGCATTAGTCAGTGGGATGACTGTTTTTACTACAGTGATGATGAATCCAACAAGAATCACGATTCCTGCTACAATATCCCAAGTCATATATACCACCTCATTTCATACCAGTGAGAATTTTTTTCCATGTTCCAGATTCTTTCACGTAGATTTCGCCAGGCTGTGCGTTTTGGTACACGGTGTATGGTTCTGTTGGAGGGGTGAAGTCGGAAGTCCATCGGGCTACGTTGGAAACTCTGAATTCGTCAAGATAACCAGTAAATTTTTCTGTTTCGCCTGGGTTTACACCAACCGCCGCGTTTATAGTTGTGTTGATAACAAGTTCAACATTTGATATTGACTTAGTGTACACTTTGATTCCGTTCTTGAACGCAAATATATCAGTACCGCTTCTTACGATTGCATAGTGCGTCCAAATTCCAGGGGTTGAAGAAAGCGCGTCCTCGTGGTTTATTAAGTCCCAACCTTTTTTTGTATAAGACTTGTTTAAGCATATCTCTGTCCCAGTATTACCAATAGACAACCCGGTTTCTATAGCACCAAATTGAGTGCATATTCTTGCACTATTTGGTGTTATAGTTGGGTATTCCCACCATTCATAAGTGAAATCCTCTGAACCAAAATTAACATTTTCTGCTGAAAACAAAATTTTTGAATTACCATTAAAATACAAACTTTTTCCGCCGAATTTACTTTGATCATCAGAAACAACGACACCGTTATTTGTAATAGAAACGCCGTTTATGCTGCTGTCTGTTAAATCTTCGCCATGCAATAATAACAGTGTGTTTTCGTCTACAACGCCTTGTACTTCGTCTTTTATATAATAGTCGCCGTCGTTTCCTAAATCATCCGACGGCGCTTCTATGCCGTGTAGAACAGCGTTTCCGCCACCTGTTCCACCGCTGACCTGTTCAGCGGTTACCCTGTGTGGATTGTTATAATCTTTCAGATGTTGCTGTAAGAGAATTTCTGCATTGTTCGATTTCCCGTAGGCAGTGTTTGCAATCTGTCCTGCATTCGCCCCTCGTGTAATAGGGCTTGTGACCGTTGGTGAGAAATCACCAAACTCCATACTCTTGTATTTTTTCAAAATGGGATCAAATTTATATGAGATTACTTTTGCCTTTTTTGAAAAACCTATCTTTTGATTGAAAACAGTAACGGTATCCCCTAGAAAAACTTTCTCCAAATTGGAATACTGCTTGTATTCCTCTGTCTGGGATAAGTCGGTAAAATCCACCTTGATATTTACTTTGGGGACGTCCCCGCCATTTGCGAAATAATCCTCGGCAATTTTTTGCAGATCGCTCTGGGTTTCCGCATTGGTATCCTCAATCACCTTGATTTTGGGATAGGCATAGTTTCCAATATACGGGCTGTCAATGTACTGTCCATCCAGTGCCAGACCATCTTTCCCAACGGGATAAATCCTGGTAGCCACATCTGAAATATCTTCCGTGACCTCCAGTCCCACAAGGTTTTTACGGTAAGCAATAAAAACGCCCCTGTCGCTGCCCAAGGACTCTAGCATAGAAACGTTGAAAAAATCCCGTTTCAGTTCTCCGCCGTAAAAATAAAAAAAGGACTTTGTTTCGCCTTCCTGATCATCCCATTCTTCACGCAAAAGCAAGGAAGCCGGGTTATCCATGGTGCAGCCAATACCGCCTGTATCACACACGATATCCGTATAGAACGTAAATGGCATAGGAACGGACAGCCCTGCTTTGATGGCGTCCATGGCTCCCTGTGCGCTGCCGGAATACGCCACGCTTTCACAGATATTATCAAGCAGATCATAAAAGAGATGTCTTGCTTGGACTTCAATCCCGTCCATGGTAGGCTTATGATAATAGATACGAAAGGGCTGCCTTCCTCTAGGTGTTTCCGCCAAAACAATACGATCTATTTCGATTCGCTTCCACTTACCACTGGCATCGTAAGGATGTTGAAAGGTCAATGTGAAATCACCGTTGAATTCTTCGTAAACCTCACCAGAATTGGGGACCAGCGTCCCCAATCCAATGGTGTCAAACTTTTGTTCATCCTGCTCGAAAATAATCACAATATCACCCCACAATGGGATTTCCGTCTGCATCCAATCCAATTGCATTTAAGTTGTCGATCACCTGTGCCCGATACCGTTCTGGTACCAGTGTCACACCATTTGTCGCAGGATTGCAAGTTCTTCTTCCAGCAATTACCAGTGCAATATATAAATCCAACATAGTATCAAATCCTTTCTTTACGGATAAAAAAACAATAATGACCAAAACAAAATCAAGTATCCTGATTGCCATTTGCATCGTATCCTCTCTGTCTTAAAACTTCCAGAACATCATTTCTCAAATGCATAGGGACAAGAGGAATGCTGCGATTCGTTTCATCGCAAGTTCTCTTTTTATTGATGACTAACAATACATACATTTCTATCATAGTGACACACCTCCTTCGGACAATGACAAAACCGCCTCAAATGTAGTCGCCTGTGCGTCCATCATCATCAAATCAGTTTCCAAGCGCTGTTCGTACTGGTCCGCCATTGCTTCCATTATCAAAAGCTGTGTAGCTTCTATATTATCAAGCTGTGTTGGTTCTTGTACCGGCTCGGGAAATTCCCAGTCAAAAACACCTGTATCATCATGGTAACACATACCCACTTCTGTTTCTTCTGTGGTTTCAACCGCAAAAACAGGATTTCCGTCAATGTCTGGCGGGTAGTATGGCTCCGTTTCGCTTTTGACAACATCAATCACTCTATTACCTAAAACCATCGCATAAATCATGCAGAACCAGCCCCCCATCTAACAATAACAATACCGTCGCCGCCGTTACCCCCGGAAAAATCTGGATTCAATCCGCTTGCGCCACCGCCTGCACCGTAACCGGCAGTTGTTGCGTTTTGGCTATAACTCTGCGCAGCGTTCCCACCATTTCCGTAAGAACCACCACCGCCGCCCAATTCATTGTCTTTACTTCCTTTTCCACCTGTTCCAAATAAACCGTTCTTCCCGTTTTCTCCAACACCTCTGTTCGCAGAACCACCTGCGCCACCACCCGCTCCACCTGCGGCACCACCATTTGCGGGGTTATAAAGGTCGGATGCTTCTTCACCGCCATGTCCTCCAGCACATGTTACTATACTACCGACGATGGTAGCTGTCCCATCTTTACCCCTGCTCTCTGATAAAGAGTTTGAGTTAACCCCTCCCGTTCCTCCTTTACCAATTTTAATACTTATTTCTTGACCGGGGGAAACAGACACAGTTTTCTTAACACAGGCGGCACCTCCGCCACCACTCGCCCATCTGTTTGTATAGAATGCGCCGCCGCCACCGCCGCCACAAGCAATGACAGTAATTTGATTTACACCCTCTGGAACAGTGAAAGTTCCGTCACTTCTGAAAATTTCTTCACCGTCTTTTAACTGTAATTTGATGATTCTGTTTAGTTTGCCGAAAACAGTACTATATGGTTCCCCATCTGTTTCTTCACCTATTTTTGCTGGCAAGTCATACCCTACGGCAACCGACACGTCATTTACTACTTTTTCTAAAACCTTCCAGAATGTGTCTGTCCCAGCCTGCAATGATTTTTCTGACGGTTCGCCAAAAGCTAGTGCGATTGCGTGCAAATCGTCCAAAGCGTTTTGTATTTCGGAAAATAGCACGACCAGTGCTCCAAATTCGTTGCTTGCTTCGATTTGCTCATCATTTCGCAGACCATCAATTACATACAGATTGAACGGATTTGTGGAGAGAACTTCCTGCTGACCAGAGAAAATGGAGATTTGCAAAATCAATACACCAGTTTGTCCCAGAATATCTGTTTTTAATTCAAACTGACAACGCCCGTTTGTTGTGTCTGTGATTACACCGTCAATGAATTTATCAATAGGTACTTTGAAATTACTATCAGGGTGCGACTTTGCACTCATAGTGACAGTGTGACTTGTCAAATCCAAAGGCACGCTGTCATTGAATAACTGCACGTCAAGGAAACGGGAATTTACATCCCCTTTTACAGCAGTCACTTTACTTGTAATATCCTCGTTGATTTCAATAATCAACTTTGTATAATGCTTTGCCATTTACAACCACCTCCATCTCGGCTCAATTTCTATCTTCTCCACATTCCCCGTCCATGAGATTGCATTGTTCCCAACTTCCAATCTGGGAAACAAATCATCGCCCAGATCAGGCGGGGTATAGGTTACCCCCGCCCCGTCCAACACTTCCATCATTTCCGATTCCAGCACCACAGATTCCTGTAGCCCGTCCAGTCTATATTCCTTGCCATTGATAGCAAGCACAACGCTGCCTGTTCCATAGATCTTGATTTTTGGTTCCGCTGCCACTGTTCCACGGTTACGCAGCAAAGACGGCTTTGTCAGCACAACAAAATCATCCGCTGCGTTGACACTATACTTGAACGGATAGGTGTCAAAAGTCACCTGAAATTTCTGGAAATACTGGAGCATCTTCCCGATGCTGATCTGGTTATCTACTCGGACATGATAAACCTTATCTGGTTCTGTGGAAAAAATGGCTTCGCCGCTGCCGTCCAGCCATGCGCAGATGCCATCCAGATTGGCACGCTCCACAACGGCACATTCCACCACTTTGTTGTAATTTTCATAGGTTCCCTCATCCACATGAAGGACCCCATCCCTTCCGGGGATTTCTTGTGTGCTCACCCGTCTTTTTGGTTTGTACACATCCGGCATGGAGGTAACGATGACCCCCATGTCCAGACTATTCTTTCCCCGGAAGATAAAATATGGTTTATACAGTGTTTCAAACCTCATGCTTTTCCTCCTTTCCGGGTGCTTTGCTGTCTGCGGAAAAATTCCAGTTCTCTGGCAAAGGTTTCCACCGATCTGCCGTTTCCATTATCGATACGGTCCACATAGATATTGATATCTCCGTAAGCATAACTGCGGCTATTGTTATTCTGCGTCACGCCGCTGGAAACGCCTGCGGGGCTTGGTACAACCTGCTGCATACCGCCGGTAATGATACTGGAAAGTTTTTTGAGTTTCTTAATCCAGCCGACGCCAACACCCTCCGCCATATATCCGCCGATTTCTTCATATACGCCGGAAGGGCTATTGATGTCCATAGCCGCCCTGGCTGCCCGTACCGCTGCTGCCAGCACTTCCGCAATGGCATTGACTACACCGCTCTGCCCATCTCTGACGCCTTTTGCAACGCCTTCTATGAGCATCAAACCTACATTCTGGAATTCTTGCTGGAATCCCTGTACCAATGCGATCAAACGATCTTTCAACGCTGTCAGATATTCCGTCAGGATGGGTTCCTGTTCCGTCATGCCGGCAGTCACACTTTGGAATGTCTGGGCGGCTGTCGTTTCCTGACTTCCAGAGACAGCATTGCCCACAGCTTGTTCCAACGTAGTCCCCATCTGTGTTCCCTGGGATTCC
>UMFX01021583.1_pt1 | contig 13493 bp, 12 predicted proteins | sample 1965131 | NCBI WGS metagenome assembly UMFX01 (sample SAMEA4836058, study PRJEB28245) | human gut metagenome | biome: gut microbiome; material: fecal sample | place: Denmark | collected 2008 | reverse complement strand
TATAAAAATAGGGCTTTGTGGATAAAAGTACGGAAACTCAAGTCGAATAATATATTGACAGAAGTACACACTTATGCTATTTTATAATATTCCACTTTAAGTGGAGGAGGGCAACATCATAGGCGACCCGTTTATTGTTTGGAGCTTTGCTCTGGAAAGGAGGTTTTGCACTATGAACTTTATTGTCACTATTGACTGGAAGTTTGTCGTTGCCCTTGGTGCAGTTGCGGTAGGTACTATCTTCGCAGTGAAGATGGATGCGGACGCAGCTGAAAGAGTATCATCCCGTGTGGTTGATGCTTGCAAGGAGTATGCGGTTGCCGGAAACGGCAGCCGCTAGTCTCCCGAGTAAGTCCGGGCACGTAATCGTATTAGATTATGTGCTGTTTTAGTGTCTGCAAGAAAGGTGGTGCCAAAATGGAATTCCTGGATAATAGAATCAATAAAAAAATAATCTCTGGGTGCTTTCCAGATGAGACACTGTATCCTGATGATGATTATTTCCCGGTAGTTTGCAATTTTGAACAGTTGGCTAGAAATGGTTTGAAAGTACTGAATCAATATCCGGAATCGCTGTATGTTCTCTTTGGGGTATATGACAAGCGAGTAAAAGAGATGGAAACTATCAATCGTCCGGAGTTATATGAAGATGAAGTGAACGTGTTGATTAACACAGGATATAGCGTTGATGATTTCGATGTTATGGGAAAATTGTATTCTGAGGCCTGCAAGTTGTGCCCTGCGATTACATCTATAGACAAGGTATTGTGGTATGGAATTCGAATGTACTATTTTATCCATCAAGGCCTTCCAGATGATGAGTATTATTCAGAACATCGGGATATGATGTTTGCGTTGATATACTTATTAAAGATGGTTCAGAAAAAGGAAATACAATACAAGTGCACAATCAATATTAAATCTATTTCTGCTAAAATAAATATACTTAAGTTGATAGAATCCGATTGGGATAAGGTGGATAAAAAGTTTTTTTCTAAATTGACAGATTATGGCATTAAGAGGCTTAAAGAGGTTAATGATTCTGAAATGCGATTATCTGAGAAGGTGGCAGAAAACCATATCATGCAAAAGGAGATAGCAGACAAGACTGAGACAGAATGGCGTTTGTTTTTGAGCATTTTAAACGATTTATCCAGCAAAGAAAAGGAAGTGATATTCCGAATAAATCGCGTTGGATCTCCGAAGGATAAGGGGAGAATCATCAGCGGTTATCAATCGGTCTTGAGAAGTATTGAGCGTGAACAATATATACTTAATGGAGAAGAAGTGAATCTTTTTCCGGTTTTTTATGCTGTAAGTGAGAGATTGACAAAAGCACCAGTTTATTGCACTGTAAAGACAGATAGTAGTAAAAGTTTTCAGCTTCATCCAGCGGCATTTAATCTTGTAACGGATCCGAAGACTTTCAACTATCTATTTATTACTTTTCATGAGTTCCGACTTACGCCCAGAAAGGACACAGCAAAGAAGTTTGTAGCACTGGCATTATCTACAATTAAGAAAAATCTTGGAGAACAGGTTATTGAGCATGTTTCACTTGATGAAATGATCAGAGATTTTTATCAGACGGTTACGTGTTTTGTTAATAAGCATTCCAAAGCGATAGAAAGACTATCTTTTGAAAGTTTGCGAAAAGATTCTGCTGTCGTAACGGCAGAGTTATCGTCTTCTGCAGATTCTAATGGCATTATGGAGGATCTGGCAAGGAGGATAAAGGAAATTGAAAACAGTGATGAATATGATAAAGAGCTTGAGAGGATAATGGCTGGCGGCGGACATGTTCTTTCCGAAAATGAGGTAGCGGCTATGGTTCGGTCTGAAGAAGAAAGAAAAGACCGCGTTGAGCAGGAAATTCTGGCAAGCCGTATAGTTGTGTCACTGAATATTATCTATATGTTGTGTGATGCACTGCGAATTATGCTTAATAACCGACATGTGAATATTAAGTTTAAGAATCGTGAAGCAATTGAACAGTATCGGAGAGATTTACTACGGATTGATGAAAAGATTGTTCATAGGGTTTATGCAAATCTCAGTGAACAGGAAATGGGAATGCTCGAATATCGTGAAAAGAACGGTATAATTTCTACTTCTTTGTCTGAGCAGGAGACAGAGGAAGAAAAATATAGAAACTCATTGTTTGGTGAGGTGCTAAAGAATTCTATATTGACACTTGTTGAAAGTATTGAAAAAAAGGATGTCAAAGAAGTTTTGCGAATAAAATCTCTTATTAGGGAGGAGATAATACGTTTTCCGGACTGTGATGAAAAGGATCGTTATACAGACTGGTTGGATAATATCAGTAAGAGAATAAGCGATGCTCTGGTGGCTCAATGTCAAAATCAGGATGATTTTCATGAGATAAAAAATAACATATTGTCAAGCCTTGGAGAAAAAGTGAGAATTTTGCCTGATTCAACTTTGAATTCACTGACAACTGCAGAAATGCTTTACGCAAGATATGCATCCGAAGAATATGCAGAAAAGGGATTTGATTTTAGCTGTATATCGGCGTTGTACTATCAGGCGTTTGAGGAAGCATACAACCTACTCATATGGAGAGGGTATGCTGATGAGTTAAATGTCCTAGAGATAGACGGTCAAAAGTATACAGATATTCTTTATATGTGTAGGAAGTGTGCAAGCATTCCTCGTAATGCAAGGGGGTATCTTGATCCGGATTCAAGGCAGAGGAGCTATTATATTGATTACAAGAACACAAGCAGGCCTGAGACAAAAGTTAGTACGCGATGTATGTATAAGAGCTTTGCAATTCTTCTCAAAAATATAAATCCAAATACGAAAATAGAGCATTTCTGTGAATATATTGCAAAGATAACTGGCTTTAGAAGCTGCAATGATATGTTTAACGATTCTGACTTTATGAGGAATTGCTCTGCTTTTACGGCAGCTGTGGATGCGTCTACGGGTAATAGGAACAACGCTTCACACGGCGGAACATTTATCAGTGTGCATCAATGCAGATCTGATCAGAAAACTGTTCTTAATGAATTAGAAGTTGTTCGGAGCGATAGTCTCGGATTAATTCAGCAGCTGATTTTCTTGTTGAAACGATAAGATAATAATGTAAAAATTGCTGATTGTGTTTTAACATATGGGAAGAACTTCTGGAAATGAATTAAAGAATAACAGATTGGCTGATGGAGATATTTTTCTCTGTCAGCCACTTTTTTTGCTCAAAATCGGAAAACAGGGGTATCTCATACCTAGACCTTCAGAAAAGAAGAAGAGGAGGTCTTTGAGGATGATCATATTGGATTACAAGGACGGAATGAAGCCTGAAAAGCTGGATTCAAAGGCAAAAGCTAATATGGAGCGCTGCGCAAATTTCCTTGTGGGCATGGTCGAAAAGTATGGGAAAGCTGTTCTGGAGGAGATTGAGACAGAGGAGCAGGTTATAAAAGAGCAGCAAGAAGCGCCGGTCATAGATTTGTGATCCGGCGTTTTTTTGAGTCAAAAAACGAAAAAAGGGCGCTGACAGATAGAGGCAAGCACGACATAATGAAGTTCCAAGGGATACTGTGTGACGGTGAGCAACCGAAGGGAGGGGTAGGGTGAAACGGAAAAAATGTTATATTTACACACGTGTTTCGACTGTTGCTCAGACGGAAGGTTTCAGCCTGGAGGCACAGCAGGAACGATTAAAAGAGTATGCGGATTACAAAAATCTTGAAATTGCGGGTGAATATTGTGATGCGGGGAAGTCAGGTAAGAGTATTGTAGGAAGACCCTCTTTTCTTCAGATGCTGGATGATATTTCCAGTGAGAAGGACCAGATATCATATGTACTGGTGTTTAAGCTTTCCCGATTTGGGCGTAATGCGGCAGATATCCTGAAGTCACTTCAGCTTCTGGAAGATTATGAAGTGGATCTGATCTGTGTGGAGGATGCTATTGACAGTTCTACCGCAGGAGGGAAGCTGACGCTTACGATATTATCTGCTGTTGCGGAGATTGAGCGTGAGAATATCAATGTTCAGTTTATGGCCGGGAGACTTCAGAAGGTTATGAATGGCGGATGGCCTGGTGGTCCGGCACCATACGGGTACCGGAGTGTGAACAAAGAACTGGTGATTGAACCGGATGAGGCGGAAATTGTGAAGCTGATTTATGAAAGATATGTGAGGGAGGATGGAAGCCTGAACGGTGTGGCAATCTGGCTGAATAACAATGGTTACAGCAGGATAAGCAAAGGACAGGAGAGACCGTTCACCTATGATTTTGTTGTAAATGTGCTGGATAACCCGATTTATCATGGAAAGCTTATGTATAACCGCAGAACAAACTTAAAAGGCGTGAAAAGAAAGCCCAGGAGAGTGCTGGAAGTGGAAGGGATCCATGAAGCGATCATAACAGATGATCTGTGGCAGCGGGCTAAAGAAAAGAGAGAAGCATGTTCTGTGCCGATCGAAAAGGTGGATGAGCCAGATCGAGTCAGTCTTTTATCAGGATTGATCCGATGCCCGGCCTGCGGAAAAGGGTTAATTGCCTTGAAAAATAAGCGTTTAAACAAAAATAAAGGTGGCTATTACAAGATACTTCACTATTACTCTTGCCGTAATTATAGAAAGTCAGCGGGAAGAACCTGTGAATTTAAGCATACCTATAATCAGGAGAAGGTTGATTCTGCTGTGTATGAAATCATCAGCAATCTGGCAAATCATCCGGGATTTGGAGAAGCACTGGCAGATGCTGCAGGAGGAGCGGATTCTGTGGAGGCTTACGAAAAGCAGATGAAGGAGATCAGAAAAGAACTGTACCATCAGGAACATGAGAAAAATCGGTTGGGATCTGAACTCGATAATCTGGATGTATTATCAGAAGATTATGATACGGATTACGAAAGCATTCAGGAGAGGCTTGATGGGGTATATGACAGGATAGAGGAACTGGAAGTGTCTCTGAAGCGAATTCGGAAAAAGCATAAGGAAGCGCAGGAGGGGATACGTTCCATAGATAACATCCGGATTATCCTCCAGAATTTTGGAAGCTTTTATGGCAGGATGGATTGTGAGGAACGAAGGGAGCTATACCGTCAGTTTGTTGAGCGAATAGAGGTTTATCCGGAGGAACAGCCTGATGGGAGAATTCTGAAGAGTATCCATTTCCGATTCCCGGTCCGGTATGGAGGGACAGATACAATCGAGACTTGGGCTCATGCCGAGGGTGAGCCGGACGAGAGGATTACCTTTGTGCTGGACTGCAGCAATATTCAGGTGACTGTTGCAGAGGCAAAAGCTACTTATGCGGAAATAAAAGCATATGTGCTGCAGCATACCGGGCTGAAGGTATCGACTCTATATATTGCGCAGATTAAGCGCAAGTATGGGATCGATGTAGGAGAAGCTTATAATAAGTCGGCGAAACACAAAAACCGAGTGCCGATATGCCCGGTGCCGAAAGAGTTGGCCATCATGGAGGCATTGAAAGCATTCCGGATGCTGACGGAAGATACGGAATATAAGGAGGCTGATGTGATATGAAGAAGAAAAAACTTCGATGTTATATATATGTCCGGGTGTCTACTTCCATGCAGGTCGATGGGTACAGCCTGGAAGCGCAAAGAGATCGTTTGATCAAGTTTGCAGAGTTTCAGGGGATGGAGGTTGTACGGGAATACTGCGACGCAGGAAAGTCTGGAAAGAATATCAGTGGAAGGCCTGAATTTTCTCAGATGCTCCAGGATGTGGCGGAGGACCGGGATGGAGTGGACTTTGTTCTGGTGTTTAAGCTTTCGAGATTCGGGCGGAATGCGGCGGATGTTCTGAATTCCCTGCAGTATATCCAGGATTTTGGAGTAAATCTGATCTGCGTGGAGGATGGCATTGATTCCTCCAAGGATTCGGGGAAGTTGACGATTACCGTTCTGTCTGCGGTAGCTGAGATAGAAAGAGAGAATATTCTGGTTCAGACGATGGAAGGACGCAAACAGAAAGCCAGGGAAGGGAAATGGAATGGCGGACAGGCTCCTTTTGGATATGATCTGGATTCCAAAAACGGAACCTTGACGGTAAATCAGCAGGAAGCAGAAATCGTCAGGATCATCTTCCGTAAATTTGCGAATGAAGGCATGGGAGCGGAACGCATCTGTGATTATCTGAATCAGCATGGGTACTCAAAGAAGAAGATCAGGAAAAACGAATTGAACTATTTTGCCAGAAGTTTCATAATGAAGATCCTTGATAATCCAGTCTATGTCGGAAAGATTGCATATGGAAGAAGCGCCACGGAAAAAGTGAAAGGAAGCAGAGACCAGTACAGACGGGTAAAGACGGATGAGTATCTGGTGGTGGACGGGCTGCATGAAGCCATCATCGACAAAGAGCTGTGGGAAGCCGTCAGGATTCGGAGGAAGGAAACCGGTGTAAAGTGGAACAAAACACACAGCCTGGAGCATGAGCATATTCTTTCCGGTATTCTAAGGTGTCCGGTATGTGGAGCGGGACTTGTGGGAACGGTGCGCAGGCGAAAGAATAAGAAATCAGGAGAGTATAAGGATGATTTTTATTATAAATGCCTGCACAGAAAGAAAGTCGATGAGACACATTTCTGCAATTTCAGGCTTGTCCTGAATCAGGATGAGGTGAACCATCAGGTGGAAGACATTATCCTGGATATGATAGCGAGTCCGAAATTCAGAGATCATATGATTCGAAAACTGGAGGAAAAGGTGGATGTCTCATCTCTGGAGATGGAAAAGAGCCAGATCCGGGAACAGCTCCGTCAGGTCATGGGAGCCAAAAAGAAGCTGACGGAGATGATGGAGCGGCTGGATATCAATGATAAGCATTATGATCGCAAGTACCAGGATATGCAGGACAGAATGGATATTCTGTATGACCGGATATCAGATCTGGAGGATGCGATAGCGGATATTGACGCCAGGATCAGAGGTGCCTATGGAGAAAAAATTACTACCGATCAGCTATACAAAATTCTCCTGAGTTTTGATAAAATGTATTACAGGATGACGGATCTCGAAAAGAAGCAGTTTATGAGGGACTTCATCGATGAGATTGAAATGTATCCTAAGAAGCAAGAGGACGGACGCATCTTAAAGCAGCTATGCTTAGGGTTTCCGGTGTTTTATGAAGGTTCTGAGGGTGATACAATTCGGTTGCACAAAGAAAACACAGTCGAGTGTGTGGTAAAGCTGGAGCGAGTGGGAAAGTAATATGTGAGAACGGATAAGGGGCGGCTTTGGGGAGCGTTTGATCCAGGCCGCCGCCTTGTCCGGATTTCCGGTTTTGGGGTCGGGCTGGACAGTGAGTTCCCGTCGTTTAGATAGGATCCGGAAAATCCAGGAAATAGAGAAAAATTTAAAAAAATCCTTGACATTTCTTTACCTCTATTATATAATATCATCGTTGTTTGAAACAACTATTCCTCGATAGCTCAGTCGGTAGAGCACGCGGCTGTTAACCGCGCTGTCGTAGGTTCGAGTCCTACTCGGGGAGCTTTTTATTACTGTCCGGTTTTGCCCGGCTTAAATCGGTTGACAGAGGCAGTCAGATATGATAGTATAAATAAGCAATCCGGCCCCATGGTCAAGCGGTTAAGACATCGCCCTTTCACGGCGGTAACACGAGTTCGAATCTCGTTGGGGTCACTCCTGGAATATTTAGTGTTCCAGTGCATACAATAGAATATGGCGCGATAGCCAAGCGGTAAGGCGTGGGTCTGCAACACCCTGATCACCGGTTCAAATCCGGTTCGCGCCTCTTGAGGAATCACAGAAATGTGGTTCCTTTTTTTGTGTAAGAAACCTTAAAAATAAAGGAATTTCGGCCATTTTAGCAATTATTACTAGAATTAACCGAAGTTCCTTTTTTAGTGAAAAAAGCCGTTTGGGAACAGATTGGTACACTATAAATCGAAAGATAGTGTACCAATAGTGTACCGGAAAACAGTAGCAAGTGAGAGACCTGCAGATGACTTGACAAGTATTTGACAAATTTTAGCCGTCTTTTGAAAAATTTAAAAAATTTTTTAGCTCTGAAATTACATCATTACTGCAGCCTTGCATGGAATGCATTAAATATTTATTTATATTTTGAAGAAGTGTTTGATGCTCATTTCTTGATTTTGCATTTTGTAATGAATTTATTAGATGTTTATCCTTTGCTATTTTTTCGCATAGTAGATAATTAAAATAGTGTGAGACATTTTCCATAATTTCATCGAGGCCAGATGCAGATAATGAAAGCGTAAAGTTATTTTTATTCTTCTGCCCAACTATAGCATTTCTAATTTTCTGATGTAATTTTTGCTTTGCTTCTTTTTGAAAGTCTCCTAATTGCTGATCAAGGTGATTCTTAACGTTTTTATCTTCCATATTACATTTCTGAATCGATGCTGATGTTTCGGAGGTATAAATGAAATTGTATGCGTCCGTGCAAAGATTTGGAACAATATGGGAACATAGTTGATTATATATGTAAAATTGGGCATCTGGCACAGTCTTACTGTATTGTGACTTAGACGAAGGAAGCACTTTAAAATACTGTTCAAAAGATGCTAAATCGCTGTCACTAGCTTCTGCAAATAAATCTAACAATGAATTTAATTTATACATACGCTCTGGCTCAAGACAAAGAACCTTTTGTAATAGAGAAGAACGGAAATCTCCAGGTACAAGTGACAGTTTTAATACAGTTTTTTCAATATAGCTATTCCCTTGTTCATCTGTACGAGTATTTATTTGAAGTAGTTCATCCGTCTTTTCAACTAGGCCTTGGAGGTAATCTGGTGTACATCCAAGAAAGTAAGCCATTTTATTTATTTTGTCTTCCTCCATACCACAGGATTGTTCGGATTCAATCTGATAAATACGTTGTCTTTTGCATCCACAGTATTTTCCTAAATCTTCACATGTATACTGGTGTAATTTTCTGAGTTTCTGAACACGCTCTCCAATAATGTTCTTTTTAGCCATAGTTTCTCCTAGGTATTCTAGTCTCTATAAAAATAAGTATACAGATCAGCGTAATTGGATGTCAAGTGTGTAGGGCGTATTTATTTAAAACAGAAGAGGATAAAATAGTGTTACACCGGTGGATAGCCCACCGCGAAAACAAATTGAGTGTCAGATTTCTCCCTAACAGGAGGTGAAAGGCATAAAACTAAAAGAAATTTGTTCCGCGTGTGGGAGAGAAAGGAGACCAACAATGCAGGAAAATTTTTCAGAGTATAATCGCACGATGCAGAATGCAAACATGACTGTTTGTCATCTGGCCCAGATGAGGGAAGTAGAGATAAGAAGCCGTTTGCAGGAAAAGGTAGAGAGTGCGCAAATCGAGGTCGCAAAAAAAGCTCAAATAGAGGCAATCTGTACCTTTGAAAAAAGAAAACGGGAAGAAGATAGAGCCAATATAGCGAGCTTACGCTGTCTTCAAAAGACCGAGATCATCCTTACAAATGATGGCGAGGTAGAAATTCGCAAGGAGCTGTTCGGAGCAACGAAAACCGACCGAAGTAATTTTCGGATTGTAAATTTTACTATTTTACAGACACAGCTACAGGATGAAGAGAAAGAAGTTTTACTTATTGAGTTCAATTCTGCTGGAAGAAGTAAAAATGTTTTTTTGGATACTTCTAAGTTGTCATCAAAAGCATTGAATGAAAAATTTAATCGAGCGGGAATCCGCTTTAATTTTGCACAGAGAAAGGAGGCTGAGTTGCGGGAAAGTCTTGTGGTAAAACTACAAGGAATTGCACCTATTACAGTAATTCCGGAATCACATGGATGGTATCGCAATCAGGAAGGGAAGTTGTCTTTTGCGTTTCCTATGGATCAGACATGGAAGGAAGTGAGAAAACAAATATGAAAAATGAAGAGCGGAAAATTGATTTGGTGAAAGCCCTTATCCTTTCCTATCCGCTATTAGGAGAAAGTGGATTTAAGCTAAATAAGCCAATTGCACTAATTTGCGAGGATGAAAAAAAACAGATTTTATGGGAAAAATTGAGTTTGTTCCCGAAAGAGCAGAAATTAATTCCACTGACAGTAAAGCCCAAAGAATTAGAAAAAAATTGGGTTAACGCAGAATATGGAGTATTTTTTGCTGATTATAGACAAGGGCGATATACTAAGCAAAATATGGAGTGGCTATTGGAAGCTGCTCAAATGGTGGGAACTGATATCGGAAGTCAAAAATTAATACTAATATTCGTTACTTGTTGCCTGCCCAAAGATATTAATGTGGAGGGGAGTTTGTATTTTGCCGATTTGTCAGGAGAGGAGAGTGGGATTAATACTCATGAGTTTATCCACTACCTGGTCCGGTATGAGAACAGGATTAAGTCATTTGTAAAAGAAGGTGTGGAAAATGTTTTAGCGAATTTTACAATTTTAGAGGCGGCAAAATGTATTTGGCAAAGATTTATGATTGAACAAATACGTGAAAAAGAAATTCCGAACTTTTGCAAGAGCATTGCTGTTATGATGGAGGACATATACGGAGAGTGGGAGGAAATAGAGAATCCAGAAAGCTATGTTATTGCATTGTACCGGGCGATAAGTAAGAATGCTGGTTTACTACCTCCATTTTTGAGTAGAGAGAGAATAGAGGCGCAGGAGATGAACTTGATAGACGATGCTATTTTTTACGATGACGATGCCTATTACTTGCCAGAACAGTTTTTTCGATTTATTTGCGAACGGAATATTCCTTCTGCTAGTGTGGCCTATATAAAATCAAAACTAGCAGAAGCAGGCGTATTAGGCTTAGAAGGAAAGTCGAGAAAATACTTCACAACTAAAATTGAAGTAGTGACAGTGTATGGCAGCATTTTGAGGGTCAGGAGAATGAAGATTCTTCGTGAAAAGATCGACCAGTTCGGCGAGTTTACATTGCAGGAACTGTCCTTAATGAGAGAGGAGGAGATATATGAAAGTGACGAGTGGGAAGTCTGTGAAACTTGGGAGGCTTAAAGGAACGGGAAAATATGTGCATATTGCAGAGGATGCGGATAATTCCAGCCTCTTGGTACTGGGACGTTCAGGGAGTGGTAAGACGTATGCCCTTCAGCAAATTGAAAAAAATATTGCAGAAAATGGCGGGTGTGTACTGATCATAAATTTCAACCAGACGCATGATCTTCTGAATTTTAACGAAAATCAGAGGGTAAAACGGATTAGTGTTCGCTCTGCAGGGTATCCATTTCCTCTATTTTGTAGAATCCCTTTTCCTGATGGTCATATGGAAGAAGAGTCGGATATTACGGAGTCAATACTTGAGATTTTCAGTGGTATACTGCCGCTTCCGGTGCGGCAAAAAGCAGAACTTCGCAGGGCTGTACAGCAAGTAGTTGAGCAATCGGAAATGTGGCAAAAAGGCATTTATGCAGTAGGAGAGTTGCTTTTTCAGCGAGAAGAAGAGGCAGCTTGGCGTGTCTATGATAAATTCCACGCTATTTTTCGAAGTATAGAATTTCGTGCGCAAGAGGAGACGATTTTTAACCCAGGGGAAATTACAATTCTGGATTTAGGTGATTATGCCTCCGATGTGCAACATTTTATGGCAGAAATGACTCTGGCAATTTTATACCGATATTTTGGTATCTGGGGCAGGTATGCAAAGCAGCCATTATTCGTAGTTCTGGACGAATTTCAGGTTTTGCGCTTGACTAGTAATTCAATTTTGGCACATATCTTACGGGAAGGACGGAAGCACAATATATCAGTAATTATGGCGACACAGACGCTGGAGATGTTCAGTAAGGCGCAAGTAGCGGTTATTCGACAGGCAGCAACGCAACTGTACTTTCGACCAGATGAGCGGTGCTTGAGACAGCTCGAGAGGGAGTATATGGGGGAAAATTGGGTAAAAAATCGGGAAAAAGTGGCATCATTCCAGTGTGGAGAATGCATTGCTGTGGGGCGTTTCCGAATGGGAAATATGATAATCAAAAAACCAATTTTTATAACTTTTCGGGAGAGGAGAATGTAATTATGAACAAAGAGACGAAAGAGAACATTAAGATGCAAGTTTATAGTAAAGCGGACCTACTAGAAATTTTTCCCTTCGGAAGGACGAAGCTACAGCAGCTGCTTACGGCAGGAGTGCTTCCTGTGGTAAAAGTGGGTAAAGCATACCTCACGTCTGACGCACAGATTCAACGCTGGTTACTCGAAAACACAGGTAAGGAAATTTTTTATTGATGCCGGATGCCCCTGGAACTACCTCCAGGGGTCTACTTTTGGGAGGAATATTATGGTAGAAAAAGAAACTATGAAAAAACGCCGTAAAAAAGGCGACGGTTCGATTACAATGAAAGAAAATGGGACGTATTTGGGACGGATTACGATTGCGGGATATGAACCATTTTCCTGTACCGGAGCAACGAAAAAGGAGGTAGAACGGAAACTAGAGGAATTTAAAATCCGTACCTTAAAAAAGGAGATAATTCCGCAGCGGATTTTTGTCAGTTCGTATATCGAATCATGGCTGGAAAATGTAAAGAAGCCATCACTGAAAGCATCGTCTTTTGACCGACTGGAACGTACATACCTTACGCAGATTAAAGATAGCCGGGTAGGAAGGTGCCAGCTAGGAAATATTACATCAATGGATGTGCAAGGGTTGCTTAATGAAAAAAGCAGGACACTTTCCTATTCTTCTCTAAAAAAAATATACGAATTGTTGAACGGCTGTTTTGAGTATGCAGTGATTTGTCGAGAAATGGATTTTAACCCAGTACGAGCAGTCCAGATGCCGAAAAAAGAAAATTTAAATAAGAAGGAGAAGCAAATGAGCGTATTCAGTAAAGAGGAGCTTGTCAGAATAGAAGATGTGGCAGCCATTACGTATCAGTCAGGAGAGGTGCGGTATAAGCATGTATGGTTTTTTATATTGTTGGCCAATACTGGGCTTCGAGCTGGAGAAGCAATAGCATTGACCTGGGATAATGTAGATTTGGAAAAGGGATTCATTTATGTGCGGAAGAATGCATCAGTAGTTCAGGATCGAAGCCATGATAGTGAAAAGCGCTATAAAGTAATCATTACGACGGTTAAAACGAAAAACGGTGAAAGAGTAGTTCCCTGTAATGCGAAGGCAAAACAAGCATTGGAGTGGATGAGAAGTTATCAGGAGACGCACCATATCAAGAGCAAATATGTGGATTGTAATGATAAGGGGGAGTTGTTGAGCCAGCAGACATTACCAAAAATTTTGAAGGCGATTTTGTTCGCGGCCAATGTGCCGTATCGAAGCGTTCATTCTTTCCGGCATACATTTGCGACCAATCTAATTCAGGCAGGGGTGGACGTGAAGGTGGTAAGCCAGCTTCTGGGGCATAGTTCTGTGAAGATCACTTACGATACCTATGTGCATATGGGGATGGATCGGGCGGTTGAGGCTGTAGCAAGAATTGGATAGCCTGGTATTGCTACTTGGTATTCATTTTTAATTATGCTATACTATAAAAAAGTCGTATTAGGAATGGTA
>UMFX01030686.1_pt1 | contig 13568 bp, 8 predicted proteins | sample 1965131 | NCBI WGS metagenome assembly UMFX01 (sample SAMEA4836058, study PRJEB28245) | human gut metagenome | biome: gut microbiome; material: fecal sample | place: Denmark | collected 2008 | reverse complement strand
GCCTGCCGTAGGAAGGCCGATATACCCTAATCCTAAAAACACAACCTTTTTCATGTTCAATATCTCCTTATTAATAAGTGTGGCAAAAGTACAAATAATATGTGACTTTGTACGGATTTTCACTGAAAACCACTACTTTTGTGCAAACATTTTGAAAGCATGAGGGTACTAATCATCAATACTTCCGAACGAATAGGTGGTGCGGCTGTCGCTGCCGGACGACTGATGGAATCGCTTAAGAACAACGGCATCAAGGCGAAAATGTTGGTACGTGACAAACAGACAGACCAAATCAGCGTCGTCGGCCTAAAGCGCAGTTGGCTGCACGTATGGAAATTCATGTGGGAACGCATCGTCATCTGGAAAGCCAACCGTTTCAAGAAGAATGATCTCTTCGCTGTAGATATCGCCAATACCGGTACGGACATCACTTCGCTTCCCGAATTTCAGCAGGCAGATGTCATCCATCTGCACTGGATCAACCAAGGGATGCTGTCACTCAACACCATCCGCAAGATTCTGACTTCCGGCAAACCTGTAGTATGGACCATGCACGATATGTGGCCCTGCACCGGCATCTGCCATTATGCACGCGAATGCAGAAACTACGAACAGGAATGCCACCACTGCCCTTACATCTACGGAGGAGGAGGCAAGAAGGACTTATCTACCCGAATCTTCCGGAAGAAGAAAGAAATTTATAGTCAGGCATCCATCACGTTTGTAGGCTGTAGCCGCTGGCTGGCGGAGAAAGCCAAAGTCAGCGGACTGCTCACCGGACAAACGGTTATCAGTATCCCGAACGCCATCAACACGAATCTTTTCAAGCCTCACAATAAGCAGGAAGCCCGCAGAAAATGCAGGCTGCCACAGGAAGGGAAGCTGATTCTTTTCGCTTCTGTCAAGATAACAGACAAGCGAAAGGGAATTGACTATCTGATTGAAGCCTGCAAACTGCTGGCAGAGAAACATCCGGAATGGAAAGACTCATTGGGCGTGGTTGTTTTCGGCAACCAGTCGCAGCAGTTGCAAGACCTGATTCCTTTCCGCGTCTATCCGCTTCCTTATATTAAGAATGAGCATGAGTTGGTGGATATATACAATGCCGTAGACCTCTTCGCTATCCCTTCTCTCGAAGAGAATCTGCCGAATATGGTGATGGAAGCGATGTCCTGCGGTGTGCCCTGCGTCGGTTTCAACACCGGAGGCATACCGGAAATGATCGATCATCTGCACAACGGATACGTAGCTCAGCGCAAGTCTTCCGAAGATCTGGCCAACGGCATCCATTGGGTACTGACGGAACCCGAATATGCGGAACTTTCCGCACAAGCCTGCCGCAAAGCCATAGGCAACTATTCGGAAAGTATCATAGCGAAGAAGTACACGGACGTTTACAACAAAATAACAGGGAAATATGCATAGTGTCCATCCTACTCCCAAGTTCTCGATTATCACGGTGACCTACAATGCCGAGAAAGTACTGGAAGATACCATCCAAAGTGTTATCTCGCAGACTTACCACCACGTAGAATACATCATTGTGGACGGAGCCTCCAAAGACGGTACTCTCTCTATCATCGACAGATACCGCTCACGGATAACTACCGTCGTCAGCGAACCGGACAAAGGATTGTACGATGCCATGAACAAGGCGATCTCCCTTGCCAGCGGCGACTATCTCTGTTTCCTGAATGCGGGCGACTGCTTTCACGAAGACGACACCTTGCAGCAAATGGTGCACAGCATTCATGGGAGTGTTCTCCCCGACGTCATCTACGGGGAAACTGCGATTGTTGACAAAGACAGGCACTTTCTGCATATGCGCCGCCTTTCCACGCCCAAAAAGCTGGACTGGAAGAGTTTCAAACAAGGAATGTTAGTCTGCCATCAGGCTTTCTTTGCCAGACATACGCTGATGGAACCTTATGACTTAAACTACCGGTACTCCGCTGATTTCGACTGGTGCATCCGCATCATGAAAAAGGCGCGTACCCTGCACAATACGCACCTGACAATCATCGACTATCTGGATGAAGGAATGACTACGCAGAACCGGAAGGCTTCTCTTAAAGAACGATTCCGCATTATGGCAAAACATTATGGATGGATAAGTACCGCAGCACATCACGCTTGGTTTGTACTGCGGTTGATTATCAAGCCGGGACAATAAACAGTGTATTTCAGACTGACTGACCCAGCCAGTCTGAAACTATAAAATATAGAATTATATCTAATTCACCTCATAAAGCATTACCTGATCCAGTATCACTCCCTCATCCAATGCCTTGATGACCAATTGATGTGATTTCCTGCCCAGAACGGGAAGTACGATTTTCCGGATTGCCTGATTACGAAGCACGTTCTCTTTCCATTCCTCGCTGCGCCCCTTCGTTTCGTACGCTATCACTTCAGGCTCGGCACCATCCAGAGAAACCGAGAAACGCAACTTATCGCCATGCACCGGATGATTGGGAAGTAACCGGATATCCACCTCTACCGAGTCCGTTTTCAGATTACCGAAAGAGAAAGTCAGCGCATCGCCTTTTCTTATCTCTGCGGCTTTGCCTTCATATCCCAAACCTTCGCAGACAATAGCGTTGCCCTTCTTTGCCTCCGCCCCATTCCATTGACAGGCTGCTTTACGGTCCGCTGTCATCGGAGCAGTAGCCGCATTTCTTTCCACACGGTTGAATACAGGGAGCTTGCGGGGTTTGAAGTCCATCATGCGATTCCATTTCCCATTCTCCAATGAGTTATAGTGTTGAGTCAGTGCAGCAATGCTGTCGTAAGCGGCATCACTCTTTTCCCAGTCTTCCTTATCGTGGCGTGCCAATTGGGCGTATAACAGTTTGCGATTCATTTGTGTCGCAGCCTGTACGGGATATTTCACCAGTTCGAAGTAAGCGCTCTGTCTGTCGGCGGGTACTTTAGAAGCAGCTTTCTCTACTGTTTCCGAAAGTTCGCTGTAAGCATTCAGACGTTCGTTTATCTCTCTTTCGCTCCACGGTAAGTCTTTGACTACCCGATAGACCGGATTCTTTTCTTCCTCCCGTGTATTTCCCATAAATTCGGGTTTGCGGATATGTGCCAAGCGATAATGTTCCTGCATAACGGGGAGGATGGTCTTTGCACAGGAGGTTCCCAGTTCCCGTTCCAGCCAATGTTTCAGATGTGCGGTCACTCCTTCGAAAGATACCTTATCCAGATTCCATGCCATATCCATGAACAGTTCTATCTGATACTCGGCAGGCTTGATGTCGCCGACGTTCAGTATCCACATTTTCTGTATTCCCTGATCGTAAGCCTGCTTCATCTGTTGATAAATGAGTGATGGACTCATGGTGCTCAACCATAAATGATCGTGCGGGCGTCCCCAGTAGGAAACATGATAATAGACTCCGTTGCCGCCTTTACGGGCACGCTCTTCGGCAGTGGGGAAATGGCGGATATAGCCGTAGTTATCATCACACCACATCAAGGTCACGTCTTCGGGCACTTGCAGTCCCGCATGATAAATATCGAGCACTTCCTTATAAGGAATAAAGACCTGCGGCACTTGTGTTACGTCTTTATTCACGTACTTTTCGAGCAAGCCGCGCTGGTCAACAAATACCCGGTTCAGGACGGCTTTCTGTTCTTCTACCGTCTTGGCTCCCTGCATCTTTCCATCGTGAACGCCACGCATACCCAGCGTGTAAAGTATCTCTTGTCCGGCAACTTCTTTCACACGATTTTCCCAAAACTGATAAACGGCCGGACTGTTATTCACGTAATCGTATGCTCCTTTTCCACGTATTTTCCATTCTCCGGCAGCATTGCACGCCATTGGTTCGCAGTGGGAAGCTCCCATAAAGATGCCATACTTTTTCGCTGCTTCCCGATTGCCCTTCGTCAGAAAGAAAGGCAAGGTACACTCATGCATAGCAGGCCAGTAGGTATTGGCCCGCAAACGAAGCAGCAACTCAAAAATACGTTCGTTGGTACGCGGCCCGATTTCTCCTTTCACATCCGACGGTTCGTAAGTCTTGTTACTCCAAGGCATCAGTCCCCAATCTTCATCATTAATAAAGATGCCCCGATACTCCACAGAAGGAGACTGCAACTCTCTAAACTTGCCCGAAAGACGAAATGTCTCTTTCTTCTCCGGAGTCACATCTGCCCACCATTCCCAAGGGGAAACGCCCAGCAGACGGAATATTTCAAGTATGCCGTAGGCTGTACCGTGACTGTCGCTGCCGGCTACTACTAGCTTTCCATCTTCTGAGACGGCGAGCATGAAAGCCTGCTTTTTGTTTTTTAATGCGGAAATATCGATGCCTGCCTGCTCAATCAGCTTGCTCTGTCCGATCGTTCCTACCAGGATGTTTCCGGTGTTTATGTCTATATGGGCAGTTGCCGACAATACAGTCTGAAGGTCACGGGACAACAAGTCCAGCGAAGTACGCACCACCGGTGCTTCCGAACCGCTGCAAGCTATCGCAACCGGCCGACCTGACTGCAAAACAAAATCTTTTTGTTTACCCTGAACGGACACGATCACTGCTACCCAAGCAAGGAAAGAAAATAAAATTCTATTTCTCATAAATATTACAGTTTTACAATATCAGTAATGGTCACAAAGCAATCGTCGCTGCCATAGATTCTCTTCGTTTTATCAGTCCATGTGGGGCTGATGCCCGTAACTTCAATCACCAGCGTATATTCCCCTTCAGCCAATTGGGGAGTCTTAAAACGCGTTGCATGATCATTCGCCTTACTATAGAAATCGACCAGTGAAGAATATATTTTCTCCCCTTTCTTATCAAGGATATTCATACGCGCATATCCGCTATGACAGTTCGTTTCGCCCATAACAGCCACACAAGAGCCAGTGAAAGGAATGCTCAGCGTACTTCCTTTTACATTGGAAGATATTCTTCCTTCCTCCACTTTCCAGTCAGCTTCTTTACTGAACGTTATCTTCTTTAAATCGACGGTTTTTCCTTTGCGCAGAGGATTTACGGGTTTCAACTTATCAACGTCCCAGGAAGGCCAGTATTCCGGAATAGAAAGCTTTGTTCCATCCACCTGCATAGGCATCCACACATAGGTGGCAGCCGAAGCCTGATGCGGATAAGACCAGCGATCGCCCATAAACATAGGAATCGTATCTTCGCCACACTTTAAAGGAAACACAAAAGTGGTCTGTGAATTATAGGTCAGGCTTCCTTCGGGAGCAAACAAACCTTGTCTGGTCCACGGGCCTTTGACGGAAGGGGCAGTAAAGTAGAAATTATCATTCTTCTCCCAACTGGTCAGATTGGAGAACAAGAAGAAATACGTGCCGTCCTTTTTAAACATTGCCGGAGACTCTCCGTGAGAACCACCTACTCCCGATACCACTTTTTCCTCTGCCGTACGGTAGTCCTTACTCAAACGATAGACAATTCCTCCGTGCAACAGCAGATATCCAGTACCGTCCGCGTCCTGATAAGTCCCCATATCCCAGCGGCGAATAGGCTTACCTTCATACAACAGAGGTCCGTGAAGTTTATATTCACCTGCTATAGTGCTACAGGTAGCATAACCGATATGGGGATCTTTATAGTTCATATCGTCTGCATGCATATACATCACATACTCGCCGGTAGAAGGGCATTTCATGACTTTCACACGCTCGCCTACACGATCAGGGCCAAGAATTCCGCTTGACTGCATCGGCAGTACAACACGTTCGAACTTCCAGTTCACCAAATCATCAGATGAATAACAACTGAAACCCGGAAATGCATTGCTCTTGTCCGACTTATATTCCCCGAAAAGATAATATCTGCCATTCTCTTCCACAATGCAGGCACCGTGGGCATTGACAATCTCTCCCCTGTCGTCAAACCAGGGAATTCCGTTATTTACTATTTTTTCGGTTTTCCGGGCCATGCCCGTTCCATAAGATACCCACAAAAAGGCAAACAATAACATCCAGTATTTCATGATATTCTTCTATAAATTCTTATAAAAAATATAAGGCACAATTAAATTACAAATTTACGATTAACTATCTATATTCCTATAGAGAATAGTACAACAAGCATGGAATATTGTACTATTTTTCTTCAAAACAACATCCCGCAGAACAGCCACACACTTTCCATCTCCGCCGTGCATATCATGCAGCATCTTTCATCATTGAAAAGAATAAGAATATTTAATGCACAAAAATAGGGAGAAGAACGTAATGAGACGGGAGGTAAATCGGGCAGATATAGGGGGTAAATCGGGCAATAAAGTAAAAGATTGTCATGTTACGATAATTCGCAGTCTGCTAAGTCAAATAAAAGAAAACTCTCTACGGGTTCTTCTGACATATAGAAAACTTTTTACCATCAATACTAAAATCGCAGTTGAGTTTATAATAAATAGTTGCATCGTTTATTATAAACGGTCTCCCCATTTATTATAAACTCCAATACACCTTTTAAGCACGTATTTCTTGATTTTATGCAACAAAAAAGGCTGCAAACCGTATAAAAGGTTGCAGCCTCAAGCTTATCACCGGTTCACATAGATGCTGATTTGCATATGATCCCCTTTGTATTTTGTTATAATGTTACACTATTTTTTTCGGTTCGGTTAAGATGATTGATAAGGTGCATTTCGTTTCATTTTTTAATGGGTTGTTACTTTATTGCCTGTATGACTCCTGCAAATATACAACAAAAAAATGCCTTTGTCAAGTCCTGCGGATATTTGAATAATTAAAAAGCGACAGGCAGTGCAAGTAACTGATACATCAAAGTGCGTGCCATACGCTCCTGCCCTTTGGTGTCGGGATGCAAACGGTCATAGCCGGCATCATAGAAATAAATAAGCTGTTCTTCAACCATCGGATTCATACCTGTCACTGCATTAAAGTCTATGACAGGTATTCCCCATATATTTCCTGCCTCCTTAATAGCCTGCACATAAGCATCTATATATTCTCCGCAACCATTCTGATAGCTTTCATCCGGCTGGACATTCTTATCGCCGAAGTTAGCCAACGAACGATGCAAAGGAGTCAGCAGAACGATCTGCTTATCCGGGAAAAGTTTCTTCAGTTGAGTGATTCCTATATTAATACGACCTCTATAAGTGTCTTGAGTCATGACAGGCGTACGCTTTTTCCGCGTCACCATCTTCTTCATCTCACCGTGAGCAGACAGCACTTGCTCTTCTTGTTCCGTAAACCACTCACCGATAGGCACACTACTATTATAATCGTTTGTCCCCATAAAAACCAGGATAGCATCGACTTCTCCGCCATGTTCTTTCTTCAGCTTTTCCGCCTGACGGGGTACATCATCCCACTGCCTTCCACTAATGCCGTAAACAAAAGGAGTGATCCCCAGCCATTCTTTCAGAAAGTCCCAGTACTTCTTTATATTATCACCGTAGCAATTCGGGTCTGTGATGGAATCTCCGATGTATCCTACTTTCTTGCCTTGCCAGGGATGCTGAATACAACCTTGTTTATTTTCAGAAAAGTCTTTTGTTACAGATGCTTGCTCTTGTCCATACGCCAAACAAGAGGAGAGAAACAAAACTGTGCATATGATCAGAAACCTGTTTTTCATTGTTTTATTCTATTAATAATGAGGTACTCGTATTCAAGTATGGAAATGCAGCCTCAAAAATAGACAGTTTAAGCGAAAGTAGCAAGAATAAAAACAAGAAGATAAAGATAGTACCTTCTTCCCCCGTTTGCAGGGCAACTATAATCTGATTGCAGGACATATATAGCCAATGTGCAGGGTAACTATCTCCTGCACGTTGGACATATATGTCCTGCACGCTGGGCATATATGCCCTATAAATACTTCATATATCTAATACACAGACTTATTTTGTGTACATCTTCAATCGGATATATCCTTCCTTCGACTGATTTTTCAATGCAATCCCGATACGTGTATATGCCGGAGAGTTCACTTCAATCGTTTCGGAAGTAAACACCACTTTACCCGATGCATCAATAGCTACAATCATCTGTTCGGAATCTGTAGCCAGCAGAAGATGTGTATCGTCCAGGATTTTCCAGTCGGCTCGTGTCGTTATGGCTGTTTCGAATCGGATCGGTGTTTTCGCTGTAAATTCATCGCCAACTGTAAAGTTGCCTTCACCCTGGCGGTCGTAAACGAAAGTACGAATGAGCTTATCCAAATTGGGGGTGGAATAGGCAGAGGTATAGTCAATACTGAATACATCTTTTTCGTTCGTAAATTCTTTCTGTAGCACAACGCCTTTCGCTTTGCCACCCGAGGACTGTGTTCGTCCGTCTACTACAGGAACCGGATGACCGAATGATCCTTTTATCTTATATTTCTGAGGAGCGTCTCCGTTAAAGTAATCACCGGGATAGGAGTTCGGACCACCCTGATCGCCAACCATCGTTTCACTTCCCAAAGCTACGGCATAAGAACCGACATCATTGTGGTTATGATTCTCCGCATTGGTTCCGCCCTTGGCTGATATGGCCAGACGACAGGAAGTTCCACCGGCAGGACGAGCAATCAAAATACCTGCCTGCTCATAATAAGCGCGCAAAGCATCCGACTCTTCCTGCAATACCTGACGGATTCCGTCTGTCATTCCAACCTTTGCAACCTGACTTGTGAAAAGTTCGAGAAGGTGAAGGGACAAGTTGTTTCCTTTGGGTAAAACAGGCTGTTCTTCTGCAGAAGTAATACCCAGCGCCCGGTCGCAGTAACTGAGAATAAACTTGTCCGGCGACAACCCGATGCGACAATCCGAATAGGCGGGGCACACTCCTTCATTCATCTGTATCTTCTTCCCATACCGGGCGATACGGACAAACTTGGGAGTCTGAAAGAAGTCGATCTTTCCCTGCGTTGCCCGGTATACTTCTTCACGCAACAGAATGTAGGCACAGAAACCATAATTATAATAACCTACACCTTCACTACAGTAGCCGTCGTCAGCGTACCCCTTCATTCCATACACGTTATACTTTTCGGCTGCCGCAACAAAGTAAGCACGTTCCTCCTTATCGGGCAACAAGGCAAGAGCCGCACCGGTAACACCCGCCAGACACACAGAGTTCCAGTTATTGGTAGCGGTGAACCACCAAAATGGTTTTGTCTCTTCCAGACAACGGTAGACCGGACGGAAAACCTTCTCACGGAAAGCACACTGCACCCGTGCCCTTACCTCCGGCGACAGACGATCGTCCAGCATGGTAACACACTGAGCAATACCGTTTCCGGCAGTAGCAACCACCAAGTCTACATAATAATCCGTTCCTTTATAATTCTTCAGACCGCGGTCGTGGGCAGGAATAGACCAAGGCTTCTGACTGCAAAGAGCCACCAGAGCTTTTTCGATGGCAGGGACATAACGCCTCTTATTTTCAAGGCATTCAGCCAAAGTCAGCCTGTACAGATATTGATAACGGGCATTCATCATATTCTCTCCAGGCAAACGAACGTTCGTCTTATTCAAATGCAGGTACAGTGAATCGACAAAAGGGGGCATCCCCTGCTTTAACAAAGCAGGAGCTTCCTTTTCCAGAAGTTGTTTAGCGTCGTCACTCTCTTTTATCTTATTCCAGAAAGTCCTGTCCTTATAAGACGTTCCTATCCCCTGCGGTCGATCGGGAAGCATAGCTGCAATTTCCTGAATACGGTTCTGCGGGATAGTAGCATTCTGTTTCGGAGCGTCTTCTGCCATACGATACATTTCCGTTCCGGCAAGCAGGAAAGCACCCGGTCCGTATACTTCTGTCATATTGCGGGTCACTTTCTTTGGGTCGGCACCGATAGGTTGTACATATCCTAGTTTACCGTCTTCTTCTACCGCAGAAAGCAGTGCTTTCCATCCTTTCTCTACTACAGGCAGGAACTTTTCCTTTGGTAAAAGTCCCTCGTTCAGTCCATAGGCAAGGGCATATACGAAGAAACCGCTACAGCTTGTTTCTGGTGATGGATAAGCGTCCGGATCGAGCAGACTTGCACGCCAGAACCCGTCGCTGCTCTGTAAATTAGCGATGCGGTAACAGAGTTTCTGAAACAGTTCCTGATAGAACGGACGATATTTGCTCTTGGCAGGCAGTTCACGTAGCATTTCTACCAGTCCGCCAAGCACCCAGCCATTGCCCCGTCCCCAAAAGACTTTGGCACCATTACTCTCTTTCATATCAAAATAACGGTGGTCACGGTAGAAGAGATTTTCTTCTTTATCGAACAGGAACTCGTAAGTCGCTTTGTACTCTTTATCCATAAAGCGAATGAATTTCTTATCACCAGTGATATTATAGAGTTTCAGATAAACGGGGGGTGCCATGAAAAGAGCATCACACCAAGTCCAGTGTTCTAATGTCGTGGCATCTCCGTAAGTCAACTGAAACGAACCCGAAGGAGGATTGGCGACCACCCACTCCGTACGCGCCAGAGTAGGAACAATCATGTCCTTTTGCTTGTACTTTTCGTACAGATACAGATAGGTTTGAGCAATACAAATATCATCTGCATGATACATCCGTTTATCTACCTGCCAATAGTTACGACTTCCCAGGCGGGTCAGCCATTTATAATAGAAGTCATCCTGATCGTCCTTCTCGGCGATCTCTGCCCAATAAGCAAGTCCCAGGAAAAAGGTGGCATTCACCCAGTTGAGATCACCATAAACAGCTCTGTTGTAATGACCGATCTGCCAATCGGCTACCCTACGCATCGATTGCTTCACTTCGAGTTTAGTAAACGATTGTGCATGTGTCGTGCATAAATAAGCTATGCTTAGAAAAAGAATCAAAAGTAATTTCTTCATAATATATTTTTTAATTTATATGCTTTGGATGCACCGGCATAGATACCGGTATTTCTAAAATCACATAAAACAGTCTTTCGCTCGCTGGATATTTCAGGAATCAGCAATTCAACTTTAATACAAGATTGTGTCTGCCCAGGATCAGCAATATGCAGTTCGGCATTACCACTGTGTCCATCCTTAATCATCAATGCACAGGCTTTATCCACACTTACAGAAAGCTCTCCGTTACGGAATGTACCCTCTTTATAAAATACCATTTGCCATATTCCCAATTTCGTATGCCTCACTATCTGCATAGAATCCGTATTCGCCAGAATTTCGACGGGACTCTTCCTGTAGTTATTCATCTTGCGGGCAGAATGAATCCCAGGCACCACGATATAGGCATAGGTAGCATTCCGGGGATTACAACCATGATTAAATCCCAAAGTAAAGACCTCTTGCTGCTGCTCATTTTTAGATTCAGTATGATTAATGCTGTACCACGATCCCGTCTGTATCTTCTTGCTCAAAAAGAGATTTCCGCCGGCGGGAAAGACATAACCAATTCCATTGTGCAATACCCATTCGGGAGAATCATAGACGAAATCTCCTTCTTTCACCATCGACTGCTTCTTACTTTGTGACAATATGACCTCCTTTTTCGAAAGCAAACATTGATTGATAGTAGTACATACCGGTACACCGGCTGTCGAATTAACCCCCGCTCCCAAACAAATGATTTCATCATCGAAAAAGAACCAGGACTTTTTAGCTGCGGTATTTATATCAGCATAGGTATCAAGATATGAATAAACAGATACGCCATAAAGACTATCAGAGACTCCTCCTGCAAATACGGAAGTTCCCTTCGTTTGCCAATCAATTACAGTTCGTGGAATGGTATCCAGTTGAGGAGCAGTCACTCCAGGAATACGATTCCAGTTCCATACCGGAAAGATGCGGGCGTACTCGTCCCCTTCGGTCACGATGTTTGTACATCCGTCGGACATAAAATAGGTTTTCAGATTTTCACCATTCCCATATTCGCATCGCATGGTACGATTGGAAACCATACGAACGTCAAATGTATAGTGGGGACGGACATGAAGAGCATAGTCTCCTCTGAAATAATGAGTGTGTAACGGCTTTATTCCATAGTTGGCGGACTTCTTGCCTTCCAATCTGGCTATAATCGCATTGTATTCATCAATATGTGCCGGGTCGAGCTCCAGCATTCGTTTGGCAAACAAGGCGGCATGACTCTTTTGGGTAGCATTATTACGGCTCACTCCTCTTCCCAATACATCGAAAAGCATGTATTGTCCACGTATAACCTGATAATAAGTGCCGCACATAAAATGCCTCAGAAATTGTATTCTCTCATCATCCAATGCATATTTCGTTCCTTTAGTATATAGAGCTACCTGTGTTACTCCTTTCAGTATTTCGTCTCCATAACCACCGATATAAAGCTGCACGCCATGCTGAAAATAGCTGTTGTCATGCTGAAATCCTTCTTTCACAGTATATGATAGAGGACTATAAACATTCTCAACAGCCGTTTTCAAGTCAACATCATTCTTCTGAAGGCAAGCTCTATAAATCCAATGTAAAGCAATATCCGTCCGGTTGGCTCCAGTCCATCTGGCAGGATGTCCGCCGTCCTTCCGCATACGTTGCAAGACCTTTGTCTCCAATACTTCCGGAATCTGCCTTTTACCAACACGCATCTGAATAAGCAGAATACCGAGTTTCTGCGGCTCGGCAATCTGATTATACCACCAGTTATTACAATGTGGATTACGATGATGCCAATACTCCAAGCCCTTTACTATCTTATGATACAAATCTTCATTCTGATAATAGGAATTCTTTGGATGAGTATAAGCAAATACAAAGTCATACAACCGATCCACATGAATAAGTGGCATCCAGTTAGTACGATCCCGGCGGGCATAATCTATATCTATAAAACATCCTTGGACGTCATCATACAGTTCCAGAGCTTTATCAATATTCGGATTTTCTGCAACCCCATCCCGAATCTTCTTCATTAGAATATCAAAATCATCATTCTGCAAGCCAGACGTACAAATAGAGGGACAAGGTAAAACCAAATCCCAAGGACTCCATGCCAGCAATAATAGAATTATGATTTTATAATGTATCATTTTCATATATGCATGTTTATCATTTGGAGAATAAGGGGATATGTCAAAAGTAACTAAATTCCCTTCTTGAAGGAGGAGAGCTTAGTTACTTTTGACACACCTTCTCATCCTTAAAATACAATCAGGCCGACCACTCAGGCTACTTCGTATATTTAACAGGTTTCGACCAGATTTTATCCAATACGTTTTCCTGCGGAGCATACAAGGTTTCCATTATAAAAGAATCGCCTGTAAAATCTTCTAAAACGTCCTGTCCTTCCTTATTATAATAAGAAATTTTTGTTGTTTCTTCTCCTCCCTTGTTCCAAGTTAGCCTGGATGCCACTAATGTGCTGTCCAGCAACATGGAATATTTGATGACCAGATTACCACTCTGCATACTCTTAGAAACAATGGAACGATTTAACAGATAGCTCTGGTACTGTGTCCCATAAATGGTTCCTGTAAAGTCTGTAGCCAATGATTTATTCAACTCATCATCTTCCAGCCAGGCGGAAAAAATGATAGACCCCTCCCGCATATTCTCTAAAAGAATATCCGTCTTCTTATTTTTGGCCAACTCATATCTGACAGTATCACTTTGATTCAATGCAAGAGCAATCTTTGTAG
>UMFX01025527.1_pt1 | contig 13627 bp, 6 predicted proteins | sample 1965131 | NCBI WGS metagenome assembly UMFX01 (sample SAMEA4836058, study PRJEB28245) | human gut metagenome | biome: gut microbiome; material: fecal sample | place: Denmark | collected 2008 | reverse complement strand
GCTCTGGCCGCCGCGGCCACAGCAGGCGGTGGGGTGGTGATCGCAGTCGTGGTCGTCATCTGTCTGTGCGGCATCATCCTTGCCTCACCGCTGGGGATCTTTTTTGCCGGACCTGATGAAACAACCGGAGCCATCTCTCCCGCCCAGGCGGTGGCACAGATCAACGGCGAATTGGGAGAGAAGATCGCCAGTATGCAGGCGGAGGGTGGATATGATACGCTGGAGATCCAGGGGCAGCCGCCCCCCTGGTCTGATATTCTGGCGGTGTTTGCCGCCAAAACGGCGGGCGCTGCTGATGGAACGACAGTGGCAATATTGGATGCGGCCAATGTGGAGGCCCTGCGCACAGTCTTCTGGGACATGGCAAAGCTGACCTTCTCCTCCAGAGAAGTGGAGCACCCAGCCTCTGGAGATACCCCAGCCTGGACAGAACGGATACTCACTGTGACCATCACCGCCAGAACACCGGATGATATGCGGGTATTTTATTCTTTCACCGAGGAACAGAATGCGGCGTTGGATGAGCTGCTGGCAAACTCCGACATGCTGGCTGCCTTGGCCGGGGATCTCACGATCTCTGACGCCACAGCAAAGAAGCTGCTGGCTGACCTGCCCGCCGATCTAGACCCGGAGCGCCGGGCCGTGGTGGAGACCGCCTGCAGGCTGGTAGGCAAGGTCAACTACTTCTGGGGCGGGAAGTCCCTGGTGATTGGCTGGGACTCCCGCTGGGGCCAGCTCACCAAGGTATGGGCGGACGGCAGCTCGACTACCGGAACCTATCTGCCCTACGGGTTAGATTGCAGTGGATTCGTCGATTGGGTATTTTATAATGTCACTGATGGAGAGTACGTCATAGGCCACGGTGGCGGCGCTCACATGCAGCACACCTACTGTACCCCCATCTCTTGGGATGAGGCCCAACCGGGTGATCTGGTATTCTATCCCGGTGACGAGCACGTAGGAATCGTAGGCGGAAGAGATAAAAGCGGAAACATGCTCATCATCCACTGTGCGTTCAGCCAAAATAATGTGGTGATCACCGGCCTGGATGGCTTTACTTCCATTGGCAGGCCAGTCTATTACAATAAATCGTATTAAAGGTTTGAGAGAGGGCATAATTATATGCTCTCTCAAAATTATATAGTTTTGTATACAGTGACGAATACTGGTACCATTACCTCCTGCTAGAGACATACGGTTAATTGACTCATCCCATAGTGATACATAGGGATTTATAGGGGGTCGGAAAGACCCGAAAAGTGCTCATCTACAATTGCATTTAGCTGTGCGGCAATTTCTGAAAAGTCACGATTTAAATTAAGGGTTCGGACACTAATTTTATTTCCGCTCATTTGATAGCTGTTATCTGGCTGGATTTCCTCGTCCGTTGCCGCATATAAAAGCATCCCGGAAACAGTGTGTGGCTGAACACCAAACTCCATATCCTTATTTTTGACATAAGTAAATATCTGGTACAGATTACTGGAGTGGATTTTGTGGATGTCGTACTGCTTCTGCGTTGTATGTGTGTAATATTTGGCATCGATAATAAGCACTTCGCTACCTCTAGTGAGCATGATATCACTTTGCATTATCGGTAACATTGGCCCTACTCCATCATCTAAGGCCCAAGGAATCTGCGAGGCGGTTGCTGTTACCCATGGACACTCTTTGGCATAGTATTCAAGAATAAACTTCTCATATAAACGGTTCATACGTTGTTCGTCAACAAAAGAAGCCAGCCTAAATTCTCCAGAGTCCGTTGTTAGCAGCATCCCGTCAAGAATGAGTTGACACAGACTGATAAGCATACGGTAGGTGCTGTTATTTCTTTGAAAGCGAATTGCAGCCCAGCGGATTGCAGTAGGATCAATGGTGTCAACATTGGAGAAGAATAACATTTCTTTTTTTAAGTCATTCTTGTGTTCCTGATCGACCCTAGCATGTCGCAGTAGAAGCATGACAGTAGTTTTGAGAATTTGATTGAAAAGATTATTTTCAGAAAGCTCGTCATACTCACAGGTTAATACCTGCTTTCTGGAAAGCCTGTTCCGAATAGTCCCCGGCATATCAATTTTGCCACGCACAACGGTAATGTCATCCTTGCGGTTTAGGTACTCTCGATACAGGCCCTGCTTCAACTGTTTGCCGATGCCTTTTGCTAAGATAGAAGCAAAGAGATTATGTATGTTTTCGAATTCTTCGGTAGCAACATCCTCATAACCGCCTTGGTTCAGCGTCGTGAAGGCATATGAAAGCATATAGTATATGTTTTTTATGAAGATGCTTTTGTCTTTAATCATTGAAATACACCTTGTAAAATGTTCTCCCACCGCTGGAGTTTGTTGGCATCATCAAACCAATATTCACTAAGCATTGGAAGAATATCATAGTCAACAATGGAATGCAGCCATTCTTCTGTACAGACATCCCTGCCACAGAAATAGCTGTGGCCAATGCAGAAGCCTTTCCCCAGCGACTTATCCAGAGATATCTCTCGATTCAAATCCTTCACTTTGGAAATGAGTTCATTCAGGGTTTCATTGTTCAAGCTATTCTGGTAATGGGTGAAGCCCTCAGAGTCAAAGCCAGGCTCAACTTCAAAGAAGCTAAAACGGCGACGGAGCGCATAGTCAATCATGGCAAGGCTACGGTCTGCCGTGTTCATCATGCCGATAATGTAGAGGTTCTTTGGTACTGAGAACGAAAGCCCGTTGTAGGCCAGAGTAGCTTTTGTTCCTCTATAGTCTTTTTCTATCAGCATCAAAAGTTCGCCGAAGATCTTACTCATATTGCCACGGTTGATCTCATCGATGATAAAGAAAAATTCTTGATCAGGCTGGTTTGCTGCCTTCTGGCAGAAACGATAGAAAATCCCGTACTTCAACTCAAAGCCATTTTCACTTGGTTTATAGCCCATCATGAAATCTTCGTAGGAATAGTTTTGATGGAACTGCACGAACTCAATTCGACTATCGTCTTTTTCTCCCATCATGGACCACGCCAGACGCCTCGCTGCAAATGTCTTACCAACACCGGGAGCACCCTGTAGGATGATATTCTTCTTGTTGCGGAGAACGGCTACAAGTCTCTCATAGCGTTTTTCGGTCATATAAACCTCATTAAGGAAGTCATCCTTCGTATATGTATCAATAGAATCTTCGGCAACCACAGGATTTTCGTCTCGGATCATATCGAGAATGAAATCATACTCGCCTCTGGTAAGTTTAAATAGGCTGCCCTGCGGATTCTGAAAATACTCCATACGCTCCAGTTCCGGGCATTCTTTTAGTGTAGCATAGTCAATAGGTGAAGTCAGTCCCTCAACTTTCTCGAAGAACAACTTCTCGCCATCCTGTTCTGCGCTGATACGACCGATCGCAACAATCTGCTTTACCGGATTGGATTCATACCCTATGATCATATCACCGGCTTTTGCGTCAAGGAAGTTCTGGAAGATGCGTCGTTTATTTCCGTTTTCATTATAGAGCGTATAGGATTGAACGTCACCAACGGCAATGTCAGAGAAGCTCCAGATTTTCGGATTCGCATTCAGCCACCAATATCTGCGATCAGCCTCTCCGGAAGCTGTGGCCACATACAATTCAACTTCGCTTAAATCGACTTTATCAAGGGCAGTAGAAAGTTCGTCCCTCAGTTTCCAAACAAAGCTACCATCTTCATCTTTCCCAGCATCACGGCCCGTATAGAGGATGGTCCACCACTGTGTAGAGCCATCTTCTCGTGTGGCTGGAGTGATACCTGTGGACTCACAAACTCTTTTGGCCAGTGCAACAGAACCAGAGTTATAAAAGTTTGGTGTCTCACCGTATTTAACCGCCAGCTGAGTACATGATGCCACGCCGCCGTAATCTTTCATGCGCCTCATAAGTTCAAGCGCACTGACTGTAAAGATAGTCCTGTTCTTCAGCAACTTGTCCCAATCGTCGACAGAAAGGCCGGGGTCATAATCAACACCATACCAGCCTGTGGTGGTGTCAACTACTGCATCTTTCTTAGAATAATACCTGCTAATGTAGAAGCCGACATCAATAGTTAACGTTTTCAACTCAGGATCAGAATAGCAGGCGTCCGTTAGCTGTGATTGGAAGATGTTTACTAACTCTGTATCCGATTTCAAATACTCGCTGATCTCATCGTATAGCTTCAGAAAATTGCGAATATTGTCAGCGTAGGCACCTTTCTTGAAGCGGTAATCCGCCTCAAGCTCACTGGCAACTGCCTTTACCTCACTCAATTTGAAAATATAATACTTATCCGGATACCGGAGCCAGAGATAGGTACTGATGGCGTTTTCGTATTGATAATGCTGCCCTGCGCCATTTCCGTACTTCTCCAGTAATATAGAGGATTGATTTTTGAAATCCAGAACACGAGATACTACATCATTGCTCTCATCAAAGAGTGCAATAAACATAGCACGAACTTCCTCTGGGGCAACTTTTGCAAAGCCTTGAATCATTTTTGCCGGGAAGTTATTCATTGACGCTAAGAGATTGCATGTCTTGGAAAGAGAGCGAGTGAGCATATCAGCAAAGTCTTTTGCATTGATATCCCAATTGTCCTGAAAGCACTTAACTGCTTCCCATTTATATTTTTCCTTTGGCCACTGCTCAGACACAAAGACCTTTTTGTACTGTACAAGGACCTCTTTTAACCGAAATATATCAAACATAAGCTCCCCCCTTTATTTAGTTGGCATTTCGTAGACTTCTATAAATTTCGTCGGAAAAGATACCAAGCACCTGTCGCTTCATTTCATCGTTGGAGAGCAACAAAGAGAAGAAGTCCTGATTCTGGGAAAGCCCCTCAATCAGTGCATCATCGATATCGTCAAAGTAAGAAAACTCGAAGTCTTTCTGGGTGTTGTTCTTCGCACTCGTCTTCAGCTTGTCCGATTTCATCAAAATATCACGGATCTGGAGCATTGCCTTAACCACAACATCGTTGTCATAGGATTTTCCTGTGCGACTGTTGATCTCGTCAATAATTTCGGACAGCCGTTGTTCCTTATCCTCGGTAAGGCCAAAGTGTTCTGCTGTCGGCAGTTTCACAACCGGTTTTGCCACAAGATTCGGAGAGATGTGTTCTTCTCCTTTTTTCTGCACAAAGTTAGATGCCTGAATTTTCCCGTCCAGGTTAAATCCAGCGCCTGGATGCTTGATGTTGATATATGCAAGAAGATAAGCGATAAAATTATACTTTTTATGCAAGTCATGATCCTCAAAGCAGGACACTTGCAAGAGAAATTCATAGTATCGGACAAAACTACGCATATCAGCGACGGCCTGACGTTGCTCTTCATACTCATAATGATCGAGAAGCTTCTTGCTCTTCTGCAAGAAGAAAGTCAACCGCTGTTTTTGCTTGCTGGTTATCTTTTCGGAGTACAGGATCTCGTTTGCACTGTCGATATCAGCAGGATCAAACAGCGCATAGGCGTCGATCTTAGCCTCCAAATCATAAATTGCACTGGGGGTCACGGAATTGGACAGCAGCGTGGTCGTGTAATACGGCGCAAACGCAGCCTTCATATCTTCGTAGCTGTTCACAAAATCCAAGACAAAAGTCTTTTTATCATACGGCGGGCAGATACGGTTTAAACGGGAAAGCGTTTGGACCGCATTCACGCCCCGCAACTTTTTTAGCACATACATGGCGCAGAGCTTCGGCTGGTCAAATCCTGTCTGGTACTTGTTTGCAACCAGCAGTACCTGATAAGCGTCGGTATCAAATTCTTTTGTGAGACGATCTTCCGGGAAACCGTTCAGGGAAGCCTCCGTGTATTCGGTCTCATCATGGGGCAACTTCACTTTGCCGGAAAACGCTACCAGGGCGTGGATACCCTCATACCCTTTTTTCGTGATGTAGTCCTCAAAGGCCTGACGATACTTCACAGCAGCTTGGCGGGAGGCTGTGATAACCATTGCCTTGGCCTGTCCGCCCAGCTCATGCATGACAGTTGTGCGGAAATGCTCAACAATGACCTCAATGCGCTGGGCAATGTTGGTCTCATGCAATTCCACAAAACGAGCAATTTGGCGCTTAGCGGCGTTGGTCTTACAACGAGGATCGTCTTCAATCTCTTTGTTGATCTGGTAGAAGGTTGAGTATTCCGTGTAGTTCTGTAATACATCCAGAATGAAGCCTTCCTCGATGGCCTGCTTCATAGAGTAAACATGGAATGCCTCGCGCTGACCTTTGGTATTTAGGCGGCCAAACAGTTGAATGGTAGTGGGCTTCGGTGTGGCGGTAAAAGCAAACATAGAAACATTGGCTTGCTTGCCGTTGCGCTTGATTTCATCAGAGATCATATCTTCCACATCTGCATCTATCTGTTCACCGGAGCCAAGGGACATGGTCACTGCTGCCATGTCTTTGCCAGCAGTGGAAGAATGGGCCTCATCGATGATTACGGCAAACCGCTTGCTTTTCAGGTCCTTTACACTATCCACGATATATGGGAACTTTTGAATGGTAGTTGCAATGATTTTGGTATTGCCATTCAACGCAATCGCCAGATCAGCCGAGTTACACTTGTCGTCCATCACACGGATGAGACCGGCCTTGTGCTCCATGCCCATGATGGCTTTCTGCAGCTGGCGATCCACCACCACGCGGTCGGTCACAATGATGATATTGTCAAAGATGATTTTGTTGTCAGCGTCATGCAATGAACTCAAACGATGAGCCAGCCACCCAATAGAGTTTGTTTTTCCCGAACCGGCGCTGTGCTGGATCAGGTAATTCTGTGCGGTACGGTTCACACGGACATCGGCAAGAACTTTACGAATGACATCCAGCTGATGGTAGCGGGGAAAAATAAGATTTTCAGAACGCTTCACCTTGCCGGTCTGGTCATCGACCTTCTCCTTCACCTCAACAAAAATGAACTTGCTAATGAGGTCCAGGATGGTATCCTTTGTCAGAATGTCCTCCCACATATAGGACACGCTGTATTTGTCCTCAAAAGCGGGATTCCCCGCACCGGCGGTCACACCCTCGCCGTTGCCCATGTTAAAGGGCAAGAAGAATGTGGCATCCCCGGCCAATTTGGTGGTCATATAGACCTCTTCCAGATCCATCGCAAAGTTCACAAGACAGCCCGCCTTAAACAGGAACAGACGGGTCTTGGGGTTTCGCTCAGTCCGGTACTGGTAAATGGCGTCCTGATAAGACTGTCCAGCGATGTTACATTTGAGTTCAAAGGAGATGATGGCAAGGCCGTTCAGGAAAATAACTACATCGATGCGTTCTTTGTCGCTGGCCCAGACCTCCTCCATGACAGAGAAGATATTTTGGCCGTATTTGCGAGTCAGTTCTGGGTTGAAGGTGGTGGCAGGCTTTGTGTACATCAGTTCCAACTTTTGATTGGATATCTCGATGCCGTGCTTCAGTACCTCAATCAGGCTGCCACGGGCTTTGGTAGTTTCTGCATTGATAAAGCTTACGATGGTTTCCTCCAGATCACCTTTGTAGATTTTCCGCAGGTAGTCCATGGTGTCCGGCTGCGTGTCGTTCAGGAACTTAAACAGCATTTCACGGTCAACAGCGAAATAGCGGTCAAAGTTGGTGGCTTTGCGAATGATATAGCCATTATCCTTGGACAGCCGTTCCAGCAGGAATTTTTGATAGTCTTTTTCAGATAATATGTTGGTCATTACACGACCTCCTTTTGTTCAACCGTATTATTTCACACGATTCATACAGGTTTCTTTTATTCCCTTACATACTTCGTCAATGCTGTCCGGGAACAAAGACTCGCGACAAATACCCATTAACTTAAGATTCCTAATGATATCTCTTTTTGAATCTGCCGGTATCGTTATAATATCATAGATACATGGATCATCCTTTTCTATCGGATCTATGATAGTTGAGAAGGCCTTTCTCTCCGGCTCGTAGATGCAGTCCTCAATTCTATTGGGAAACAGAATATACCGGCCTCTTTGTGCTTGTTGTCTGAGAGTTCGCACTGGTGCATATACAAACAAGGGTTTACTGCAAACGGCTTCTATCCATTTGTCTATATCCTGCATCCAAGAATATTCACTGTTATCGGTATCTTTTTTCTTTTCTTTTTCAGTCAAAAAACAGGTTTCTACCATATTTTTGTGTTCGAGAAAATATGGTTGATTGACTGCCGACTTCAAAAACAATTCCAATGAGCAAGAGGAACCTCTAACCATTCTGTAAGAGTCGGCTATAGCTTGAATGATTGGTGCGCTTGGAATCTCATCTCTCTGCTTGAATACAAAAACTTGACCATCATCGTTATCATTATGTTCACAGGCAAAGAATAGTGCAACCAAAGCATTTTCACTAACATCAAGCAGTCTTGTGGGTAAGCCATAATGTTGAGCAAGTGCCAAAGTTTCCAAAGGACTCATATCTGTTTTGAAAATGTCGGGCATTTTCATTTGAGCAAGGGCAAGTATATTTCGCTCTTCATCAAAAATGGAAATACTACTGCTATCGGTTCTATCTCTTCCTATGGAAGGCATTAACTCATACGAAACACTTGAATGCCCACGAAAAAGCAGTTTCTCATTTAACGCTGCCAGATTGACTGTTTTACTTCCAAGAGTTGAGATGTGCTCAACGTATTCAGCCAGGTTATTGATTCTTTTTTCAGACATCAAATAACCTCCTTCTTACCGGTTACATACTCATAGATGAGTGATTTTTTATAGGAATCAAGAACTTCAAGCTGTTCTCTTTTCTGTTCAATGATACCGTCAATCTCGGCAACTTTGGTGTCCAGGAAGTTTGCAATTGCCACCTGTTCCTCGTATTGCGGTTCAAACACCATCAAACGGGAAAACTCGGAATAATTCAATCCCTGGCGAACGCCATTGCCCATATTATAAAACACCTTCATAACATCATAGGCATGAAGCAAGAAGTGGAAATATCTCGAATCCACCTTTCTGATGGGACAAAGGTCAATGTACGCAGAGGTAATGATACCGTGTTCCTTCACCAAGCCTGTACGCAGACTTCTCTTATCGTTTTGCAGGTCTGTCGGACGAATGATAATATCTCCGGCTTCAACGATGTTGTAGGTGTTGAAACTTTCGGGCAGCAAACCATCACTGGTGTTGATGTCCTTGCGGATTACTCTGCCGTAACTCAAAGACAGCAGATTGTCTTCCGTGCCGAATCTGTTTTTATTCTTTCGCTCACCGAAGTAGGTGTACACAGGATGCACGGGCCAATGTGCCGGAATCGTACTGACCCATTCAATACCGCTATCCTTCATTTCGGCATCCGGGTTCAGACCCTTGGTGACCGTTTCGGTGATGACGGAACGCTTGTATTGCTCCAGAGTGTCGATCTGGGTCTGGATATCAGCAGCAAGAGCATCAATTTCGGCACATTTGGCATCAAGGTAGGTAGCAATTTTTTTCTGTTCCTGTAAAGGTGGCATTACAATATAGACAGTTTTAACATCAGTTTTATTCAGTTTTGGCTGTGCAGAAGAAAATGCTTTTTGAACAAGTTGCTCCCATACAAAATGGGCATTCCCTAGATAATATAAATAATGGGATGTCATTCTGTCATTCGTGCGAATCAAAAACATATTAGGGCCAAGTGTTGATGGTAAGCCTATCGTTGGCATTTCGCAAAACAACCCAGCGTATGCCCCAACATTTGCGACAAGTATCTCACCACCGAACAACTTGGATTTACCAAGATATTCGTAGGATTCCTCGCTGACATAAACGCCAGTATTTTCTAAATTATCGCGCAAGTCAGTCAATCTTATCAACCGAGCATAATCCTCGTAGTCGTGGTATTCCACGTTTTTTGCTAAGTCGGCAAAAGAGCCATTAGCTGTATAATCGGTTAAAATACCAATTATATTTTTCAACCTCGCCGTTGTCCAATCAGTGGGTATATGCGGAACCCACTTAATTCCACTATCTTTCATTTCTCGCATACCATCACCGCCTTACTCAAACAGCTTTGCCACACGCTCAGATACTGAAAGTTCCAGCTCCATAAACTTCGCCTCCAGTTCCTCACTGGGCACAGGTTGCTGGTATTTATAGAAGTAGCGGGTGAAGGGGATCTCCGCACCGGTTTTCACAACGGGCTTCTTGGCATCCAGATTCTCCTCAAAAAACGCCACGGCATCTGGAATATGGGGTAACACCTCGCGGGCCATGTAGTCCTCGATGCTCTCGTCCCACTTCACGATCTCGGTGTCCTTAGTTTCCTTGTCATAGAGCACATTACCTTTACGGTCACGCTGAATTTCAGCGGACTTATCCATAACGGAAAGGCCATCGGCGATTTTCTCCAGCAGTTTCTTGTCTGCCGTCACATTCGTCAGCACCTTGGTAAGCACTGGCATGAATGCCACCGGAGAAAGATAAACCTGAGCAGATATTGCATCACTCAAGGCGGCGACAATGGCTTCATAGACGGGCTGGTTGTTCTGATAAGCCTCCAGCTTTTTCAGCTCTTTCCCGGTAAGTTCCTCGGCATTTTCCAGTTCATCTACCTTTGCCTGGTCATACAGTGAGGACAGAGACCCCTTGGAGAGCATGGCCTCAATGCGTTCGGCGGTAATGGCGTAGCTACGCTGGAGTGGCTGCATTACTACATACTCCCGGTAGATAAACTCCTGGTTAGGATAAATTTTGCAGTATTCGTTCTCAGCAAAGTCAGCATACAGCTTTGTGATGGCCGTTCGGTCTTCTGGCGAAATCTCGTTTTTCTTATCGCCCAGGGCCTTCCGCAGTTTCTTGGAGAAACTGGACGCATCGATCAGCTGAATTTTACCTTTACGCTCCGGACGCTTATTTTTGGAAAGCACCCAGATATAGGTAGCGATACCCGTGTTGTAGAAAAGGTCTACGGGCAGAGCAATGATTGCTTCAATCAAGTCGTTTTCCAACATCCAGCGGCGGATTTGGCTCTCGCCGGAAGCTGTGCCACCGGAAAACAGCGGGCTGCCGTTTTCGATAATGGCAGCACGGCCAAAGTTGTCGTCCATCTTATCGATTGCGGATTGCAGAAACAGCATCTGCATATCGCCGGAACCGGGCAGTCCAGCACCCCAGCGACCGTCAAAGCCCTTCTTGTATTCTTCCTGAACAGCAGTCTCTACACCTTCCGCCGCATCCTTGCCGCCCCAAGGAGTTCCAAAGGGAGGATTTTCGATCACGAACCGCATCTTGATACCCTCAAAGCGGTCGGCCTTCATGGTGTCCTGGTAGCAGATGTTTTCTGCATTCTGGCCCTTGATCATCATTTCCGCCAGGCAGATGGCGTAAGATTCGGGGTTAATCTCCTGACCGAAAAGTCGTACATCGGCGGTAGGATTATACCTCTTGATAAAATTGTAGCTGGTGGAAAGCATACCGCCCGTTCCACAGGCCTGATCCAATACAGTGATGACCTTGCCGTCATCAAAAATATCATCGCAGCCTTCTGCCAGCAGGATATTGACCATCAGTTTGATAATGTCTCTGCCGGTATAGTGATCGCCGGCCTCGGCATTTTCTGAAAATCGGCGGATTAGGTCCTCAAAGATGTAGCCCATCTTCACATTATCAATGGTACGAGGATTCAGATCCAGCTCGGAGAACGCCTTGACCACAGAGAGCAGGCGGTTGTTTTTATCCATCTTATCGATCTGCTTATCAAAGTCCAGGCTGCGGATGATGTCCTGGATGTTTGCAGAAAAGCCTTGGATATAAGCCTTGAAGTTAGCCGCCAGGTGGTCAGAGTCGTTGACCAATTCCGCCAAGTCATACTCACTGGTGTTGTAGAACTGGAAACCGGACAGGCGATACATCGCCTTTGCCGGATAGTTCGGATTTGCCTTGAACATTTCCACGACCTTAGCCTTGGTGGGTGCCAAAGCACACTCAAAGCGACGGATGATGACCATCGGAATGATGACATCCTTATACTTATCGCTCTGGTATGTACCACGCAGTTTATTTGCGATGGACCAAATGAAGTTTACTTCAGTAGAAACATCAATGGGCGAGTCATCCCACATTGCATCAATGATATGTTTGTCTGCCATTCCACGTACCTCGTTTTTCATTCTGGTAGTACCATGCTACCCCTACTACATTATAATTCTTGCTGTCCTATAATCAGGATTTTACTCGTTTACCGGTCATCATGTTAAAGTGCTGGCTTTGTCCCAAAGCATCAAAAATCATCTCAAAAACTCGTTTATAGGCCTCCACATCCTCACAGTCCTCAACATAGTTCAGACCGTCGCTGATACCATTTGGATTATTGATGTACGCCAACAAAGAAGATGCTAAGTGATAATTGGTCATGTCCGGCTTTTCACCTTCGACCTGACGTATCAACTTACTCCGGTTTTCCGCTTTCTCTAGTACAATTTCTCGGAGATCACTTCCTTCATAACCGCAGAGCTGGAGAAAGTAGTATTCGAGAATGCGCCTCATCACATTCAGAGCGGGAATCGTAGACTTAATGTCTCGAAGCTCGTCCCACAATGCAGCATAAGAGTTCTGTACCGGATTGTAGTTTTCTTCTTCAGTCGGCACCTCCTTACTCTGCCGCTTGCAGAGTTTAACGGTGGAAATGTTGTCGTTCTTTCGGATCATGTAGAACGACGTACAATTATAATAGCCGACCTGTTGATAAGTGACTTCACGATGGAAATACACATTATGAGTCAGGATGAACAGCTGCTTGATGTAGTCACCTGGGACCTTCTGATTCAGATACTCAGTATTGTTTCGACAAACATTGATCATTTCACGAACAATGGCACTGACGAGGAACAAGGCTGTACTATCCATGCTAGATACCGGATCATCGATGACGACAATCTTTTCTTTCAGTTCCTCACTGGTCATACTGCCACGTACCTGATGATAGAAGTACAGGAATGCGATGAAGTTCCGCTCGCCCTCACTCAGGTTTTCAGCAACGGAACCGTCCTCACGGATAACCTCGTACACATTCTCAACGCCTTCTTTGGCACGGATGCTGAAGCCTTGGAATCCAGAATCCTTCAGAATCTTATTGATGCTGTCAATAGCGGCCTCGGTGTTTGCATTGTGTTTATTGAGGTCGGAGATTTCTTTTGTCAAATCTCCAATTTCCTTTTTAAGATTCTTCCCGCGCTCGGTTACAACTTCAATTTCTTTCTGTAGGCGAGCGACCTCATCACGATAGCTCTTAACATCATCAGCAAGTACAAATGCAAGGTACTGCATAATCTCCGTTTTGCACTTAGTCTTGCTAGGCCTCTTGGCAGAAATGACATCATTATTGGCCTTGATGATCTTGTTGATGTCATCAATCAGAGCGCCAATCTCAAGCAGGAGCGTATCGGCATCCTCAAGGGAAACTTTCTTTGAAGGCTCCTTAACTTTCTCTGCAATACGCTGGCGATTAATCTCAAAATTACTTTCCAGCAAGGCAATCTTTTCCTGATAGGCCTTTAGATCAATTGTAGGCATGACTTCGTTGGTGTTTGCCTGGAGAACCCGGAGGATCTCAGCGGTTTCTCTCGCGTATATTGCTTGGAACTGACCGAGGTCACGGACGTCCTGCTGGTACTGAGCATCAAAGGTGGCGGCAATCTCGTCTTCAAAGT
>UMFX01040469.1_pt1 | contig 13869 bp, 9 predicted proteins | sample 1965131 | NCBI WGS metagenome assembly UMFX01 (sample SAMEA4836058, study PRJEB28245) | human gut metagenome | biome: gut microbiome; material: fecal sample | place: Denmark | collected 2008 | reverse complement strand
CCCTACACCATCGCTTACGGTATGACCGAATGTGGCCCGATTATTTGCTCCAGCCGTTGGGAAACACTGAAACTGGCTTCCTGCGGCAAGGCAACCACCCGAATGGAAGTCCGCATCGACTCGCCCGACCCTAAAACACATGCCGGAGAAATCGTATGCAGGGGAATGAATATGATGCTGGGATATTATAAAAATCCGGAAGCGACGGCACAAATTATTGATGCCAACGGATGGCTTCACACGGGTGATTTAGGAACAATCGACGACGAAGGATATGTGACAGTTCGCGGTCGTAGCAAGAATCTGCTTCTGACTTCCAGCGGACAGAATATCTATCCGGAAGAGATAGAAAGCAAACTGAATAATATGCCTTATGTTGCCGAGTCACTGATCGTTTTGCAGCACGACAAGTTGGTCGCACTGATTTATCCGGACTTTGACGATGCTTTTGCCCATGGCTTGCAACAGGCCGATATCATAAAAGTTATGGAAGCCAATCGTGTTGAACTGAATCAGCAGCTTCCCAATTATTCTCAGATAAGCAAAGTCAAAATCCATTTCGAGGAATTTGAAAAGACTGCGAAGAAATCAATCAAACGCTTTATGTATCAGGAAGCAAAAGGATAACACATCCTTTCAAAACCATACTCAATAAAAACAAAAACGGTGAACAGGTATCAAAACTCTGTCCACCGTTTTTTCAGTCTAACCTAACCAACTTAATTTTATCTTGTTATCCTCCGACAATCTCTCTACTTTAACAACCTCACTTATTACCCTCACCTATTACTTATTACCTATTACCTATTACTTACTACCTATTACTTTTTATAAACGAAACAGCCTGCCCGCCTCCGGGAGCCATCCGTATACTCAACGTATTTTCAGATGTTACAATCTGTTCCGTAATCTTATAATCGGTAGGATTCGTTTTCCAGTCAGCCTTTTCGCCATCCGCATAGATGACAGCCTTATACTGCTTGCCTGGTTCCAGGAAGTCCAGTTTTACTTCTAAAGTACGGGGGCTTTCATTGGTAGCTGCTCCCAGGAAATAATTGCCTTTTGCTTTACGTACCACTGCAATGAACTCTCCCGGTTCACCTGCCAGTGCTTTCGATTCATCACAATCCGGATCAAAATCACGGAAGAACTGGAATGCCGGATGTCCTTCATAATGCTCGATCATATCCGAAGCCATCTGCAAAGGAGAATACAGGATTACCCAATTAGCCAGTTGTTTAGCCAGCGTCGTATTCACACGGCTATTGCCTTTATCCTGATCGTTCCACTTCTGTCGGCGCGGAGAATCCTTCGTTTTCAAGAACAGAATATCAAAAGTTCCCGGCGTATAATCCATCGGACCGGACAGCAGGCGGGTGAACGGTAACATCACGTGATGAGAAGGAGGATTGCCTTCACTCCACGCATTCCATTCCATGCCTCTTGCCCCCTCGCGTGTCATCATATTCGGCCATGTACGACGGATACCGGTATCTTTGATCGGTTCGTGTGCATCCAGAGTCATTTGATGACGGGCGGCAGTTTCCACTACCCGTTGATAGTGATTGACACCGTATTGGCTATGATGCAGATACCCATCCGGAAATGCGCCTGCATATCCCGTCTTCAGGAGGTGGATACCATGATCGGTATACCATTGCATGGCATGATCCATCTGACGTTCATAGTTAGGAATATTCCCTCCGGTCTCATGATGTCCCATGATTTCAACACCTTTCTCTTTGGCATAACGTACGATTTCATCAATATCGAAATCCGCATATGGCTTGGTGAAATCAAAGCTCTGCATACCGCCCCAACTCTCCCAACCTTCGTTCCAACCTTCGAACAGGACAGCTTCGATATGATTGGCCGCGGCAAAATCTATGTATTTCTTTGCATTGGCAGTAGTAGCTCCGTGACGTTCGTCCATCTTCCAGGTCTCTACGCCGAGATGCATCCCCCACCATACTCCTACATATTTCAGCGGGCGAATCCAGTCCGTAGTTTCCAGTACGCAAGGATCATTCAGATTCAGAATGAGTGAAGAGTTGATCAAACCGACAGCTTCCGGTGCGATCTGTATGGTGCGCCATGAGGTCGTGAAGTGATTTCCCTTACGCGCCTTAATGCCGTCAGGCCACGGGGCAAGTTCCGCTTTCAATGTATAATGGCCGATTTGCTTCAGAGTCATTTCCGGAAAATCATACAAAGCGGCTTCGTGTATACTTCCGTAAACTCCATCCGCAGTCTTGAATGTGAAAGGTGTATTAGCCGTTTCCACTTCGGAAATCGGTTGTTGTTGATAGAGTAGTTCATATGTTTCGGCACTGGCGGGAATCGACCACGAAGTTCCGTCACGATGGAAACGGAAAGTAGTCAGTTCGTCGGTAATCAATAAAGAATCTACAGTCGGCACCGTGTATTCATAGCGGAAACCGATTCCATCATCAAATACACGGAAACGGAGTGTCAGTTGTACCTGATCTTCATTTGTCAGGCTGACTGCCATTTCGTTATAATGATTCCGGCTCTTTTTGTTTTCTCCCCACGGCTGTGTCCAAGTTTCGTCTTCACTGCTGAAAGTCGTGTTCTTCACCTGAAAACCTTCTGCCAGAATGATGCCGTTAGCCGCCGTAAAGCCCATGGCTGAATTTTCTATCAAGAGGGAGTCATCCACCGACACATTATAAAACGGTTTGCCGTTTTCGTCTACTGTCAATGTCATCTTGATATGTCCGTCCGGTGACTGGACCTCTGTTTTCGGGCTACTACAGGCATAGCATCCCAGCACACACAGAAAAGCTCCAACTAAATGTTTTACTTTCATAGTATAATCGTCTGTTTATATATAATACAGTTCAGAAAGGAGAAACACTTAAATGTATGCCGTTTTTCTTTCTTCGGATACAAAGAAAAAGTATCTTTGCATCTAAACAATGTAGATTTATGGCAAAGATACTATTAACAGAAGATGAAGTCAATATCGCCTCCTTTATCGAACGGGGACTGAAAGAGTTCGGACATTCGGTAACAGTCTGTCATGACGGAAATACGGGTTGGAGAATCCTTCAGGAAGAACCTTTCGACCTTGTAATTCTGGATATTATCATGCCGAAAATAAACGGGCTCGAACTTTGCCATCTCTATCGGCAGATGTTCGGTTACCAGACACCGGTCATTATGCTGACGGCTTTAGGCACTACGGAAGACATTGTAAAAGGACTGGATGCAGGAGCAGACGATTATCTTGTCAAGCCTTTCAGTTTTCAGGAACTGGAAGCACGTATCAAGGCGCTGCTGCGACGAAACAAGGAGACTGTAACCAATCAACTGACTTGCGACAATCTGGTATTGGACTGTAACACCAGACGGGCGAAAAGAGGTGATGCGGATATCGATCTCACCGTAAAAGAATACCGTCTGCTCGAATATTTCATGACTCACCAAGGGGTAGCCTTGTCGCGCATTACGCTGCTCAAAGACGTATGGGACAAGAACTTTGATACGAATACCAACATCGTAGACGTATACGTCAATTATCTACGGGTAAAGATAGACCGTGACTTCGACAAGAAACTGATTCATACGGTAGTAGGATTAGGATATATCATGAATGCCTGAACATCCATCAAATAAATCCGTGTATGAAAATAGGTTCTAAAATAGCTCTCTTCTATACGTTGCTCAGTGTACTGACAACTATCATCATTATTGCCGTATTCTATCTTTTCAGCACACAGTTTATCAATAAACTCTATGCCTCCTACCTTCGTGAAAAAGCATATCTGACCGCACAAAAGCACTGGGAGAAAGACGAAATAGACGAACAGAGTTACCAGATTATCCAGCGCAAATATGACGAACTCCTGCCCGAAGCTCATGAGATTCTTTTAAATATGGACAGTCTCTCCGAAGTCCGTGACACACTGAACAAATATCTGACCCAGCATCAACAGGCACTCCTGATAGCCGGTGAAGACAGCATTCCTTTTTCTTTTAAATACAAAGACCAGTTGGGAGCCGCCCTTTATTATCCCGATAATGAAGGGAATTTCATCGTCCTAGTCATGTCCCGGAATGTGTACGGTGCAGAAATCAAAGAACACCTCTTGCTTCTCTCCATCTTTCTGGTTTTATTCAGTTCCATCCTGATTTATTTAGTCGGGAAAATCTATTCCGGCCGTATTCTTATCCCCCTGCAGCATATACTGAAGGAGCTGAAGAGGATACGAGCCAACAGTCTGAACCGCCGGTTAAAGACGACCGGAAACAACGATGAACTGGAAGACATGATCAAAACACTGAATAGCATGCTCGACCGTCTGGACAGTGCTTTTAAAGCTGAAAAGTCCTTTGTCAGCCATGCTTCGCATGAACTGAACAACCCCATAACCGCCATACAGGGAGAATGTGAAATCAGTCTGCTGAAAGAAAGAAGTACCGGAGAATATATCGAAGCCCTGCAACGAATCTCATCCGAAAGCAAGCGAATCTCCAATCTGATCCGCCATCTTCTTTTCCTTTCACGTCAGGATGAAGAGCTCATAAAAAGCAATATGGAGGCAATGTCTCTGCCGGATATGCTGAATGACTTAATAAAAATGAACGAACGAATCCGTTTCCATCATCAAGAAACAGGTAAGGCTTCCACTGTAAAGGCCAATCCTTATCTGCTCAAAATAGCTTTAAAGAATATCATCGATAATGCCTGCAAATATTCTGAAAAGGAAGTAGACATTACGCTCAGCCAAAAAGATCAACACCTCGTTCTTGAAATAAAAGATCAGGGCATCGGCATTCCTCCGGAAGAAATAGAACATATATTCCAGTCTTTCTATCGGGGCAGCAACACACATGACTATGCAGGTCAGGGCATCGGCCTCAGCCTGACGCTGAAAATAGTATCTGCCTACAACGCCAGACTGGAAATATCTTCGGAAATAGAAAAAGGAACAAAAGTACGGGTGATCTTCTGATTCAACCGACTTTTGTCCCTTCCTCACTTCTACCTACTGAAAACGAAATTAAAATTTAATCTATGCCGTTTCTTTCATAGAAAGAATAGAAAATGAATTAGATACGTCTTTGCAATAATTTTCCGTTTTTATCATATAGCATTCGTTCATACACTACTTCCACAATCAGCGGGAAGATGAACAGGGCGAAGAAAGTCGCTCCTATCAATCCGCCGATAATGACAATCGCCAACGGACGCTGTGATTCCGAACCGATACCATGACTCATAGCCGCAGGCAACAGACCGATAGCTGCCATAGCCGCTGTCATTATCACAGGGCGGATACGTGAACGGACTCCTTCTTTAGTGGCCTCCTGTAAGGACGAACCCAGTTTTAGATTTGCCTTGATATCGGAAATCATAATAACGCCATTCTGTATGCAGATACCGAACAAAGCGATAAAACCGATACCCGCCGATATAGAGAAATTGAAGCCCGTTATCAGAAGGGCTGCGATACCTCCCACGGCAGCAAACGGTACATTCAGCAATACCAGTCCTGCATCTCTGGCATTGGAGAAGAGAATAAACAGAATAATGAAAATAATGGCAATGCTGATAGGAACTACCTGTGCCAGACGTTTCGAAGCACGCTGCTGATTCTCAAAATCACCCGTCCATTTCAAAGAATATCCTACCGGTAAATGGACGGAAGCATTTACCTTTTTCTGCGCTTCGGCAACTGCCGTACCCATATCCCGTCCTCTCACCGAGAACTTGACAGCACAGAAACGGGCATGGTTGTCACGGAAGATCAATAATGGTCCTGTGATTGTGGTGATATCTGCCAGTTCCTTAATAGGTACCATCGTTCCGTCCATCGCCGGAACCAGTATCTTACCTATCTCCTCTTCATTCTGACGGAACTCTTCACTATACCTCACCATGATATTAAATTTCCGTTCGTCCTCATACAACAGCGAAGCTGACTTCCCGCCAATAGCCATTTCAATGATAGACTGAACATCCTCCTTAGCCACTCCATAACGTGCCAACTGACGCTCATTCAGTTCGATACGAAGTTCCGGCTGGCCGATATTGCGAATCACTCCCAAGTCCTCAATTCCCTGCACGGTATTTAATATCTTATCAATCTGAACGGCCAGTTTTTCCGATTCGTACAAGTCTTTACCGAACACTTTCACCGCAATAGAGCCTTTTACACCGGAGGCCGCTTCTTCCACATTATCCGTAATCGGCTGCGAAAAGTTAAAGTCAATGCCGGGATAAACGGATAAATCTTCCTGCATCTTGTCGATAAGCTGCAGTTTGGTCAGCTTGCTTTCCCAGTCTTTCTCCGGATAAATATCTACATGAAACTCAATATTATAAAATCCGGTTGCATCCGTTCCGTCGTTGGGACGTCCGGTTTGAGACAATACCTGCCTCACTTCGGGGAAGGTCAATAGTTTCTTTCTCATCTTATTTGCCAGCGTTACGGATTCATCCAGCGATATACTTTGCGGCAGCGTAGCACGGATGTAGATCGAACCTTCGTTGAGCTGAGGAAGAAACTCCGTCCCAAGGAAGGAGAAAAGCCATAAACCGACTCCTGCAACCACAGTTGCCAGTCCGATAGTCAGCTTACGATGGGCATAGAAAGTATCAAAAAGAGCCGTACACTTTTGATTGATGAAATGGACAAAGCGATTGTTCTTTTCGCGTACATTCTTTTTCAGCAACATGGACGACATGACGGGAACCAGCGTTAATGTGAAAATAAGCGCACCCAGCAAAGCAAAACCCAATGTATATGCCAAAGGTGAGAACATTTTTCCTTCCACTTTCTGAAAAGAGAAAATAGGAATTAAGGCAGTAATGATGATCAGTTTGGAGAAAAATACCGCTTTTGCCTTATCCTTGGCGGTATGACGGATCAGTCCCATCTTGGACATCACATTGAATGCGGGCATTCCCACCTCTTTCGCCTTCTTGTCCAAAGCGACAAACACACCTTCCACCATCACCACTGCCCCATCGATAATAATACCAAAGTCAATGGCCCCCATAGAAAGCAGATTGGCAGACATCCCCATCACGCGTAAACAAATAAATGCGAATAACAAAGCTAATGGAATAATCACCGCAACAATCACGGTTGTCCGCCAATCTGCCATGAAGATTAACACAATAAACGTAACCAACAATATTCCTTCAATCAGATTATGGGTCACCGTTTTTACCGCCAGGTTCACCAAGTCCTCACGGTCGTAGAACGGTATTATCCGTACATCTTCAGGAAGTACATTCTGATTCAATTCTTCTATCTTATCTTTCAGATTTGCAATGACTTCACCGGGGTTCTCCCCTTTACGCATCACCACAATTCCCTGAACGACATCGTTCTCATCCATTCGTCCCACTTGTCCGAGGCGGGGCAGGCAGGATTCGTGAACATCTGCCAGGTTCTTTACGAGAATCGGCGTTCCGTTGATGTTCTTCACTACAATGTTTCGCAATTCATCCAGATCGTTTATCAAACCGATTCCCCGGACTACGTATGCCTGAGAACTTTTCGTGATGACATCTCCTCCTACATTGATATTACTCTTGGCTATCGCGTCATAAAGTTCGAGAGAGGTAATTCCGTAATTAATCAACTGATGAGGATTCACGCTCACTTCGAATGTCTTCACCTCGCCACCGAAACTGACGATATCAGCTACACCTGATACCGAACGGAGATTTCGTTCGATCACCCAGTCCTGAATCGTTTTCAAATCCCGTACACTACGTTTGTCACTGCGCAGGGTATAGCGGTAGATTTCTCCGGTAGGTCCGTACAAAGGCTGTACTTCGGGAGTCACGCCTTCGGGCAGATCGGCATCATTCAGCAAATTGTAGACTTGCTGACGGGCTGTAAAGTCATCAACACGATCTTCAAACATTACATTGATCACAGAAAGTCCGAAAAGAGTGGTCGAACGAATATCCGTTTTTTTCTGTACGGGATTCATGGCTATCTCAATGGGAATCGTGATAAATTTCTCCACCTCTTCCGCACTACGGCCCGCCCATTGCGTGATGATCGTCACTTTTGTATTCGTTACATCCGGAAAGGCATCTATCGGCGTATGTTTGAATGAGACGGCTCCGGCTATAACGGCAATCACCGTACAGAAGAATATAAAGAACTTATTCTTCAGCGAGAAGGCTACTATATTATCTATGAATTTATGCATACTATTCTCTGATTTTTAATCCGCATTCAAAGCATTATACACTAACAATACATTATTATTCAGTACCCTGTCTCCTTCGGAAAGACCGGAACGGACATAACATTCCTTGCTCAACTGTTTGTAAACGTCTACTTCCTTTATCTTCAGACGCTGGTCAGGCTCTACTGTGACCACATAATTCTTTCCTCCCTCGAACACCAGCGCATGGGAGTCGATACGAGGCATGGAAGTATCTTCCGCTTTACATTTTACGCTCACGTTTGTAAACATACCCGGCTTCAGCAGGTAATCCTCGTTTTTCAGTTTGATGCGTACGCTCATTGTCTTGCTTTCACTGTCCAGCAGATGATAGACCTTGTCGATCGTACCTGTAAATGTCCTTTCCGGATATGCCAAAGTCGAGATACGGACATCAGCTCCCTCGGAAACCTTACTAATATCACTTTCATACACATCCGCCATCACCCATACATCGGACAGACCGGAAATCGTAAACAGCGCATCCCCCTGGTCGGGGCGCAGCTGCATATCCCTGCTAATCTGCTTTTCCACAATAAAGCCTGATACGGGAGATTTGAGCTGATAAAAAGCATTTCCGGAGAAGTGATAAATGGAGAATATTTCTTTGATTCGTCTTTCTTCCGCTTCCGCAGTTGCCAGTTCCTGCTTGGCCTGAAGTACATCTTTATCCGATGCCATGCCGGAAGTGTACATATCCTGTGTGGCATCCATGTTCCGCCGGGCCAGCAAGAGTTGTTGTTCAGCTTCTTTCAATTGTTTCTCATAATCCGCCACTTCCCCGCTACGGATCACTGCCAGCACTTCTCCTTTGTGAACAAAGTCTCCTATTTCGGCACGCAGTTCCGTCACGGTTCCTCCGAACATCGGATACACATTTGCCACCTGATCCTGATTGAAAGTGACCCGTCCATTCAATGTCAGTTCATCTACCACTTCACAGACGTGCACGGTATCGACGGATACGATTCTCAGCAGGCTGTCCGTCAGGCATAGTGTAGTCGGTTCTACTTTGGGTTGTTCTCCTTTTCCGGAGCATGCTCCCAAAAGGCTGCCAAACAATATACAAGGAAGAAATTTATTCCAGTTCATAGTCTTTGATAATTTATGGATTGTGATCTTTAATCGTTTCATATTGGTCGGTTTATTAGTAGTTCAATACATTTTGTCCGACAACTGTATTCAGGTTTTCCATAGCGAGAAATACGTTTTTCTTTATCTCGTATAGTTGGATACAGGTTTCTTTATAGCTGTCATAATAGTCGATAAATTCCAGCAGGCTGATATTCTTTCTGGTGAAATTCTCATTGACTCCTGTGATCAATTTCTCGAAGTTACGTTCCAGGTCCATATTAGTGGATTGATAGAGTTGAGTCGCTTTCTCCAGAGACGTATAAGCGGTGAAGAGTTCCATATCGGCACGATTGGCAGCATATTCCTGCTGCACTCCCGCCTGCTGGATACTGAAGCGGGCTGCTTTGATATTTCCCTGATTACGGTTGAAGATAGGTACGGACAGGCTTACTCCTATCGCGAAATAGTCATTGATAAAGTTTCCTACACGGTCATAATTCCCTTTCACAGAGAACTCGGGAAAGGCCATTGACTTCTGTAGTTTCAGATTTGCACGGGAGGCATTCACTGTGCTTCGGGCAATCTTTTGGTCGGGCCGTTCATTGATGATTGCTTTCAGGTCTGCAAATGATAATTGCGACAGGTCCAGTTGTTGCAGTACTTCTTCGTCTAATGAGAGTTGAACTTGTGTATCTTCCGGAAGGTTCAGTAATAAATTCAGTTCTCCCCTGGTAGTCAGTAAATCATTCTCCCGTTCGTTCTTCTCTTTCCTCAAGGAGAAGAGCATGGATTCCAGACGGGAAATTTCCATTAAAGAGATGTTTCCCTTTTCCTGCTGAATTTTCATTCCGCCCAAAAGTACTTGCAGGGAATTTACTTCCTTTTCATAGATGGCAATGGACTTAGAAAGAAAGTAGACTTCTACAAACTTTTCATTCAATTCCTGACGGAGCGTCCGCATTACTTCTTCAAACTGGTATTCAGCTATTTCCTTATTGATTTTTTCCAGCCGGACTTGCTTGTTCCGCTGACCGGCAAGATGGATCACCTGTTCTATTTCAACAACAGCTTCCCCTTCTTTTCCAAAATCAAAATACTTCCCGTTCAATCGGTTGTAGACATTCTGTTCCAGCGAAATGACCGGATTTTCAAACAATTTGGCTTGTAATACCTGCGCCTGTGCCATGTCGATATTGTACCGCTCGGCTATCAACGATAAATTGCGCTCTAAAAAACGCTGCTCTGCTTCTTTCAGTGTCAATGTGCCTGCAACCTGTTGCGCACACATCTTCCCTGCCAATAGAAGAAATAGTAAAAATAAAAATGCTCTGTTCATCGCAATCTTTTTGTTACCTTAATTTGTTTTCCGACAAAAGTACAACTCTGCAACGGTAGAGGCTGGATAAAAGCGATTATAAGGCTCTCATTTCAGATTAGAATTTGATTAGAAAATATCTAAGGAAAGGAAAAATTGTAAACACAACAGGAAGAATGGCTATCCCTCTTTCTCTACCATACCCCTACCTTTGCAAAGTAGAAATAAATAATGAATCATTAAAAACAGGAAATATGAAAATTATAGATTTAACCAAAGAAAGCTTTGTTGAGAAAGTTGCTGATTATCAATCTTATCCGGATAATTGGGAATATAAAGGGAATAAACCTTGTTTAGTCGATTTTCATGCTCCATGGTGTGGTTATTGCAAGGCATTATCACCCATATTGGACCAATTAGCAGAAGAATATAAAGGGAGACTGGACATTTATAAAGTAGACGTCGATCAGGAAGAGGAACTGGAAAGTGCATTCAAGATTCGGACAATTCCCAACCTTTTGCTTTGCCCGGTGAATGGCAAACCGATAATGAAACTCGGTACAATGAATAAGGTTCAATTGAAAGAGTTTATAGAAACGACTCTATTTTCATGATAAAATAGAATATAGAGTACTCACATTACTACTTTTCTTACTGAAAAAGTCCGAATCCCAATTGCTTTTTGCAATTTAAAGGTTCGGACTTTCTATTTTCAGATTTAACAGATAGCACTTATCATTTATGCAGCAATCTATCAGTCCCCGGAACAACTTTTCCCATCGACCAGACACACCGTACATTCAATTCCTTATCAAGTATCACAATATCAGCATCTTTACCTTTAGACAATGCCCCTTTCCGATCGCTCACACCAATCAGACGGGCAGGAGTTTCGGAAGCCATACGCACAGCATCTTCCAAAGGAATACTTGCTTTCTTCACCATCGTACGAACCAACACATCCATAGTCGCCAAACTACCGGCTAATGCAGAATGATCCGCCATCTTACATACTCCGTCCTCAATAATATAACGCGGATCAATCGGCTCGTTCCCTTCATTGGCAGCATAAGCCAACGCATCAGTCACCAGACAGGTATTCTCAACTCCTTTCAGTTTATAAACCAGTTTCAGAATAGTAGCAGGCAAATGAATACCGTCTGCAATAACTTCTACCGTCATTCCATCTGTCAAATATACACTTTCTACCGTACCTTCATATTTATATTCGCGACGTTTGTGAAAACCGGGCATCGCATTATAGAAATGAGCAGCATGCGAGAATCCTACCGCATACGCCGCCTTAATCTCATCATATTCAGCTTCCGTATGAGTAACGGCTGTCATAATTCCCTTTGAACAAGTGTATTTTGCAAAATCATGTGCCCCATGCAATTCGGGACTGATATCCCAGCGCTTGATGCAAGAAGTATGCTCCAACAGCGGCATATATTCATTCGCATCGGGAGTTTTCAGAAAACCGTCATACTGGCTTCCTGCCATCTTCGGATTCAGATAAGGTCCTTCGATATGCAGACCGAGAATCGGAGACTCCGGTTCCTTCATCAGCTTCTCGCAAACATCGACCGCCTGATATATCCTCTCAAACGAAGTAGATGACAAAGTAGGAAATATGCCGGTAGCTCCATGCTTCAAATGAGCAGTTGCTGCGATACGGAAAGCCTCCTCCGTTGCTTCGGTAAAATCATGGCCGCCGCCACCATGCGCATGCATACTGACAAATCCCGGTACGATTGTCATTCCTCTCGCATCAATCACTGTTGCACCGATAACTGCCAGATCACTGTTGGTTACCTCTAATATTTTTCCATCACAAATCAATACAGAGCCGTCTTTCAGCCAGCCTTGCGGAGTAAGTATTCTACCGTTGATTATTTGAGTTAACATCGTTTTCTTTTTTAGTCGTTAAAACAGCTTGTTTGTACCTTCTACCAATTGTCCCATCGCCCAGACCGCTCTTACATTCAGATCTCTATCCAAAGCAATAATATCCGCGTCCTTGCCACGTTCCAACGTACCTTTGCGGTCGAGCACTCCCATGATACGGGCCGGAGTCTCGGAAGCCATCCTCACAGCATCCGCCAAAGGAATTTCAGCATTCTGCACCATCGTACGGATCAAACGGTCCATCGTCGCCACACTTCCTGCCAATGCAGAGCGGTCTGCCAGTTTGCACACACCGTCTTCGATAATGACACGCGGATCAAAAGCAGTCTTACTGTCACTTGCCGCACAAGCCAGCGCATCAGTGATCAGGCACGTACGCTCCACTCCTTTTATCTTATAGACCAGACGAAGAATGGTAGGAGGCACATGAATGCCATCGGCCACGACTTCCACTGTCATATCATCAATCAAATAAATACTTTCTACCGTACCTTCATACTTATATTCCTTCCGTTTGTGAAATCCGGGCATAGCATTGTAGAAATGGGTAGCATGCGTATATCCTGCCTCATACGCAGTCTGGATATCTTCAAATTCGGCCTGTGTATGTCCTACAGATGCCAATACGCCTTTTGCGGTGATATACTTTCCGAACTGCATAGCCCCCGGAAGTTCCGGTGCCGCATCCCAACGTTTGATGCAATGGGTTTCTTCCAGCAAAGGGATATACTCTTCCGGATCAGGATTTTTGATATTCTCCGGAATCTGTCCGCCTGCCATCTCCATATTGAAGTAATGTCCTTCCAGATGCAGGCCGAGTACGGGACTGTCCGGCTCTGCCATCATCTTTTCGGTTGTTTCTGCGGCTGCACGGATCATAGGAATAGTAGAAGAAGAAAGTGTGGGGAAAATACTGGTAGTTCCGTGTTGCATGTGAGCTTTAATCGCTGTCCGGAAGGCGTCTTCCGTCCCCTCCATAAAGTCTCTTCCACCACCGCCATGAACATGAATTTCTACTCCTCCCGGAACGATATACATACCCTTGGCATCAATTAGTTTTGCTCCGATAACCGCCAGGTCGCAGTTAGTCACTTCCAGAATTTTATGATCACGAATAAGTACGGACCCATCCTTCAACCAGCCCTGAGGGGTAAGGATGCGCGCATTAATGATTTGTGTTAACATATCACAAGTTCTTAAATTAATTATAGGTCTGTGTGAGTCGATGACACTCTTTTTGGGGGAAGTACATCGACTTTCGTAATTACAAAAAGAGGTCGCCAATCTTATCGACTGACAACCTCACTACTTTGAGCGGAAAACGAGACTCGAACTCGCGACCCTAACCTTGG
>UMFX01009471.1_pt1 | contig 14039 bp, 5 predicted proteins | sample 1965131 | NCBI WGS metagenome assembly UMFX01 (sample SAMEA4836058, study PRJEB28245) | human gut metagenome | biome: gut microbiome; material: fecal sample | place: Denmark | collected 2008 | reverse complement strand
AAGGAATTATAAATTCTCTTTATGACTATCTGATTGGTGAATACAAAGGATTTTCCGTTTCTGACATCAGAACCTCTGTAAACAATCACCTCATTGTATTTGCAGCAGAAAAGTCACGAAAAGAAGGAACTGTTGTGGATCTTGAGGAATTCTCTGATGGGCTTCATCCTGCTTTTTCGCAATTTTAAGCTACAGAATTACTTTTTCAGATGCAAAAAGCCATAATGCTGCTCCCCACAGCATCATGGCTTTCTAATTTCTCTATCTATTCTCTTTTTTCTTCATAATCCAAAAATAATACGGTATCAACGGTATCAATGCCGCAATCCATGCCGCCGGATCTGCCATACACACTCCTGCAAAGCTGGTATTTCCTGCCACTAGAAAAACAATTCCTGCTCTGGCAATTAATTCAAACACGCCTCCCATCATAGGCACAAGTCCGTATCCCATACCTTGCAATGCATTTCTGTATAAGAAAATACTTCCCAGAAATGGATATGCCCACACAACTGTGTCAAAATAAATCCCTGCTGCTTTTAAAACATCCGTTTCAGAAGCTTTAACAAAAATCAGTGTCAGATACTCCCCAAAGAAATGAACCACTACCATCATAATTAAACTGGTAACTAAAATCATTCCCTGTGTGAGATACACACCTTTTCTCACCCTATCCATCTTACCTGCGCCACGATTTTGTCCTACATAAGTAGCAATTGTCGCTCCAAAAGACACAAATACCGTACAAATGATATTCTGAATTTTTCCTGCTGCGGAAAATCCCGCCATGCTCACTGCACCATAAACATTAATAGCTCCCTGTACAATAATCGTTCCGATAGCAGTAATAGAAAATTGTAATGCCATGGGAATTCCAAGTCCTAACAGCTTGTTGATGGTTCCCATGGAAAAATGAAAGTCTTCCTTCTTTAATCTCAAAACATCAAATTTTTTGAGAATATAGATAAAACATAAAAGTGCAGATATTCCCTGTGCAATTACCGTAGCATAACCGCATCCTTCCACTCCTGTATGGAACACTACAATAAATACAATATCCAGCACTACATTAATCAATGCAGATATAATCAGAAAATACAAAGGGGACTTACTGTCCCCCAACGCTCTTAACACACCTGCAAGAGCATTATAAGCACAGGTAACCACCAATCCTGCATAAATAATCGCCATATAGCTGCTGATATCTCCTATAAGATACTCCGGTGAATTCATCAGACGCAAAATCGGCTCATTAGCAATTAAAAGCCCTCCCGTCATCACCACAACAAATCCCAAACAGATATAGATAGACATAGCAATATAATGTCTCATTCTATCCAGTTTTCCTGCACCAAACCATTGAGCTACCCATATAGAAAATCCACTAGTAAGTCCATTTAACCAGCCTGTAACCAAAAAAATTAATGAACCAGTACTTCCAATAGCAGCAAGGGCATCTACGCCCAAAAACTGACCTGCAATAATCGAATCTGCAATATTATAAAACTGCTGAAAAATATTTCCTAAACACATTGGAATCATGAATCTGATAATCAGCTTTATAGGACTTCCAGACGTCATGTCATTTGTCATCTTACTTCCCCTTTCCTATTCATTATTATTCACGTTTTTTTATTTTAACACGCTTTTTTTCATAATTCCAGAGATGTTTTACACATATTTTTCCTCTATTTACATATCCTTTTATACATAGGAGGTGTTTTATGCTTTTTTTATTATTCCTAATCTTCATTTCTTTTACTCTTTGTATTCTTTGCCTTCCTATGGCAAAAACAAAGTTTGATAAACAACTCTCAGATAAAGAACAGGAAGAATTTTTGCGAAATTATAATAATTACAAATAAAAAACTACTGCTGCTTATCCTTCTTTCTTCTATACAGAAAAACGATTACTCCTAGGGACACCATGCCTGCAAATATCCAGAACATAATCTGTGTTTCATCCCCTGTCTTTACCCCACTGTTTGTTCCATTATTTTGATTTCCATTCTGATTATTCCCCTGTGAGTTTGAAGGTGTATCTACCACTACTCCGAATCCTCCCAGACTTTTTACAGAAACGGCAATCATATCGTCTTCTGCTTTACCTGCAAGCTTCTCTACTTTTCCATCTGCATAATGCAGAACTGTAAGCTGCTGTCCATTATATTTTTCTCCTACCGGAATAGACAGTACTGCTCCCTTAGGAAGTTCTAAGTTCTTTCCATTCTGTCGGATAACAACATCGTATAAACGGAACACAGATTTTGTAGAAGGAATTTCCTTTCTCATTGCTTTCACTGCTTCACTATCTTTATCAAGAGGTGTTACCAAAAGTTCCATGTCTTGCTCAAGACCTTTTCCCTTTAAAGAAACTCCATACTTTTTATTTACCAATGTAATTTCTTGCTGTTCATCTGGAGTAGGCTCTGGCTGTGGCTCCGGATTTGGTTCCAAAGTCATTTTCTGCTCTATGGTAAGAAGATAAGTTTTGCTATCTTCTCCTCTTACTGTCTTTTTAGAAACAATTTCAATTTTTGCTCCATGTTTGACCGGAAGAGTCTCTCCACTTTCATAAACCTTATTCCCAGATTTTATCTCTATTTCTGCATAACGGTTATAAGACTTAGGCTCTAATACAATTTCTTTTACATTTTCTCCCAGTGAAAATGTATATTCATAAGTATCCCTTGCATATTCCGGTGACAATTTGCCATCTGTAATTCCCAATGTAGATAATTCAGCGTTTTCTGTTACATCCTTTCCCAGATTTTCCGTATATTCTACTGTAATTACATCTTGATTTTTCAATTTACCGTTTTCTACTGTAAAATCAGCAAAACCAGTTTTCGTAAATTCATCATTTAAAGTTCCTACCCAACCGCTGCCCGGTCCACGGTCAAATTCTCCAAGACCGTCAATTTCTTCAATATATTCTCCGTTTCGGATAGAAATGCTTAAACCATTTTCTTTACAAGCACGCTCAATCACACTCATCATGGAGTCTGTTTTATAAATAGAAGTTTGTGCTTGTAACATAATACCTTTTATTTCCGTTTCTTTCAGTAATGAAAATGGCTTCTCTTTCTTTTCTAATCCATCCATAACTGTTAAAGTTATTTTCCCTACTTCTTCACCCAGAGTTTTTAATTCCTCAATACGTTCAATGGCTTTCTGTAGCTTTTCTGCATTCTGTACAAGCTGCTTTTCATCTTCTGTGAGGCTTTCATACATTCCTTGTACGGACAGCACAACTTCCTCATCTTCCACTTTTAGGTTTCCAATTTCCGGAAGGTTCTCAATCAGCTTGATTACTTCTTCTACTGTTGTTTTATAATCCTCTTTTGTCAAATCCCAGTAAGTCTTTTCTCCTGCTTTTACCTGTGTATAAGCCGTAAATGCCTGCAATACCTGAACACTTGACATTTCATTTAACTTCTTATTACTTTTATCATGGCAAAAACCCTTTTCTTTTTCAGTTTCACAGTAATAATTGTCCATGAGACAGGTAATGATATTGCTGTAAGATGTTCCAAAATCAGAGTTTAACGGATCTATACCTAAAATTGTCAATGTAAGCAATACCTGCGCTGTACTTTCCGATGTTCCAAAATCATAAGAATCAGTCATAGATTTTTTCAAATATTCTACTCCTGCTTCTACTGCTCGATGAACTTTTACATCCTTGTTTCTATATGGCGCCAAAGCCTGAAGACACATGGCTGTCATATCCACACTGACTGTCTGATTATCCATAAGACCGAAGCCACCGTTTTCTTCATTCTGGAATTTTAAAAGTGCAGTTAAGATATCCTCTCTGTTCCATTTTGCATCTGCGGGAATTTCCATGCCTTTTGCATCTGCTACCAGAAGTGCCCATGACAATTCATTTGCACCTATATCCAAATTTGGATGATTATAAATCATTTCTACCAGATTTACACCATTTACATCTGTAATATCCTTGTTCATAATTAACAAAGATAATGCCACACGCTCTATATCTGTAGGTTTCTGTTTTTTACTCCATTTTTTCACTGTATCTGCCACAGACTGATAATAAGCATCTAATTTATCTTGGGAAATCGTTTCTCCCCCACGTAAACGTGCATAGACAATCCAGTCATTTTTATTATACTGATAATTTTCTTCCGGATATCTGGATGCCAAATGTTCTTTTGCTCCTTGTAATCCTTCCTTTACCAACGCTTCAACATCTACCTGTGGTGTGTCTCCACCTGATACAGTAATTGTTAATTTTATCGGTTCTACTTTATTGGTTTTGTCAATTGGTGTCCCAGTTACAATTACAGTACCCTCTTTTAAAGATTGCACATAATACTTATCACTGGTAAGAAAAGAGCCTTTATCCGGTGCATTATCCCATTCAGGATTTCCTTTTTTCCAATATCCCTGTTCTTTACGGACAATCTTTACAATTCCCTCTTTATCATAAGACCATTTTAACTGTGGGTCAGTTACACTCCAGCCTTCTTTAGAAAGTTCTCCCTCAAAAGTCAAGTCAAGAAGCTGTTCTGCGAAGTTTTTCATCTGGAAATTACTTTCACCTATTGCTATCTTTGTCAATGGATTTTTGTACTTATACGTAACTTCTGAAGTTCCTGTTACTGTGCTTGTTTTCTTAGTCTTAGGATCTGTCTGTTCAATTTTCGCTGTATAAGTAACTGTACCTGCTTTATATGGTACATATCCCTTTACCATACTGTCTACATAGTTGGCAATAGAAGGATCACTACTTGTTACTGTCCAGTTACTTGCATAGCTGGCATTCTCCGGTGATACAATAACTCCACTGTAATCCGGCAGAAATGCATAGTTATCCGGATCATTGGCATTTCTGGAATGAATTTCTTTTTCTCCTGAAACAGCCGGCTTCACACTTTCAACAGGTACATAGGAAGAAGTTGCTTCTACCTCTGCTTTTATTTCAGGTTTTGCTTTTACTGCAACAATCATAGATGCTGTACCTGGTTTTTTAAACTTAAACTCACTGGATGAATTTAAGTTATAAATCAACTTTTCATCACTTGGCTCATAAGTAAAACGAGAGCTATGTACCGGTATGAATTTTTCACTTCCCTGATATTTTGCCTGTACCTGAATATTTTTCCATTCGGAACCTTCTACTTTTATTTTACCGTTAGTTACATCCTGTCCATCAATAAAAAGCTTGATTTGTTCAATAACCTGCGATTTTGCAATTACCTTTACCCAAGCAACTGTTTCTGTGGATGCATCTGCTTTTCTTTCTGTTGCTGATACAATGGCAGAACCCTCTGCATCTACTCGAAGTTCACCTCGATCTGCCCCTATTGATAAGGCTCTATCCGGCTTCACGTCAGTTATGTTCCATGACACTGTGCTTGTAGCCGGTACTTCTTTTAAGCGAAATGTTCCTGCCAGATTAAAAGCTCCTACCTCATCCGGTGATACATATAAAGTCTGATTTTCAATTGTCTCTGTTACACCATCTGCAAAAGCAAACTCTATTTCATATTTATTTTCCGGAAAATTTGGTTTGTTGGGATTATATTCCTGATTTTCCCCAAAATAAGGATATCCTGTACTATTTTGTCCCCATGCGATGCCAAACTCACCCTTATTCTTGTTTAAAAGCTCTACAAATTCCTTCGTCTTCATATCATCTTCTGACTTTGCAGAAGAATTTGTTAAAGCTTCTGCTGGAAATTGTACTGGATTTTTCCCGCTGTCAGACCAATAGGAATTGATTAAGTTACCTCCTTTATATTCTTTAAATAAAACAGCTATTTTCCCTTCGCTAATAGAATAACTATTAATCAATCTGCCGCCTGTAAGACGTTTTACAAATCCACAGGCTCCATCGCCTTTCACGTCTGTATAACAGTTAATAATTGCACCTTTTAAATCATAGCCTGCCGGTCCGCTTTCCGCCCATGAAGCTAAAGTACCGGTAAAATGTGTATTTTGTAAAATCCCTTGTTCTCCAACACTCTGAAACAACCATGTAGTATCTTCAAAAGTAACCGTATGTCCATTTCCATCAAAGGTAGCGTTAAATTCAAAAAACGCCTTATATTTTTTGTCTAATGTAATATCATTATCAAGAACATAGTAAACGTCTGTCTTTTCAGCGTCTATTTTCTCCAAATCTGCCTGCTTTTTAATATGAACAACCTGGTTTTCATCTTTTGGCGGAGCAACCGGTTCTGTTACTTTTTTCTTTTCTAATTGTTCTTTTGCCGCATTTAAGGCTTTCAAAGCTTCCTCAATTTCTGTCTGCTTTACATCTGATTTCTGCAAAACTTGTTCTGCTACATCTAATGCTTCAGAAAATGCTTTCCAACTTTTTTCAGTATATCTGTCCTGCTCCAGTCGCTTTCCTTCATTTACAGCATTTTGGAGAGCTGTTTTATCTATCTGTTCAGGTTCTGGAGATACGCCTCCCTGTGTTAAAACAGGTAACCCTTGATTACTGCCATCTGACGAAGAAGTCCATGTAAATCCTGTGTCCGGAATATCTTTATTTAATAATTGCACTGCAGACTTTAATTCCTCTAATGTTTTTTTGGAATTCTTCCCATCTTCAGGCTTTTTTCCCCAAGATACAGGTCCCGAAGCTGACGAAGCTTTATCTGTCGCATAATAACTGTTAGATAAAATGCTTTCTTCCGTTTCTCGAATTCCAACAAGTCCACCTGCCATCATAGCGTCAATACTTCCACCGAAGTATGTATTTTTAATTGCTCCTGAGCGGAAAGTTCCTACAAGACCTCCTACTTCTCCTGCCCATCCAGTTAATCTTATTTTAGCCGTAGAATAGCAGTTCTGAATGGTTCCGCTTAAAGTAATCGCCATACTTCCAAAAGTTTTGTCACTTACAATAACATTTTCACTGGTTACTCCAAGGTTCTGAATCGTTCCTGTCACTTCATTTGCCAGAGGCTTATCTGCAAGAGTAATGGTGTGACCATTTCCATCTAAAGTTCCTGCAATGCGTTCAAAAGTTTGACCTTCTGTAAACACAATATCCTCTGTCAACGTATAAGTTGTTCCCGCTTCAATAACTGTGGGAATTTCCGTTTCAGAAATTGCATTTTCCTGTCCTGTCCCGCTTAAAATTTCTCCTGCTTCTACAACCGGAGTCTCCATGTCGCCTGTGGCATGTACCGATACAGGCATTCCGGTAATAAGCAATGCCATTACCAGAAGCAGACTGAGAACACGGTTTGCATTTCTTCTTTTTTTCATTTTCTTTCTCCTTTACATATTTTTTCTTACATAGCATTTTTTATGAGACAGTCGCATAAAAGAGGATTTCAAAATATTTATACATTTTTAGTTTTCCCTTAATGTAACAAACTCACAAAAAAAGGTCTCTTTACACACCGGTAAAGAAACCTTATCTATCTTCACTATGAAATTTTATCCTGCACATCTTTTTCTACACAAATAAAACTCCCTCAACCCGGAAATCTATTTCTCTGATGGCAGATTTTCTGACTTAGCCGAAAAGCATTACAGTAGAGGTGACTGTATCGGATTTGCACCGATTTCCCTTTTAACCTTGGAGCAAGCTCCAACGACCATCATGGATATGCAGTTCTTATTTTATAGTACACAATCTAAAAAGGAATGTCAAGGAGAGCTGACCAGACTGACAGTAAGCTCTCCTTTTTTATAAAACTATTTTCCAATTACAACCTTATCCAAGTGCCAAATTTCATCAACATACTGCTGAATAGTTCTGTCAGATGTAAATTTACCTGCACAAGCAGTATTCAAGAGCGCCATCTTCGCCCATCTTTCTTCGTCTCTATAAGCTTCCTCTACTTTTTCCTGTGCTGCTGCATAAGATTTGAAATCAGCCAGAATAAAGTAAGTATCTGCCTTGTCACTGCTGTTTGTATTCAGCAGAGAGTCATAGATTTCTCTGAACATATTGAAATCTCCGTTAGAATATGTTCCGTTAATAAGCTGCATCAGTACGTTTCTGATGTCCGGGTCATTGTTGAAATACTGCATTGGGTCATAACCGCCGTTATTTTCGTAGTTAATAACTTCATCAGAAGATAAACCGAAGATAAAGGCTTTTTCTGCTCCTACTTCTTCCACGATTTCTACGTTTGCACCGTCCATGGTACCGATTGTAGGTGCACCGTTTAACATAAATTTCATATTTCCTGTTCCGGAAGCTTCTTTACTTGCAGTGGAAATCTGCTCAGATACATCTGCTGCCGCAAAAATCATTTCCGCATTGGATACACGATAGTTTTCAATAAATACAACTTTAATCTTACCATTGATAGATTTATCATTGTTAATCACATCTGCTACTGCATTAATAAGCTTAATAGTCTGTTTTGCACGTCTGTAACCTGCTGCTGCCTTTGCTCCAAAGATGAAAGTTCTTGGATAGAATGGCATTTCCGGATGTTCTTTAATCTTATTATATAGATACATAACATGCAGAATATTCATTAACTGACGTTTGTATTCGTGCAGACGTTTTACCTGAACATCAAAGATAGAATTGGGATTTACTTCAATTCCGTTATGCTCCAGAATATATTTTGCCAGACGTACCTTATTCTGGTATTTAATATTCATGAATTCCTGCTGTGCCTTTTTATCATCTGCATATACTTTCAATTTGGAAAGCTGTGATAAGTCAGTAATCCATCCGTCTCCGATATGCTCTGTCACCCAGGATGCCAGCAGTGGGTTTCCGTGTAACAGGAAACGTCTCTGAGTAATACCATTTGTTTTGTTGTTAAATTTGTCAGGATACATTTCGTAGAAATCTTTTAATTCCTGTTTTTTCAAGATTTCCGTATGCAGTCTGGCAACACCGTTTACAGAATGACCTCCGGCAATAGCCAGGTGAGCCATTTTTACCTGTCCGTCATAAATAATTGCCATTTTGCGGATTTTTTCCTGATTTCCCGGATATTTCTGCTGGATTTCCAGTAAAAATCTACGGTTGATTTCTTCGATAATCTGATAAATTCTAGGAAGCAGTCTGGAGAACAGCTCAATTGGCCATTTTTCCAATGCTTCTGACATAATTGTATGGTTTGTATAAGCACAAGTCTGTGTTGTAATGTTCCATGCATCTTCCCATTCTAAGTTTTCTTCATCCACTAAAATACGCATAAGTTCTGCTACAGTCATAGTTGGATGTGTATCATTTAACTGGAAAGCCACTTTCTTCGGCAAATCATGTAAATCATCATGTGTCTTTTTAAATTTCTCGATTGCTTCCTGGATACTTGCAGAAATAAAGAAATACTGCTGTTTTAAACGCAGCTCTTTTCCCGCATAATGATTATCGTTTGGATAAAGAACTTCTACAATGTTCTTTGCAAGGTTTTCCTGCTCTACTGCTTTATGATATTCGCCTTTATCAAATAAATCCAGACGGAAGTCATTGATTGCTTCTGCATCCCAGATGCGCAGTGTGTTTACAACATTATTGTTATATCCTACGATTGGCATATCATAAGGTACTGCCAGTACAGACTGGTAACCTTCCTGAATAAAATGATTTCTGCCTGTTGCAGGGTCGTATTCCACTTTTACGTAACCACCGAATTTTACTTCTTTGGCATATTCCGGACGGCGAAGCTCAAACGGATATCCGTTTTTCAGCCAGTTATCAGGCACTTCTACCTGATATCCGTCTTCAATTTTCTGTTTGAACAGTCCGTAATGATAACGAATACCACAGCCATAAGCACAATATCCTAATGTTGCCAGAGAGTCTAAGAAGCAGGCAGCCAGTCTTCCCAAGCCACCGTTTCCAAGAGCCGGGTCCGGCTCCTGGTCTTCAATTACATTTAAGTCAAATCCAAGCTCGTCCAAAGCTTCTTTTACTTCATCATAAGCACATAAATTGATTAAGTTATTTCCAAGGGCTCTGCCCATGAGAAACTCCATGGACAGGTAATAAACAATCTTCGGGTCGTCCTTCTCATACTGTTTCTGTGTCAAGAGCCAGTTGTCAATAATTACGTCCTTTACAGCAAGAGAAACCGCCTGAAAAACTTGTTCCTGGGTTGCTTCTTCTATTGTTTTTCTGTAAAGCATTTTTACATTTTCTTTAACGCTTTTTTTGAATTCCTCTTTTTTAAAATGATTGTCTAACATTCCCTTTTTCCTCCCCAACTCTTATGAAAGCTTTTCTACACCTAATTTTACATTTTCGGAGTTAATCTTCCATTCTTTTGTATAACCACTCAGTTCATTATATACCACATTTTCTGCAAGAACCTCTGATTTGATTTCTTTTTCGTGCACACGGAAAATTCCTTCAATCACCTGATTGTCTGCAAGAGAAATCTGGATTTTGTCCATAACCTCAAATCCTGCTTCCTTACGCATAGTCTGGATTTTGCTGATAATTTCACGAACAAATCCCTCTTCAATAAGCTCCGGTGTAAGGTTTGTATCCAGTACAACAGTTACGTCATTATCTGCTTCGGAAACATATCCTTCCCTCTGTGCCATATCAATTAAAAGGTCATCTTCTGTGAGAACGATTTCTTGTCCGTTTACTTCAAAAGTAAGAGCGCCTTTTTCTTTTAATTCATCCATTGCTTTGTTTCCGTCAAGCTTAGAAAGTGTTTCTTTAATACCGCCTAAGAATTTTCCATATTTTGGTCCAACTGTTTTAAGCTGTGGTTTGAAGCTGTAAGATGTAAATTCTCTTACATCATCTGTAAATACAACTTCTTTTACATTCAGCTCGTCTGCAATGATTTCTTTATAAAATTCAGATAACTCAAAAGGAGCTTTTACGAACATCTTGCCAATTGGCTGACGGTTTTTAATATTTGCTGTATTTCTACATGCACGTCCCATAACAACTGCTTTCAGCAGGTTATCCATGTTCTGCTCTAATTCTTTATCAATCCATTCTTCTTTCACTTCTGGGAAGTCGCATAAATGAATACTTTCCGGTGCATTTTTATCAAGACTTCTTACTAAGTTCTGATAAATATCTTCTGTCATGAACGGAACCATTGGAGCTGCTGCTTTAGAGATTGTCACCAATGCTGTATACAGAGTCATATAAGCATTAATCTTATCCTGCTCCATACCCTTTGCCCAGAAACGTTCACGGCTTCTTCTTACATACCAGTTACTCATATCATCTACAAATTCCTGCAGCGCTCTTGCTGTTTCCGGAATTCTGTAGTTTTCCAGATTTTCATCTACAGCTTTTACTACGGTATTTAATTTTGATAACAACCATTTATCCATTACAGGGAGTTTATCGTATTCTAATGTATATTTTGTTGCATCAAACTCATCAATATTTGCATACAGAACAAAGAAGGCATAAGTATTCCACAGAGTACCCATGAATTTACGCTGTCCTTCCTGTACTGCTTTTCCATGGAAACGGTTTGGTAGCCATGGTGCACTGTTGACATAGAAATACCAACGAATTGCATCTGCGCCGTATTTCTCCAATGCTTCAAATGGGTCTACTGCATTTCCTTTTGATTTACTCATCTTCTGTCCGTTTTCGTCCTGTACGTGTCCCAGAACAATAACATTCTTATATGGCGCTTTATTAAACAACAGAGTAGACTCTGCCAGAAGGGAATAGAACCATCCACGAGTCTGGTCTACAGCTTCTGAAATAAAGTCAGCCGGGAATTGCTGTTCAAATAAGTCTTTATTTTCAAATGGATAATGATGCTGTGCAAATGGCATTGCACCAGAGTCAAACCAGCAGTCAATTACTTCCGGTACTCTGTGCATTGGTTTTCCACATTTTGGACAGGTAATTGTAATTTCATCAATATATGGTCTGTGAAGCTCAACTGTTTTAGCCGCTTCATTTCCACTCATTTCGTAAAGTTCCTGCCTGCTGCCGATAGAATGCTGATGTCCACATTCACATTCCCAGACATTTAACGGTGTACCCCAGTAACGGTTACGGCTGATACCCCAGTCCTGAACATTTTCCAGCCAGTCTCCGAAACGGCCTTTTCCAATGCTTTCCGGAATCCAGTTAATCGTATTGTTATTGCGGATTAAGTCGTCTTTTACTGCTGTCATTTTAATGAACCAAGACTCTCTTGCATAGTAAATCAGAGGAGTATCACATCTCCAGCAATGTGGATAGCTGTGTTCAAACTTCGGTGCAGAGAATAACAATCCTCTTTCATCTAAGTCTTTTAACACTTCAGGATCTGCCTTTTTACAGAAAGTTCCTGCCCACTTAGTTTCTGCTGTCATTTCACCCTTCTCGTCTACAAGCTGAAGGAATGGCAAATCATATTTTCTTCCTACTTTGCTATCGTCCTCACCAAATGCAGGTGCAATATGAACAACACCTGTACCATCTGTTAAGGTTACATAATTGTCGCATACTACATAGTGTGCTTTTTTATTCAGTTCCTTAAAATTATATAATGGTTCATATTCCTTATATTCCAAATCTTTTCCGACATAAGTTTCCAGAACCTCATAAGCAGGTGTGCCTTCTTCTCTCTCTAAAGATCCCAAAACAGTATCCAGAAGTGCTTCTGCCATATAATAAGTATAGCCGTCTGCTGCTTTTACTTTTACATACTGCTCGTCAGGATTTACACAAAGTGCCACGTTGGACGGAAGCGTCCAAGGTGTTGTTGTCCATGCCAGAATATAAGCATCTTCCCCTACTACTTTAAAACGTGCAACTGCAGAGCGTTCTTTTACATCCTTGTATCCCTGTGCCACTTCCTGTGCTGACAGAGGAGTTCCACAACGAGGACAGTAAGGAACAATCTTAAATCCTTTATAAAGAAGTCCTTTATTCCAGATTTCTTTTAATGCCCACCATTCAGACTCAATATAGTTGTCATCATAAGTAACGTAAGGATTATCCATATCAGCCCAGAAACCTACAGTTGAGGAAAAATCTTCCCACATTCCTTTATATTTCCAAACACTTTCCTTACATTTATCAATAAATGGAATTAAACCATATTCTTCAATCTGTTCTTTTCCATCAAGACCTAACAGCTTTTCTACTTCCAGTTCTACAGGAAGTCCGTGGGTATCCCAACCGGCTTTACGTGGAACCATTTTTCCTTTCATTGTACGGTATCTTGGAATCATATCTTTGATAACACGTGTAAGTACGTGTCCGATATGTGGTTTACCATTCGCTGTAGGAGGCCCATCATAGAAAGTATAGGTTTCTCCCTGTTTTTTCTGTTCCATACTCTTTTTAAAAATATCGTTATCTTTCCAGAATTTCTCGACATTTTTTTCGCGTTCTACAAAGTTTAAATCTGTAGTGACTTTCTGATACATTGATATTCTCCTCTCTTGAACTTCTTTGCATGTATGAAAAGAGTTTTTATTGCATAGGACATTTTTTCCTATTGCATAAAAAACTCCCGTCCTGCAACAGGACGAGAGTAAAATTACTTCGTTATACCACCTCTTACAACATACAAAGTATTATGACTTTTATATGCGCTCCCTTTAACGGAGGAAACCCGGCATCTCCTACTTTATTCAGATAGCAACTCCGGAGTGATTTTCTTTCACCGCTACTAATATCAGGCTTCCACCGTCCCTGACTCGCTGAAACTTTCGACAGTCAAATACTCTCTCCATCACAGTTTTTCATATAGATTTATTATACTTAGTATCCTCCGAATTTGTCAAGGGCTAGGCGGGATTTTGATACTTCAAATCTAATTTTCCTAATTACATATAACTGAAAGAGCTTGATTTGTATCTTCCTTTGAATAATATGTGACAGTTACTATAGAATTAACTTCTATTTCTTGTGGTATAGTAATTTCCGATGTATAAAATACAATAGTTTCTCCATTTTTATCACCTTGATTGATATGAACTTTTATTGTTTCTCCTGTTAATTCTTCTACTTTTCCAGAAGAAACATACACGATAACTCCTTTCTCCTCATTATCTGTGGTAATCTTTGTTACAATATTTTTTCCATTTTCCACATGATAAGTAATAGAAACCGTTATTCCTGTCCGAATTCTACATTCTCTATCTTCCAA
>UMFX01039944.1_pt1 | contig 14069 bp, 13 predicted proteins | sample 1965131 | NCBI WGS metagenome assembly UMFX01 (sample SAMEA4836058, study PRJEB28245) | human gut metagenome | biome: gut microbiome; material: fecal sample | place: Denmark | collected 2008 | reverse complement strand
TGGAATTACAGATTCCGGGGAAAAAGAGAATGGATGCAGGAGCGTTTTTAAGAGGATATCAGATCAAAACGGGAGAAATCTTAGGATAGGAAGATCTTGGAAAGAGGAACTTAAGAAATCGATAAAGATTCTCTTAAAAAACTATAAAATAAAGTATTTCTAAGGGAAATTCGTATATAATGATTCTGACAGCTGTAAAAAGCAGCAGTTTACACGAAGAAGTCTTTATCAGATAGGAGCGAGAAAATGTATAGAGCATATTATCCAATGTATTTTGATCCAACATACCTGCTTGTGATTGTAGGAGTATTGCTCTGCATGCTTGCATCTGCAAGGGTGCGGACAACTTACGCCAAATATGAGCGGATGAGAAATCATTCCGGGATGACCGGGAGAGATGCGGCAGAAAGGATTTTAAGGGGAGCAGGAATTTTTGATGTACGAATTGAGCGGGTAAGCGGGCATCTGACGGATCACTATGATCCGAGGAATAAAGTGTTACGGCTGTCGGACAGTACGTATAGTTCAGCATCGGTTGCTGCAGTTGGTGTGGCAGCGCACGAGTGCGGACATGCCATCCAGCATGCGGTCGGATATGCACCTCTTAACATCCGAAGTGCACTTGTTCCAGTGGCAAACTTTGGATCGACTATCGCATGGCCGTTGATCGTTCTTGGACTTTTTATTTCCGGAAATTCTTCTAGTCTTCTGATCCAGATCGGAATTTTGGCATTTTCATTATCCGTATTGTTTCAGATTGTTACACTGCCGGTGGAGTTTAATGCATCTGGCAGGGCAATTCGGATTTTAGGAGAGAGCGGAATGCTCTATCCGGATGAGATCAGCGGTACAAAGAGAGTACTTGGTGCAGCAGCTTTGACGTATGTCGCGAGTGCTGCGTCAGCAATCTTACAGCTGATCCGTATCATATTGATCACAGGAGGAAGAGGAAATGGCGAAAATGACAGATGATAGGGAATTGATACTCGGTGTTCTTCTTGAAATTACAAGGGATGGAGTGTACAGCCATATCGCCATTCGAAATGTGCTGGAGAAATACCAGTATTTAGATAAAAAAGAGCGTGCCTTTATCACGAGAGTTGTGGAAGGAACGCTGGAGAGAATGATTGAGATCGATTATATTATCAATCAGTTCTCAAATGTGAAAGTAAATAAAATGAAGCCGGTCATCCGGACGATTCTTAGGAGCGCAGTCTATCAATTAAAATATATGGACGGCGTTCCTGATTCTGCTGTCTGCAATGAGGCAGTCAAGCTGGCGGAGAAAAAAGGGTTTCGTAGCCTAAAGGGATTTGTCAATGGGGTGTTGCGCACAATTGCAAGAAATATGGATCAGATCCGTTATCCGGAGAAAGAAAAAAATCCTGTATCATGGCTTTCCATTCATTATTCTATACCGGAATGGATGGTAAAACTGTGGCTTTCCGAGTATGGTGCGGAGACTGTTGAGAAGATGCTGAAAGGATTTCTGGAGGAACATCCGACAGTGATCCGCTGCAATCTTCGGAAACAGTCCGAAAAGGAGCTGACAGAGAGACTCCGGAAAGAAGGTGTGAAGGTGGAAGCACATCCATATCTTTCCTATGCAAAGAAAATTAGCGGATATGATCATCTTGGCGGGCTGGAGAGTTTCCGGGACGGAGCATTTCAGGTGCAGGATATCAGTTCTATGCTTGTTGCAGAGATTGCAGCTCCACATAGAGGCGATCGGGTGATAGATGTCTGTGCGGCTCCGGGAGGGAAGTCTATGCACATTGCAGACTTGCTTGATGGCAGTGGCATGGTAGCAGCGAGAGATCTTACAGAATATAAAGTAGGACTCATCGAGGAAAACATCTGCCGGACTGGATTCCAAAATATAAGGGCAGAGCAGAAGGACGCTACCGTTTTTGATAAAGATTCTGAGCGGATAGCGGATATTGTAATCGCAGATCTTCCGTGTTCTGGATTAGGGGTTCTGGCAAAAAAGACAGATCTGAAATATAAGATGACAAAGGAAGGGACAGAAAGTCTTGCAAAGCTCCAGAGGGAGATTCTTGAAGTAGTGAGAAATTATGTGAAGGAGGGCGGAGCGCTCGTATATAGTACATGTACGATCAATCCGGCAGAGAATCTGGAAAATGTGAGATGGTTTCTTGACAATAGTCCAGAATTTGAAGCAGAGGATATTACACCATTTCTCTGTGGAGAACTTCAAAAGGATGTCAAAGAAGGATGTCTTCAGCTTCTTCCAGGAGTCCATGACAGTGACGGATTTTTTATTGCAAAGTTCAGAAGGAAGAGAAAGTAAGAGGTAGTTATGAAACAGGAGAAAAAGGATATCGGATCTTTCCGGTTTGAAGAGTTGAAGGAAGAGATGACATCGATTGGAGAGAAAGCATTTCGCGCAAAACAGGTTTATGAATGGCTGCATGTAAAGCTTGTGCGGTCTTTCGATGAGATGACAAACCTATCCAAACCACTCAGAGAAAAGCTTGCACGCCAGTATGAGATCTGGGAGGTGGAGATGCTTGACAGACAGGTGTCTGCAATGGATGGGACAAATAAGTTTTTGTTCCGATTAAGTGATGGACATGTGGTAGAGAGCGTGCTCATGAAATATAAGCATGGCAATTCTGTTTGTATCTCCTCCCAGGTTGGCTGCAGGATGGGATGTCGGTTTTGTGCCTCGACGATCGGAGGACTTGAGCGAAATCTCACGCCGTCAGAAATGCTTGGACAGATCTATCAGATTCAGAGAATTTCCGGTGAGCGTGTTGCAAATGTTGTAGTGATGGGAACTGGGGAACCGTTGGATAATTATGAAAATTTATTAAAGTTTATTCAGATGCTGACTGATGAGCACGGACTTCATATCAGTCAGAGAAATGTGACGGTTTCTACTTGTGGAATTGTGCCAAAGATGCTGGAGCTGGCAGAAGAGCATTTGCAGATTACATTGGCATTATCCCTTCATGGATCCACACAGGAAAAAAGAAAGAAACTGATGCCTGTGGCGAATAAGTATGAACTTTCTGAAGTGCTGGAAGCGTGTGATATATATTTTGCGAAGACAGGAAGAAGAATGACTTTCGAGTATAGTCTTGTTCATGGAGTGAATGATACCGAGGAAGATGCAAAAGAATTAAGTGCACTTCTTTCTCATAAAAACTGCCATATCAATCTGATTCCGGTCAACCCGATCAAAGAACGTGATTTTGAGCGACCGACAAGGGAGGCGGCTGAGAAATTTAAAAATAAACTTGAAAAAAGCGGAATAAATGTTACTATAAGAAGAGAAATGGGTTCTGACATTGATGGAGCCTGTGGACAACTAAGAAAGCGTTATGTTGAAACAAATGGAAGTAAAGGAGAACATCATGAAAACATTTTCTAAGACAGACGTGGGGAGAAAAAGGGAGACGAACCAGGATTATGTCTATGCCAGAACGAAACCGGTAGGAAAACTTCCAAATTTATTTGCAGTGGCTGATGGTATGGGGGGACATAATGCCGGAGATCTTGCATCCAAGTGTACCGTTGAGATATTGGAACGTGAAATAGAGGAGAGCACGGAGACCAACATCAAGGACATTATCCGACAGGCAATATATAAAGCAAACGAGAAGATCATTGAGATGGCAGAAAGGGACAGCAAGTTAGAAGGAATGGGGACGACGCTTGTTGTTGCCACGATTGTACATAACATGATTTATTTCGCAAATGTGGGGGACAGTCGACTTTATCTGATCAATCATACGATCACACAGTTGACTAAAGATCACTCCCTTGTAGAAGAGATGGTGCGCCTTGGGGGAATCAAGCCGGAGGAGGCAAGGAATCATCCGGATAAGAATATTATTACGCGTGCTATCGGAGCAAAAGAGGGAGTGGAACCAGATTTTTTCGAACACAGTCTGAAAAAAGGGGACATCATTTTGATGTGCTCAGATGGACTCAGCAATATGATAGAAGATGAAGAAATATTCCAGATTGTAAAGAGTGGAAGGGATGTTGTGGAGATTACAGAGGATCTGATCGAAACAGCAAATGAAAATGGCGGAAAAGATAATATAGGGGTTGTTGTGATTGAGCCATTGGCAGATGAGGTGAGTATATGTTAAATGAAGGAACCATGTTAAATGGCAGGTATGAGATCCTCGGCAAGATCGGCGCCGGGGGAATGGCAGATGTTTATAAAGGAAAAGACCATAAATTGAATCGCTTTATTGCGATAAAAGTGTTAAAGAAAGAATTTCATGAGGATGATTCATTTATTCAGAAATTTACAAGTGAAGCGCAGGCGGCAGGCGGTCTTATGCATCCAAATGTAGTAAATGTGTACGATGTTGGGGAAGATCAAGGTGCCAATTATATGGTCATGGAACTTGTGGAAGGAATTACACTGAAACAGTACATCCAGAAAAAGGGACGACTTTCCGCAAAAGAGGCAATCAGCATTACAATTCAGATGGCAAATGGAATTCAGGCGGCGCATAATAAGAATATTATCCACAGAGATATTAAGCCGCAGAATGTGATCATTTCCAAAGAAGGCAAAGTGAAAGTGACTGACTTTGGTATTGCAAAAGCAGCGAACTCAAACACTATGAGTTCTACCGTACTTGGATCGGTGCACTATACATCGCCGGAACAGGCAAGAGGAGCTGCAAGCGATGCAAGAAGTGACATTTATTCACTTGGTATTACAATGTATGAGATGGTGACGGGTCGACTTCCATTTGACGGGGATACTGCAGTTGCAGTTGCGGTAAAGCATCTTCAGGAAGAGATCGTATCTCCGGCGGAGTATGTGCCAGAGCTGCCGTATAGTTTGGAGCAGATTATCTTGAAATGTACACAGAAACGGCCCGAATTCCGTTATCCAGATGTGGCATCACTGGTACTTGATTTAAAACGTTCGCTCGTGGATCCGGAAGGAGACTTTGTGCGGATCAGAAGAGTACCGGGTTCCGATACGGTCATGTTATCAGAAGGAGAACTTCAGCAACTTCAGATGAATAATATATCTGCAAGACGATATGACGATTATGACGATGATGATTATGATGAAGAGCAGTATGATGATTATGACAATGACTATGATGATGACTATGACGATGACTACGATGATGAGTATGATCAGGACGATGATTATGACGAGGATGACTATGGAAGAGGAACATCTCGGAAAAGAAATGGAGATGTCAATCCGCGGATGAACAAGCTGATCAAGATTCTGATGATTGTCGTTGCAGTTCTGATTGCATTTTTCGTGATCATGATGGCAGGAAAGGCGGCAGGAATCTTTGGATCCGGTCTGGGATTTGTCACAGAAGATTCAAAAGATAAAGTAAAAGTGCCAAATGTTGTCGGTAAGACACAGGCAGATGCGATTAAGGCTCTGAACAAAGTAAATCTTGGATATGAACTTGTGGATGGCGGAGAGTCTGATAAATATGAAAAAGGCTATGTCATGGAACAGGGAACAAAAGCAGGTACAAAAATAGCGAAAAATACAAGAGTCAAGATTGTTGTAAGCAGTGGGAAGAAAAAAGAAGAAGTGACCATGCCGGATGTGAAGGGACTGAACCAGGATAAAGCACAGAAAGAACTGGAAAAGCTGGGACTGAAAGTTTCTGTCACCTATGAGTATAGTTCGATGTATACCGAGGGAGAGGTTATTTCCACAACTTACGAGCCGGGAACCAAGGTGGCAAAAGGTACAGAAGTAGGCATGCAGGTAAGTAAAGGCGAAGAGCCAATTGAGAAAGTGGCCGTACCGGAAATTACAGGAAAGACAGAAGTTGATGCGATTGCAGCTTTAGAAGCAGTTGGATTATATGCCGGGGACAGGAAGGAAGAGTACAGCGATGAACCGGCAGGGACTGTGATCTCCCAGGATATTGCAGGTGGAAATAAGATTGAAGTCGGAGGAAGTGTCGGTTATACAGTCAGCAAAGGAAAAGAAAAAGCAAAAATGCCGGCAGTGATCGGTCTTTCAGAGGCGGATGCAAAGGCACAACTTCAGGCAGCCGGATTGACACCGGTCATCTATCATGAGGCAAATGAAAATCAAAAAGGATCTGTATTTTATGCCAGTGCGAATACCGGGGATGAACTGGAAAAAGGAGCAACGGTTGAAATCTGGATCAGTGACGGTCCGGCAGAACAGCCGCCTACCGATGGAAATAACAATGGAAACACAGATCATAATGGCAGCGGAGATAACAATAGCGGCAGCACGGATGGAAATACCACTGGTCAGGAAGGAAATTCCGGGCATTAGTTTGAAGGAACAAAAGCGGTACAGTACTGTGTATTTGTGCCCGGAAGCCAGATAAATAAATGGATAAGGGAAAATTCATGCAGGGAAAGATTGTAAAAGGAATTGCCGGATTCTACTACGTTCATGTAGTAGGATTCGGTATTTATGAATGTAAGGCAAAAGGAAGTTTCAGAAAAGAGAAGAGAAAACCACTCGTCGGAGATAATGTAGAGATCGACTGCCTGAGTGAGGAAGAGAAGACGGGAAATATTATTCAGATTTTTCCAAGGAAAAACGAATTGATCCGTCCGGCAGTAGCAAATATCGATCAAGCACTTGTTGTCTTTGCAGTGACGGATCCAAAGCCACACTTCAATCTGTTAGACAGATTTTTGATCATGATGGAGACAAAAGGGATTCCGGCGGTGTTATGTTTCAATAAGCAGGATATTGCAACAGAAAAAGAGATTCAGGAATTGCAGGAAATTTACAGAAGGTGTGGCTATCAGATCCTTTTTACGAGTGCAAAAAAAGAGGAAAATATTGCGCTTGTAAAAGAGGTTTTAAAAGGAAAGACAACAACGGTAGCAGGACCTTCCGGAGTGGGCAAGTCTTCCTTGATCAATATTCTTCAGCCGGAGGCGAAGATGGAGACAGGGGAAATCAGCAAGAAGATTGCCCGCGGAAAGCATACGACAAGACATTCGGAACTGATTCCGATTGATGAGGATTCCTATATTATGGATACTCCGGGATTTAGTTCGCTGTATGTGAATGAATTTGAAAAAGAAGAATTGAAATATTATTTTCCGGAATTTACATATTATGAAGGAATGTGCAAATTCCAGGGATGTGACCATATTCATGAGCCGAAGTGTGCGGTCAAGGAAGCTGTGGAAGCTGGAGAGATCCACAAAGTGCGGTATCAGAATTATTTAGAGATGTATAAGGAATTACAGGAGAAGAGGAGATACTAACATGGAAATGATTTTGGCTCCGTCTATATTGGCGGCAGATTTTACAAAATTAGGGGAACAGATGAAAGAGACAGAGCGGGAAGGAGCACAGTACATTCATTTTGATGTGATGGACGGAAAGTTTGTGCCAAGTATTTCTTTTGGAATGCCGGTACTGGCATCCATCAGAAACGCAGTGGATCAGATTTTTGATGTGCATTTGATGATTGAAGAGCCAATTCGCTATGTAGAAGAATTTCAGAAAGCAGGGGCAGATATTATCACCGTTCACCTGGAGGCGTGCAGTGATGTGAAAGCGACACTGGAGAAAATCAAAGCATGTGGGGCGAAAGCGGCAATCTCAATCTGCCCGGACACACCGGTGGCAGAACTGGAGCCATATGTGGAATTGGTAGATATGGTATTGATCATGAGTGTACATCCTGGATTTGGAGGTCAGTCTTTCATCCCATCTTCTCTGGAGAAAATTCGAGAGACGAGAGCACTGCTTGATCGTGTCAACTCAACCGCAGATATTGAAGTGGATGGTGGAATCTATACAACGAATGTAAGAGAAGTGCTGGAAGCAGGGGCAAATGTGATTGTGGCAGGTTCTGCTATTTTCCGTGGAGATGCTGCAGAAAATACAAAAAATATGATGGAGATCTTAAGAGGTTATGAATAGACAACATGTTGTGATCATCAGCGGCGGCACAGTGGAAGAAAATCTTGCACTGGACATTTTAAAAAAACAATCGTCTGCATTTCTGATCGCGGTTGACCGGGGACTGGAATTTTTTTATAAGCACAAAATCAAGCCGGATTATATTGTAGGAGATTTTGACAGTATTGCACCTGAGATTATCGTCTGGTACAAGGAGTGGACAGAGATTCCTATCCGGGAGTTTAATCCGGTCAAGGATGCGTCAGATACAGAGATTGCCGTGCGATATGCAGTGGAGAGTGGATACGGAAATATCACGATTCTCGGAGGAACCGGAACGAGGCTGGATCATGTGATGGCGAACATTCAGGTTCTTTCAATTCCTGCACGGTCAGGAATTCCGGCAGAGATCATTGACGGACACAATCGGATCCGGGTCGTGGAACGAGAAGTACGGTTGAAAAAATCAGAGACCTATGGGGAATATTTCTCTTTATTTCCACTCGGAGGAGAAGTCCGACATCTCTATATTCGTGGAGCAAAATACCCATTGACAGATCACACTCTTGTTCCTTACGACAGCCTTTGTGTGAGTAATCAGATTGACGGGGAGGAAGCGGTCATTGCTTTTGGTGAAGGGATGGTCATTTTAATGGAAACAAGAGAAGAAATGTATCAATAAGTGAAAAAAGTAAAAAGTCACAAAAAGAAGAAAAAAAGAAAAAGGAACGCAGGGTGTCTATTGGCAAACCTGCACAGATATGATAGACTAAGATGTAAGAATGCATGTTCACAGAACTGCATCTGACAGCAGAAAAGAGATGCAACTCTGTGAAAGAAAATAGAGAAAGGCAGAAATCTTTATCAGACGAAGATTTCTGAATAGGGAAGGACAGAAATGAAATTAGGAATCGTTATAATTCGACCGATTTCATGTATGCCCGTATAAGTCGTTAAAAGCCTCTAAATGCTGATAGCTAGAGCATTTAGCGGATTTCAGACTTGAATAAAACTCTATATAAATTCATGTAAGTTTTTGAAAAATGGCCCACTTTGTGGCCCACTAGTCTTAGAAAGTTTTTTATGAAAGTCCTAATACAGTTGCAATTAAGCATCTTGCAGTAAATGCAGGGTGTTTTTTCTATTCTTACAACAAATGTAAGTGTTTTTTTGTAATATTTTCATGCTATTATTTGAATATAAATAATAGGAGGTATTCTCATGAAATCCATTTTAAATATTGAAAATTTGACAAAAGTCTATGGCAATGTACCAAATCAAACAAAGGCGTTAAATGGTATTACTTTTCAGGTAATGCAAGGAGAGTTTGTAGGTATTATGGGAAGCAGTGGTTCTGGTAAATCTACGCTGCTTAATTGTATTGCAACGGTGATTCAACCCACAGGTGGAAGTATTTTGGTAGAGGGTGTTAACCTGCAAACTCTTAAAGGAAAGGCTCTTTCAGAGTATCGAGGAAAAAAGGTGGGGTATTTATTCCAAAACTTCGAGTTGCTGGATAATCTCACTGGGCAGGAAAATATACTGCTTCCAACTTCGCTACATGGAGTGCCTGAAAAGGAGAGCAGTAAGCGTCTAAGACAATTGGCAAAGTATTTAGAAATCAACGATGTTCTGGATAAGTTTCCAGCTAAGATGTCTGGTGGACAACGCCAGCGTGTGGCGGCTGCAAGGGCGTTAATTCTGAATCCCAGAATGATTCTCGCTGATGAGCCTACAGGGGCATTGGATTCCAAAAATGCAAGAAACATCATGGAAAAACTATCTGGTTTAAATGCTGATGAACAAGCAACAATTTTGATGGTAACACATGATTCCAATGCTGCAAGCTTTTGTAAGCGCATTTTGTTCATTCAGGACGGTGTGATTTTCCATGAACTTCGTCGTGGAGAGGAAAGCCGTCAGGAATTCTATCGACGCATTTTAAAGGTGATGGCACAAATGGGAGGGGGAAGCGCTAATGTTCTCTAATTTAATTTTTAGAAACAGTCACCGTAGTCGAAAAGAAAATGGTCTGTTTTTTAGTTCTTTGGTGATTTCTATTATTGCCTTTTATATGATACTTTCTATTTCCACTCAGGATGTAATGATCTTTTTGCAGAAAATGGAAAGTGATGCAGTGAACAAGCTCTTGCTTTTGATTCCAGTTTTTTATGGAATGACCTTGTGTATTCTTTTCTTTTTAATTTACTTTGCCTGTAAGTATCAATTTGAGCGCAGACGTCATGAATTTGGAGTCTATTTGATGTTAGGAATGGGTAGACATAAACTGTTCTTAATGCTTTTAGCAGAGGATTTTTTAAGTAGTATTTTGGCACTGCTTATGGGTTTGCCTATATCTGTAGTTCTTTCAGAAATCGTTAGTCTTGTTACTGCTAAGTTTGTGGGAATGGGGATTATTGGTCATCATTTTTCTTTGTCTTGGTTTGCAATAAAATGGACATTGGCAGGATTCTTAGGTATTAAATTGCTAGCACTTTTGCTTTTGAGTGGAAAGATTAGTCGACAAGAGATTGGGACTTTATTATCCCAACCGACAAATCAATCAAAAAAGCAAATGCCCATTATAAGCTATGGAATGGCTTCCCTATGTGGCACCATGATGTTGGCGTTATCTTATTATATGGCAATCCAAGGTCTTGCATGGACAAAGGTCAGTATGATGGGCTTGACTTTATTATTAGGTTTACTCGGCACGCTGTTGTTATTTTATGGAATGCGAGTGTTGATTACGTTGATTGTTAAAAATGGTAATGGAAATAAACAACTTCATGTCTTTACCTTCCGTCAGATTCAGGAAAACGTTATTCAACAGTCATCATCCATGGCTATTAGCTCCTTATTAATTTTGGCAGCATTATGTTGTTTTGGTGCTGGTGTTGGAATCGCAGGGACGAATAATTTATCTGCCGATCATGTAATCGACTATACTTTTGAAGATCATTCTGTAGAAGATTCAACGAAGGTTTTTTCAAATATACAGGCAATCTTGAAAGAACATGATTTGGAGAATCAGTTTTCCGAGCTTTTTGAAATGAGAGTTGGACATATTCATACCACAGAAGACTACGAGAATGCCTTTCATATGGATGCTGTTATGGAGTCACTTGAAAATCTGCCCCAGTCAGAAGACAGGGATGTTCTTTTGAATAATCTTGGATATATCACATCTCCACATTTGATTTGTTTGTCGGATTATAATCGTTTATTGGAGCTGTCAGGAAAGCCGATCATTAACTTAGATGAAGATGAAGCTGCTGTTTATATAGGTTCTGATTTTACTACTGCAACTCGAACTGCAATGTTAGATAGTATATTTACGAAAAAAATTGAAACGGAACTGGTTGGCAGTCAAATTTATCTCACGGGAGAAGTTCAGTCTGTAAATTTGATTACAGATCATTCTATTAATTTATCCTTTGCATTGATTCTTCCAGATGAAGTGTTTTTGCATCATACAAAAGGGATGTACGATACATATGTGAATGGGATTCTTAGTAAGGAAGCCTTGAAAGGTCATAGCCTTATGACAATCTACTCCAATCTAAACCAAGTATTAGATGAAACAGGAGTCGAATATGAAAGTTATCTTCAGAATATGGGGCGACAGCTTTTTTATACTGTAGCATCTAGCTATATTACCCTTTATTTAGCAATTATATTCTTAGTAGTAGCAAATACGATTATGGGTGTTCAATTCCTTATGAGTCAACAGAAAACTGGGCGCAGATATCAAACTTTGATACGTCTAGGAGCTACATATAAAACCCTTTGCAAGTCTGCAAGAAAACAGATTGCCTGGTTTATGGGACTTCCAGTGTTGGTTGCAGCTGTCAGCAGTATATTTGGTGTTAGAGCATTGTTTACAGGAATACTCTCATCCTATAGTCGCGGGACAGTACCCGAAATGTTATTTGTATCTGCAAGTATGATTTTATTACTTTGTGTGATAGAATTTATATATATAAAAGTGGTAAAACGTTCCAGTGACCAGTATCTGTTGACGCAGATGCAACCATCACGAGAAGAATAATAAGGAAGAAGGAGACGTTGTATTGAAAAGAATAGCTGTTGTTGAAGATGAATTCTATATACGAGAAGAACTCTGCGATATGCTTAAAAAGGAAGGATATCTTGTGGAGGCGATTTCTGATTTTGAAGATGCGGATAAGCTCTTAATAGCTCTTCGTCCAGATCTTGTGGTTTTAGATTTGAACTTACCGGAAATCAGTGGTTTTCAGATTTGTCAGGAGATAAAGAATAAAACAGCTATTCCAGTTTTGGTGCTGACTTCTAGAAATCAGGTGAAAGATGAACTGCAGGCATTCCAGTTAGGTGCAGATGAATATTTGACTAAGCCTTGCAGAAAAGATCGTCTTCTTGCCAGGGTGTCAAATATTCTAAAAAGATATGAAGGTCGTGCTAACCTTATAGAAGGACCTGATTTTTTATTAGATCAGCAGACTTATACACTTTATATTCATAATACCTCTGTAGTACTTCCCAAAAACCAGGGCAAATTGTTGGTTGCTTTTTTGTCAAATGGAGATGGATTGGTCACAACGGATGAACTTTGCCTGGCGTTATGGGGTACCACAGACTACATAGACGAAAGTGCTCTGCAAGTTAATTTGACTCGCTTGAAGAAGAACATGTCTAGTTTGGGAATGAAGCAACGAATTGTTGCAGTTCGTGGGATAGGATATCGTCTAGAAACGGAGGTGTCTTTGTGAAGCGATTAAGGTATGTAATAGAACGGTATTATATGTGGTTTCTGTTACTACTAGGTTTGGACTGCTTTTTTGTTATCATTCTTTGGTTGTCGGACATTCAAATATTTATGATGTTAAGTGGGTTAGTAGTCATGGCAAGTATTCTTCTCTTTGCATCAATTATAGTAATATTGTGCAAGCGAGAGAACGACCGTATGGAGTTATTTCGAGATTTTATTAGTGATCCTACTATGTGTAACGAGGAGCGACTGCTTTGTGCCATCAGCAAGGAAGAAGGAGAAGCGATAAAACTCTTGGCTTTCATTTTACGAGAATATAAAACTAAGAATAGTAACATGGCGGATGCCTTGCAAGATTATGAGGAATATGTGGAAGCCTGGGCTCATGAAGCAAAAACACCTCTATCGCTTTTGACGATGCTTCTAGATAATCGAAGGGATGAAATTTCCCTTCCTCTTCAAGCAAAGTTAGATTACGTTCGGAGTCAATTTCAGGAGAGCATTGCGCAAATACTATATTATGCTCGATTAAAGAGCAGTACAAAGGATTATCGTTTCGAAGAAATTATTTTAAGTGACTGCATGGAGGAAGTTCTGGAGGATTACGCTCCACTTCTAGATGAGAAGCAATTTATTATTATCAATGAATTGCAATCTGAAACAGTTTATACAGATCAAAGAGGTCTTCAGTTTATGTTGGGACAAATTGTGAGTAACGCCATAAAATATAGTGGTGATTGTCCAATGCTTAAAATTTTCATGGAACATTCGGAAAATATGGACATTCTATCCATAGAGGACAATGGCCTGGGTGTAAAAACATATGATCTGCCCTATATTTTTCAAAAGGGATTTACTGGAGTTTCTACTGACAGTAGGAAAAAGGCTACTGGTATGGGACTTTACCTTGTAAAAAAAATGGCCGATGACTTAAATCTTCGTTTGGATGCAGTTTCCCAGTGTGGAAAGGGATTTAAAATGATGATTTCCTTTTACAAATGATAAAAGGTAGAAGGAAAGTAGTGTTTGGATTTCGAAACGCGCTGAATTGATAAAGTAAATTCCAGTACAGTAAATTCCACTGCTTTTAAAAATTCAGATAATACGGTTTCTGTCAAGGGCGTTGAAGTAAGAAATAATTGAATAAAGAGAGTATTACAGAAAATTACTCCTATGATTTCAATTTTGAAGTCATAGGGGTATTTTTTTGTAGAAAAATAAAAAATTTCCTTTTTCACCCTGTATTTTCCCTTCTGATCCTTTCGTTATGTGAAGACAAATAAAAAATTTTTTTTGTTTTTATTTGTAAAAAGCCCTCTCTACGTTCTGATATATGAAGGGCAAATTACAGTTGCCTTAAAAGAATCTGGCCGGATTCAAGAACAAACAAAAAATGAAAAGAGAAAGGAGAAACTACATGAACAAAACAAT
>UMFX01024078.1_pt1 | contig 14163 bp, 9 predicted proteins | sample 1965131 | NCBI WGS metagenome assembly UMFX01 (sample SAMEA4836058, study PRJEB28245) | human gut metagenome | biome: gut microbiome; material: fecal sample | place: Denmark | collected 2008 | reverse complement strand
TGCTTTTGTTTTAAAAGGCACCACATTCAGCTCACTCGCAGCGGCACTGTTCTTATTCTGTTCTTTCATCCTAGTTCCTCCAATCAAAAATATTTAACATCCGGTACGGAGTTCTCACAATTTCAAAAGTAAAATCGAGGAGGGTCAGGTAACCCCTCCTCGACTCTAACCCTTAATATGTACGATTATGTCCATTTCGTACTTCAATTTTTAATCTCTCAATTAATCGTCGATCACAAATAATCTAAACGTTCCCAATATTATTCATCGATCTGAATGTCAGCTACGATCTTATCAAGATCTTTCTTCAGCTGTTTCATAGCCTGCTCTGTAGATTTGTACTTGTTGCTTGTTACAAGATCCTGCAGAGTCTCTGCCCATTTTGTTGTACACTCGAAGAAGTACGGCTGTGGTGTGAAGTAGATAGATGCGTTCTTCTCAAGAGCTGCGATAGACTCGAGATAGTTATCTGCTTTACCAACGATAGATTTGTACTCATCACTGTTCATAACAGATGTACGAGGAGTATCCGGAGAAGCTCCTTCAGTTCCTGACCAAAGCATGTACTCTGGGCTTGTGAAGTACTGAATGAAGTACCAAGCTGCTTCTTTGTTCTTAGAATCTTTGTTCATAGCCAGTGACCAGATCCAGAGGTTTGTCTTAGCGTCAGCATCTGTCTTTCCTTTCGGAAGCGGAACTGTTGACCATGCAATATTTCCGGATTCTGCAGAAGCGCCTTCGTAGTTGTTGAAGTAAGCGTTACTTGATGCATCAAACATCATAGCTGCTTTCTTAGCTCCGAGGTCTTTACCACACTCATACCATGTAGCGTTTGCCCACTGAGTAGATCCGCCTTCTTTGATAAGTTTAACCCAGTAATCTGTCATATCAATAGCTTCTTTAGAATCAAGTTTACATACTAACTTGCCATCTTCGATTGCAAAGTCCTGAGCTCCCCATGTTGCGAATAATGACATATATCCAGGATGGATTGTTGCCCACTCACGAGTACCACGAACTGCGATTCCATATGTTCCGGATCCGTTGAATCCCTTTAATGCTTTAGCAGCTTTCAGAAGGTCATCTGTTGTCTTCGGAACAGCGATTCCTTTTTCTTTTAATACTTTCTTGTTATAGGAAATGTTATTTAATTCCCATCCCATTGGAAGTGCCCACTGAGAACCTTTTCCAACTTTGTGTCCAGCTGTCAGATCCCATTTCAATGCCCCAACAACACCTGGAATGAAATCATCATAGTTGTAATCTTTGTCGGTAAGAGCCGGGTTGTTAATGTAGTCATCCAATGGCTCCATGTATCCAGCCGGTGCATACTCCCAAACCTGATAAGCACCTGTCATGTAAACATCAGTGTCACCTGAGTGGCTGCTAAGAGAAGTGTTCAACTTGTCAAAGTAGTTAGACTCTGGTGTAGAAGAATATTTAACCTTAATTCCTGTCTTCTTCTCAAATTCCGGAATCTTCTTGATAACGGCTTTTGAGTAGTTGTGCTCATTGAACATTACGTTGATTGTTGTTCCCTTGTAGTTCTGCCAGTCGAAATCTTCGGCTTTTCCTTTGTCCGGCGCGTCACTCTTAGAAGAATCACTTCCTGTGGTTCCACCACAACCAGCGAGCATTGTAGCAACCATTGTCATACATAACAGTGCGCTTATAACCTTTTTTTTCATACCTTTCTTTCCTCCCTTTTCTATGGATTTTAATTTTGTACACTTTGTTTACGTATCAGTTTACCTGCCTGAACGTTTTGTACAAATTGTTTAATATTATTATAGCACAAATCTGACTTTTGTCCAGATGTTTTACATATGTAATGTTTCACAAAAAATTCATGGTGTTTTTGCACTATTTTTTCATTTTTTTGGTGATTTTTTTGTTAAATTTTTATTTATCTACTAAAAAAATGACTATAGTTGCCTTAAATACGCTTTTCGTGTATCATTAGTAACATATTGGACACTTTGGAGGTATACATCATGAAAGCATTTGAATACGACAGTGGCTTTATGAAATTTGCAATTCTTCTAAGCCGCCTGACACTCTTAAATCTGATCTGGCTGATCGCCTGTATCCCGGTTGTCACCATCGGTGCCTCGACAGCCGCCATGCATTACAGCGCAGCGAAGCTTATGAACGACGACAGTCATGTTTTCGGGAATTACAAAACCGGTTTCCGTACATATTGGAAAAAAGGAACTGTGATCTGGCTGATCACCGCAGTATTCAGTGCCATCTTCGGTATGGCATCCTACCTGTTCCAGACAGCACGTATTCCTTATCATACGGTACTGATGGTCATCTCCGGCATGGCTTTCCTTACATTATTATTAGTAGTGATCTGGATCTATCCGACAATGGTGAATTTCTCCGGAAAGTTACAGGAGTTATTTTTCAATGCATTTATCTTCGCTTTTATGTACGCACCTGTCACACTGATCGCAGTGGTATTCTATGGAATCGCAGGATTTTTATTTATCCGCTTCCTGCTCACCAGAATGCTCGTAGTACTGTTCGGACCGGCTCTTATCGTTTACAGTACGCTGGTGCTTTTTGAGAAGGTATTTAAAAAATACAGACCTAAGACCGAAGAAAGTTAAAGTCTGAATTGTAACTACACGCAAAGAACTGTCACTGACATATTTCTTCAGATACTATGACATCAAAAAATCTGTGCAAGCTATGCTTACACAGATTTTTTAATGTCCTTATTATTAGAAAGGAACTAAACGATATCTTATTTTCTACGATGCATTAGTCGAATTTGAATGCAACTTTGAAGTCGCCGTATTTTCCTGATGCATAGTCAAATGCTTTCTCCCACTCTTCAATCTTGAAGATGCTGGATACAACACCGTCTGTCTTTAAGTTGCCTTTCATCATGTTCTCGATTACGAATGGATATGCATACGGGCTTAAGTGTGATCCCAGGATATCCAGTTCTTTACGGTCACCGATGATAGACCAGTCAACTTTTGTCTCTGATCCAAATACACTGAACTCTACGAAACGTCCAAGTTTACGTGTTACAGTCAGTCCCTGGATAACGCTTGACGGATGTCCGGTTGCTTCGATGTAAACGTCGCATCCATAGTCATCTGTCAGAGCTTTGATCTCTTTGTCAATGTCGCATTTTCCTGGGTTGAATACAAGGTCAGCGCCAAATTCTTTTGCTTTCTCCAATCTTCCATCCTGCATATCCAGAACGATTAAGAGTTTTGGATTCTTCATTCTTGCGTATGTGATCATGCCAAGTCCGAGAGTACCTGCTCCGGAGATAACTACTACGTCTTCGTTTGTGATGCTTCCACGGTCAACTGCATGTTTGGAACATCCATAAGGCTCTACCAGAAGTGCCTGCTCGATAGACATATCTTCCGGTACACGGCTTAATACACAGTTCTTAGGATATCTTACATACTCTGCCATACCACCGTTGTTGTATGACTGGAATCCGAGCATGTCGTGTGGCTGGCACATCCAGTAATGTCCGTCTTTACAGAAACGGCATTTTCCGCAAGGAACAATCTGGTCTGCGATGATTCTGTCGCCCAGCTCATATCCTTCTACGTTCTCACCCATCTCAACGATTCTTCCGAAGAATTCATGTCCCGGAATAAATGGTGGTTTAACCCATGATGGCTGTACATCATCTCCCCAGAACATTGCTGCACCGTGGCTGCACTTTAAATCACCTGCACAGATTCCGCAAGCCTCTGTCTTGATGATAATGTCGTCCGGTCCACATTCCGGTGTTGGATATTCCGGTTCAAAACGATAATCGTCTTTTGAATATGCTACCAGCGCTTTCATTGTTTTTGGAGTACTTCCTTTTGTTGCCATAATACAAACACCTCTTTCTTAAAAAATATATTTCTTGTTATACTTCAAACTGTCCCCAGACAGTATCGAGAGCTTTGCTCACTGCATGGTATTTCTCATATTTTTTCTGATAAATCTCATGCATCTGCGGATTCGGTTCTACTCTTCCTGATACGTGTACCATATGTTTTGCCGCATCCTCATAATCCTTGTATACACCAGCTGCGATCGCTGCTGCCATACCACATCCGAGTGCACCTAATTCTTTGGCATCTACCGTCTCAATCGGGAATCCTAAAATATCCGCAAACATCTGTACCCAAACTTCTGAATTTGCAGCACCTCCCGCCATACGAATTGCCTCCGGGCGTTCTCTGGATAATAATAACCTCTCAATATGTGTCTTATGTGAAAATACAACACCTTCATAAATCGCACGTAGCATATGTGCTTTGTTATGGTAAGTTGTAAGTCCGATAAATGCTCCCTTTCCAAGTGGATGTGCATTCGATCCATATAAGAACGGAAGGAAATATACATCACATTCTTCCGGTTTTACGGAAGCTACTTTTGCATTGACTACACTGTAGATATTTTCACCTTCCGGAATCTTCTCATTCTCCATACAGTTCTCCAGATACCACTCCAGGTTACCGGATGAAGTTGCACTGCATTCTTCTACGAGATAATATCCCGGCATTGCAAACAGAGAGTTCATGGCGATCGTTCCATCCATGACCGGCTCTTTTGCAATATATTCATTAATACTCCATGTACCTGCGATCGTACACATTCTGTCCGGTGATGTAACATCTACCGCAACTGCGCAGGCATCAATATCAAACATACCGCCTGCCACTGCCGTCCCTTCCGGAAGTCCGGTCAGTTCAGATGCTTCTTTGGAAATCGTACCGCACAGGTCATAAGAATAACGGATTGGCGGAAGCATATCATATACTTCCCCGATTCCCATCTTCTCTAAAATATCTTTATCAAATCTGACATCTCTGACATTCATAAGTCCTGATCCGGAAATGTCCGTTGCTTCACTGTAAGCCTCTCCAGTCAGTCTGAATCTTACATAATCTTTTACTGAAAATGCATACTGGATATTATCGTAAATATCTCTGTGGTGATCCTTAAACCATGCAAGTAACGATACCTGCTGGCATGCCATGATCTCCTGACATGTTCTGTCATGGATCTCTTCATATACACCATTCTCATGCCATTTCTCCGGATATTTCCACGCACGGCTGTCTGTAGAAATAATTCCGTTATATGCCGGTTTGCCGTCTTTGCCCCAAGGATATAAGCCTTTGCCGTGACCGCACACTGCAATACCCAGAACATCTTCGCCATTAATTCCCGCTTTATTGATCGCACGCTTGATGCAGTCACAGTTTGCAAGCCAAAGTTCTTCCATATCTCTTTCCGTATAGCCTGACTTTGGTGTGATCACTTTCGTTGATCTGCCGGCTGTTGCAATCTCTTTTCCGGTCAGATCAAAGATCGCAGCCTTGGTCGATGTACCACCATTATCGAGTCCTATTACATACCGTTCCATATTCACGTCCTCCTTTGCCTGTTTCAATTATATATTCTTTGTGCAAATATATCAATGACATTTTTCCACCTCTGTGACTTTTGTCACATTTACACAAAAAAAGAACCTGACGATATTACCGTCAGGTTCTACGCATGTCTATCTTTAATTTTTAGCCATCTACTATCTTGTAACGTATGCATGTTTGAGTTCAACAGATGTTGCTTTCTTGTCTGCTTTAACTCCTGATGCTGTAATGCCTGATGCCAGTGCTGCTCCAATGTTGTAAAAATCTCTAACCATTACATAAATTCCTGCTGCTACAAAAAGAACGGATAAAATTGTTGCTACTAATGTCATCATACTTGTCACCTCATACTTTAGATTGTTAAAAATTTGTTTATCTTTTTTCTGATTGTATAATAACATAGCCTGCGTTCTTCGTAAATGTGAAAAAGCTCCAATCTTTTTTTGTTTTCAGCATATTTTTTGTTACTTTTTTATCAATGTGTTTTGGCTTTTATTTAATTTTAGCAATTGCTTCCTGTTCTACGCTTAATCCCTGTTTAAATTGCTCTATAAATTTCTCGAATCCGTCCACATCTTCCGGAACCGGTTCCATCTTGCTGCCCTCATTTCCGGCAAAAACTTTATTGTCAAGATAGTCTTCCAACGTCTCGCCTTCTGCTTTTCCAACTTCGTATGCAGCCAGAAGTGCAATTCCCCATGCGCCGCCTTCGCCAGCTGTCTCCATTACGGAAACCGGAGCCTGCATTGCAGCTGCCATGATGCGCTGACCAACTCCCGGAGTCTTAAAGAGTCCACCGTGTCCTAAGATCTTATCAATCTGGATACATTCTTCTTTTACAAGGATATCCATTCCGATCTTGAGTGCACCGAGTGCCGCATACAAATGTGTACGCATAAAGTTTGCAAGATTGAATTTACTGTTTGGTGTACGAATAAATACCGGTCGGCCTTCATCAATCGGAATAATATTTTCACCGGAATAATATCCATATGATAACAGACCACCACAGTCAGCATCACCTTCCAGTGCTTTGTTATATAATGTTCCGAACAATGTATTCATATCTACTTTCATGCCCATTGCTTCTGAATACTCTTTAAAAATATTCACCCATGCATTCAGATCAGAAGTACAGTTATTCGCATGTGCCATTGCCACCGGACTTCCGGATGGTGTTGTTACCATATCAATTTCCGTATATACTTTGGAAAGTTCTTTTTCCAGTACGATCATAGCAAATACAGACGTTCCGGCAGATACATTACCGGTTCTCTTTGCCACACTGTTTGTTGCAGTCATACCGGTTCCGGCATCACCTTCCGGCGGGCACACCGGAATTCCTGCCTGAAGTGTTCCGGTCGGATCTAATAATTTGACACCTTCTTCTGTCAGGCATCCTGCATCATCGCCTGCGCAGAGGACTTTCGGCATGATCTCACGGAGTTTCCAGCTATATCCACGGTCTTCGACAAGTTTGTCAAATTTCTCGATCATTCCATCGTAGAAATCGGATGTAGCCGGATCAATCGGGAACATACCGGATGCATCACCGACTCCTAAGACCTTCTGACCGGTCAGCTGCCAGTGAATATATCCGGATAAGGTTGTAAAATATGCCACATCCTTCACATGTTCTTCTTTATTAAGAATCGCCTGATACAGATGTGCAATGCTCCATCTCTGCGGAATATTGTACTGGAACAGCTCTGTCAGCTCTTCTGCTGCCTGTCCTGTGATCGTATTTCTCCAGGTACGGAATGGAACGAGCAGTGTTCCTTCTTTGTCAAATGCCATATAGCCGTGCATCATTGCACTGAATCCGATGCCGGCAAGGCTTTTGATCTCAGCACCGTATTTTTCCTTTACGTCTGCCGCCATATTAGCATAGCTGGCTTTCAGTCCTTTCCAGATGTCTTCCAGATCATATGTCCAGATATGTCCGTCCAGTCTGTTCTCCCAGTCATAACTTCCTGTTGCTACCGGCTGATGATTTTCATCGATCATAACCGCTTTGATTCTTGTCGAGCCGAGTTCAATACCTACTACTGCTTTTCCGGCTTCAATCAATGTTTTTACATTCTCCTTGTTCATCTAGTGTCCCCCCTGTCCATAGTATGCATTTGCTCCGTGTTTTCTGTAATAATGCTTGTCTTGCAATTCCAGTGGTGCCGGCTTATTTTCCGGATTGATCAGTTCACAGCGGCACGCCATCTTTGCAACTTCTTCTAATACTACTGCGTTGTGCACTGCTTCGTTGGCATCTTTGCCCCATGTAAACGGACCGTGGTTCTTACAAAGAACTGCCGGTGTTGCAATATAGTCTTTTCCGCGTGCTTCAAACTCGTCCGCGATCAGCACACCTGTATTTTTTTCATAAGCTTCTTCAATCTCTTCTTTTGTCAGATTGCGCACACATGGAACTTCTCCATACAGATAATCTGCATGTGTGGTTCCGTAGCATGGAATGTCTCTTCCTGCCTGCGCCCAGCTTGTAGCCCACGGGGAATGGGTATGTACGATTCCCCCGATATCCGGGAAACGGTTATATAATACCATGTGAGTATCTGTATCGGATGAAGGGTTGTATTTTCCTTCTACTTTGTTGCCCTGAAGATCAACGACTACCATATCATCCGGTGTCAGTTTATCGTATTCTACTCCGCTTGGTTTGATTACAAAAAGACCTTTTTCTCTGTCAATTCCGCTCACGTTACCCCAGGTAAAGGTAACCAGTCCATACTTCGGCAGCATCATATTGGCTTCGTACACCTTCTTTTTCAGTTCTTCTAACATTCTATTGTCCTCCGTTCTTAAAGTCTACTATAGTCAATATATCTTAATTTTTATATGTTTTCAACTGATTTTCGGTAATATGTGCCAACAATCACTAATTTTAGTATCTGACGTACGGTTCCGTATACAGCGGTTCTTTCTTTTTCACAAACTACCAGATAATAGTCAAGCATGAATGTGTATCCTTCCCACTACTAGGTCTGATTAGGAACTCTCATCCATGAGTGACGTGCGCTGCAAGACGCACGCAAAAAAGGAGCAGGAAACTTGCGCTTCCTGCTCCTTAATTGTTCTTTATTCTGTTAGATTCCTGAATTACTCGATTATAACTCCGTCTTCTTCTACAACATTTTCTGTTATATCATCAACGTCATTCATCTCACCGATTTCTATATCATCACCTTCATCAAATGATAATTCATCATCTAATGCGTAATCGGAACCGAGTTTAATATCACGGTATTTTTTCATACCTGTACCGGCTGGGATGTGTTTACCAATGATAACGTTCTCTTTCAGACCTACCAGTGGATCGATCTTGCCCTTGATTGCTGCTTCTGTCAGAACTTTTGTTGTCTCCTGGAAGGATGCTGCTGACAGGAAGGAGTTTGTAGCAAGGGATGCTTTTGTAATACCAAGCATGATCTGTTCTCCGGTTGCCGGCTCTTTACCTTCTGCTTCCAGAGCTGCATTTGTATCTTCAAATTCCAGAATATCTACATTTGTTCCCGGAAGGAATTCTGTATCTCCTGCTTCTTCGATACGGATCTTCTTCAGCATCTGACGAACGATAACCTCGATATGCTTATCGTTGATCTCAACACCCTGCAGACGGTATACACGCTGTACTTCCTGGATCATGTAATCCTGTACGGCGCGGAGTCCTTTGATCTTCAGGATATCATGAGGATTTACACTACCTTCTGTCAGTTCATCACCGGCTTCCAGTTTTGCTCCGTCTAATATTTTGATACGTGATCCGTAAGGGATCAGATATGCTTTGGATTCTCCTGTTTCTTCATTTGTAACGATAATCTCACGTTTTTTCTTCGTGTCGCTGATTGTTGCAGTTCCTGCAAACTCTGTGATAATTGCAAGTCCCTTCGGCTTTCTAGCCTCAAAAAGCTCCTCGACACGAGGAAGTCCCTGTGTGATATCCCCACCGGCTACACCACCGGTATGGAATGTTCTCATAGTAAGCTGTGTACCAGGCTCACCAATGGACTGGGCAGCGATAATACCAACAGCCTCTCCAACCTGTACCGGCTCACCGGTTGCCATGTTGGCTCCGTAACATTTTGCACAGATACCGCTGTGTGAACGGCATGTTAAAATTGTACGGATCTTAATCTTCTTCAGTGTCTCACCATTTTCATCGACACCTTTTTTCATGATCAGCTCTGCACGTTTCGGAGTAACCATATGGTTCTTCTTAACAAGTACATTGCCATCTTTATCTACGATATCCTCGCACAGGTAACGTCCTGTAATACGCTCCTGGAGGCTCTCGATCTCTTCATTTCCATCCATGAATGCATGTACATACATTCCAGGGATCGGACCATCCTTCGGTGCACAGTCTACTTCGTGGATGATAAGCTCCTGGGATACATCAACCAGACGTCTGGTCAGGTATCCTGAATCGGCTGTACGAAGGGCTGTATCAGAAAGTCCTTTACGTGCTCCATGCGCAGACATGAAGTACTCCAATACGTCCAGACCTTCACGGAAGTTTGACTTGATAGGCAACTCGATCGTATGACCGGTTGTATCTGCCATCAATCCACGCATACCGGCAAGCTGTTTAATCTGTTTGTCAGATCCACGGGCTCCGGAATCCGCCATCATGAAGATGTTGTTGTATTTATCAAGTCCTGTCAGCAGGGCATGTGTCAGAGCATCGTCAGTTGTCTTCCATGTCTCAACAACTTCTTTGTAACGCTCTTCCTCTGTGATCAGACCACGCTTGAAGTTCTTTGTGATCTTATCTACTGTATCCTGTGCTTTCTGGATCATCTCTGGTTTCTGTGGCGGTACTGTCATATCTGAAATAGATACGGTCATCGCAGCTCTTGTAGAATACTTGTATCCGATTGCTTTTACATGGTCAAGAACTTCTGCTGTAGCAGTTGCTCCATGTGTATTGATAACTTTCTCAAGGATCTGTTTTAACTGTTTCTTACCTACGTGGAAATCAATCTCCAGTAACAGTTCGTTGCCTTCTACTTCACGATCTACGAATCCAAGATCCTGTGGAATGATCTCGTTGAAGATAAATCTTCCCAGTGTAGACTCAACAGTAGCTGTCTTATCTGTTCCGTCGGCAAGTGTCTTTGTTACACGTACTTTAATGCGTGAGTGCAGAGTAATTACCTGGTTCTCATATGCCAGGATTGCTTCGTTCACGCTCTTGAAGAACTTACCTTCTCCGATCGCTCCAGGTCTTTCCTGAGTCAGATAGTAAATACCAAGTACCATATCCTGTGAAGGTACAGCTACCGGTCCACCATCGGAAGGTTTCAGTAAGTTGTTCGGTGAGAGCAGAAGGAAACGGCACTCAGCCTGTGCTTCTACAGACAGCGGAAGATGTACAGCCATCTGGTCTCCATCGAAGTCGGCGTTGAACGCGGTACATACGAGTGGATGAAGCTTGATTGCCTTACCTTCTACAAGGATCGGCTCAAATGCCTGGATACCCAGTCGGTGAAGTGTAGGGGCACGGTTTAACATAACCGGATGCTCTTTGATCACTTCTTCCAGAACATCCCATACTTCCGGCTGAAGTCTCTCTACCATTTTTTTAGCATTTTTGATATTGTGAGCAGTTCCATTCTGAACGAGTTCTTTCATTACAAATGGTTTGAACAGCTCGATCGCCATCTCTTTCGGAAGACCGCACTGGTAAATCTTAAGTTCCGGTCCTACGACGATAACGGAACGTCCGGAGTAGTCAACACGCTTACCAAGCAGATTCTGACGGAAACGTCCGGATTTACCTTTCAGCATATCAGAGAGGGACTTAAGAGCACGATTACCCGGTCCTGTAACCGGACGGCCACGGCGTCCGTTGTCGATCAGTGCATCTACTGCTTCCTGTAACATTCTCTTTTCGTTTCTTACGATAATGTCCGGAGCACCTAACTCAAGCAGACGTTTCAGACGGTTGTTTCTGTTGATAATTCTTCTGTACAGATCATTCAGGTCAGATGTTGCAAAACGTCCACCATCTAACTGAACCATCGGACGCAGATCCGGTGGGATGACCGGAATGTTATTCATGATCATCCACTCTGGTTTGTTACCGGACTCACGGAAAGCTTCTACAACTTCCAGACGTTTTACGATTCTTGCACGTTTCTGTCCGGTAGCTCCCTGTAAGCCTTCTGTCAGTTCATTGTATTCTTTGTCAAGGTCAATTGCTTCCAGCAGTTCCTGTACGGATTCAGCACCCATACCTACTCGGAAAGCACTTCCCCATTTTTCTCTTGCTTCCTGATATTCCTGTTCAGACAATACCTGTTTGTACTGAAGGTCTGTATCCCCTTTGTCCAGCACGATATAGGATGCGAAATACAGAACTTTCTCCAGTGTTCTTGGAGACAGATCCAGAATCAGTCCCATACGGCTCGGGATTCCTTTGAAGTACCAGATATGGGATACCGGAGCTGCAAGAGCAATGTGTCCCATACGCTCACGTCGTACGCTTGCTTTTGTAACTTCTACACCACAGCGGTCACAAACGACACCTTTGTAACGGATCTTTTTGTATTTACCACAGTGGCATTCCCAGTCTTTGCTTGGTCCGAAAATCTTTTCGCAGAACAAACCATCTTTCTCCGGTTTCAGAGTTCTGTAGTTAATTGTCTCCGGTTTTGTTACTTCTCCCCTTGACCATTCCAGAATCTTTTCAGGTGACGCCAAACCGATTTTGATTGCATCAAAAGTCATAGGCTGAAATGTTTGTTCCTTAGTATTTTCTGGCATACTGGCACCCCTTTCTATTCGTTATCTGCATCATATGCATAGTCATCAGTTTCATTAAAATCGATTGAGAAGTCATCCTCTTCCGGCTCTTCTTCTACATCAACGAGTTCTTCTCCCTGGAATTCCTGTTCGGTATATCCATGTTTACCGAAGTCATCGTCCTGTCCGTATCTTCTGTCTCCTTCAATCAATGAGCGGAAATCTGTATTACCCATCTCTGAGGTTTCCATGATCTCAACTTCTGTATTGTCATCGCGCAGTACACGCACATCCAGTCCGAGAGACTGTAACTCTTTGAGCAATACTTTGAAGGATTCCGGAATACCTGGCTCAGGGATGTTCTCACCTTTGATGATCGCTTCGTATGTCTTCACACGACCGATAACATCATCGGATTTGACTGTCAGGATCTCCTGCAGAGTATAAGATGCACCATAAGCTTCCAGTGCCCAAACCTCCATCTCTCCGAAACGCTGCCCACCGAACTGTGCCTTACCACCTAATGGCTGCTGTGTAACCAGTGAGTAAGGACCCGTTGAACGTGCGTGGATCTTATCATCTACCAGGTGATGCAGTTTCAGGTAATGCATATGTCCGATTGTTACCGGGCTGTCGAAGAACTCTCCTGTTCTACCATCACGAAGACGTACTTTACCGTCTCTTGAAAGCGGTACACCCTTCCACAGTTTTCTGTGGTCTCTGTTCTCATACAGATAATCCAAGACTTCCGGAAGGAGTTCCTGTTCGTGTTTTGCTTTGAACTCTTCCCAGCTTAAGTTGACATAGTCATTAGCCAGATCAAGAGTATCCATAATATCATTCTCATTTGCACCGTCAAATACCGGTGTTGCAATGTTAAATCCAAGTGCTTTTGCTGCCAGGGACAAGTGAATCTCCAATACCTGTCCGATGTTCATACGTGATGGTACACCCAGTGGGTTCAGCACGATGTCAAGCGGACGTCCGTTTGGCAGGAATGGCATATCTTCTACAGGAAGTACACGAGAAACGACACCCTTGTTACCATGACGACCAGCCATCTTATCTCCAACGGAGATCTTTCTCTTCTGTGCAATGTAAATACGAACGGACTGATTTACACCAGGTGACATCTCGTCACCGTTCTCTCTTGTAAATACTTTCGCATCTACAACAATTCCGTATTCACCATGTGGTACTTTCAGAGATGTATCACGTACTTCACGTGCTTTTTCACCGAAGATCGCACGAAGAAGTCTCTCTTCTGCTGTCAGTTCTGTCTCTCCCTTCGGAGTTACTTTTCCAACCAGGATATCACCGGCACGCACTTCTGCACCAATGCGGATGATTCCTCTGTCATCCAGATCTTTCAGAGCTTCATCTCCAACTCCCGGAATATCTCTTGTGATCTCTTCCGGTCCGAGTTTTGTATCACGTGCTTCTGCTTCGTATTCTTCAATATGAACGGATGTATATACATCATCCTGTACAAGTCTTTCACTTAAGAGTACCGCATCCTCGTAGTTATAACCTTCCCAGGTCATAAATCCGATCAATGGGTTCTTACCTAACGCAAGTTCACCGTTTGATGTAGAAGGTCCGTCTGCGATAACGTCTCCGGCTTCTACTCTGTCACCTTTGAACACGATTGCTCTCTGGTTGTAGCAGTTGCTCTGGTTGCTTCGCTGGAACTTCGTCAGTTTATATTTTCTGAGTTTTCCGTCATCCTGCTTAATCTGAATCTCTGTGGATGTAGATCTCTCTACGATACCGCCTTCTTCAGCAACAACACATACTCCGGAGTCAACGGCTGTCTTCTCTTCCATACCGGTTCCGACTACAGGAGCCTCTGTAATAAGAAGCGGTACTGCCTGACGCTGCATGTTGGATCCCATCAGCGCACGGTTCGCATCATCATTCTCCAGGAAAGGAATCAAGGCTGTAGCTACAGAGAATACCATCTTAGGAGAAACATCCATGTAATCGAACATCT
>UMFX01025677.1_pt1 | contig 14212 bp, 14 predicted proteins | sample 1965131 | NCBI WGS metagenome assembly UMFX01 (sample SAMEA4836058, study PRJEB28245) | human gut metagenome | biome: gut microbiome; material: fecal sample | place: Denmark | collected 2008 | reverse complement strand
CTGTCCGCCAAGCTGGCAGATGAGGACGATGGCTGGCGGGTCAAGGTGGGCTTCTACGCCGACAAGGACTGCACCAAGCCGCTGAAGGATGAGAGCGACAATGATCTGGTCTCCACCATCACGGAGCAGGCCGACTTGGCTCTCATCGACGCCGGCGGATACAGCGCCGAGGTCACGCTGCCCGTAGCAAAGTACATGACAGCCGAGGGTGTTCAGGCAGAGATCCCCGCCTCGGGCATCCCGGTCTATATCAAGGCCTGGGTGGAGGCACCAGTGAAAGACGAGGCCATGAAGGCCCGGATCGGCTCCGAGTATGACAGCGTCAACGAGTATATCAGCGGAAACAACACCACCTCCCTGACTCTGGACAACCTGGCTGTGCGCCGGGGAGAGGACGTCACAATCCAGCAGACGCTGGACAACTCCGGCGACGGCTCCAAGGTGGATGTCAGCGTCCAGTATAACAAGCTCGCCGGCACGGCCAGCGGCAACCTGATCGTTACTCTGCTGGATGAGAACGGCAATCCCATCGCCAGGAAGCAGAGTTACAGCGAAGATGATGGCCTTCTGACGCTCTCGAACGAGGGAACCGCTGAAAAGACCTTCACCTTCGATCAAAAGGGCGCGTCCGTTCGGGTGGAGTTCTCCAACGTGATCCTGGAAAGCGACAGCGTGGAGCTGAGCCTAGTCACTGTGGCGGGCTATCCCGCGGTGTACAACCCGGAGACCAAGACCTACGCGGTCGATGCCATGGGCCTCACCAGCGGCGCGGTGGACCTCCATCCCGTGAGTCCGAAGGCGGTGATTATGCTGAATGATTCGGCGTATGACCACACCAAAGCGCCGGCACCGACGCCCCTATCCTATGGAACCACAACATGGGCCATCACGGTCACCAATGGCGGAAATACTGCAGCATACACTCTGGTGCTGAACAACACTGATCCGAGCCCCTCCAGCGGCGGCAGCGGAGGTGGAGGTGGCGGCAGTTCCAGTGTCAGCCACGCCATCGACGTGCCGGAGGATGCGGAGCACGGCACGGTCACGGTCAGCCCGGAAAAGGCCAAGAGCGGCCAGACTGTGACCATCACCGCCAAGCCCGACGAGGGCTACCAGGTGGGCAAGGTCACGGTCACCAAATCCAACGGCGATACTGTGAAGGTCACGGACAAGGGCAACGGGGTCTACACCTTCACCATGCCAAACAGCAAGGTGAACGTGGATGTGACCTTTGTACCGGAGGACCAGTGGACCAACCCGTTCGTAGATGTGGCGGAGGACGCCTGGTATTACGACGCGGTGCAGTACGTCAACGAGAACGGCCTAATGGCCGGCACCAGCGCCAATACCTTCGCCCCTGACCGGACTACCACCCGCGGCATGATCGTCACCATTCTGTACCGCCTGGAGGGTTCCCCCCACATCGAAAATGAAATCTGGGGCTATCCCTTCCAGGACGTGGACGCCAATGCCTACTATGCCACGGCAGTCTATTGGGCCCGGATGAACGGTATCGTGGCCGGGTACAGCGACGAACTGTTCGGACCCGACGATATCATTACCCGGGAGCAGATGGCGACCATCCTGTACCGCTACGCCCAGTACAAGGGCTATGACACCACGGCAAAGGCAGACCTGAGCAGGTACACAGATGCCGCGCAGGTCGGCTCCTATGCAGTGGACGCCATTCGCTGGGCCAATGCGGAGGGCCTGGTCAACGGCACCAGTGCTATCACGCTGACCCCCAAGGGCAGCGCGACCCGGGCGCAGGTGGCGGTGATCCTGACTCGGTTCTGCCAGAATGTTTCAAAATAGGATTACATAGAAGCTAAAACTGCAAGAATTGCGCGGCAATGAAAGAGGCCGGTCGAAGAGGCGTTTCCTCTCCGGCCGGCCTTTCTTACTTGGATAGGGAAACCACCGGCTCTGCCGGTGGAGGTGCCCCGTAAAAAAGCTTTAGCTTCAAGCAACGAGCGAAGCGAGCTGCTACCAACAAATTATCAGGGAAGAAAGATTTACGTTAGAGCAGCGGGTGCCCGTTTACGGGCAGCGGGGCAAGTGATGCGAGTGAAATAAGATTTCAGTGCGTCTTAAGACGCATACCGGTAATAGGCCCTATAAGGGCCTATTCAAGCCTCCGGCTTAGCCGGAGGTTTTGACCTATTTAAAAATACAGTCCGTTTATATAGTCTTTTTGAGCCGGAACAAATATTGATATTTCAGCAACAATAATAGGGCCGCACACTCAGATGAACAGCAATATCCCACAGACGATTGCAACAACAGCCCCGGCGCCGGTGAATACGGTGTCGATCTTTCTGGAATTAGGATCACTCTTTTCTTTTATCAGGTAATATATTCCTACGCCAAAGACCAATGTGTCCGCTCTACAGCAGCCGACATCCACCGGATTCAAATTGATTTGGATAGACTCTCTGCATAGATGAATGCGTAAGGACAACGGCTGAGGGAGGAAACGCCCCCAGCCGCAGCCGCGGTCAGCACATATCCCGTGCCCATTCCCGGACATCTTCCAAAGTCAGCTCAAAGCGGTTGCCTGCTGCAACCGTATTCCTGGACATGTCCACGATCATATAGCCGCCAAGGTTATCCAAACTGGTGGGCGCATGGGATTTCCGCATCATGTAACCAGCCGCTTTCAGTACACGGCGGAGCGATCGCTCCAGAGAGTCTTCTGTACGCATTGAAATACCTCCAATTTGATATTCCAAGCCAAACCACGCCGCGCTCCAACCGGTTTCCTGCTGGTATTATAGCAGGGCGCTCATGGAAATGCAACTGAATGGATTATGACCTTTAAATGCCATCCGGTTTTACCCTACCACGGTCATATAGGCCGCCTCATGCAGCATTCATAGCGTTTGTGCTGCTGTCCTCGTTGTAAGTTCCAATGATTAACGCCGGAAGTGGGTAAAACCACGGATTTGAACCAAAACTCTTTCCCGTGCAAAGCTGCCCTCACCAATTCTTTGTTTCTTTTGAACTGTCGCGCTGGTGTTTGCGTTCTTCCACCATGTTTACGAACCATTCCACCATTTCCGGGTCCTGATGGGAGAAGAAGGAGCTTTCCGCTTTATCCAGCTTGGAAATGGCCGCCATGTCCTCGTTGGAAAGGGTGAAGTCAAAGACATGGAAGTTCTCCGTCATCCGTTCAACATGTGTGGATTTGGGAATTACCACTATACCACGCTGGATGTGCCAGCGGAGCATGATTTGAGCTGGCGTCTTACCGTATTTGGCTGCGATTTCACCAATCACTGCATGATCGAAGGTCCCCTTACGGCCTTCACCAAAGGGGGCCCAAGCTTCCAACTGGATGCCGTATTTGTCAGCCCACTCCTTCAATGTTTTCTGCTGGTGAAAAATATGGGTTTCCATCTGATTGACCATAGGCTTGATGCGGTTGAAAGCAGCAAAGTCCACCATACGATCCACATAAAAATTAGAAATTCCGATGGCTCGGATCTTGCCGGCATCATACAGTTCCTCCAACGCGCGCCAAGCTCCGTAGGTATCCGAGAAAGGCTGATGGAGCAGCACCAGATCCAGATAATCTGCCTGGAGCTTGCGCATGGATTCCAGCACAGATGCTTTTGTATTCTCATAGCCATAATGCTCCACCCACACTTTGGTGGTCAAAAAGATTTCCCCACGGGGGACTCCTGATTTTTGAATGGCAGCGCCCACCTGTTCTTCATTGAAATAGCTCTGTGCAGTGTCAATGGAACGGTAGCCCACCTTCAAAGCATCTAAAACGCAGCGTTCACACTCCTCCTGGGTTACCTGATAAACACCATAGCCCAGAACCGGCATCTTTACTCCGTTAGTCAAAGTTACATATTCCATTAAAAAACCTCCTATCTCCGGATATGGTAAACGACAGATGTTTGGCAACAATTTTCCTACATAATGTACCCAGGGTCCATCCCGGAGAGATACTCTGCAAAACAGGAACTTTTGAATAATTTTATTATAAATCCCAGCGGCGGCAGGTAGAAGTGTCGTTTGGTTCATCAGCATAAAGTCCAAGGTTAAAGCTAGAAAGTGCCCGCAGGGGATACCCCACAGACACTTTTTGCAGTTTCAATTATTCAATTCTATGATCGGACATTGCAAGCTCAAATGCCTTAGCTGTAGCATTGACAAATTCGCACACGGTTTGAGTCGGAGTATGGGAATAGAGCAGGCCAAACGGAATCTCGTAATTCCATTCCACAGGTATGATTTTCAGCAGTGGGTGGATATGCGCCCATTGAGGAACCGCCAACAACAGGACGTTATTATGTTCGCACTGATTAAAGGCCTCCAAATTGTAAAAAGAGAAATCCACAATTTCGATTTGAGGGTGATGCTTCCACAGGTCATCCCGGAGGATATCCACATATTTGCTCCAGTTCCGCTTCATCAGCATCAATTTTTGCCCGTACAAGTCCTGAATGGACAGACGTGCCTTATGCGCCAGTGGGTGATAGATTGAAACGGCACAGCAAAGCGGGACTCTCATCAGCTCTTGGGCGGTACATCCACGCAGCGCCAGCATTGTTTCATCAAAAATTCCTGCAACAACATCAATATTCTGGCCAAGATTTTTCAGAATCTCCCGCGCGTTTTCCGGCGTGTTCTCAAAGTTGATAATCTCAAATTTCAGATCTGGCGAAATCTCGTGAATATGCGGCCAAAGCTCCATTAAGAACTGGCATGGCGTTATCAGGGAGCTCCCCAGGCGAATCATTTTATCATTGCTCTGCATGGCATTTTTAGCCCGGACTTGGGCGTCCTTGGCATACTGGATCATGTATTTGGCATCTTGATAATAGGACTTTCCTGCGTTCGTTAATGTCAATCCTCTGGGGGTGCGTTTGAATAGGCGCACATCCAATGTTTCCTCCAACAGATTGATTTGTTTCATTACCGCAGTCGGAGAGATAAACATGGCCTCGCCCGCTTTCGAAAAGCTTCCCGAATCAGCCACTTGAATAAAGGTATCTAATTGATGGCTATACATGAAAAAGTCACCGCCTCTGGTTGAAAAGTATAGCACAAAATGACTGATTGGAATAGCGTTGTATTATTATGGCGGCATCTCCGCTTGTATATAGGGGGCTGTCACATCATAATTAGAATGGTCTAACAGCTCCTTTTTTATCGAAGCGATAAGGCACAGGAAGCGGTTCAAACTTATATCGGTTCTAAATATATCCTGATATTCAGCCTGAGAAACGGGTTAGTGATTTCAGCGCCAAAAAACTTTCGGCGCTGAGTGCATGTTCCATCTTGCAGGCATCGCCGGATGCAACGTCCGGATCAACGCCAAGACCCACCAGAAGATCGAATAAAACTTCATGCCGCTCCTCCATTGCTTGGGCGATTTCCAGTCCCCGCGGAGTCAGATGAACAGTTTTCTTCCTGTCTACATAGACAAATCCCTCTTGAGCGAGTGCCTTGATCGTGACAGAAACGGTAGGGCGTGAAACAGAGAAACAGTTTGCCAGCTGATAAGCGCGGACCTCACCTTTGCGCGATAGGGCATAAATCGTTTTCACATAGTCTTCCGTTATCCGTTTCAGCTTCATGAAGCAGAACATCCCTTCAAACACGTGATCAGGCAGAGAGAATCGTATCATACGTATAGAAAAAGATTGCGGCCATCCTATTAAAGAAAAGCCGCAATCTTGATCTCGCATTATTTGTGATGCGTATCGCAGTTGCAACAGGTATGGTCTTTCTTGGAACCGCAAGAGCAGCCATCCGGGCAGCCAATACATTTCTTACCGCTCTTCTTTGCCTTATAGACATAGAGAGCCGCCGCCGCAACAATGACCACAAGAACCGCAACTACAATGAAATCAATCATCAGGAATTCGCCCCACTTAACGCATACTCACTCTTCAGATCTTTGTTGGTCTTCGCGCACATGTAGACAAGGATCGCCGCAAATACAACTACCGCGATGAGTCCGGGGAAGAAGCCTGCGCCCAGCGTACCAGTGGTGATCAGCGTGCCGATCTGGTAAACCAGATAGCCCACCGTGTAACCGGTGCCCAGCTGCAAACCGATGCCGGCCCACAGCCACTTTGCACTCTTCATTTCAGAGTTCATGGCACCAATAGCGGCAAAGCAGGGCGGCGTGTACAGGTTGAACATCAGGTAAGCCAGCGCAGCCACCTTGGTGATGGCGATAACGCCCGCCACCTCGGCGCCTGCGCCCTCCATCATCTCCAGCGCGTCGGTATCGATCAGGTTCTCCAGCCCCACGAAGCAGACAGCCAGGGTTCCCACCACGTTCTCCTTGGCAATAAAGCCGGTAACGGCGGCGGCGGCCAACTGCCAGCTGAGCACACCCACGATGGGAACCAGCAGGTACGCAAAGGGTCCGGCGATGGAGGCAAGGATGGAGCTGTCGGCAGTCTCGGCCACCTGGAAGCTCCAGGTGAAGGTCTGCATGATCTGCACGGCGGTGTTGCACAGCAGGATGATCGTGGCAGCCTTCACAATGTAGGCCCAGCCCCGGGCGCACATGGCCTTAAAGGCAAACCACAGGGAGGGGACTTTGTACTCGGGCAGCTCGATGATGAAGAAGGATTTCCGGTTCTTGTAGCCGGCGATCTTGTTTACCAGCAGAGCGCCCAGGAAAATAAGGATGATGCCGGTGAAATACATGAGGAAGCTCACCCAGCCCGCGTCATCAAAGAAAGCACCGGCAAACAGGGCGATGACGGGGATCTTGGCGCCGCACGGCATGAACGGGGTCAGCATGGCGGTCGCCCGGCGCTCGCGCTCGTTGCGGATGGTGCGACTGGCCATAACGCCGGGGATGGCGCAGCCAGTGCCGATGACAAAGGGGATCACGGATTTGCCGGAAAGACCCACTTTCTTGAAAATGGGGTCCAGCACCACGGAGACACGAGACATATAGCCGCAGTCTTCCAGCAAGGCGATGAGGAAGTACATGATCATGACCAGGGGCAGGAAGCCAACCACAGCGCCCACGCCGCCGATAATACCGTCAGCCAGCAGAGCGGTCAGCAGGGGGTTGGCGTCGGCCAGAAGCTCGGTCACATATCCCTGGAACGTCTCGATCCACGCTACCAGCGTGTCCGCAATCAGGGGGCCGACCCAGACCTGGGAGATCTGGAACACCAGGAACATTACCACCGCAAAGATGGGAATACCCAGGAGTTTGTTGGTGAGGATATTGTCAATGGCGTCCCCGGTGCCCTTCTCACGGGTGAGGACCTTCCGCTTCTCCACCTTGGACACGATCTGGTTGACAAATGCAAAACGCTTGCGGTCGGCCTCTTCCACGACCTTCTTGTCGGTCAGGTCGATATCGCCCTGGGTGTAAGGAGCTTTCTGCCCCTTGCCGTTCAAGGCGACCGCCGCATCCACCACCGCTTTCAGGCCCTCGGAGGAGATGGATACCGTCTCCACAACAGGACAGCCCAGCTTGGCGGAAAGAGCGGCTGTATCAATCGAGGTCTGCTTCTTTGCGTTGATGTCGCTCTTGTTCAGGGCAACCACAACGGGAATGCCCAGCTCCAGCAGCTGCGTGGTGAAAAACAGGCTGCGGCTGAGGTTTGTGGCGTCCACAATGTTGATGATGGCGTCGGGATGCTCGTGCCGCACATAGGAACTGGTGATGCTCTCCTCTGACGTAAAGGGCGACATGGAATAAGCACCGGGCAGATCTACGGCGATGAGTTCTTCTGTCCCACTGTAGTAGGCCTTCTTGATGGGGTGTTCTTTCTTTTCCACCGTCACGCCGGCCCAGTTGCCCACCTTTTCATTCCGCCCGGTGAGAGCGTTGTACATGGTGGTTTTGCCGGAGTTCGGGTTGCCTGTTAAGGCAATGCGCATGGGTATTTCCTCCTCTTCCTATTCATCTCTATTACAACACACATCGGTTGCCATACGCTAACCGTTGTGTATGGTAACGCCCTTTCATTGCGCCCATATCAGATAAGATATGGGCATTATCAGCGCCGGTTAAATTACGATTGCTTCCGCCAGTTGATTATCAATATTATACCGCCCGTCCTTTATGGAAACGACGCAGCCGCCTTTCAGATGAGAAACCACGGTGATGGGCTCCCCCTCATAGCAGCCAAGAGAAAACAGAAAACCGTTCAACTCCTCATCATCTGTATCAATTCGCTGGACAAAGTATTCTTTTCCCTCAACAGCATCTTTCAAAGTCATTTTGCTCACCTATTCTCCTGTTTTATAGCTGTAGTCAGCGGGCGCTAACTAGACCCCAATAAAAATAGTTAGTATTTTCTAACCGATTTCTTAATATATCCCAATCCGGCATTTTTGTCAAGGGGGGACATTGATGGATCGATTGCTTTAGAATGGGATGGCATATTTTCCATAAAAATCAAAACAGTCGCAAAGCCGCTGTATTTTATGATATAATTAAAAAAACAGAGTGATGGAGGTAGCTATGTCGATTTATGAGTCCGGTCAGATGTACCTGGAAACGATCTATGTACTCTCCCAGGAAAAAAGCTATGTGCGCGCGATTGACGTAGGCGTGCAGATGGGATATTCCAAGCCCAGCGTCAGCCGTGCTCTGTCCATTTTGAAAAAGGGCGGCTATGTTTCAGTGGATGACACCGGCGGGATTACTTTAACGGAAAAAGGCATGGAAGTTGCCAAAACAATGTACACCCGTCACACCGTCCTATCCCGGCTGCTTATGGAACTGGGTGTGGACGAAAAGACTGCCACTGAAGATGCCTGTAGAATAGAACATGTCATCAGCGAAAAATCCTTTGCAGCCGTGCAGAAATATTTGGAGTGGAGCACCCATCATCTCAAGAAAGATCAAACTGACGCCCCCGGCTAAAGCCGGGGGCGTCAATCCAGCAAACTCGTATGAGATTTTCTATCCTTCAGGTATTCTCAGATACCTCCGCCTTTTCGGGTAGCGGCAGAGCACTCATACTGTGGAGGCTCACCCCGAGGGTGGACAGGTTGTGGAGCATAGCGGAGGTGGCCGGCGGCAGCACACCCGCCGCGCCAAGGCCGATCAGCGCCCCGTTGAACCCGATGACGAATCGGTAGTTGGCTTGGATACGGTTCATGAGAGCCATCGCCAGCTGCCGCAGGCGCACCAACTCCCACAGGCTGTCGGCGGCGATGGTGATGTCGGCAATCTCCCGTGCGATGGCTGCCCCGTCGCTGATGGCGATGCCCGCATCCGCTTCGGAGAGGGCAGGGGAATCGTTGATGCCGTCTCCCACCATGAGGACGGTGTGGCCCTCCCACCGCAGAGCGGCCACATAGTCCGCCTTGTCTGCCGGAAGCACCCCGGCTCTAAAGTCGTCCACCCCCAGCTGCTCCGCGATGGCGGCTGCGGTGCGGGGGCTGTCCCCAGTGAGCATGACGGCCTTTTTCACACCCAGTCCCCGCAGAGCGGAGAGCACGTCTTTTGCCTCCTCCCGCAGGGGGTCGGAGATACAGATCACGGCGGAGAGCACTCCGTCGATTGCCAGGTAGAGCTGGGAGAATTCCGGAGGCAGGGTGTCGAACTTTTCCTGCTCGCCTTCCGGAATGCGCACCTTCTCGTCCTCGAAGATAAAATGGGCGCTGCCGATGCGCACTTGTTCTCCATCCACCGAGCTGGCGATGCCGTGGGCCACCAGATACTCCACTTTGGCATGGCGTTCCTCATGGTGCAGCCCTCGACGGCAGGCCTCTTCCACCACGGCGTTGGCCATGGAGTGGGGGAAGTGCTCCTCCAGACAGGCAGCCAGGCGGAGCATCTCCGCCTCATTCTTGCCGTTGAAGGGGATGATCTGGGCCACCTGGGGACAGGCGTGGGTAAGGGTGCCGGTCTTATCAAAGATGATGGTGTCTGCTGTAGCTACAGCTTCCAGGAATCTGCCGCCCTTGACGGTGATATGCTCACGCCCGGCCTCCCGCATGGCAGACATGACTGCCAAAGGCATCGCCAGCTTTAAGGCGCAGGAGAAATCCACCATGAGCACCGACAGGGCTCGGGTCACATTCCGGGTGAGGAGCAGATCCAGCAGGCTCCCGGCGAAGGTATAGGGCACCAGTTTGTCGGCCAGGTTGGACGCCTTGGCTTCAGCGGCGGACTTCATCTGCTCCGACCGCTGGATCATGTCCACGATCTGGTCGTACCGGCCCTGGCCGGATGCCTGCTTCACCTCCAGGACGCACTCGCCCTCCTCCACCACGGTGCCGGCGTACAGCGCCCCTCCGGGACGCTTGGCTACAGGGACGGACTCGCCTGTGAGGGAGGCTTGGTTGACGGTGATCTCACCCTCCGCCACCACGCCGTCCAGAGGGATGACGCCCCCGGCCCGGACCACAACCAGATCACCGGGCTTCACCTGCCCAATGGGGACCAGTACCTCGCCGTTCCCGTTTTTCAGCCAGACCCGGTCTACGTGAAGGGACAAACTCTCCGCCAGGTCGGCCACGGACTTCTTTCTCGTCCAGTCTTCCAGCAGCTCCCCGATCTCCAGCAGGAACATCACCATGCCGGCGGTGCCAAAGTCCCGGCGGCAGGCCGAAATCCCGATGGACAGGGCATCCAGCAGCTCCACCTTGATCTGACGCCGTCCCAGACATCGGAGTCCTTTCCTCAAAAAAGGAATCATGTGCCAGACCATCCGGGCGAAACGCAGAGGGGCAGGCAGAAACAGGGTGGCCGCAGTTTTCACTGCCACCTTGCCCACCAGTTTCTCCTGGAATTCCCGGTTCAGGGCCCGGGTACTGTGACCGAGCAGGGGAACGGTGGCTTCCGCTCCGTCCCAGGTGAACGCACCAATGGCGGAGAGTACAGTCTCCCGGTTTCCCGTGTAGCTCACAATGACGCAGCAGGTACGCTCGTGGACGGCTGCTTCCCAGACCCAGGGCTGACTTTTTAGCCAGGTTTCCAGCAGATCCGCCTGATGGAGGGTCATACGCTTCTGCCGGAGCTGCAGGCGCATCCGCCCCCGGCTCTCGTGTACGATAGTTGCTCGCATACAGGTACTCCTTCCTATGAAAAAGGGAGCCGCTTTCCGGCTCCCTTCCGCAGTTTTAGGCTTCCTGGCCCTCCACCTGGGTCTCGGCCTCCTTGGCAGCCCGGGCCTCATTGATATCCTTGGCAGAGGCCAGGATGTCGGCGGCATTCTCCTGAACAGATGTGACCGTCTCCATCACGCTGTCCTTCATCCGCAGGCCGGCGGCGGTGATATGGGTGTAGACCTTCTTGGCGTCTTTGCTGGTCAGCAGCTTCACGCCGGCGGAGCCAAACAGTGCGCCGCCCACAAAGCAGGCTAGTCTTACATAGTGCTTCATCATAGGATTCTTCCTTTCTGCTATGTACTCATTTGTGTTTGTAGCCTGTGATCATCACCATGACCATGCAGATCACAGCACCCCAGGCCCAGAAGCGATGTTGTTTCATTGAGATCTCCTCCTGATCTGAAAACAAGCTCGTCTCTTTGCATATTTGAATATTATAGCAGATATCTCTCTTGCTTGCATCACCAAAACAGTCCCTTTTTTGCCTGTTCAGACATTTTTTTGATACTGACCAGGCGTCACCCCATACTGCCGGCGGAAAGCGGCGGTAAACTGGCTGACACTGCTGTATCCTACCGCCTTGGCAACTCCTTCAAGCGTCACTCCGGGAGTGTGTAACAATTCTGCTGCCCGCTCCATTCGCCGCTGCCGCAGCCAGGTGTGAACCGGCAGGCCATACAGATGGCGGAAGCCTGCTTTGAATTTGGTTGCGGAGAGGCAGGCACGGCGGCTCAGGGCCGGGATGGTGAGGGGTTCGTCCAGATGCTCTTCCATATATTGGCGTGTTTCTCTCAAGGCCCTGACAGCCCTCCGTCCCAGTACTGGAGTCAGACGCGTATCCGCTGTTCCCTCATTCTGTGACGAGAGTAGATAGAGCAGTTCCATTGACTTCCACACACACCAACGCGCCCGCTCACTTTGGAGCAGACGATTCATGCCGGCGAAGGCCGCCCGGCTCCAGTCGGTAGGCCCCTCCACGGCGCAGCCATTCCGGTTGGTCATCCATTTCTGTACTTGCTTTGTGTCCAGGGAAAGCCCTCCCATCAGACCGCAAAGAAGTTCCAGACTGTCCCGGGCACCGCGGGCATCCACCGCCACCAGAACGCCCTCCAGGGATGTATCAGCATTGGCCGCAGACAGGCCGGAGATGTCGGTAAGAAGGAGCACCTGCCTGGCACCCGCAGTCAGGGCTGAGCCGTCCCGCCGGGTCAGTGTTACCGCCCCAGCTACACAGAACAGCGCCTCGAAATGCAGAGGTTCCAGCCGAAGTGGCAAGGGAACCGGGCCATCTTCCAGAGCGAACAGGCAGGCCTGGACGCCGGGCATCACCTGCGTCCACTTTCCCTGGTCCGCCAAAATTTCCGCCAGCATCCCCACGCCTCCTCTCTCTGCAAACTTACGCCCCGGCTGCTTACCACCCGAACCGCCCTTTCTTTACCCATGGTTCTTTCCGAATCTCCCCTACGTCATAACCTGTGGCTGAAATAATTGAGCGCAGGGCCTCCTCGTCCAATTCCCGTTCTGAAATCACCATAGCCGCCTTTTTGCTCCGGGATGCGGTGATCTTCTTTATCGGAAGCGCTTTCCGCACCGCGTCGCTCACATGGTTCTCACACATACCACACATCATACCATCCACCTGGACTGTGTACTTCCACATCATTTGTTCCTCCAAGCATTTCAAAGAATCAGGCGCCGCGTACCTTCAGACATTCCTATCTGCACGAAAAAGCCGGGCACTCCAGACGGGAGGGCCGGTATCCGCCAGCTCACTTCACCCCAGTGCCACATCCAGCGCCATCATTAAAGCGAATCCCAAAGCAAAGGACAGGGTACCCACATCGGAGTGCTCCCCCTGCGACATTTCCGGAATCAGCTCCTCTACCACAACATAGAGCATCGCGCCGGCGGCGAAGCTCAGCAGGTAGGGGAGGGCCGGGACCACCAGCCCTGCGGCCAAAATGGTCAGCACAGCGCCCAGCGGTTCCACAACTCCGGAAAGTACGCCTCCTGCAAAAGCACGGGCCTTGTTCATCCCCTCCGCTCGCAGGGGCATGGAGATAATGGCCCCCTCCGGAAAATTCTGAATGGCGATCCCCAGTGACAGGGCCAAAGCGCCCATCGCACCGATCTGCCCTTCTCCGGCCAGATAACCCGCATAGACTACTCCCACTGCCATTCCCTCTGGAATATTGTGGAGGGTAACGGCCAGCACCATCATGGTGGAACACCGCAGCTGCGTTCGGGGCCCCTCCGCCTCTTGGCTCTTTTGATGGAGGTGCGGGATCAGGTGATCCAATCCAAGCAGAAAGAGGATACCTGCCAAAAAACCGATGACCGCCGGCAAAAAAGCCCAAAATCCCGCCCCGGTTGACTGCTCTATGGCGGGGATCAGCAGGCTCCAAATGGAGGCCGCCACCATAACACCGGAGGCAAAGCCGGTCAGCCCTCGCTGTACCCGATCCCCCAGGCCTTTCTTTAGGAAAAAAACGCAGGCAGACCCCAGAGAGGTGCCCGCAAAAGGGAGCAGCAGCCCATAGATAACTGGCATTTCCATAGACTAGCCTTAATCAGGTTTCTGCCTGTTTTTGCCCGTGGTTGTGCCGTCCACAGCAATGTCCGCTGTTGTGATTGCCACAGCAGCAGCCTCCGTCCGGGGTCCTGGGGTCCAGGTGCAGAAGGTCCACCTTGACAACGCTATTTTCTGAATCTATCTGTTCCAGTTGTTCCAGCATCCTATGCCCCCTATTCCGCATGAATCAATCGTATAACTCTCAAAAGGTTAGCTTTAGCTAACCCGAAGAAATTATACCGCCTACTCCGTTCATTGTCAAGGAAGAAACATCCACCGGTCTGTATTCTGCTTGTGCAGTTGGAATCTTCTTGCTGCCGGTACGTATTCTTTCCACGTCGAACCTCGCTGGTACAGAGCCTCTATGTATCTGGAGTTGCAGATCGTCTCAAATCGTGATATAGTAATTATATCTTTAGGCAAGACGGTAAAATGGCACTCCGCTTATGAAGAGATTGCAGCACTTTATAAGCGGGGTGCCACCTTCATTTGCATTCGACTCAGAACAAAGCGGTCGGGCCGAAAGGGAGTGACATCCTAAACCAGAACAAAGGGCGTCAAAACAGGCCTCGATAA
>UMFX01014367.1_pt1 | contig 14355 bp, 10 predicted proteins | sample 1965131 | NCBI WGS metagenome assembly UMFX01 (sample SAMEA4836058, study PRJEB28245) | human gut metagenome | biome: gut microbiome; material: fecal sample | place: Denmark | collected 2008 | reverse complement strand
AAGAGTATCCTTGTGTGTATTTGGAGAGTTTGTTTCTAATTTTATTTCTAATAAAGAAGCAACAGAATCGAGCCAGTATTCTTTTTCATCACCAAAGAGAGCAAGGGTATTTATTAGTATTTCAGCCAGAAGCTCTTCTGTAATAAAGGAATACTTTTTATAATTCGGCGCATGTTCAATAATTTTTTTTATAATAAGCTGTTTTTTTTCAGAGGACTTTATTAGCACAGAATAAAATGCTTTTTGTACTTTTTCAAAAAGTTGCGTATTCATGAAACAGGATTCAAGTGTTAATAAAGTCATGGAATATGCAGAATAATAAGGCGTTTTTAATGCTTCAAGAAGAGAGGATGTATAAGTAATCCAGGTATCCTTATTGAAGTTTTTGTGTAATTCCAGTTGTTCTTTTAATTGTATACAGTCTGCAAAATATTGATCAAAAGAACTCTTTTCTTCTGGAAAGGAAACATTGAATCTTTCCCGGACTAAATTGCGAATATATTCAAGGTAGAGTTCATCATTGTGAAAAGCGGAAATGCGAGCAGGTGAAAGAAACATACATTGTATACAAATAGTTTCTGGTGCTAAGGGCTGACCTCCTTCTTCTATAATAGAGTAAGCTTTTGTTAATGTATTAGTTATAGAATCCACAATAAATCCCTCCTGATTTTCATGTACTTTTAGAATCTTTTTGTGATTGAACTTCCCATAAAAAGAAGTGTAATAAAATTCCAGAGTACATATTCATATCTTTTTCATAATTATAAGGCATACATGGAAAAAAGTAAAAAAAATATTCTTTTCCTTGCTTTAAAGCTAAAAAGTGTTGAATAAATGAAAAATTTATGGTAGGATAAGGAAGATTTAATAATAAGCAATTATTTTTACAAAAATAAAAGTGTATAAAGGAGTACAGACGATTATGGATATGGATATGAAATTTTTCAGGAAACTGCCGGTACCAAAGGATTTAAAGGAGCAGTTTCCTGCTGATGAAAGAATTGTAAAGATTAAGCAGGAGAGAGATCCTGAGATTCGAAGAATTTTTGAGGGTAAGTCTGATAAGTTATTATTAATTATAGGACCATGTTCTGCTGATAGAGAGGATGCAGTTCTTGATTATGTAACAAGATTGTCAAAGGTGCAGGAGAAAGTAAAAGACAAGATTATGATCATCCCAAGAATATATACGAATAAGCCTCGTACAACCGGTGGGGGATATAAGGGGCTTGTTCATCAGCCAGATCCGGAGAAGAAGCCGGATATGCTGCAGGGAATTATTGCTGTTCGTGAATTACATCAGAAAGCAATTCTTGAAAGTGGACTTACCTGTGCGGATGAAATGCTGTATCCGGAAAACCATCGTTATGTTTCTGATCTGTTATCTTACGTTGCAATCGGAGCACGCTCTGTAGAGGATCAGCAGCATCGTCTGACGGCAAGCGGTGTAGGAATTCCTGTAGGAATGAAGAATCCGACAGGTGGAGATTTATCTGTTATGATGAATTCTATCACAGCAGCGCAGGGGCAGCATGTATTCCTGTATCGTGGATGGGAAGTACAGTCTCTTGGTAATCCTTATGCACATGCTTTATTAAGAGGATATGTAGATAAGCATGGTAAAACATACTCGAACTATCATTATGAAGATTTAAATGAACTTTTTGAATTATATCAGGAACATGAATTGAAAAATCCAGGTGTGATCATTGATACAAACCATGCGAATTCCGGTAAGCATTACCTTGAACAGATTCGTATTGCAAAGGAAGTACTGCATAGCTGCCGACTTTCTAAAGATATCAAAGGACTTGTAAAAGGTCTGATGATCGAAAGTTACATTGAAGATGGTAATCAGCCGATTGGTGGAGGATGTTATGGTAAGTCGATTACAGATCCTTGCCTTGGCTGGGAAAAGTCAGAAAGATTAATTTACGAAATTGCAGATTTACTATAATGTTGTAAATGGATTTCGGTGTTAATTACATAATTATTTATAAATGCTACAATTTAATAGACAGTATTTTAAAAATATCCGGTTTTTTTAAACCGGATATTGAATTTTATGGGGAGATTATGTAAAATGAGACCAAGAGTTGTTCTGTGATGTTGATTATGTTACAATAATTTTAAATAAGTCATTTTTGAGTCATAATCTTGTAATATAATTTTAACAACTAAGAATGAAAGGAAGATGTCGAATGCTTACAGGCAGATTACTGATTTTAAGCAAGAAAGAAGCAGAATGTAAAGAGATGACAGCTTATTTCGAAGATAGCGGGTATAATGTAATCTGGTGCACAGAATATGATGAAGCAGGAGAGATTCTTTCCAGGGGAAAGAACAAACCGGATCTGCTGATTTTTGATGTAGATATACCAAAACGGCGAGAATATGAGACTGTTGAGAAGATAAGAATGTATTCTGACATGGCTATTTTAATGTTGTCACAGGATGATAAGCTGGACAGTCAGTTATATGCCTATTCTAAGAAGATAGATGATTATATGGTAAAGCCGGCACCGTTACCGTTGATAGAGGCGCATGTAGAGGCAATCATACGAAGGACAGTGGAGAAGCGGAATGCAGTAGAAGCTGTAGGTGCCTTATCTATTGATTATGAAGGAAGAAAGATTTATCTTGCGGACAGACCGTTAAAGGTAACAGCGAAGGAGTTTGATTTACTGGAGTATTTTATAAAGCATAAAGGTATGATTTTATCCAGAGATAAGATTCTTGATTCTGTATGGGGATTTGATTATATTGGCGGGTACCGAAGCGTAGACACGCTGGTAAAGAAACTACGAGCAAAGTTAACAAAGGAATATCCTTATATTAAGACGGTTTATGGGGTTGGATACTGTTTTGATATTTAAGGATGATAAACTCACAATTGTAAAAGAGAGGAAGGCGAGAATAATGAAAGTGAAGCGAATTGTTAGTATATTCGCGGTATTATTGTTATGTACATGTCTGATCACACCAATCAGCACAGATGCGGCTGCAAGAGTTCGTGTAAGAACAGTGAAAGGGGTTACCAGTTCTTATAACGGACGAATGAGTTATTGTTATGTGAATGGACAGAAGAGGAAATTAACAAAGTATCCGATTTTTAAGAAGGCCGGAGCATATATGGGACCGGTAGGAGCGATTTTAAAGAACAGTAAGTTAAAGGTGAAGGCAACAGCTAAGGGTGATAAATTAACTTTAACTTATGGTCCAAACACAGTTATTGTACGAGAAGACAGCAGAACAGCAGTAACGAATGGACAGAAAAGTACAATGGGAGCGCCAGTAGTTCATGGGACATACACAGCTACAGGTAAGAGAAGATGGATTGTTCCGCTTAATAGTGTGTGTACAAGACTTGGTATTAACTACAAACTGTCAAATGGAAAGATTTATATTTCAGGAACGACACAAAGTAGTTCAAATAATACGACAGGCGGCACTACAACAACGAAACCGAGTACAACAAGTAGCAAAGAAAAGATTAAGATTGTTATCGATGCTGGACATGGTGGTTCTGACTCAGGAGCTTCCGGGAATGGAATGGCAGAGAAGAATCTGACACTGGCAATCGTTCTTGCAGCAAAAAGATCTTTTGATAATGACAGCAGATTCCAGGTTTCTTATACGAGAACAGCAGATACATATCCAAGTTTATCTCAGAGAGCGAACCTTGCTAACAATAGAGATGCAGATATGTTCCTCTGTGTTCATATCAATTCTGCAAGTGCCTCGGCACGTGGAACAGAAACATTATGGAGTAAGGGAAGAAATTCTGCAACAAAGAAGAATGGCTTAACATCTAAAGAACTGGCTACAGCGATGCAGAAGGCGGCAGTTGCAGCGACAGGATTTAAAAATAGAGGTTTAGTAGATCGTCCAAATCTTTACGTATTAAGACATACCAAGATGCCGGCATGTCTGATTGAATATGGATTTATCAGTAATAAAACGGAAGCGGCAAGAATGAAGGCAAATAAAAGTGTGTATGGAAAAGCATTATATAATGCTGTTGTTAATTTGATGAAAAAAGAAGGCAGATATTAATAGAAGATTATTCATAGAGCATATTGATATTTGCAGAGAAAAATCATATAATGGGTATTGGCAAATCTCACAGCAAGATAATATTTTGTGTTGCTGTGAGATTTTTATGCGACTAAAACACAAGATGTTGTATAAAGTATCATTGCATCATACAAAATTATGTGTTACAATGGCAATGCGTAATTTTTAAAAATTTATAATTGGAGTGTTGGTATGAAGATCATTAAAAGAAGTGGAATGGAAGTTGAATTTGATCGAAGTAAGATCATTGCAGCGGTTAAGCGTGCAAATAACAGCGTCGTAGAAGCAGAAAAAGTAAGTGACGAACAGGTAGAGAAGATTGCAGAGAATGTAGAAACTATCTGTGACGGAATGAATCGTGCCCTTAATGTAGAGGAGATTCAGGATTTAGTCGAGAATCAGATCATGAACCAGAAGGCATTCCGTCTGGCAAGTAATTATATTACTTACCGTTATAAAAGAGCGTTGGTTAGAAAGTCTAACTCTACAGATAAACAGATATTAAGTCTGTTAGAGTGCAATAACGAAGAAGTGATTCAGGAGAATTCCAATAAGAATCCAACAGTGAACAGCGTACAGAGAGATTACATGGCAGGTGAAGTAAGTAAGGATATCACAAGACGTTTCCTTCTTCCACCAGAAATCGTTGAGGCACATGAGAGTGGAGTGATTCATTTCCATGATTCTGATTATTTTGCACAGCACATGCATAACTGTTGTCTGGTGAATCTGGAAGATATGCTTCAAAACGGAACAGTGATCAGTGACGTTATGATCGAGAAGCCAAAGAGTTTTTCTACTGCATGTAATATTGCAACACAGGCAGTTGCCCAGATTGCAAGTTCTCAGTATGGCGGACAGAGTATTACGCTTTCCCATCTAGTTCCTTTTGTACAGATCAGTCGTGAAAAATATCGTCGAGATGTTCGCGCTGAATTTGAAGCAGAAGGTCTGGAAATGAATGAGCAGAAGATAAATGAAATCGCAGAAATGCGTGTAAGAAAAGAAGTAAAACAGGGTGTTCAGGTTATTCAGTATCAGGTAATCACTTTAATGACAACAAACGGACAGGCTCCATTTGTTACGGTATTTATGTATCTGGATGAGGTAGAAGAAGGTCCGGCAAGAGATGACCTTGCTATGATCATCGAAGAGATGCTCAACCAGCGTATTCTTGGTGTTAAGAATGAAAAAGGTGTATATATCACACCGGCATTCCCTAAGTTAATTTACGTTCTTGAGGAAGATAACATTCATGAAGGAAGTAAATACTGGTATCTTACAAAGTTGGCTGCCCAGTGTACAGCAAAACGTATGGTTCCGGATTACATTTCAGAGAAAATTATGAAGAAGTTAAAAGATGGAAACTGTTACCCATGTATGGGCTGCCGTTCTTTCTTAACTGTATATCATGATGAGAATGATAAACCGAAGTTTTACGGAAGATTTAATCAGGGCGTAGTAACCATCAACTTAGTAGATGTAGCTTGTTCTTCCGGTAAGGATATGGAGAAGTTCTGGGAGATATTTGATGAGCGCCTTGAATTATGTCATGAGGCACTTATGTATCGCCATAACCGTTTAAAAGGAACACCATCTGACGTAGCTCCGATTCTCTGGCAGAATGGTGCATTAGCACGACTTAAAAAAGGTGAGACAATTGACAAACTCCTGTATAATGGATATTCTACCATTTCTCTTGGCTACGCAGGACTTTGCGAATGCACAAGATATATGACAGGAAAGAGTCATACAGATCCGGAAGCAAAGCCATTTGCACTTGAAGTAATGAAGCATATGAACGAAGCCTGTGCGAAGTGGAGAGAAGAAAGTCATATTGATTTCAGTCTTTACGGAACGCCACTTGAATCTACAACGTATAAGTTTTCCAGATGCCTTCAGGAACGTTTTGGTATTATTCCGGGAGTAACCGATAAGAATTATATTACAAACAGTTATCATATTCACGTAACAGAGGAAATCGATGCATTTGATAAATTAAGCTTTGAAGCACAGTTCCAGGAACTTTCTCCAGGAGGAGCGATCAGTTATGTAGAAGTTCCAAATATGCAGAATAACATTGATGCGGTATTAGCGGTTATGAAACATATTTATGACAACATTATGTATGCAGAGCTTAATACAAAGAGTGATTACTGCCAGTGCTGCGGCTATGAGGGAGAAATACAGATCATAAGCGATGAACATGGCAAGCTGATCTGGGAGTGTCCAAACTGCGGTAACCAGGATCAGGCAAAGATGAATGTAGCAAGAAGAACCTGTGGATATATCGGAACACAGTTCTGGAATCAGGGAAGAACACAGGAAATTAAAGAAAGAGTAATGCATTTGTAGACAAAACCGGAACCCAAAAAAAGAGCAAAACCCAAAAAAATTTTTTGAGTTTTGTTACAAAAAATGAACATTATTGATGAGTAAACCCAAAAATTAAATATTTAAATTTTTTAGAAAAATGAACATTAAAAGGAGCGATCGCATTGACAACGATTGCTCCTTTTATTCATCTCAAAATGTAAAGTGAATAGCTTTCTATGAAAGAAGCTGATTCACACCACTTTCGGATAATAATTTTAAAACCAAAAAAATTAAGAAATATAGCAGAAAAATATTACATATTATAAAAAAGCATATTAAGAAATTCCGGGAAGCGAAAATATGTTGAAACTGTCTATAATATATGGTATATTATACATAACAAACGATAGGAATGAGGCGGCGAATTGGCGAATTATACAAAAGAACAATGGAATGCGAAAAAGGAGGTTTTCTTGGAAAAGTGTTTTGACTGCTTTGCGGAATATGGACTGCACGGGACGGGTGTCCGGGCACTGGCAAAGCATTGTGAATGTACCACGAATATGTTGTATACCTATTTCAATAATATCGATGAGATGATTGTCCAGTCAACGGAATACTGCATGAGTAAGGTAGAAGAGGAATTTATGGCAAAGGCACCAAACGATGTGGAGGGTTTGTGGCGGTTTATCGATGAAATACCGTACTGGACAGCAGAAAAGCATGGAAAAAAGTACCGGATTATGTATCAGGTGTATACCCACCCGAAATACAGGGAATACGGCAAGAAGTTCTTTGAAGGGGTGGATGAAAGATATACCGAATATGCAAAAAGCTTGGAGGGAAAACTGGGGATTCCCTACGAAAAGCTGACACCGCTCATTTTCATCCTGGTCCGTGCCTGCGTACACTACGCACTCTTTGAGAATGAGTTTTATATGAAATCCCAGATAGAAGTGTTGAAGGAAACTCTTGGGCTGTTTATTGAAAAATATAAATAGGAGGAAAATACAATGAAAAAACGGATTTTGAGTATTGTACTTACCATTTGTATGGTATTTATGTTTCTACCGACAACGGTATTTGCGGCTAATGAAGACGCCACCGCTCTGCAGAATCTGCTAAACAGCGGCGGCACGGTAACGCTGAGCAAGGATTATACCATCGACTCAACTCTGAACGTGACAACAAACGTTACCCTTGACCTTAACGGTCACGTGATAAAAATGACCGGCAGCGGCAGTGTGATTTACGTCAAAAGTGACGCAAATCTGACGATGACAGACAGCAACAAGACAGCAACTCATACAGACAGCGATTTACCTGCCGGCGGCGTGATAACCGGCGGCAATACAACGCAAAACGGCGGTGGAGTATATGTCAGCAGTGGCTGCAGCATGACCATGACCGGCGGCACCATTGAGAATTGCAGTGCAGCAAGTGGAGGCGGTGTGTATGTCTACGATTCCGGCACCTTTACCATGGAGGGTGGCACCATTGAGAATTGCAGTGCAGCAAGTGGAGGCGGTGTGTATGTCGCCCAAAGCACCTTTACCATGGAGGGCGGCACTATTAATAATTGCGAATCAAGATCTGGTGGTGGCGGCGGCATATATGTTCCCGGTGGCACCTTTACCATGGGGGGCGGCACCATTAATAATTGCGAATCAAGATCTGGTGGTGGCGGTTTGTGTATTTTGGCCTCAGGCTCCGGTAGTCTTTCTACGTTTACCATGACCGGCGGCATTATTGAGAATTGTACATCAAAAAATGTATCAGGATCCGCTGCTATTTATGTCAGCAATTCGAATATTCTCGCAAACGGCGGTATTGTTAAAGGCATGGTTTATTTACAACCAAACAGCACGATTCAAACCACAAGCTCCAGTAGCTATACCATGTTTTATGACAAGGTTACAAACAATGGAACCATCAGCGGCGGTATTTACTACGGCGGTATTCAGGGTAGTTCAGACACGGTCAGCGGCACATATCACACCGTCAGCTTTGACTCAAACGGCGGCAGTGGCTCCATACCCACCCAGTGGTATGTCAATACAAGCAGCGCAACGGCGCTTCAGCCTGCCGATCCCACAAAGGACGGCTTTGTGTTCGCAGGCTGGTACAACGGTGATGCCAAATATGATTTTACCCAACCTGTTACAAGTAATATAACATTGACTGCAAAGTGGGTAACTACCAATGTATCAACTGAGGCAGAGCTGAAAGAAACCCTTAACGCAGGCGCAACCTCTATCAAATTGGTTAGCGACATCACGCTTTCAAGCACACTTGACCTCACTGATAAAAATATTACTCTTGACATCAACGGTTATGTTCTCACAGGTAACATTCAGTTAGCTGATAGCTCTGCGTCACCGCAGTCAATACTCACTCTTATCGACAGCAGACCGACCGCAACACATAGCGACAGCTCATTACCGGTGGGTGGTGTGGTAAAAGGTGATATCACGCTGACCCGCGAAAGCCACCTTTACGCCAACGGAGGTACTGTAACGGGGCAGACATCCCTGCCTAGCTATGCCGGCGGAATTTTCTGCACAAGCGATACCCCGACCGCCTTTACAGGTTATGTGGGTAATTACGGCGAAATCCACGGTGGTATCTTCTACGGCAGTATCAAGGAAAGCTGCATCAAGGAAAAGACCGTGACATTTATAAACGGAAGCAGCCGTTATGCACTTGAGGTCGTAGCAGACAGCAATAAGGTGGTCGCACCTATCTCTACGCCGCTTAAAGCCGGATATGACTTTGACGGCTGGTACAACGGCGATACAAAGTACACATTCGGCTCTACAATAAGCGAAAGTATTACCTTAACGGCAAAATTCAGTAATCCGAAAGACTACAATATCTCATATGATTTAAACGGCGGTACGACAACTAACCCTGAAACATATAATGTGGAAAGTGATGCGATTACGCTTAACAATCCTGTAAAGACCGGCTACACCTTTACCGGCTGGAGCGGAACAGACTTAACCGGCGAGAACAATATGAATGTTACCATTGCTAAAGGCAGTACAGGTGACAGAGCCTATACGGCACATTTCTCCCAAAACAGTTATACTGTTACCTTTGACACCGTTGGCGGAAACGAGACCATAAGTGATAAAACAGACGTTAAATGGACGGATACAGTGCTTGACGGTATTACTGCTCCAACAAAGGACGGCTGGGAATTTACCGGCTGGAAATGCGGGGATAAGACCGTAAACGCAAACACCAAATATTCCGATCTTGTGGCGAATGATACTGCCGCAAGCGTTACACTTGTTGCCCAGTGGAAGGATATTCAAAAGCCTGTAATCACAAGACTTGAAAACGGCAAAACCTACTGCGATGATGTAGATTTTACTGTTTCCGATAACGACGGTATTGCAAGCGTTAAGGCAGGAGATGAGGTATTAACAGTCGGCACGAACGGTAAATATACTCTTGCAAAAGGAGTTGGTACAGTAACTGTTGTTGTTACAGACAATACAGGCAACACCGCACAGGTTTCCGTAACAATCAATGACGGACACACAGGCGGCACAGCTACCTGCGTAGCTAAGGCTGTATGTGAGTATTGCGGCGAAGAGTACGGTGAGCTTGACAGCAACAATCATGATCTTGAAAACACTCCAGCAAAGGCTGCCACCGATACCGCAACAGGAAACAAGGAGTATTGGCATTGTAAGGATTGCGGAAAATACTTCGCTGACGAAAAAGGCACAAACGAAATTAAGCTTGATGATACAATAATTGCAGTGAATGCCTGGGGACAAACAGTATTACGGCTCCAAGCTACCGCTTTCCAGACATCCGTGAAGCTGAAATGGAATGCCGTCCCGGAAGCAGACGGATATGTGATCTTCTGGAACAAATGCGGATCCAAGAAAGCATTCAAACAGGTAAAGGAAATCAAAAGCGGAAAGACTCTGACGTGGACCCATAAGAAGTTAAAGAAAAGTTCCTGGAATCGCTATATTGTAAGAGCATACAAAGTGATAAATGGAAAGAAATCGTTTATCAAAACTTCTAATCAGATTCATCTTGTTACCAAAGGCGGAAAATACACGAACGTAAAGAAACTGAAAGCCAATGTTTCCAGTGTTACCTTGAAAAATGGCAAAACAAAAGCACTGAAGATCACGCAGACCTATGTGGAGAAAAATAAAAAGACGACACCTCACATGAGCCCGCTTACCTATACCACATCGGATAAGAAAGTTGCAACCGTAACGAAAAAAGGTGTGATCAAAGCAAAAGGAAAAGGAAGCTGTTACATCTACATAACTGCTTATAGCGGAGTTTATACGAGAGTAAAAGTAACGATAAAATAAAAAGATAAATCTTTCTCTAAAAAAGCGGAACTAAGTTCCGCTTTTTTATCCATCGGTGATTATAAACATATTATAAGATGTTTCATAAAATATGGTAAGATGTTATCTAAAAAAATGAACATTAAAATCCCATTGAATCTAATTTTTTTTAAATAAAAATGAATATTAATAAATAAAATAATAATGTTCATAAATTTTTAATGTTCAAAAAATAATACATTGAACAATTGATAAAACACGCATGAAATAAGGGTTTTGTTACAAAAATGATAATGTTCATATTTTTTGAGTTTTTTCCATTTCTTTATTTTTGACAGAGAGAAGATGAGAAGAGATGTTGATTATCTATCCATTTTCGCCCTAAAATATATAAAATAACGGATTGTAAATAGAGTGTGGATATTGTAAAATATAACTATTAACTAAACACATTTTAGAACAGACACTCTGTTTAATTTTTTGGAAGAGGTGATATATTATGTATTATGGTGAGATCAAGAAGTGTGATATTGCGAACGGACCCGGTGTCAGAGTGTCCCTTTTTGTAAGCGGATGTACGCATCATTGTAAAGGATGTTTTAACGAGGAAACATGGAGTTTTGAATTTGGACAGCCTTTTACAGCAGAAACAGAAGAGCAGATTTTAAAATTATTAGAGCCTTCGTATATATCAGGTCTTACAGTATTAGGCGGTGAGCCTATGGAATATATGAATCAGGAAGCCCTCCTTCCATTTCTTGAAAAAGTAAAAGAACGTTTTCCGGAAAAGACAATCTGGTGCTTTACAGGATATGTTTTTGAAAAGGATATTTTAAATAGAATGATTCCAAAGTGGAAGTATACAAAAAAGATGTTAGAACAGATTGACTACCTTGTGGACGGACCATTTGTAGAAGCGAAGAAGGATATTACACTCAGATTTCGTGGTTCTTCTAATCAGCGAATAATAGATGTAAAAAAGAGTCTTGAAACAGGCAAAGTTGTTCTATGGGAAGAACAGTAGAGCACATTAAGATAGTAGAAGAGGATTTAAGAAGGTTCCGTCGCAGTAACGGTCTAACGACCGTAACTGCCGACGGAACCTTCCTTTTTGGCTGTATCAAATTTACAAATTAAATTTATCCATGTTTATGTCTAGGAACTTTTTTTGGTACAGGGTCTTTTGTTGTGAGAAACTGCACAGCTATTCCTAAACTGCAGAGCGCAAGTGTTAACGTTGCACTTGAGTTTGTGGAAGAAAACTTTGTAATTCCCATATATTCTGCAACACCAGGAAGAAGTCCGGCAGCGGAAGAACCGCATACGATTGCGGAAGTAAGGATAATAACCGGACGCATATATTTTACAGCAAGTACGCCAACAATAAGCCCGGCAACTATGTTGATAAAGAACTGGATATCTCCTTCAAATGAAAATAATGTACCTGCAGCACTAAATGCAAAGGTAAAACACAGGATGAAAATTCCTATCCGGTAAATCCACAGGGCAAGAGCTGCAATGACCGCACCGCCAAGAATAATGCAGAGAACGGATGCAAAACCTTCGACATGAAGAAGCTGGGATGCAGCGATCTGGCCGATAAAGAGTCCAATGATGAAACCGGTAATACTCATAAAAACTTTGGACAGTTTATAACCAAAGAAACATCCAAGAAGAGCAAAGACAAGAGCAATTACAGAGCCAACGATCTTATAAGTGGTATCGGCTTCGGTTATGAGTCCGAGAAAACCATTATTAATAAAACTGTTCAGGCTGTCGCTGCTTCCGGAATTCAATGGAAGAGTGCCCATTAGGGAGCTGTAGTCAATATTTAACAGGGACAACATAAAAATACCTTCTTTCGTATTGGATTAAAAAAATTAGATTGTTTTTCATTTTTTATTAATGATGTTATTTTAAATTCTGTTTCTACTGATTTTTAGCTTAACATAATAAAGTATATTCTGCAATTTATTTCAGATAGAGTATTTTATAGATTTTTACGTGAAAAGATGATATGATAATACGAGTTGATTTGTAACTGTTTAAAGTTACATTTTAAAGTTACATTGTATAGATTGGGAAAGAGAGGAATTAGAGATGTCAAAGATTAGAACAAGATTTGCACCAAGTCCTACAGGAAGAATGCATGTCGGAAATCTTCGTACTGCTTTATATACGTATTTGATCGCAAAGCATGAAGGTGGAGATTTCGTTTTAAGAATAGAAGATACAGACCAGGGACGTTATTGTGAGGAAGCACTGGGTATTATTTACCGTACTTTAGAGGCAACAGGTTTAAAGCATGACGAAGGTCCGGATAAAGATGGCGGATTTGGCCCTTATGTTCAGAGTGAACGAGTGGCATCCGGTCTTTATATGGATTATGCAAAGAAACTTATCGAAAAAGGCGAGGCATATTACTGTTTCTGTGATCAGGAAAGATTAGATTCTTTAAAACAGAACGTAGGTGGAAAGGAAATCAGCGTATACGATAAACACTGCCTGTATCTTTCTAAAGAAGAAGTAGAAGCCAATCTGGCAGCAGGCAAGCCATTTGTCATTCGTGCGAATATGCCGAATGAGGGCGAGACTACATTCCATGATGAGATTTACGGAGATATCACACAGCCGAATGAAGAGCTTGACGATATGATCCTTATCAAATCTGACGGATATCCAACATATAACTTTGCCAATGTAGTAGATGATCATCTGATGCAGATCACACATGTTGTAAGAGGGAATGAATACCTTTCTTCTGCACCAAAATACACACATCTTTACAAGGCATTTGGATGGGAAGAACCAAAGTATATCCATTGTCCGTTAATTACAAATGAAGAACATCAGAAGCTTTCTAAGCGTTCAGGACATTCTTCTTATGAAGATTTAATCGAGCAGGGATTTGTTCCGGAAGCAGTTGTAAACTTTGTAGCCCTTCTTGGGTGGAGTTCACCGGATAACAGAGAAATCTTCTCTTTAGAAGAGTTAGTAGAAGCGTTTGACTATAAACACATCAGTAAGTCCCCAGCCGTATTTGACATGGTTAAGCTTAAATGGATGAACGGAGAATATTTAAAAGCAATGGACTTTGATACTTTCTACAAAATGGCAGAACCTTACATCAAAGAAGTCATCAAGAAAGATATAGATTTAAAGAAGATTGCAGCACTTGTTAAAACAAGAATCGAAGTATTCCCTGAAATCGGAGAGATGATCGACTTCTTTGAAGAAGTTCCGGAATACGATGTAGATATGTACACGAACAAGAAAAATAAAACAAATGCAGAGAAGTCTTTACCAGTATTACAGGAATTACTTCCAGTAATCGAAGCACAGGAAGACTTTACAAATGATGCATTATATCAGATGCTTCGTGGATTTGCAGATGAAAATGGTTACAAGCCAGGCTTCGTTATGTGGCCAGTTCGTACTGCTGTTTCTGGAAAGCGTATGACTCCAGGTGGAGCAACCGAAATTATGGAAATCATCGGAAAAGAAGAAACAGTAAGCAGAATGAAAGCTGCCATTGAGAAATTAAGCTAGAAATTCCAGGTTGTCAGCGCAGCTGACTGGATGAACAGACGCCCCAGAGACTTTCCAATACTGTCAAAATGCTCAGTAGTCGCTG
>UMFX01020656.1_pt1 | contig 14431 bp, 25 predicted proteins | sample 1965131 | NCBI WGS metagenome assembly UMFX01 (sample SAMEA4836058, study PRJEB28245) | human gut metagenome | biome: gut microbiome; material: fecal sample | place: Denmark | collected 2008 | reverse complement strand
TTTCCCTACGAAGTAGGAGAGGGGGTAACAAGATTAAAAGGGATAATTCCGTTTATAAATTTATTTCTTCTGATCTTGTTTTTTTTTATGATAATTGCCAGAGATTGGTTCTAAATAGTGCGAATATACTTATTCCATCTAAAAGCATTGGGCTTTCATTTCAACAGCTTGTGGATTTGTTTAACAGCGATATAATGAATTGGCTATTTCATAAATTATTTAGTACACATAAAGTTTTGAGAGGTGATTTAGAATTATTGCCTATACATTTGGAATACTTTACTAGAGAAACGACTTTTTCCGAGCAATCATACCTTAATTATTTGGGAATAGAAAAAACACATCATGGAGCTTTCAGAGTTAAAAGATAGAATAATAGAAACATTTTCGGGTAATCAAAAAGATTTAGAAAATATTTTACAGCTAGTAGAACAAGATGAATCAGTTTTCCCATTTAATGAATACGAGCATTTAATTTGTAACTGTCTTGATAAAGGAGGGCTAACTTATCAGCAATATATAGACATAAGAACTGAGTATGTAAGTTCAAATCCCAATCTGTGGATTTTTGAAATATCAGCACCAAGAGGATTTGGTGAAAAATTTGCGCAAACTTACGTTATGGGGAAATGCTCGAGACTACAGGCTCCTTCTAAAAAGCTAGATGAAACATATAGTGGTGAATATGATTTACGTTTGGGGAATATAAAAATCGAGGTAAAAGCGTCTCGTGCTGTAGATAGTGAAAGCGAAGAGCCTCTTTATATGAAAGCAGTTTCAGAGAATACAAATAAGAAATTCTTAATGAATTTTCAACAGCTTAAACCTCAATGCTGTGATGTATTCGTATGGGTTGCTGTTTTTAGAGATGCTATTATACTTTGGGTAATGGGTTCAAAAGAGATTGCTACCCACCCATTGTTTTCTAAGGGACAACACCGAGGAAATAAGGGTAATGAGGGGCAAATGCACATCAAGCACGATAACATTCATCTGCTTGATAAATTTCGACTACAGGGGGACAACCTGGAAGAAGCCATATTAAGTGCTTTCAATAGAAATACAGCCTTATAACATTTCCGCAAGTTGAGTTAAGTATATGCCCCCTCCAAAAAGTATTGACGAATAGGTTCTAATATCGCTTTTTGAAAGAACTTTTTATTAAAATAATAAAATAACAAATATGAATAAAGAAGAAGTGCAAGAGTTGAAAGAAGGGTTTGATTGCCTTTTGGGTGAAGTATTAATTCAAATGGGGAAATATATTAAGAATAACGATTCTGATGATGCAGGGGAAATTTTTGAAAAGATTTTGGAAATTATTTCTGCAAGAGATGAAATTATTGCTAAGTTTAATTCTCATTTGAAATAAATATCTCTTATTTGAAATCCATTTATCTAAATATCAAGATATGTAGATATTAAGATATATTGATATTACGATTTGATTAGGTACGTCATTTTGCTACAGTAGCTTTCCAAGTGTGGCATTTTGTCGCACCTCTTCTATAAAAACGCCTTTTTTTATTCTTCAAAAGTGTCAATAATGTATCAAGATGGATAGTACAAATGGCGCATATGTGGCTCATATCAATAAGAAATTTGGAGGCTTTTAATAAGTAAAATAATAGGGCGATGGAGTAATTAAAAGGGCGCAACATAGGAAGATTTTATACAAATGTATGATTTTGTATATCGTTGATTATCAATCACATCGCGGTATTTATTGATTCCTGTTATAGACTCTTTTTAAAGAAATGATAAAATGCCAGTATGATTGAAATACTCTCCTGTTTTCAAACTTCCCCGTAGAATTATGTTGAATGATAAATCCCAATAATTCCCTCTTATATAATTTTCCTTATAGAATACTATAGAGTAGTATGTGGAATCTTTTTAAGGTAGAGTGTTTTTTCTTTGAAGTTTTTTTTGTAGTCAAGGATATGAAAAGCTCCAAAATAAGAAATTTCGAAAATTATTCAAGTCTTTTCGCTAAAAATCAGTTTTTATATTTCATTGTTTTTGAATGAATTACGGATTCTCTAAAAAAATTAGCTTGACTTTTCCGTCTTTTTGAAGCATATAAAAACCATGAGTATTGCTCACAAATATATAGATAAAAGTATTGCTTCAAAAGAGGTTTTTGACCTTTTTAATTTTTTTACTAAGATATATTATCCTGAAAGTCCTTATTTATTTACCAATAACAAGGAGGAAGAAGAAATGTCTGACTATTTTTGTTCAGTAGGATTGTTGAAAAAGATGGGAATTGGTAGATATTCTGCCGAGGCAGAAAATCCAATTTTAGATTCTTTTCATCTTTTTCTTAATTGTCTAACTAATAAACTCTCAATCCCTTATAGTGAGTATTGCTCAACCGTTCTTGACAAAAAAAAGACGCTTTCAGAACTCCGGCTTTCTCTTTCGGCAGGTATACTTCACGGAGATTTTATTTTCAATGCCGAAGATACATATCCTTATATTATATGTGCTTTTAATAAGATAGAATTAGGTAATGAACCTATGTGTTTGCATCCAGATTTTGTTGGAGTTGATTGCGAAAATATTGACAAAGCATTTACAGAACTCTCTCTTATTAAACATTCTACGCCAAAATGCTTAGGTGCCAACCGTTATTTTGTTTGGGACAGAAAACGTAAAGTATTTGTTTTTGAATCTAAAGAAGATAAAGATATTTTTGAAGGAAGCTGTCCTTTCTATAAAGAATATCCTAAAGAATGCAAAGAAAATACTGAAATTGAACAGTTTATGAATAATCCAACCGAAGAAGGGGCCAACAAGATTATTGAATCTTTGAAGGCCGATTTGCAGAATAAATATCCTGATATGGAAATCAATATTGAAATTGCCCCGCTTGGGAAAGTCGAACCAGAGCCTTTGAAACCTGTTGAGCCAGAGAATATTACAAGGATGGAAGAAGAGGATAAGAAAGGATTTACTTATCTTCTCAGCGATGAAAGTAATGTCGCCACTATTTTCAAAGGTGGTAATGTTTATTGTACTCTTTTCAGGAGTTATAATGAAAAAATGGATTGTTTCCTCATTAGGATAAAAGAGTTTCTCGATAAAATGAACAGCTAAAAGTACCGTTATCGGTATAAAATACATGCGGTATGGGGATTTTTGATAGAATCCTCATATCGTATTTTTTTAATTTAGTTTCGATTCTTTAACTAATTTTACGTTTTATTGTATTATCAATGAGTTATGAAAATTAACCCCTCATTTCCCCCTATAGGGATTTTTTTAAAATCGCTGGGGGCTTATTGTATTTTACGACAATAACATATATTTCGCTTGACTTTCGCCCCAGAGATGCTCTAAATTAACGGTAATGATTAACATTCAATGCTTACCGTTATTTTGCAAATCGGCTAATTTTGCTCAGTTAAAAATATTTATAATTTATTCATTATTAACTTCTACCGTTATTTTATAAAAATAGCAAAAATAGCGGTAACATCTAAGTATCAATGCTTACCGTTATTTATAAAATAGTTAAATTTGAGAGACTAAAATGGCATTAAAATACGAAGGCAGAGAGACATTAAATAAATACTGTTTCTATGATATCGAAGAAATCCCGCGCCCCTTGGTTTGGAAACATAATAAAGAAAGGCTTGGGGTGATACATAAAGATGGAGTAAAGTATAAAAATAAGGATGGCAAGTATTTAAAAATGGAAAGATTAGTATGGATATACTTCAACGGAGAAGTCCCCGAAGGCAAAAGAGTTTTACATAAGAACAAGAATAAACTTGACAATCGCATTGATAATCTGTATGTTAAGGGGTATTCATGAAAAACTTTTTTCTTATATCCGGCGCGCTTTTTTCTTTATCGGCAATTTTTACTTCTGTTTATTGTTATGTTATGGGGTTTGTTAATCTTTATGAGGAAGACGATGTAGAAGAATTAAGATTAAAAACGATGTTTATTTTATTCTTAATTTCTTGCTTTGGTGTTATTGCATCAGTAATTTTATCTGCTTTCCTATAAAACCTCCCCCGATTTTGGTTTTATTTGGATTTCCCTTAAAAAATACTAGTATTGATTCTTAATGAGTTATAAAAATCACCGAAAAAAAACGACAAGGGGGAAATCAACTTTTTTTACTCTTGCGATTTGGAATTATTTGGGTTTTAATATTCTTGACTTTTATTAGTATTGATATATAATAAAAGCATGTCAAAAGAAAAATTGAAGTTTTATATCCACGACCCCGAAGGATTGGAATGGAAGGAATTTAATTTTTCCGATAAGGAAGAGAATATTCGCGCGCTAGAGCAACTGGTTTTGAAAAAAATCGAAAAGGGGGATGATTTTATCAGATTTGACGTAGGAGACGCCGCCATTTTTGAAGAATATAGCATGAAACCGCCCCATTTTTCGGTTTGGTTTTATATTGATGATGATGGGCGTTTGATGCTCGACTTCAATGAAGTTTTTAATCGCGCCGGGAAAATTATTAAGTTTTATAACCATTTTGCGAAAGATATGGTAACTTTTCTTGAACTATGCAATGTCATCCAAGATTGTCAAAGCGATTATGGGGACGATTTTGAAGATTTTATAGATAAATGGATGAATAATGTTCGATAATTCTTAATTATAACATTGCGTTGTAATACAAAAATATAGGATAATGAATGTAGAAATCCCCGGCGAAGTATTTAAAGCAGAAAAAAGGTTTTTAGAAGAGCTACTCCAGAAAATTGAATGTTGCAACCTTAGCCTTATTGATTTATCAAAAGAAGATATTAAACATTTTTCAGTAGATACGTCTAACATTTTTCCTGACGTTCCTCTTAATGTGCAAATTAAAATTGGGGACTCTGAGGTTTCTCTTTATTACGGGATAGGGCTTTCTGTAAAAGAAATTTATTTCGTGAATCCGAAGGCAGTAGAAGCTTTTAACGATTTCTTTAATAATCGACAGGATAATGATTATGATGAACGTATTTATTTTCTGGCAAAAAACTTTTCATAACAATATTTCTTGACAAATGGTATGAATTAAATATAATAATGGCGTTCCTTGTGAGTGCAGGGAATAATAAACTATTATATTAATTTATTTTATTCATAAGAATAAATAAGAGCCTCCTGTTGGGAAACAGGGGGTTTCTTATTGCCCAAATATATAAAAACTACAATATATTGTATGGTTTGAACCAATCCCCCATTTTTGAAAAACCAAATAATCCTAAATGTACTCCCCCATTTTCCAATTTGAACGAAACGAAAATAGACCCACCCATTTTTCAAAATCAGTATAAATGGATAAGACCTCCCCATTTTTGAAAATGAACCCAAACGAATTAATCATTTTGTTTTTTCAATTTTTGAGCAAATGAAGTTTTTGATTAAATTGACCACCCAAAAATCAAACTGTCTAATTTCAAGCTTGACATATATAATATATAATATATAATATGCATAATGATTTTCAATATCACAGTTGGAGAACTTCAAATAATTTACGGTTATCTATTTTCTCAGGCAGTTTGGATTGGATGCGTTTTTATCGCTATTCTTTTTTTGAAAAATATTTTCAAGTGGAAAGATTCTCCTTCTTTGCAATTCATTTTGTTTATCCCTTTCCTTTTAATGTTTGCTAATTTTATTGTTGCTCTTCAAATCGTTTTCACTTCTGGTCTCAAAACTATTTTTGGATTTTAATTATGAGTTGTATTAGATTTATAGGAACATTAGGAAAAGATTTGAAAATCAATAATGGCGTTCTTATAGATTCAGATAGAATGACTTATTATTCTTGTGGCCGAAAGATAGCTTCTGTCTCTGTTAATAATCCTAACGTCGGAAATTTTCCAGCCCTACATACAGAAATGCGTGGAAAGTTTATTTCTGCGGCTTCTGATGGCGAAATTTGCGCAAATGGATTAGAGAGGGAGTTCAAAACGGGCGATATTGCGATTGATGAATTTGCCAGTTGCGAAGGGTTTGTATTGGGCGATATTTTTGCCCAAAAACTTTCCGAATGGAAAATCGAAAATGATTCTCTTAATTAAAGTTTTCTCTTGACAAAAATCTATTATTATAGTATATTAAGCCCAGCGATTGAGGAAATTACTTAAGTGAGTAAGGGAATCAATCATAAATAATATAAAACCAATAAAAAAATAGTAGAAGTTTGGGTGAATCCTATGGGATATAGCTATCAGAGCCTTCATTAAGGAAGATTAATGGCGCGATTCGGAAAAAGATTATTCTTTAAGAATTGTTTTTTGAGAATTGAGTTGGTTTAGGCTAGCAAAAGCTAAGTGCGCTTGTTCGATTTCGTGGGGAAAAAGAATAAAAAACTTAGCGACTCCAATTTTCCTCCTGTGTTCTGATGGGAAGAAAGGTAGAATGCTGTGAAGCATCCGTTTGTTAATTAGTTCAATTATTGTATTCATATTCACGTTCACCCCTAGCCTTTAGATAATTTTAATGGCTAGGGGTTTTCTTTGCCTGAAATCCTCCCTGGAAATTTTCAATATCGCTTAATATAGTGTTTCCGGGGAAATCCCCCGTAATTTTCATAAAACCCTTAATATGCAAGATATTGAAAAATCCCCCGTATTTTTTGAGAAATGCGTAATATGCGCTTTTGATTCCATTCCGATGCCTCCGCACGCGCGGCGGGCGAGCAAATAAGTTAGAATGGCCTAACTTAGAGAAGACTAATTAGTCGCGGCTAAGTTAGTCTGGACTAACAATAGGTCAAGAGTTAGGGGCGGCTTCCGCCCCTTTGAAAAACTACCAATCAAATGAAATGTGAAGAGAATAAAGGCCGTTTTCGTGTCTTGCCACTTCAAAAAATATGCCGCGCCTGTAGGGTTTTGATTTTTCGGAAAGGATGCGAAAATAGAAGGCTTCGTAAGAGCCGCGCGCCATGTATTTCTCTTGCATTTCAACCCTAGGATTTCCGTTTAAAATCATTCCATAATCATGGACAAATTTTTCTACGTTTTCTATAATGTATTCATATTGGGTGTATTCTTTCATAGCGAGATTATATTAGCATTTTTCATTGAATAATCAACCGTTTTTCTTCATAGGTGCAAAAAAAATGCCCCAATTAAGGGGCGTTGAATGATTAAATGGCAGGTCTCTTCTAATTGAGAATATTTGAACGGGTTTATTGAGATTTTTTCTTGAATTTATCTAACGCCGGGTAAACTTTCATATTTTCCCACTGTTCGCAAGTAACGAAAATGGCGTTTGCGGTTCCGTCCTTAGAAAGGCGGTACTGAATTTTAGAACGCCATTCTTCAAACTTTTCTTCAAAAATTTGAGTTGCGTATATATTGCTTGCCATTTTCAAAAAATTATACCTTTCAAAAAATTTGCGAAGCCTATATTTCCCGGAATGAGAATCTTTATTTGCGGGCCATTTTTCCAGCAAAACAATGAACCAGCCGAGGCTTTTATGTTTGTTTTCGTCCATATATTTATTTTATCATTTATTTTTACAAATGCAAGCAAAAGACCGCCCCTGAGGGCGGCCATAATTGAGGCGCAAATCATCCTAGGATGACGCTTGCAAGTTTATCAACTTCAATGGTTTTCAATCCAGCATCTTCATATTCTCCCTTTTTGCCCGCATATTCTCGTGGAATGTTGGTGACTCCGTACCAGTCAAAGCCGTCAAAAAAATAAAGGTATTCTATCCATGATTTCCCCAAACTTTCAAAGTATTCTTTTGTAACTAATTGAGAATCAATTCCCGTTTCTCCACGGGAACGGTAAAAAAGGCATCTTTCTTCGTCATAATCATCTCCCCATTTTCTTTCCCGAAAGGGAAGGCCCAATGAAGAAGCGTCCCCTTTTTCGAAAAGCCATTCCACAGCTTCCGGTTTTGTATAATGTTTTTTTAGAGTGGCTCCTACCCATTCCGGGTAGCCGTCGCTATGACAATAAATAACCTTGTAGCCTTCCTTTGTTTTTGCGATAATATTACTTCTTGTGCTCATTTTATTTTTTTCTATTTGTTTATTTTTTTTATTTTACCAATTGCCCGCTAAAATATCTTCCATGTAATGGCGTACCAAAACGCCCGCGACAATTTTTAATTTTTCCGTATCATTTTTAAACTTATCAATGTATTCCTCCATTTTATCAAAAATTTCCAGCGTTAGCGGCGTATCAGGAAAATCGCTAAGCGACGCGCCTATGATATCCTGAAACGTGGTTCCGATAAGTTCAACGGCTAATTCATGTTTATTTGTGCTATTCATATTCTTTTTTTCTGTTTTGCCTTGCTTTCAGGCGTGAACATATATTAACAAATCGCGTTATATTGTCAACAAAAATATCAAATAATTAATTCATTAATTTTCTCTTTGACATTTTCGCAAGATGAATTGATTACTTTTTGGTAAAGTTTAATAGCGGCTTCGGGATTAGAGCAACGTAAAAGTGAATCCGCGCTATATTGCAAATCTTCCAACATGCGGCGCATGATATGGTTTTCTGGTAATTTATTTATTTGTTTCCCTGTTAAAATAAACAAAACCCGTTTACACATTTTATATGCAAGCCGTTTTTCTGTCATGCACTTTATATGGCAAAAAAAGGCCCATTTTTGACTATTTTCCACTTGCATTTTTTTATTCGCTTTCTTTAAATTTATAGGTTAATTCTACCGTATCAAAATATTTTTCTTCTACAAATTCAAGTGGCAAATTCCACCCGGCTTTTCCAATTTTATCCGTTTTGCAAGGCTTAACATTAAGCCGCGCGATAAGATAATCGTTATATTCTGGAGCTATTACTCTATCTATTAGGACATCTAAACGCACTTCATCAAATATTTTATTGATTTTTATTCCGTAAATCAATTTACTTTTTTCTTTATCTTTTTGCAAAACTCTTAAAGCTTCAATCATTTTCATATTATCGATTCATTAAAACGTTTAATTCAGGGACGACATAGGCCCCATGTTGACAAAATTTTTCATTGTAATTTCCGCGACAAGCCATAATTGGGTGCTTATCGTCTCTGTTTTTTGAGATGATAACCGTTTGAATCCAATCGCCGGGGAAAAGTGGCATTTCTGCTATTTTTTTAATTGCATCATCAACCGAATCCGCTTTGCCTTTTACGTAGTCATTGCAAAAAGTGGATACAGACCATAAATACTTGGCTTTCATATTTTCCTTTCTTTTCGTTTTTGCTTAGGGTTTTCCCTTAAGATGCGTTCATATTATCATTTTCGGCTGAATTGTCAACTATTTTTTTAAAAAAATAATCGGAAATCAGACAATATTATTCAATTTTTACGTACGTTTTAGAGTCTTTGCCAAAAATTGATTCTAACCATGCGTGGCAATCGTCTTCATAAATGCATGAAAAGTTAGAAATATTTAACTTAACCATACTTTCAGAAAGTATATACCCGTCCCATTTTTTTCTTATTTCTTCCGCTTTTTCTTTCGATTTAAATTTAACGATTGCCGTAAAGCCGGGCTTATTTTTTTTTCTAAAAGTTAGATATACGTAAAAATTCCCTTGCGCCTCCATTTTTTAAAATTCCGCTTGCGGTCATATAAGCGCGTATCGCCTCATATAAACAAACATTTTCTAAAACCAACGTTCTACAATTTAAATCTTCATGACTTAAATTTTTCTTGAAATAGTCGTCCCACTGCTCTATACTTTTAATAGTATCGCCTATTTGCAACGCCCCATTTTCCAGTGGTTTGAAAACCACGGTTTTCTTTCCGTTTGAATCATAGCCGTGAAACGTTAGCGGTTCTATTTTTTTTGAATAAGTGAGTCATGGCTAACAATTTCTTTTTGGAATGTAAACAGTTCCGGTTTTGGTTTTTTCGTCGTCATCAATAAACATAAGCGAGCCTAACTTTCCGCAATTGGGGCAACGTTCCGCCCAATAAGGCACAAGACCTTTCCACTCGCACCAATTGCAAACAATCCAATCGCCCCCCATGTTTTCCTTAATTTCTCGCAAATTTTCCATTTTTGGAATGTCCATTATTTCTATTTTTTTGTTAGATTTTAACGCCCCCCATAGGGGCCAGTCTCACAATGCCATTCTTCGGGATTGACCGGGGAAAGTATATCGCGGTCTACCATAACCTGCCAATTTTGTTTATAATAATTGTTAACAAAAACAATTCTTCTTGTAAACTCTTCTCCAATTTTAGAATTAATATCAGGCCTTGAATTCTGATATTGCCCCCTACAACCCGGTAAATCTTGAACGATTTTCCCCAACTTTTGCAAATAAATAGTTTGCCCTACAATTTTATTGCAAATATAAAAACAGTAGTGTGTTTCGTCATAACCGTATGAAGTATAATAAATTCCCCCGGGTTTGTAAACGCCAAATTCCTTATTTTTCAAATCTTCCTTTTTCTTTTCGGCGGCATAATTTTTTCTAATTTTTTCCGTGTTATATTCTTCCAAAAGAGAAAGGCAAAGCTCATTATATGGTAGGTATGAAATGCGGCCGCGCGGAATAAAAAAGCCAAACGTTGAACGGCCCTTCCGGCTCCTAGTCATGCCCGCCAAAACGGAAGGAATATCGAAAATTCTTGAATAAGTTTTACTATTATCAGGAACAATTAATTTTCTTCCTATTACTTTGTACTCTTCATAATTTTTCCCATATGCGGCGCGGATAAGGTCTAAAACTTCATCCAATTTTTCTCGTTCTGTCAATTTTGTATTCATTTTTTTTGTGTGGTTTTCCTTTCGGTGCTTTTATATTAACAAATTGTGTTATAATGTCAAATAATTTTTCAAAAAAATTATTTATCCATTAAAAAAAGAGAAGGTGAAAAATCGGTAGAGTAAAAAACGGTTTGACAGTCATTGCCGTCTGTAAAATCTCTTAAATTAAACGCGCCAATTATCCGGCATTCAAATTTTATCGGCGGAAGCACTTTCGGTTTTTCGTCAAATAAAGTTCGGGAATAAATCGCGATTATTTTCATAATGTCTTTGATATTAAGCGGATAAGAAAGCGGGGGAAGATGAATTTTGCCACATTTCCAAGAAAGAAAGGGTTTTACCCCAATTTTCACCCTTCCCGCTTTCCGAAGCTCTTGCATTTGATGTTGGATATTTGCATCTAACCTTTGCATTTCTTCAAGAGCGTTTTTTGGTCTCCAATTGGTGCGCTTTCCGTAAATTAACGCTTGGCTTCCGCTTACTTTGATTCTTTTAATTTTTTCGCCGGGGGTTGCATTTAAAAAGTCAACCAATTCATTCTTTTTTGCAAAAGTTTGCAAATCAGGGTTGCCTATCCAATTCATGCGCGGAAAATCCAAGTATGTTTCCAACCCGTAAAAATTGCGTGTGCGTTTTTTTGTTGCGCTTTCCATAATTATTTCATTTTAATTTTTGCGAGAAAATTATCTTTTGACGTTACCAAAAGTTCAAGGGCGAAAGTAGTTTCATTAAAATTTACGAATTCCGCGAATTCATCAAAAAATGAGGTACTTATTTCATCAATATCTAATTTTTCCGGCTCATAATTTTTTCTTTTAACCATTTCCGCAAGTTTTCTAATCACCGCCGCTTTATACTGTTCAACATTCATTTTTTTACCTCAAATTTGTTCCACGTGGAACATTTACCTATAATGTAGAATAATTTTAATTGATTCCCCAGTCCTCCTAAAATCAAACGCCATGCCGCATTTAATTATTGCAATTTCCAGCGCATGAATCATTTTCATTCCTAACTCGCATTCAGAGTAAAATTCACAATAAATTTCTGAATTATTTTTCATGAAGAGCGGATTAGAAGCTTTATCTTCCAAGCAATAATCATGTAAAATATAACTCAAAGAAAATTTTTTAGTGAAAAGCTCATTTTTATTCTTAAAGTTTTCATCAAATATTTTGCGCGCTTGGCTAATTACCCGCCTAAAATCGCGGCCCTTTATCCGATATTTTTCTTTTATAAGTAGCATTTTATTTCCTTTCTTTTTTTTGTTGTAGGGGGCCGCACCCCCCTTAAGATGTCTTTATATTATCATTTTAGCTTTAAATGTCAATTATTTTTTTATAATTAGTCCGATAATTCCTAGTGCGCAAAAAAAAACTTAACATGCTACAAAAAAACCTTGCTTTACTCCATTTTTTATTTTTTCTTTATTCCCTTTAGCTATTAAACCTACAATAACGCCTTTCCCGTCGTCCATATATCTTAAATCATGTTCATCTCCATTTATAACTTTGTAGCCTTTATAAATTTTCGGTAATTTTTCGCACGCAAAAGGAACGGCAACATTTCCGCCCCTGTTTAAAATACATTCACAAAGATTCCAATTTTTTCCAGAATAGGAAAAAGTGAAGTGGACATTGGGAGAAAATGCGCCATTAAGAAAATCATTCATTCTTAAAGGGTTTTTTGTATATTCACAAAAAATAGCACCGAGATTTTCAAGTTCTGGATTGTTCCAAATACAAGAAAAATCCAAATCAGAAGTACCATTAATCCTGAAAACTGATTGCTCCCCCCCTGACATTTTATTATAAATCGTTAATGATGCAATTTCCGCAATTATTTGTTTGCAGGATTGTTCAAAATCTGTAGCGATTTTTTGTGTTCTATTTTTCCGCGCTTCAATTACATTTTTCAATGCGCCCCTTCCACAATTAACTAAGCAAGCTTTTTTGCAAGCAGATGAAGCAAAGGGGCAAGTATTTATTTCTTTTGTGAAAGTTGGGTATAGATAAAGAATATAGTGATTGATATTTTTAAACTTTAGCCTTGTTTTTTCTGATTTATAGTTATGAGCAGACCTTTCAGAAAAGAATTTCATGGTTTTATTGTAGGGGGGCAAATGCCCCCCCTTTTTTTGTTTAAGATTTTTTCGGAATTAATTAAAGGCAATAATGTTTGAAAGTTCAACCGTTCTCCACGGAATCAGGGGCGCGGGCCTTTTAGGCTTGCCCTGCCTAGCCTTTTCAATCATTTCATGCGCTTTTTCAGGAGAAATTTCAAACCCGTTGAACACAAATTTTTCTTGTAATTTTTCATAAGGCACAAAAGAAAAAGTAAATTTTCCGGTTTTGATATTGTAGGCAAGATTATTTTTAAAATAAACCCTATTATCTACTCTATCCGTTTTTTTTAACGTGCCACTGCTCCAAGCTTCCTTCACCGCTTTTTGTGCGGCGTACTTAGTCAAACGCATCCTAATTTTTTTATATGTGACAAGTCCCGGAACGTCTTTGCTAAAACTTTTATAGGCGATAGTATGAATTGTGCCTAATCGCGCGCCAGCAATTTCCCCCGCAATAGGGTACTTTTCCAGACCTTCCGCAAAATGTAAAGCGGCCAATCCGTTGCTAGGCAATTGTGCGTATTGTACTTTTTCAATTTTTGTATTCATTTTCGTTTGCTCGTTTATTTGTTAAATTGCGGGCCTTCTGGCGGCCCGTGTGCCCCCAAGATGCGTTTATCTTAGCAAAACTTTTCCAGTTGTCAATTATTTTTTAAAATAATCACATGAAAAATTAGCAAGGGCCTTTCTTGAAGATTCCCCCGCATTGCTGGCAATAATTCCGATTATTTTGCCGTTTTCGATAGCCGTGCCAGCGGCAAACGTAGCGCATTCAACGGTGTTTTTTATGCGTTGCTCAATAAGTTTAATTTCTTTTTTCCCCGTGATTTTACCGCCCCATGAAGGCCAGTCTTTAAGATTTAAAAGGCAAGACTCCACGTTTTCAGGTGCGATATTTTCAACGCAGCATAAAGTTTCACTATAAATTCCGTCTTCCCTAAAAATAAATAGTGTGAGTTCCCCGCCTTTATTCTCATAAAGGGAAAAAACAATTGCTTGTTCAATGTGCGTCGTTCTAATGATATCCATAATTGAGTTTATCCTTATTTTTTTAAGATAGAAATATATTATCAAATCTTGCTATAATGTCAAATAATTTTTTAGAAAAAATCTACTCCCATAGCGCCAAGAAAAATTATTGAATAAAGAAATATGATAAGGCTAGAAACGGCGAATTTAAAAGCAAACATAATCATGACTTAATATTTTATTGAGATTTTTAATTGAGGGGGGATAAATCCCCCCGTGCCTTAGCAGTCAAATTCAACGCATGCGTGATATTCTTCCGGGTTGTCTAAAATGTCATCCACGTCCACGCCGTCGTTATAGTCGCGCTTTGTAATTTCCCCGTAACATTTACCTATTTCCCCCGTTTCAACATTTTCAACAAGGCAGGAAAACATAAAAACTCCGTCTTCATGTATCCATTCGTAACTTTCTCCGCCCGCGAAAGTTACTTCTACTTCATTGTCTCCAAAACATTCTCTAATGTAGTACGTTTTTTCTTTCATGTCTTGTGTTCCTTTCGGTGTTTTTATATTAACAAATTGTGTTATAATGTCAAATAATTTTTTAGAAAAAGA
>UMFX01022132.1_pt1 | contig 14681 bp, 8 predicted proteins | sample 1965131 | NCBI WGS metagenome assembly UMFX01 (sample SAMEA4836058, study PRJEB28245) | human gut metagenome | biome: gut microbiome; material: fecal sample | place: Denmark | collected 2008 | reverse complement strand
GGTGAGGAACTGGAGGGAATATCCTTTTCCGGGAAAGATGACAAAGGAACAGAGCGTGGAAATGACGGGAAGGCTCATGAACGGCGTGAAGGAGTCCGGGGCCGTTCCCGGAAGCCGCAGCCGCTATTTATATCTGGACCGGATCCCGGACCTGGAGCGGACGGCGCTTTTAGAGCGCAGGGCCATAAGCCGCGGGGTCTCAAAGAAAAAGGCGGCCGCAGGCCTGGTCTTATCTGAGGATGAGCGGCTGGGGATCACCATAAACGGTGACGACCACATCCGGATCCAGGCAGTGGAAAAGGGAGCCGCCCTGACAGAGTGCTACCGGCGGGCCGACCAGATGGAGGAGCTTCTGGGCAGCCGGTTTGAATATTCTTTTGATGAAAAATATGGATATCTGACGTCGTTTCCCACCAGCGTGGGAACGGGGCTCAGGGCGTCGGTGGTCTTACACCTGCCGGCCCTTTCCAGGCGGAAGAATTTTAACAGCCTTACCTCAGACATGGGCCGTTTCGGGACCCTGGTCCGGGGCCTTTACGGAGAGGGGGAGGAAAATCCCGGTTCTCTTTACCAGATCTCCAACCAGAAGACCCTGGGCCAGACGGAAAAGGAGATCGTGGACCTGGTGGCCAAAGCGGCGGCAGAGCTGGACGCCCAGGAACGGCGGCTCCGGCGGACTGCCATGGGCCAGAGGCCGGTGGCCTGCGCAGACGAGGCGTATAAATCCTATGGAGTGTTAAAATATGCCAGAAGGCTGACCAGAAAGGACGCCATGGAATTTTTATCCCAGATCATGGCGGGAGCTGCCGACGGGATACTGAAAATGAAGGAGCCATGCTCCGTCTATGGGCTCATGCTGGGGATCCAGCCGGCGAATCTTTTAAGCCAGGCAGAGAGACCCTTGAGCCGTGAGGAGCTGGATGCGGCACGGGCAGACTTTTTAAGGGCCCGTCTGCCGGAAATCATCTGACAGGAGGAATGAAAGGAACTTTATGGAGCGATATACAGAGAAAGCAAAGGAGGCCCTGATCCTGGCCGCAGAGGCCGCAGAGGAAACGGGTTCCCGGACTGTGGGGACCGAGCATATCCTGGTGGGACTCATGAAGGAGGGCACGGGAACGGCAGCCAGGGTCCTGGAGGCCGGAGACGTGAAGCTGGAGCGGGTCCTGGAGCTGGAGAAGAAGCTGGTGTCCTCCAGCCAGCCCACCCAGATCCGTGACCGGGAGGGCTATACGCCCATTGCCAGGAAGGTGCTGGAAAACAGTTACAGGGAGGCGGTCCGCTTCCATGCCCCGCTCATCGGAACGGAGCATATCCTTATGGCAATGTTAAAGCAGACGGACTGTGTGGCTGTGCGGCTTTTAAATACATTAAACATCAATATCCAGAGGCTTTATATCGATCTTCTGTCCGCCATGGGAGAGGAAGGAGCCGCCGGCCGTGAGGAGCTGGTCCAGGGCCGGAGCGGAAGGGATGGAAAGGCGGATACGCCGGTGCTGGACGAATACAGCCGGGATCTTACAAAGCTGGCATCCGAGGGAAAGCTGGATCCGGTCATCGGAAGAGAGAATGAGATCAGCCGGGTGATCCAGATCTTAAGCCGCAGGACGAAAAATAACCCCTGCCTCATCGGAGAGCCGGGCGTGGGAAAGACGGCGGTGACCGAGGGCCTGGCCCAGATGATCGCAGCCGGGGATGTGCCGGATACCATCCGGGGAAAGCGGGTGGTGATCCTGGACCTTTCCGGCATGGTGGCCGGTTCCAAATACCGGGGAGAATTTGAGGAACGGATCAAAAATGTGCTGAACGAGGTGCGGGAAGCGGGAAATGTGCTTCTGTTCATCGACGAGATCCATACCATCATCGGCGCAGGCGGCGCAGAGGGGGCCCTGGATGCCTCCAATATCTTAAAGCCGTCCCTGGCCCGGGGAGAGCTCCAGCTGATCGGAGCCACTACCATCGAGGAATACCGGAAGTATATTGAAAAGGACCCGGCCCTGGAGCGCCGGTTCCAGCCGGTGACCGTGGAGGAGCCCACAGAGGAGGAGGCTGTGGCCATCTTAAAGGGCCTGCGCCCCAGGTATGAGGAGCACCACCGCGTGACCATCACCGACGCCGCCCTGACAGCGGCCGTCCGCCTGTCCTCCCGGTATATCAACGACCGGTTCCTGCCGGATAAGGCCATCGATCTGATCGACGAGGCCTCCTCCAAGGTGCGGCTTTCGGTTTTTGTGGAGCCCAGAGGCGTAAAGGAGCTGGAGGCAGAGATCAGGGAGCTGGAAAAGGCCAAGGAGGAGGCCATCCGGTCCGAGGCCTATGAGGAAGCGGGAGAAATAAAGAAAAAGCAGGAAAAGAAGCGGGAGAAGATCGGAAAGCTCCGGGAAAAGTGGGAGGAGGAGAAAAACTCCAGGACCCTTTTCGTGGACGAGGAGGAGATCGCGGACGTGGTCTCCGGCTGGACGAAGATCCCCGTGAGCAAGCTGAAGGAGGAAGAGACAGAGCGCCTCTTAAAGCTGGAGTCGATCCTCCATGAGCGGGTGGTGGGCCAGGAGGAGGCCGTGACCGCCGTTTCCAAAGCCATCCGGCGGGGGCGAGTGGGCCTTAAGGATCCCAGACGGCCCATCGGCTCCTTCCTATTCCTGGGACCCACCGGCGTCGGGAAAACGGAGCTCTGCAAGGCTCTGGCCGAGGCCATGTTCGGGACAGAGAATGCCCTGATCCGGGTGGACATGTCCGAATATATGGAAAAGCACAGCGTATCCAAGATGATCGGCTCCCCGCCAGGCTATGTGGGCTATGAGGGAGGCGGACAGCTGAGCGAAAAGGTGCGGAGGAATCCCTATTCAGTGATCCTTTTTGATGAGGTGGAAAAAGCCCATCCCGACGTGTTCAATATCCTTCTCCAGGTGCTGGACGACGGCCATATAACCGACTCCCAGGGACATAAGATCGATTTTAAGAATACCATCGTGATCATGACCTCCAATGCCGGAGCGGAGAATATCATCGCCCCCAGGCACCTGGGCTTCACCTCCCAGGATGATGAAAAGGCCAGGTATACCAGGATGAAAACGGGGGTCATGGATGAGGTAAAACGGCTGTTCAAGCCGGAGTTTTTAAACAGGATCGACGAGATCATCGTGTTCCATCCCCTCAATAAGACCCATATGAAGGAGATCGTTTCCATCATGTTAAATACCGTCGGAAAGCGGACGAAGCAGCAGATGTCCATCCGTTTAAACGCCGGGGAGGACGTGAAGGATTTCCTGGTGGAAAAGGGCTATGATGAAAAATACGGGGCAAGGCCCCTGCGGCGTACCATCCAGAACCTGGTGGAGGATAAGCTGGCGGAGGCCGTCCTGGAAGGAAGGGTAAGAGAGGGAGATTCGGTGAAGCTCCTTTTAAAGGACGGACAGCTTAAATTTTCTGCCAGGCACCCACAAACTGCTAGAAAACAGGATGGGGTTGTGGTATGATAAAAGTGATCAGAAAAGGATCATAAAAGACCGCAGAAGTTTTAGGAAATACACAAAAGGAGACTAAGTATTATGTCAGTGATCAATGAATTAATCCGTACAGAAGAGAATGGGAACATCAGCTTTGGCAATTATTCCCTGGACGTGAAATCCAAAGCCGAGGATTTCGAGCATGACGGAGATCTTTATAAAGTAAAGACCTTTAAGGAGATCACAAAACTGGAGCGCAACGGCATGTTCGTATACGAGTCTGTTCCGGGAACCGCAGTGACCGACTTTTCCGTAAAGGATACGGAGGTGTCCTTTAAGGTGGAGGGAACAGAGGACGCCCAGATCACGATCCAGCTGGAAGACGACATGGAATATGAGGTGTTTGAGGACGGCGCAGCCATCGGCGGCATGAAGACCAACATGAGCGGAAAGCTGAGCCTTTCCGTGGAGCTTTCCGAGGGAAAGGCCGTGGAAGTGAAAGTGATCCGGAAGTAAGCAGGAAAGAAAGGATATTATAGTGGCAAAAGCAAAGACAGGAACAGTATTTTTCTGTAAGGAATGCGGCTATGAATCCGGTAAGTGGATGGGGCAGTGCCCGGCGTGTAAGGAGTGGAATACCTTTGTGGAGGAGCCTGTGGTCTCGGAACGGAGATCCCAGGGAGCCGAAAGGGTCCGCGTCCCAGGCCGGGGCACTGCCCCTGTCCATATCTCGGATATTTCCCTGGAGGAGCAGGACCGGACGGCCACCGGCTTTGGGGAGCTGGACCGGGTCTTAGGGAGCGGGATCGTCCGGGGAAGCCTGGTGTTAGTGGGCGGAGATCCCGGGATCGGAAAATCCACCCTTTTACTCCAGGTTTGCCGGAATCTGTCCATGGCCGGGAAAAAGGTCCTCTATATTTCCGGGGAGGAGTCCTTAAAGCAGATCAAGATGCGGGCCAACCGGATCGGGACGATCACCGGGGAGCTTCTGTTTCTCTGTGAGACCAACCTGGATCTGGTCCGGGGGGGCATTGAAAACGAAAAGCCGGACGTGGTGATCATTGACTCCATCCAGACCATGTACCGGGAGGATATTTCCTCCACCCCCGGAAGCGTCAGCCAGGTACGGGAATCCACCAATCTGCTGATGCAGACCGCCAAGGGGCTGGGGATCACCATTTTCATCGTGGGCCATGTGACCAAGGAGGGCGTGGTGGCCGGTCCCAGGGTCCTGGAGCATATGGTGGATACGGTGCTGTATTTTGAGGGAGACAGGAACGATTCCTACCGGATCTTAAGGGCTGTGAAGAACCGGTTCGGCTCCACCAACGAGATCGGCGTGTTTGAGATGCAGGAAAAGGGACTGGAGGAAGTGAAAAATCCGTCGGAGATGCTGATCTCCGGCCGTCCCAGGGAGGCCTCCGGGGCTGTGGTGGCCTGCTCTCTGGAGGGGACCAGGCCCATTCTCCTGGAGGTCCAGGCGCTGGTGACGGCCAGCAGTTTCGGAATGGCCAGGAGAACGGCCAACGGCGTGGATTATAACCGGATCAATATTTTACTGGCGATCCTGGAAAAACGGTGCGGCTACGCTATGAGCCGGTACGACGCTTATGTAAACATCGCCGGCGGCATGAAGATGAATGAGCCGGCCCTGGATCTGGCTGTGGTCATGGCCCTGGTGTCCAGCTTCAAGAACCGGGAGGTGGATCCGGGCATGCTGATCTTTGGAGAGGTGGGCCTTTCCGGTGAGGTCCGGGCCGTTTCCCAGGCCGGGCAGCGGGTGGCGGAGGCTGTGAAAATGGGCTTTACGGCCTGTGTGCTTCCAAAGGCCAACCTGGAGAAGCTCCGGAGTGAAAGGCGGATCCGGCTCATTGGAGTGGAAAATGTAAGGGAGGCCATCGAGGGGGTATTTTCTGCTTCTCCGGCTTCCCATACGGATGAGCTCCCATTCCAGACGGTGGCCAGCCGCACATAAGGCAGCTGGAACACGGCTTCAGGATCGGCGGATCGCCAAGAGGAAAAGAGGAGGAATATGAAATGAAAGTGATCGATCTGACCCATACGATCCGGGAGGATATGCCAGTCTATCCGGGGACGGAAACGCCGGAGCTTTCACCGGCCAGCAGCTATGAAAAGGATGGATTTAAGGAAACGCTTCTCCATATGTATTCCCACACGGGAACCCATATGGATCCGCCGGCCCATCTATATGAGGGACGGACGACCCTGGATCAGTTCCCTGCGGACCAGTTTGTGGGACAGGCGCTGGTGATCGACTGCCGGGACCTTGCGGAGGGAGAAGCCATTACCATGGACCGCATCTGGAGATACGGGGCCCTGGCAGAGGAGGCAGATTTTCTGCTTTTTAACCTGGGATGGGATAAGCGCTGGGGGACAGAGGCGTATTTTGGAAATTATCCCTGTGTGGATGATGAGGTCCTGGATCATATCATAAAGGGGAATTATAAGGGGATCGGATTTGATGTGATCGGACTGGATCCCATGGACGATGCAGACCTGCCCCGCCATAAAAAGCTGTTTAAGGACTGTGAGATCGTGAACATTGAGAACCTTAAGGACCTGGAGCTTTGCGGGGAAGGGCTTTTCTGGTTTGGCTGTTTTCCGGTGAAGATCGAGAACAGCGACGGCGCTCCGGCCAGGGCCGTGGCCTGGATCGAATAAAAAATGGGGCTGCCGCCAGGGGACGAAAATGTCCTTTGGCAGCAGCCCCGGTGTGTTTCCGGCCTGCGGGATCTTTATGCCACAGCGTGGATCTTTGCCGCGTCGTGGTCGTCCAGAAATTCCTCAAAGCCAGGGTTTTCTCCGCTAAATTCCACAGTGAGGACCTTTGTAAAGTCCAGGCTGAGGACTCCAAGGATGGATTTTGCATCGATGATCACACGGTTGTAGAAAATATTAATATCGAAATCACACTCACTGGCTCTGGCTACAAAGTCCTTTGCTTCAGCGATGGTAGAGATCCGGATCTTTCTCTGCGTCATCATGGGTATCACTCCTTTAAAAATAAATGCTATTGATTTTCCGTGTTCATTTCCTTTATATCATTTGTTATTTCAATAGTCAACCGACAAAATCTACTAGTTTTTTTTGCTTTTTCCGAATTTTTCTGTGGCTTTTCTCCAAAAGAGAGGATTTTGATGACAGCGGAAGGGATAATTACATCAGTTTTTTAAATTTTTCGGAAAATAGTAATTGACATTTGGGTGCTGCTGTGGTATCATCTTTAAACGTGAGAGGCAGTAAAAAATCTCATGAAAATTTATAGGGGATTAGTTCAATGGTAGAGCAGCGGTCTCCAAAACCGTAGATGGGGGTTCGAGCCCCTCATCCCCTGCTGATTAGAAAAGCTGGAATCCGATTCGGATCCCAGCTTTTTCTTTACAGGAAATTAGACTTTTCCGGGCCGGTATTGTATAATGGAGCAAGGAACGGAGGAAGGAAGCATGGAACAGAAAAAACAGGTCAGGATCTCGGTGCGGGCGCTGGTGGAGTTCGTGCTCCGCTCCGGAGACATCGATAACCGCCGTTCCGGAGCGGCCCAGAAGGATGCCATGGCGGCGGGGACCAGGATCCATAAAAAGATCCAGAAGCGGATGGGCGGAAATTACAGAGCTGAGGTGCCGTTAAAATATACGGCCCTGGACGAAGAGGAGGACATCGAACTTCTGGTGGAGGGCCGGGCCGACGGGATCTTTGAGGAAGACGGCATCGTGACCATTGATGAGATCAAGGGCGTGTATATGGATCTGGAGCGGCTTACAGAGCCGGTGGCGGTGCATATGGCCCAGGCCATGTGCTACGGATATTTTTACTGCTGCGACCGGGATCTGGACGGTGTGCGGATCCAGCTTACCTACTGTAATCTGGAGACCGAGGAGATCCGCCGGTTCCATGAGGACAGGTCGAAGAAGGAGCTGGAGGTGTGGTTTTGCTCGGTGATCCACGAATATTTTAAGTGGGCCAGATATCTGTGCCACCATGAGCTCCAGAGGAATCAGTCCATAAACGGCCTGGAGTTTCCCTTTCCATACCGGGAGGGCCAGCGGGATCTGGCGGTGGCCGTGTATAAGACCATTTCCAGGAAAAAGCGGCTGTTCATCCAGGCTCCCACAGGCATTGGAAAGACTCTCTCCACCATTTTTCCCGCTGTCCAGGCCATGGGAGCGGGGAAGGCCTCTAAGGTTTTTTATCTGACGGCCAAGACCATCACCAGGACGGTGGCGGAGGAGGCGTTCAGGATCTTAAGGAGCCGGGGGCTGGTGTTCACGGCCGTGACCATCACGGCCAAAGAAAAGCTGTGCCCCATGGAAAAGGCCGAGTGCAATCCGGAGGCATGCCCCTATGCCAAAGGTCATTTTGACCGGGTCAACGAGGCGGTGTTCGACATCCTGCATCTGGAGCAGGAGATGGACCGGGAGACCGTGTTGAGATACGCGGAAAAATACCGGGTCTGTCCCTTTGAGTTCTGCCTGGATATTTCCAGCTGGACCGATGGGATCATCTGCGACTACAATTATGTGTTCGATCCAAACGTGCGGCTGAAACGCTACTTTGCCGACGGGGCCTCGGGAGATTATCTTTTCCTGGTGGATGAGGCCCACAACCTGGTGTCCAGGGCCAGGGAGATGTACAGCGCCTCTGTTTATAAGGAAGATTTCCTGGAGGTGAAGCGGATCATAAAGGGAAAGTCGCCCAGGCTGGAGCGGCAGCTGGACCGGTGCAATAAGCTGCTGCTTTCCATGAAGCGGGAGGGCGGGGACTGGCAGCTCCTGGAGGACGTGACGGGGCTGGCCGCCGGGATCATGACCGCCTTTTCTTATATGGAAACGTTTATGGAGGAATTCCCGGAGTTCCCGGAACGGGAGACAGTGCTGGACTTTTATTTCTGCCTCCGGGATTTTTTAAACGTCTATGAAGAGCTGGACGGCCATTACCGGATCTATGAGGAAAACCGGGAGGACGGCTCCTTCCTGGTGCGCCTCTTCTGCGTGGATCCTTCCCGGCTCCTTTCCAGATGCATGGACCAGGGAGCCAGCACCATCCTGTTTTCGGCCACGCTCCTTCCTGTCCGGTATTATAAGACCCTGCTGTCCGGGAACCAGGAGGATTACGCGGTGTATGTGAATTCGCCGTTTCCAGAGGAAAACCGTCTCCTTATGGTGGCGGAGGATGTGAGCAGCCGCTACACGAGACGCAGCCCATCGGAATACCGGAAGGTGGCGGATTATATCCGGATCGTCACCCAAAGCCGGCCGGGAAATTATATGGTGTTTTTTCCTTCCTATCAGTATATGGGCGAGATCGAGGAGATCCTGGAGGAGGAGCCTTTGAAGGCGGATCTGCTGGTCCAGGGCCAGGGGATGGGAGAAGCAGAAAAGGCAGAATTCCTGGAGGAGTTTGAAAAGGAGAGGAGCCACTCCCTGGCCGCCTTCTGTGTCATGGGCGGCGTCTTTTCGGAGGGCATCGATCTGAAGGAGGAGCGGCTCATCGGGGTCATCGTGGTGGGCACGGGACTCCCCATGGTCTGCGTAGAGCAGGAGGTACTGAAGGGATATTTTGATGAGACAGAGGAGAAGGGCTTTGATTTTTCTTACCAGTATCCCGGAATGAATAAGGTCCTCCAGGCGGCCGGACGGGTGATACGGACGCCTGAAGACCGGGGGGTGATCCTTTTACTGGACGACCGGTTTTTAAGAAGGGATCATCTGGAACTGTTTCCCAGGGAATGGGAGCATTTCCAGGTGGTGAACCGGGGAAATGCGGCCCGGTGCCTGGAGGATTTCTGGAATGGAAGGGAGCCTTAGGGCCGCCTTACAGCATGTCCATGAACTGTTTTGCCGCCTGGGATAAGGGGACCGAATCATTGGAGGCCACCACCAGCTTTCTGGCAGGAAGGCTCTGGGCCAGCTTAAGGATATAAAGCTGGGATTCGTCGGCGGGAATGCAGAAATCCGGCACAAAGGCGATCCCCAGGCCGATGCGGGCCAGATCGATGAGCAGGTCGTTGCTGCTCAGTTCGATCTCCGGCACCAGATCCAGGTGGGAGCGCTGGAACATGGAGTGGAGGAACTCGCTGGTGGTGCTTTTCCGATCCAGCATCATGATGGGGTACTCCTTTAGCTCCTCCAGGGTCAAAACCTGATCCGTCAGGGGAAAGGCCTCGGCATTGGCCACGAACACATCGTGGAATTCATGGATGCTCCGGACGCTGTGGCTGGCTAAAAGCCCGGAGTTGGGGTAGTTGCTCAGGATAAAGTCCACCTGTCCGTTTTCCAGAACGTGGGCGCACTCGATGGAAGTAAAGTTGAACACCTTGATGTGGACATTGGGGTAGGCCTTGTGGAACCGGTTTAAATAGGGGACCAGGTAGTAACGGCAGATGGTGTCGCTGGCGGCGATCCGCAGCTGGCCGCCGTTTAAGGAGTTGGCCTCCAAAAGCTGGTTTTCCCCCTTCTGGATCAGGTTCATGGCCGGTTCAATGTGCTTGAACAGGATCTCCCCCTCGGGAGTCAGCTGGACCTTTTTCGTACTGCGGATGAAAAGCGTCTGGCCCAGCTTCTTTTCCAGGACCTTCACAGACTGGCTCACAGCCGACTGGGAGATGAACAGGCATTTGGAGGCCTCGGAGAAGCTTAAGGTCCGGGCCACATAGTAAAACACTTTATATAATTCGTAATTGATATCCATTATTAGTCCTCCTTATAGGTAAACGACACTATTGTAGCACAACTTAAGAGTTTTGAAAAGAGGGAAACAGCATGTCAGAAGAGATGAGAGAAGAGATGGAGCAGAACACGGAAACCGGCACAGAGGATATCTACCAGGTCTATATGGAGGAGCTGGCGGTGATCCCGCCCTGTACCGAGGAAGAGAACCGGGAGCTCCTTAAGAGGGTGAAGGCCGGAGACCGGGAGGCAAAAAACCGACTGGTGGAGGGAAATCTGAAAAAGGCCCTGTTTTTTATCCAGGATTATCTGAACCGGGGAGTGCCCATGGCGGATCTGATCCAGGAGGCCAGCATGGAGCTGATGGAGCTGGCGGACGAGGGCTTCCAGGAGGGCTTTGAAAAGCTGCTGGAAAGCCGGATCCATGTGCGGATGGAGGAGGTGATCCGGGAGCAGAAGGCAGAAATGGATCTGGAGGAGGAGATGCTCGCGCGGGTCAACGTACTCCAGGAGGTGTCAAAGCGCATGGCTGAGGAGCTGGGAAGAGAGGCCAGCTTAAAGGAGCTGGCGGAGCGCATGAAGATGACAGAGGAGGACGTCCGTGAGATCATGAAGATGACCATGGACGCACTGAAGCTCAGTGAGCTGAACCGCAGCCTCCAGGATTGATGATTTATTAGTTTAAAATATAAATAAAATTAGATATATTAATTTTACTTATTTATTTCGTTTGTGGTAAGATGATAGAAGAACAAGAATGCAACCTGTTTATATAAAGACTTTCACAAGGAGGAAGAAACATGAGCGTAAAGCGCGTATTTGTTGAGAAGAAGCCGGAATTTGCTGTCCAGGCCAGAGAGCTTTGCGATGAGATCGAAAGCTATCTGGGGATCGCCGGTGTGACAGGGGTCCGTGTCCTGGTCCGCTACGACATCGAAAATCTGTCGGAGGATGTGTACCGGGAGGCTCTGGGTACGATCTTTTCCGAGCCGCCGGTGGACGAGGTGTTTGAAGGAGACTTTGTCCATGGCGCAGACGACGCCGTTTTTTCTGTGGAATACCTGCCCGGTCAGTTTGACCAGAGAGCAGACTCTGCCGAGCAGTGCGTGAAGCTGTTAAAAGAGACAGAGGAGCCGGTCATTAAGACTGCCACCACTTATGTGATCTCCGGAAGTCTTACAAAGGAAGAGCTGGACGCCGTTAAGGCCTTCTGCATCAACCCGGTGGACTCCAGAGAGGCCTCTGAAACGATCCCGGAAACTCTGGTATCCGTATTTGAAAAGCCGGAGGATGTGGCTGTGTTTGAAGGCTTTGCTTCCATGGACGAGGCAGCCTTAAAGGAGCTGTACGGTTCCTTAAATCTGGCTATGACCTTCAAGGACTTCCTTCATATCCAGGCTTATTATAAAAACGAAGAGAAGAGGGATCCGTCTGTGACGGAGATCCGTGTGCTGGATACATACTGGTCCGACCACTGCCGCCACACCACCTTCTCCACAGAGCTTAAAAATGTGACCTTCACCGAGGGCGATTATAAGAAGCCCATCGAGGACACCTATAACCAGTATCTGGCCGACCATAAGGAGATCTATAAGGGAAGAGACGACAAGTTCGTATGCCTGATGGATCTTGCCATTATGGGAATGAAGAAATTAAGGGCAGAAGGAAAATTAGAGGATCTGGAGGTCTCCGAGGAGATCAACGCCTGCTCCATCGTGGTTCCCGTGGAGATCGACGGAGAAACTGAGGAATGGCTTGTGAACTTCAAGAACGAGACCCATAACCATCCCACAGAGATCGAACCCTTCGGCGGCGCTGCCACCTGTCTTGGCGGAGCCATCCGTGATCCCTTATCCGGCCGTACCTATGTTTACCAGGCCATGCGCATCACTGGTGCAGCCGATCCCACAAGACCGTTAAACGAGACCTTAAAGGGCAAGCTCCCCCAGAGGAAGATCGTGACCGAGGCTGCCCATGGTTACAGCTCCTACGGAAACCAGATCGGCCTGGCCACCGGATTCGTAAAAGAATTATACCATCCGGGCTATGTGGCAAAGAGAATGGAGATCGGAGCGGTCATGGGCGCAGCTCCCAGAAAAAATGTGATCCGTGAGACTTCTGATCCCGGCGATATCATCATCCTCCTGGGCGGACGCACCGGCCGCGACGGCATCGGCGGAGCCACCGGCTCCTCCAAGGTCCACACAGAGGCTTCCATTGAGGTCTGCGGCGCAGAGGTCCAGAAGGGAAATCCGCCCACAGAGCGTAAGATCCAGAGGATGTTCCGCCGTCCGGAGGTTTCCAGACTGATCAAAAAATGCAATGACTTCGGGGCAGGCGGCGTATCCGTTGCCATCGGTGAGCTGGCAGCCGGTCTTTATATCGACCTGGACAAGGTTCCGAAAAAATACGCAGGCCTGGACGGCACGGAGATCGCCATTTCCGAGTCCCAGGAGAGAATGGCTGTGGTGGTGGATCCCAAGGATGTGGATGCATTCCTGGCTTATGCGGCAGAGGAGAACCTGGAGGCCGTTACAGTGGCAGAGGTAACAGAAAGCCCGCGTCTGACCATGACCTGGAGAGGAAAGACCATCGTGGACCTGAGCCGCGCGTTCTTAGATACCAACGGAGCGCACCAGGAGGCCGACGTGACCTTGACAGTTCCCAACCGGGAAGGAACGCCCTTTGAGAGAAAGGAAGTGGGCGACGTTAAGGAAAGCTGGATGAAGATGTTGGGCTCCTTAAATGTCTGCTCCCAGAAGGGACTGGTGGAGCGGTTTGACGCTTCCATCGGAGCCGGCACAGTAATGATGCCCTATGGCGGAAAATTCCAGCAGTCCGAGATCCAGACCATGGTGGCAAAGCTTCCGGTATTAAAGGGAAAATGTGATGCTGTGACCATGATGAGCTACGGCTTTGATCCGTATCTGTCCAGCTGGAGCCCGTACCATGGAGCCGTTTATGCCGTGCTTTCTTCCGTTGCCAAGATCGCAGCAGCCGGCGGCGACTACCGGAAGATCCGTTTCACCTTCCAGGAATATTTCCAGAGGATGACAGAGGATCCCACCCGCTGGGGACAGCCCTTTGCAGCCTTACTGGGCGCGTATAACGCCCAGATGGGATTTGGCCTTCCGTCCATCGGCGGCAAGGACAGCATGTCCGGCACCTTCAATGAGGAGGACGGAAAGGAAGTTAACGTTCCGCCCACACTGGTTTCCTTTGCTGTGGATGTGGCCAGCGAAAAGACGGCCATTTCTCCGGAATTTAAGAAGGCCGGAAATAAGATCGTTGTATTTAAGATCGAAAAAGACGCTTATGACCTTCCTGTATACAGCCAGATCACCGAGGGCTATGGAAAGCTCTTTGAGGATATCAAAGCTGGAAGGATCGTTTCCGCATATGCGGTGGAGCGTCATGGCATGGCAGAGGCTGTCAGCAAGATGGCCTTCGGAAACCATATGGGCGTAAAGATCGAGCACAATGTGGATCCCAGAGACTTCTTCGCACCTGGCTGGGGCGACATCGTCTGCGAGGTTCCGGACGGAAAGGTGGGCGGGCTTTCCATCAGCTATACGCTGATCGGTGAGGTCACCGACCGGGCGGCCTTTGAATACGGCAGCGTATCCATTCCCCTTACAGAGGCACTGGATACATGGAACGCTCCGCTGGAGAACGTATTCCCCACAGAGTCCGGCGTAAAGCAGGAGGAAGTGAAGCAGGAAGTATTTAAGGCAGATCAGATCGTGATCTGTAACCATAAGATCGGTACTCCCAATGTGTTTATCCCGGTATTCCCCGGAACCAACTGCGAGTACGACAGTACAAAGGTATTCGAGCGCGCCGGAGCCAATGTGAGCGCAAAGGTATTCCGCAACTTAAGCGCTGAGGATATCAGAGATTCCGTTGAGCTTTACAGAAAAGAGATCGAAAAGGCCCAGATCGTCATGTTCCCGGGCGGCTTCTCCGCAGGCGACGAGCCGGAGGGTTCTGCCAAGTTCTTTGCCACAGCCTTCCGCAACGAGGTGGTGAAGGAAGCACTCATGAAGCTGTTAAACGAGAGGGACGGCCTGATCTTAGGCGTCTGCAACGGCTTCCAGGCCCTCATCAAGCTGGGGCTCGTGCCGGGCGGCACCATTACGGAGCAGAATGCCGGCGCGCCGACGCTGACCTACAACACCATCGGACGCCATATCTCCAAGATGGTGAACCTTAAGGTGGTCTCCAACAAGTCCCCGTGGCTTGCGGAAGCAGAGCTGGGCGGCGTTTATGTGAACCCGGTATCCCACGGCGAGGGCCGGTTCGTGGCCAGCGACGAGTGGCTTAAGAAGCTCTTTGCCAACGGCCAGGTGGCGACCCAGTATGTGGATGCAGACGGCAACCCCACCATGGACGAGTACTGGAACCCCAACGGCTCCTACATGGCTATCGAGGGTATCACAAGCCCCGACGGACGGGTATACGGAAAAATGGCCCATTCAGAGAGACGCGGCGATGCTGTGGCAAAGAACATCTACGGTGAGCAGGATATGAAGATCTTTGAAAGCGGCGT
>UMFX01018202.1_pt1 | contig 14969 bp, 18 predicted proteins | sample 1965131 | NCBI WGS metagenome assembly UMFX01 (sample SAMEA4836058, study PRJEB28245) | human gut metagenome | biome: gut microbiome; material: fecal sample | place: Denmark | collected 2008 | reverse complement strand
ACACCTCTGGCATTTTCTCGGACGCACTGGCCTCCATGCTGGCAGGGGTTGAGGAAACGCCTCTCAGCAGCCTCTACCTGAACGCCAACAGCGCCCTGGTCCGCCGGCTGATGGGCGTTCAGGACCGCCCTCTTCTGGAGCAGACGGTCAAGATCCTCTATGTTCAGGCTCTGCTGGCCGGGGGGCACCCCCTCCAGGGCAGGGAACTGCACACGATGAATCAGGCGTTGTTGGCTCTGCTGGAGCGCGTCGCCGGGACAGAAGATACAGGGGGCTCAATTTGATCCCCCTCTTGCAAAGAAGGAGGGAAAGAACCGTGGAATCTATGTATCAGAAATGGTTGAGTACAGAGGCGGCGTGGATTGGGGCCTATTGCTGCCGGACGCGCAAAAACAGCCTTTTGAAGATCACGCCGCTGACACTGGTGCTGTCCGCGCTCCTGTTCGGCGGCCTTGCGGTTTTGGGGAATGGTATAGATGGTCTCCTTACGGGCGTGGCCGGGGGCTTATTTTTCGGGTTTGTGATCTGCGCTTTTTATCTCGCCATTTTGTTTGTCAGCCTCCGCCCCAAGCGGTACATCCGAAAAATTGAGCAGAGCGTCCGGGAAGCCGGTATTGGAGAGATGGAACGGGAACAGCTGGGAAAGGAAATGCTGGACGCCCTGGAGCATGAGGATCAGGTGATGTCTTATGAGATGTGGGGGCCGAATGTGAAAGGCACCCCGGCCAGATTGCTCATCACACACAATTATGTGTTCCAGGAGGGGAGCGCCCCCTATGCCGTCCTGGTCCGGCGGAGCGACATTGCAGAGATCCGGCTGGGCTCTGAACGAAAAACGGCTGTCACCCGCGGGGCCAAGACGAAAACCTACCATTATTTCACCCTCTATTCCATCGGCTTTTACCGGAAGGACCGCTTTGAGCGCGGGCTTGACGGAGACAACCTGCCTGATACAGCGATGGGCTTCTTTCAGGAGGAGTTGAGGGACGCCGCCGTGAAGATGCTGGAAGAGAGCGGCATGAGGATACAGGCCCCAGAGAAGTAGAGAGGGCGGGAGGTACAGAGTATGGTTGAAAACGGATTTGACGGCGATCAGCTGGCCTTGGCGATAAAACGGCTCCCCCGGGGCAAAGCGCGGATAGAGGCGTATCAGGAGGCCGTCCGGCTGGCGGACGCCGCCCAGGACGCCTATTGGCAGATGGGATTTCGCTTTGAGTATGCCGCTGAGTTGTATTTTCAGGACGATCCGCCCAAGTGTATCCCCGTGGCGGCGGAGTTCGGCCCCATCTTTGAGAACGCGCCCGCTGAGATCCGGACGAACGACGCGATGGTACAGGCGTACCTGATGATCACCCAGATGGGGGTGGACGTGATGCAGGACCTGCCGCAGATCCCGATGCCCCAATATGAGGAGGCGCTGGAACACTATCATAAGCTCACCAAGCGTTTTGGCATGGGCTGGCGCACTTATCTTTGGCAGATGTACAACCGCTGGGAGTATGCCGATTCGAACCGCGCGCTGGAATATATGGAGCGTGTCTGGCAGACCCCGATAGACGATTCCTATGGCGACTGCATGGCCTGTGAATATTCCAAATCCGTCGTATCATATGTGCGCCTGGGCAGGCTGGAGGACGCCAGACGGTATGCCACACCCCTGGAAACCTTTCGCATCCACCCGTGCGAAAGCTCCTTCCAGCGGATGTGGGCCGCTTATCTCAACGCTGCCCTGGACAACGGCGATCTGGAGACGGCTGCCCCGCTTGCGGAAAAGCTCTATAAAAAGGGCAACCGCAATCGGACGGACCTGTGCTTTTTAGGCCCTGTCCTGCGCTGCTGGGGAATGACCAACTCCGACCGGGCGGTTTCCCTCTTTTCCCGTCGGCTGGAATGGGCCCTGGGAATGTGGGATCAGAAGCTGGTCTATGACTTTCTCAAAGGGGCATGGGTATGCTTCCGGACCCTGGCGCAAAAGCGGGAGCGGGTCAAGATGAACCTCCCGGCCCAATTCCCCCTCTGGCGGGAGGACGGGAGGTACAGCACGGAGGAGCTGTCTGACTGGGCCTACCGGCAGGCGTCGGAGATTGCACAGAAATTTGACAGGCGCAACAACAGCAGTTGGTTGACAGCGGACTTGGGCAGGGCCTAATACGGCACTTTGACAAGCTCGGCGGCAATCCCTGCTTGGCCGTGATTTGCCACGGCCCCGGATAGAAAATTATTCTCCAAGGAGATATGCTTTGTGGAAAACAAACTAAAATTTTCAACGTCAAAACTATACTGACGGCTGCAATCTATTTCTTTCTCTTTTTTATCGGTGATTTATTAAGTAGTCTACCATTTGACTCTCTCATAAGTTGCCCTCATTTAATAAAATCGAATTAAGACAAAGTCAGCATCCGCTTGAATTTCTACCTTATAGTCTGTGTTACTGTTCAATTCATTTAGTGAAGCACTGGTTCCGGGCTGGACGGTCAACTCATCAATTACAATATTTCCATCAGCATCGCTAATTCTCAATGTAACATCACCGCTACTATTCGCATCAACCGTTATCTCTTTTTTGTAAAAGAGATGATCAAAGTTTAGATAAGCACTCTTTGCAAATTCAAGTTGTTTCCATTCTCCATCAGTTTGAATATCTCGTAACGTCACCATAGTATCTTCCGAAAAACGATCTTGCACCGCCCCAATATGGATATATACCATGCAAGCAGATATAACGATAACTGCTGTTACAACCGCTGCAATAGCTGCACTTATCACCCGTTTAATTTTCAACTGATGTTTTAGGTTTTTTAATACCTTTCCATTTTCTCGTTGAATTTTTGGGGGAGTTGGAATGACAAGTTCTTTCCGCATCATTTCAGATTCTTTTCGGCAACTCTCACAGGTTTCCAGATGATCCTTAACTGCTTGGGCGGTTTCTTCACTCAGAACTCCATCAGCATACAGTGGTAATAAATCTTTAATAATACTACAATTAACTTTTTCCATTCTCTATCTCCTCCATATATTCGATAATCTGTTTTTTCGCACGATAAAATGTGACACGAGCCCAGTTTGATGTTTTCCCAAAGAGTAAAGCAATTTTTTCAAAGGAGAGCTCGCCAAATATGCGCAAAGTAAATACCTCTTTATATGGCTCGTTCATATCATGAAGAAAACGGTGAACAAGAAACGCAATTTCCTCATCTACTATTTTGTCAGTAAATAGTGTTGGTTCAGCGAAAATATTATCTGAGATATTCTCTTCAGCATATATTTTTTGTCTCTTACAATAAGTGTAATATGTGTTTTTGGCAATCGTGAATAACCAAGCGCGTATATCTTTATTTCCATCAAAAGTGTCTATTGCTTTTAATGCCTTTGTAAAAGTTTCCTGTGTAATTTCTTCTGCAATATCCTCGTTTACAGATATGCTCCGCAAAAACAAAAAAACATCCTTGAAATACAGTTGATATATGCTTTCAAAGTCCACATATCTCCGCCTCCTTTCATTTTAATAACTAACCAACTTATAAAACATTACAAAATTTTTATGGGAACTCACTGTTTTAATTATAAAGGTATTTTGTCAAAATTGTGAGGACTTTCCGGGGGGGCACGTTCTGGCAAGCAAGACAGGTGTGCCCACACCCGCTATTTTTGCGTGGCCGGCGGCCCGCAAAATGCTTGTTGGGGAGCCCCCAAAACCCGCCGGACTTCCGGACCAAGTGGTATGCCGCCCATCAAGTAGACAGGGAAATAATTTATGCAAAGTTTGAGTAACCGGAAATAAGTCCATATTTTGTTGAAGTATAAGCCCCACAAAGGCCATTCTGGTCTTTGCAGGGCTTTTGCATTAAGTATGCTCGCTTGAAGCAAAGCAACAATCTTGATGGTATTTTGAAAATAGAAGTGTGCCAATCAGTTAAGCACAGCTTACCGCAACAGAATTTTGAACTGTATAGAAAGCATTTAGGTAAGCGAAGAACGCAGGTGCCCCGGCAGGCTGCCAATTACAACATGGGAACTTTTTTCATCCCAAAAGAAGTAAATCCGCAGGCAATAGAGAGCATTATGGCTGACGCCTTTCTTCAGGTGCCTCTCCAGCAAATGTCGTTTACCTGCGTAGGTGATATAATACTCATCTCCCTGCTCCAGGATATCGCTGCTTTCCCCAAAACCGCATTCGCTCAGGCCGGGATCGACCGCATTGCAGCGCTGCAAAAAGGTGTCCCGGTTGATCCGGCCCATCCGGTAATCATAGTAGTCCTCCGCCAGCAGGATCAGGCAGCGGTAGACCATCGACGGATTTTGATAGACAGCGGATTTCAGGGCGCGGACGGCCCGCGGATGCAGATAGAGACGGTCCGGGTAATACTGCTCCACCCATTTTGCCATCTGCCCATAGTCCCAATCGACCGGAGGCCGCTCCACTTTCCCATGCTTCAGCCGGGCGATCTCCCGCCTCTGGCGGTCCAGCATCTCAGTCATGGCGGTCATTTGCTTTTGCAGCGCCTGGCTGTCCTCCTGGCAGGCCGTCATATCAGCATAGTACGTCTCAGCCAGCGCCTTATATTCCTCCTGGGACTCATGTACCCGGCGCAGCTGCTCCCGGCACTGCTTCAGCAATTCTTCTGTGCTTGCCTCCTCACTGGCGGAGAGCATACGCGCCTGCTCCGCTTCTACATAAAACCGGACGCCCAATCTGTTCCAATCAATGACTTGGGAGGCACATTGTACCCAGATTACTTTTTCCAGCTCCTTTTCAAACTCGCCGGGGTAAAAATATTTTCTGATGGTTTGAGGGGTATAGCGCGGATGCTCGTAGGGATCGTCTGCCTCAAAATCTATCGAGCTGGGCCAGTAGATACGGACAGCGCCGCCGAAGCAGGACCACTCATCTCCAACGATCTGGCTGAGCTCATAGGTCGCATCCCAGTCGATGACCATCACATGGGCGCTGCCGGCCAGCGCTGAAGCCAGTTCTCGGCCGTCAACCAAATATCCATTTTGCCCAAGCGCGGGATTTTTGGCTTGGGAGACCAGAACAACCGGCAGCCGCCGGTCTGGGGCACACAAAAAGGAAACCAATTTACCAATGTGGTGCACTGAGATGCGCTGGGGCGCTGTGGAGAGCCGGAGGCCGTCATTCAGCCCCACCTCGTCTATCAACTGGCGCACAAATGCCGGCGGCTCGGACGCAGGCTTTGCTTTGGCACCGGGTTCCCGGAGAAAAACAGTTCCCCGAACCGCAAGAAGCAGGCTTTGACGGTATGGCTTGATCTCGGCCTCAATGGTGTCCCGGACGCCCTTTTCAAATACAGAGGAACGGAGGGTAAAAAAGTGTTCCTCCGGCTGATAGATGGCCGCGACAGACCGCCCTTTTTTCGTTGAACCGCTCACAGTTGCCGGAGACTCAGGGAGTGGGATGCAGTCGATGACCTCCCGGCGCATCCAGGCATAGAGAATCCACGCCGCGGCCATAAACTTTTCGTCGTTGATCCCGTCTGATTCACTGCCGATCAATGCCGTGAGCTGATAGATATTTTTCATTGGATTTCTCTCCATGACTGGCGCCATCTGAAAGGCCCCCGATTTCTTTCACTGCTAGTTTACTATATATCGCTTGGCAAGTATAGGTTGTAATTGTAAAGAATTGGGCCGCTCAGCTTAGCACCTCAGACTGGGAAAGCCCTATATTGACGGCACTTTTGCCGATGTCCAGCAGGACCGCCCGCCCTGCCTGTGGGATATGGGCAAGAATCTGCTGGGTGTAGGCCGATGCGGACAGGTCGCAGATGCAGAACATGGAGCGATCCATCAGCTCCAGGATGGTGCGGATGCGGCTGTCGGCGGCAGGGACGCCGCCAATGCTTTCCGCACGATCACAGGGCGGGCAGAAACCGACTTTCAGGTCGTACTCCATGTCATCCTGACCGGAACCGGCATCCCAGGCAACCGCTGTGATTGGAATTTTATGATAGAGCGGCATGGACTGTTGCAGCGCGAACATAAATCCAGATTGGACAGCCTCGGCCTCTATGTAAAACTGGTCGATGGGATAGCGCGCCGTTAAAAAGTGGACACAGTCCGCAAAGAAACTCAGGTTTTTATAGTCGGCGCCGCCCAGCGCAAAGATGCTGCATATCCACGGTTTTCTGTGTGCTATGGGAGTGCGGAGTCCCGTGGCGCCCAGCATTTCTCGCAGCTGTTTGTTAATGCCTCGCTCTATTTGCTGGATGCGGGACACCGTCAAACCGAGCTGCTTTCCAGTCTCTTTCTGTGTGCATCCCGATTTTCGCGTTTGAAAAACGAAGCGCTCCCGCTCAGGTAATTGCTTGGAACAGGCAAGAATGGCGTGTTCCAGTTCCGGCGCTGTGATGTTGATAATCTGGACGCCCTCCTTTCGCCTTGCGAGATTCAAAGCGAGATCGTCTGTATCAAAAAGATCCTCATAAAAGCCGTTGATGATATGGGTGGACTGCTTGACCATCCAATGGATCGCTTTTTTCATGGCCATAATCGGATCATTGTCGGCAGAGGTGGAAATCGGAAGGACTCTGTCCACGACAGACATAAGTGGGTCGTTCTTTCTGCCCGCCAAATACCTTTTCAACTCTGAGCGGTCTGCGACCAAAGTCAGGGACACCTTTTGGGGAGCACACTGCCTGGCTCTCAATGCGGTTAACAGACACAGATCATAAAATGGCTCCCTGGATTTCCATAAATAAAGCAGGAACTCCACAGACTCATTTTCCTCAACCAAACGGCTGACTGCGGTCTGTAATCTAAGCTGTACATTGGGATCGCAAATATAGCGATGGCCCAGAAAGGAACATACCGCCATCATGCGTCCTCCGCCGGGAATGAATAAAAGTGGGTCCCGGCGTCGGGAGTATGCAGGAGCTCCGCCGGCTGAAGCGCCTCTATGCAGTTTTGATTGTACTCTTGGGCATAGTCCGGAAAAGACGCCAGAATCGCATTTTTCAGCGCCGCCAAGTTGATCCTGTCGCTCCAGGGCTGCCGGGTGCAGTTCAGCAGCTCGAAAAGCGGGGTGCAGCTCTGCTCATATTTGAAAAAGCGGAATCCGCAGGTGTTGTCGATCCCGTTCTCCCGGTCGTATGGATTGAGTGCGGCCATCTCTGCAGTTTCTGTCAGAAGGTCATCACAAATGGGATATGCAAGTGCCAGAACCCACCCGGCATCCGCTGTTTCCAACCAATAGATTCCGTTTGCCAGGCTATCACATCGGAACGGGGGGCCCCACGGAGTTTCCTCCGGGACTGGGAACTCGCCAAAATACTCCGGGCAGACCTCCATCCCCCGGGCCTGGACTTCTACTAACGAGTCGCCATCTAGCAGAGGAAGATCGTGCTCCGCAAGATACTTGTCAATTTCATAGGTTATGACCCACCGGGCCGCATCAAAATAATCTTCATCACGATACACCAGAACTTCCGGAGCCGCTTCCAGAGGCGTCCCATAGGCTTTTGCAGCGGGAGAGACGGCGGGAGAATCCGCCATGACTGCAATCAGATCGGAGCCTAAAAAACGGCTGGGGGGAATGGGGGCTGTCTGGATGCTGTAAATACCCGGACAGACTTCCTCTGCGGAGCGGACTTTCCCATAGCTTTTTTCAAAGCTGCAGGCATGAAATGGGAGACGGGAAATAGGGAACGTGTATTTCATCACGGATTCCTCCTCGTAAATTTTACATTTGAGTGGGCTGCGTTCAGGTGCTCCGCCGCGTCTGTGGACTGGAACTCTACCAAAATATCCGGCAGCCGCACAGTTCTTTCTCGTGAAGCGAGATGTCATCTGCTATAGTTGCCCCACCTGGGTGGGGCGCCTCCTTAATCTCCTATGTCGTTGTACGGATAGCCAGCCAAATAAAAATCCAGAAAGTGCAGGTAATCTTCGCCTTCCGCCCCCATCGGTTTCAGGATGGCCGTGATCCGGCGGCTGGCTTCCCCCGCCTCCTCCGTCAGCTTTTCGGAAAAATGCTACTTGCCTTGATCCGTGAACCGAACATTGCTGATTGTGTTGTGAATTTCACCGAATTACTCGAATACGAGTAATTTGGAGTATGATTATTGCTATCATGAAGACACTAACCAATGATTGGGGGGTCTTCAGATAGCAGCAACAGACCAGTATGCGCGGATTCTTGTCAATAGAATTTTGTCGCTATGTAAAAGCAGAGGCATCTCTATCAATAAGTTATCAGAAATGAGCGGAGTCAGCCAATCCACTCTTGATAATTTGGTAAATGGCAGGACATTCAATCCCAGGATATGCACCCTCCATCGAATTGCACTTGCTTTTAGCATGACAATAAGTGAATTTTTGAACTTTCAGGATTTGAACGATTTTTCTTTTGAGGATTTCTTGGACGATTGAGGACAGGTACAGCAGTTGGAGTGCCTGTCTTCTTTTTTCATTGTATCACAGCGCACGGAGTATTGCTACCAAAATAAACACATACTTGCATATATTCAGCAAGTTGGTAACTGGGAGCTATACTCTTATACAGAGGCGGTGTGATACTATGCCAAGAACGTCAAAAAATATAAATATTGAAATTGGTCATAGGATCAAACAGGAAAGGCTAAACCAAAAGCTGACCCGTGAACAGCTGGCACATTTAGTCGGCTACAGTGCAAACTTTATTCAAGAAGTAGAACGGGGCCGGTCTGGATTGTCTTCAGAATCTATGCGGGCTTTTTCTGTTGCGCTCAAAGTGTCCGCGGATTATCTGCTTTTTGGTGTTCCGTCCAAAAGTTATGATTATTTATGTTCAAAATTGAGTTTAATACCGCAAGAAAAACATAAGTATATTATTCAAATTCTTGATGCTGTCGTTGAGTGTGCCGGGGCTTGGGATAAAAATGTATAGAGTTGCAAAACAGGGGGTTCCGCAAGGAACGCCCTATTTTTATACCCAATGTTCTAGCTGCCCAAATAACGCAGTTGTCCAAGTTCATCCACGCGGTCATCAAGAGGCGGATAGGACCAGGCCAGTACGCGGGCTGTTTCCAGTGGCTCCTCCCGGGACGGGTCAAGCTCCCAAAACCGGCCGCGTTCGTAGGCCGCATCGGCACAGATAACGCCAATTCCCGGCTCGTAGAGCTTTGCTATGATATACGTCGCTTCTATCGGCCGTGCTTCCGCAGGGGCGTACCATCGGATGACGGAGAAAGACTGATGATCGGGTAACTCCAATATTTTGCGGATCTGCTCCCGCTTGAAGTTACTCATAGCTCTGGATAAATCTAAAACTTCGTAGTCCTGTGGTAGCTTTTTTTCCGGTTCCATTGATATCTCCTCCTATGTATTTTTGATTGTGAGTATATTGTTAATACATAGTATCACGGAGAAAAGATGAAACATGAGGAAATTTGTCGAAAAAAGAAAGAATGTGCGTTTTTGGCTGGGACCTAATTCCCAAAAAGCTTCAAGGAATATGCAATCACGCCGCCGAAATACAGGGGAGAGCAATAAAAGAGGGCCATCAGCAGTAAGCGGATGGACCCTCTTTTGGAAACCGGGATATGACAGATGGAACTGCCCTTGGGCATACGATCTACCGGTATTAGATGCAGCCGAACGGTCATGTGTAGGAGAAAGCCGATTCAGGCATTTTCCATCTTATATGTTCTGAAAGTGGTACTCCATAATATGTTCCCCCTTCGTGTCATACTCCCCGTTAAAGCGGAAACCAATCTGCTGATAAAGCTGGATTGCATGGGGATTGTTTTCATACACGCTAAGATACACGGTGTCGCTTTGGTACTCCATGCGGAGCCTGTCAAGCAGGGAAAGAACAGCCTGCCTGCCATAGCCTCTCCCCTGATATTTTTTATCAATCAGCAACCGGTCCAGCCATAGCTGCCCCGGGACAGGTTCCGGGAAATAGCCATACATGGCAAACCCAATCAGTGTCTCACCGTCATAAATACCGACAGGCCGCCAAAGCTCCAACTCGTCTGCCTCCTGTAAGCACTCGCTTACACTCTCAATGAAATCGACTTGTTCAGAAAAAAGAGACAGGCTTTCAACTTTCTTCCGGCTTTCATCATTGACAAATTCAAAATGCAGATGCCTGTGATCCTCTGTACTCATGTCAAGTTCTCCCCGCAAGATTTTCGTAGATAAAAAACAAAAATTGCCTTGGGCTACCATTGATCTGCAATATTGCTTCTTCCGTTCCGCATAGAAGCATATTTTGCCCTTCATAAAAAGCATAATTGCAGGTGGTGTCCGTAAACACATAGAAATGCTGAACATTTTCGCCGTTCATATAGTCAAAAAAACGGCGGTACAGCTCCTTACCGATCCCTAATCCGCGATACCCTGGGTGTGTGGCAAGAAAGGTTAACTCCCCTCCATAGTCCTGTGATTGCCTGGACAGCAGTTTTTCATAAATCTGATCGATTTCCTTATAAAAATGCCATGCTCTGCGGCCCTCCGCTGTCAACGATAGAAGAAATAAGGCCCATCTTGCCTGAAGCCTGTTCTTCAAGGCTTTATGGGCTCTGTGGAAACTGTTCCCCATAATAACCCCTATGGGCTTTTCATTGTACAAGGCTACCTGGGTAAAGGTTTGTTCTTCCAGGCATAGCCGCAGATAAGCGTTGGAGAGTCGGACAGCGGTGGTAAAACTGTACGATTTTTCGTGCCCCCATGTGGTATTGATAATTTCTGAAAGGGCATTAAAGTCTTTCGGTGCATATGGCCGATATGTAATCTGGCCCATTCTAACACCTCCTGAAAGTTAAAAAGAATCGGACAAAAAGGGAAACATACCAACTGCCCTTCAATGAAACTGTACGCAGTAACACCATCAGCAATTTGTTTGTCTCACCCATTTTGCCCGGTTCATGTAGATACGCCGCATTACCAATTTGTGACAAGTTTACTATAAGTGTAAAAAAATGTCAACCAGCTCTGTCTTGCACGATTTGATTCTAAGACATACTGGATGATCGGCCGGCAGTAAAGGATACTAGATAGCGGCAAAGCAACTGATAGAGCGGTACCGCCGTCTCCTGCCCGTGCTATATAAGGCCCCCTTTTTCTTGCAGTATGGATTTTTAAGGCAGCGCCGCTCGCATCCTCAAGGACTGCTGTATCAAAAAATCAACTATTTCCAGAATGCGGACCCGCTCCTCCGGCGGTAATTCGCTCAACTTCTCAGAGAGCATACAGCTTTTGTAGTCCAGAGAGCACGCGATCACATCGCAGAAAATCGCGTCAGCTGAGGTTTCCAGCGCATTGATGATGGCCACCAGCTTTTCATAACGGGGAAACGAGGCACCGCGCTCAATCGTTGAGATGTAGTTGGTCGCCACACCCAGCCTTTCTGCAAATTGTTCCTGCGTCAATCCAAGCTGCTCCCTGCGTTGTTTGATCCGCTTTCCAACACGTTTGTCAATCATTCTGTCTGCCTCACGCTCCTACATTGAGATCGTTTCCTATATCGTTAATGATTAGTATAGGGTGGAACGGCCCAGGCATACAGAATCGTTAATATTTAGTCTGTGTATTTAAGGTTTAGTTTGCACAAAAACAGAGGCAGGGCATTCCAAAATCTATTTCGCGGCTTAAAATTCGCCTCTTGTTGTGTAGTATGCTTGTGTGCTATACTGGCAAGTACAAAACAAATTTTTTCCAAAATTGGAGAGGAAGTAGCGCTATGGTGCCGGAGTATATCGAAGAAACGTTGCTCAATACTGCACATCGAAAGAAAATCTACTTTTCCGACGTGGAAAAGGGACTGCCGGCCAAGATGCGCCAGCTTGCCCTGGATGCGGACTGCCGGGGAGGAACCATGATCACGGAGAACATTCACCTCCATGCCATCGTAAGTAAGGACACCTACTTCTGCACGCTCTCGGAGCTGATAGGCGGAAAGCTGGTCCCGATGATGATAACCTGTGGCTCGAAAACCACCGAAGGCAGCGAACTTATCTGGCCTCTGCTCCAGCAGTTCAGCGGTCAGGAATTCCGTCTGTTCAGCGAGAAAGCATTTGCGGGCGCCAATGCTCCCGTGCCCCCCTTCATCGTAAGCTGCATTTTGAAGAACAAAACCTGGAAGCTGGGCAAGTTGTTCACCAACGGGCTGTCCGGGCCTATCTGTGCCGCCCTCGGATGGGGACTTCTCTATCCGGAGGTATGCGGCGACAGCCAGGAGGAAAGCTGACGCCGTCCTGCCGGAGTGCGTCTCCTTCCAGGCAATATTCCCCGGCTCCGTATTCCAAAACGGAGCCGGGGAATTTACTGTGCTGTGGCGGGATTTGACCTGTGCAGACTTCCAGGCTGTTCACGGCAGATATTGGCTGTTCTATCTCCCCCAAATCTTCAATCTGGCTTCTCCGCTTCGTGAAGCGGCTTGTTTGCATCGTAAATTATTTAATAAAGAGAATCTTTTATGAATAGAATTCATTTGACGTACTTTGCGAGACTATGTATAATTTGCCTGTCAGATTTCCAGCTGCATAGGAAGTATGTTATGAAAAAGAAAGAAATCGTTTTATTGGCTGTACTTTTTCTGACCGGTATAGTGGTCGGAACAACATTCGTATATTTATTTTTATTTTGGAGAGTGGGAATTCCGGCAGATCCTTTTGTTGGGGCAAGTGCTGACTTGACTTATAACGGTGTATATATTGATTTGATTGAGCAGGACGAAGTTGACGATAGGCAGAGCAGCCCTGACACAGACAGCTCAGATTCATATGTTGTCAAGTATAATTCGGAAACCGGATATGTGGATGGAATTACCGTAACCAACGCTGGTATTACGGACCGTCAGGTCAGTTTCGTGCATGAGGGCATTCAGCTTGATCTGCATTTTGTGAACGATGTTTTGATTGGATGCCGCAGGTCTTATGAGCAGGAGCTGATGGATCGCCTGGAAGGACAGAGTTTGGAGTCATGCACTGCGGAAGAGCGGGAGACGGCAGAACAGGGAGCGCTGGAAGTCCTTTTAAATCAGGACTCCTGGGAAACAGATGAAGGCTACTTGAAATTGGTTCTGGCTGACTATGCGAAGCAGGTGCAGGAATACCAGGATTCTCATCCGAATGCCGCTGCTTCCAGCAGGTAATCCGGAAGCGATGTAAGGGGAGTGCGGATCAGCTTATGACAACAAAAGAGCGCATCATCATTTCAGCATTTACAGGGGTCCGTATGTGCGACATGACCTTAATAGATGCTTATATTCAAGAAAAAATCGGCCGGGTCTTTGTCACCAATGAATGGGGAACAGCGCACTTCCGCAGGGAGGTGCAGGAGGCGGTTAAAGAGGACTTCCTGATGCTCTGTGAGTAAATACGATGCCACTTGGTCTGTGCGATTGCCTTTGAATACAGCAAAAAGCACCGAACCTGTACTGGAACCCCAGTATGGTTCGGTGCTTTTTAGCATCGTAATGAAGTTGGCTAAATCATGGGGTTACCAGTTCTCCCATAGGCTATCCGGGCCTGATTCCAGATATGGACTCCAGCGGCCGCAATGGGGACAGGCAACCATGCCGCAGTAAGCTCCGTCAATTTGCTCCTGAGTGACCTGCCCAGGCTCGGGACAGCACGCAGGAATGATCGTAACGATATGAGCCTGTTCCAGATGCTCAGGCCGGTATAGGCGGTTGAAAGGGATATAGTCCACCCACTGAGGGCGGTCAAAAAGTCGGCTGGAATGGAGTTCCAGCGCATGATAGTGAATCTGCGCGGGAGTCTCTTCTGTGTAGTTGTGTGCAGAGAGCCATTCTACGAGAGAATCTAAAAGCGGCTGCTCTCCATCACGCCTGATAATGGCTTCTGTTAACTCATACCAGACATCCAGTCGAACATCGCCAATAGGGGTGAGAACGCCTTGCCGGTATGCGGTTTTCTGCTTTTTCCCCTGCCCGGTTGACGTTCCCTGGCCGGTGCCGACCAGCCAGCGAATATCGTTCAGTTGGAGTGTGGAGAGGTTAAATGCGGAAATATCATTATACTGAGTGAAGGGCATTGGGTTATCCTCCATTATATGTGGATGCTGTAATAAGCGGTCCGCAAATCTTCTTGCTGATGCAAAATGACTCCGCCGCATATATCGGCTCTTGCAGAAGTATAGCTTTGGAATGCGAAGCTATAAGGAATCCTCTCGTCAGTCAGAATGACCTTGTTACAGCCATGCCATCGGAAGTGCTGATCCAGAAAAAGTCCCAGTTTATGTCGGAGGAGAGGATTTCCTACTACGGCCGTCAAATTTCGCTTGCTCCGGAATTCAATTCGGGGGCGATTGGTATTGGAGACGGAGAGAAGCCGCCGGGGCTGACAATCTATACTGCTGTCGATGATAAGTGCACGGAAACGGTCATAGGGGACACAGACATGCTCCTGAAAACCAGATACTCCATGTTTGCCAAAGTTGTTAAGCCAGGTAAAATCAATATGGAGAAAGGTTTCTTGATCTGACATCCGCTCCAGCCGCATCTTGGCGAAAGAGGACAGATCCGATACCAAAATCGTCTGATTTTCTGTTTCCAATCGGGCCAACTCACTACGGAGAACAGCAAACCTGTGCGGGGAGCGTGTTTTAGCGGAGAACGTTCGAATATCAAGGAGTTCGCCGTAAACATTCAATTTGATCATAATGCGGTTATCCATATAGACTCCTTTTCCCTTTTGATTTATAGGTCGAATTTTTTACCCCAGTGTCCACCGCTGGAGTAGTTCCACTCAATGGTGCCGTCCTCATACTGTATGACCCCGTGGGCAGTCAGACACCAGCCATCCGTGATTCGTTCAAAACCTACCAGTGAGTCGCTTGGTTGGGTATTTCGGAGGACTTGTGTGCAGAGATATTCGCAGCCATTCCGGTTGCGATAGATACGCCCTGTAACAGGGAAAATATACTTTTTTTCCATATGATTCTCCTTTGGATTGCCGATTCCATACGAAAACAGGAAAGGAACCGGCTGCCTGTATGAAAGC
>UMFX01005480.1_pt1 | contig 15143 bp, 11 predicted proteins | sample 1965131 | NCBI WGS metagenome assembly UMFX01 (sample SAMEA4836058, study PRJEB28245) | human gut metagenome | biome: gut microbiome; material: fecal sample | place: Denmark | collected 2008 | reverse complement strand
TGGGGATACTTTCCTGCTTAAACCGCGGCGGTCTGGGAGTCTCAATCCCTCCGGATCTTTTCAGGGCGTAAAAAGACTTCCATGCCTTGTCCAGCAGCTTACAGACTTCCTGGGCGGTCTGGGACGGGAGATGTTTATACCACAGATTCTCTTTATGGGCTTTTTTCTGATAATACCAGTCCGGATACTGCTCCATCCCTGTTTCTTTGTAATGCTGACGCTCGTAATTACAGACATTCCAGAGCTTGGATGCTGCATAGCACATATGCCCGATGAGGTTCGCATATTCCCGGCTGACCTTTATGGATGTTTTCTTTGACAGCAGCATTTCCTCTCCTCCATCGTATCAGTAAGCTTTGCTCTGATGTTTGATGTACCTGCGAATACGATTTTCTCCCTGCATTTAATATCTTCTGTTGGTATTTTTTACTGTCCACACCATGGGATAATTAATATTACACACAAGCACAACAATATGTATGATTATTTTTCATACATATATCATAGCATAATATTAAAGATTCAGCAACAAAATATCGAACATATTTTCTTTTTAAATTGAATTGCCGAGGATTCCCGCTTTTTATCCTAAGAAAGAGAACCTATTTCTTTGTCTTGAATTTCTTCATTGTGGAATATGGACTGTAAACTCTGGACTTGTTCTTGGAGGTTCTATTCCAGGAACGTACCGTCACATACCAGGTGCCTTTCTTTACATTTTTAAAGGTTACAGTTACGGTATTTTTGCCTTCTGTACGTTTCAGATATTTCTTAACCGGATATTTCTCACCTGCGGAAGTCTTATATTTGTTTCCAAGCAGGATTTTGTAACCTGTGGCATTTTTGCATTTTGTGTAAGTAACAGTCACAGTGTTTCCTTCTACAGTAATATTCTTGATCTTTGGCTGCTGTGGTGTGACAACAGTGATCTTGATCTTCTTGATCTTTGTCCAGGAACCATAGACCTTATTGCCCTGTGCATCCAGAACCCAGCTTCGGGCTGCCACATACCAGGTACCTTTTGAAAGATATCTGAAAGATGCCTGTGGCTTGCCGGATGAGGAAACTGTTTTGCTGAACTTTCCGGTTTTGAGCATATCTGATTTCTTGCTGATCACGAAGTCATAACCCTGAGCGCCGGCACATCCTTTGGAAAGTCTGACAGTGAGCTTGTTTCTGTCAATGGAATAGCTGGAAATCTTTGTGTTTGCAGGTCGCAGGTATGCACCGTTTTCATCCGTGATACTTCCGTCTGTGTGAATGACTCTGCCATTGAGAGATTCTGTACCAAATGCTATGAAATAATCCTGTCCTTTGGAAAGTGTAAAGTCAGCATATGGAATACTGCGCTCAAATGCACCGCCTACAGTTACAGTCTGGATACACTGCAGAACCCCATTCTCAACATCATACCAGAACAGATTTGCCATAAGTCCTGCACAGGAGGCATCTGCCTTTACGGAAAGCACAGCCGGGAAATCGAAAGCTCCGCTTCTTCCAAGATGGAAACCGAAATCATTCTGGTTTGTGGAGATCAGGCTGTATAATGCTGCCGGGATATATTCTGCTGTGTTTGTAACAGAAAGATCTATATCCGCAGGTGTTTCTGATGTAATGGAAGTACCGTTGATTTTCCAGATGAAACCATTTTCCATATCAAGGTTCAGGGAAATATCTTTTCCTTTTATCCCGGATAAAACAGAAGCAGGAAGTGTCCTGGCACCATTCATGATAATGGAGATGGTATCTTTTTCTTTGGATGTCTTGATCAGATCATTAACAGTATCCCAGCTTTTCTTCTGGAAACTTCCCTCAATGTAAGGTTCCCCGTCACCAAGTTTTCCGAGATTTTTTGTATCCTGATGTTTGCATCGTTTACAGGTGTATGTTATGATTCCGTCAGTTTCTGTAGTTGGTTCTGTAGTGATAACGCCGTTGTCATAGTCATGGCCGTATGCGGAAATGATATAACCATAGGAAAGTGTTTCATTACAGTCTGTGCAGTAGGTATCTCCGCTATATCCGCTGGAAGTACAGGATGGAGAGGAGTAATAACGTCCGGCGGTGTGTTCGTGCGTGCATTGACTTCTGGTGATTGTGTAAGTAATAGATTCTTTTTCGTAATTCCCCTTATCGTCGCCATTGTAAATTGCGGTAGCTGTAATGGGTGTTCCAACTTGTAATTCCTGATCAAGCTTAACATCGTTATCCCAGTTCCAGTCAGTCGAAAAAGGGTTGGTAATGTCGCTGATCTTTTTACAGGACCATGGAACGGATATAGTAGTTTCATTAGGATCTGCTCCTGGTGCTACAGGGGCTTTTTCAATAGTAAATGTCCATTTTGGACTTACTAATCCTTTATGTGCAAAATAGGATTTACTTGCCTCTATCTCAGCCTTTACGGTATATGTGCCTGCATTTACAGGAACACCTTGGAGCGGTTGAGTGTTCTCATTGATATCATTGTAGTTACCTTTATAATATACCAATGAGATTTTTCTGTTATTTTCATGTGTAGGTTTAAATTTAAACTCCAATGAGGCTTCTTTAGGCTGACCATCGTAAATAAGATTTACAGGGGACTTAAATATAAAATCATTAACAACTTGAGCAGCTTTAAATGTGTTGGTAACGGTGTCGAATGAATAATTCCGTGTTCGAGATTCTGAACTGTTTTCTGGGTCAAGTATAATCAAATAGCTGTTTGTAGAATTGCTTTCGAGCTTGGGTAGCCAAACATACAGATTAGTGTCATCAGGGTCAAGAGAGGAATGGTTTACAGGCTTCCAATTCCATACACTAGAACCTGTTTCAGTTTTGATTGTTACGTTCGCATTTTCGGGATTTTCAATAGTACAACAGTAGACCTTCTCTTGGGCGTTTGTTGGGGAACCGGATACAGAAGAGGCTTTTACCGAGCCGCCATTAATGGTAATATTATTACTGCCAGCGCCTCCCTTGCCGCCACCAATTCCGGCACCATTCGTAGAACTAGCAGTTACAGAACTATTATTAATGGTAATATTTTTGCAAGAATTTCCTTCGCCGCCACCAATTCCGGCACCATTCGTAGAACTAGCAGTTACAGAACTACTATTAATGATAATGTCACTGCCAGCGCCGTAAAGGCCGCCACCAATTCCGGCACCATCCGTAGAACGAGCATTTACAGAAGCACTATTAATGGTAATATTACTGCCAGCGCCTTGCTTGTTGCCACCAATTCCAGCACCATACTTAGAACTAGCAATTACAGAACAACTATTAATAGTAATATTACTGCCACCAATTCCGGCGCCATCCCCATCGCTACTACCATGAGCATTTAAGATTCCTGCAGTAGTGTCTAAAACCTTGGTTGTTATTATAAGCGAAGCTGTGTTAGCTTTCTGTAAACCGGCATACCATGTATTCTTTGCTATAAGATTATTTGTGCCTGTTAAATAGATAGTGACTGTAGCTTTAACATTAACATTTATTCGCAGTGCCGGACCAGTAGATGTATTGATATTTACTTTATTAAGATAAATGTTGATGTTGTCTTGCTCTGAAGTATTCCTTCCATCAACCACAATTCTATTTCCTGTTTCCCGGCTACATGTGAATTTGTGATCTCCTGCCGACCTTATAGTATAAACTCCGTTTATAACCTTATCGTTATCAGCTAAATCAATTTCTCCAGCTTGTTCATTTTCCGCAGCAGCCATTGCCTCATCGGGGGCATCATTAAATTCAGGAACCTCTTCTGAACTGAATACAGACAGTTCCTCATCTGTCTCTCCTGCTGTTTCCTGCTCCTCATTGGTAAAAATCTTCGGAGTTTCTTCCTCAAACACTACATCCGGATTTCCGGAAGTAAATTCCTCCGCAAATATGGTCTGAAGGGGCATATTTGTAGAACACAGTGCAAGTGCCAGCATCCCGGCTAATAATTTTTTCCTCATACTTTTCACCTTTTCCTTTCTTTATACATGATTTTCTGCAGCCTGACTCTTTTGTCCTTTTTTTCTGAATTTGATACATAATGCGGTAATCACGACTGCCACAGTAAAGGAAATGACAGCCACCAACACATAACCGCCTGCGTCCTCATGAAGCAGGATTGCGCCGTACATTCCCGTGATGTCTATTGGCTGGCTTTGCATTATCCCCATTGTTCCCACGAGAGACAGGAACAACAGGGTACACAGAACAGACAGCCGGCAGACTGTGCGCCACTCCTGGCGGCGGTGGTATTCATGCATTCGTTTTTTTACCAATTCGATACGCTTTTCTGTATCATACATGCCTTCCATCCTCCTTTCACAAAAAAGTCCTAAAAAGTCTTTCACTTATATAGGTACAAAAAAAGCGAAAAACTCTCACCTGAAAATCAAATTTTTTTAAAAAAATTTGAGAGCTGCCGAAACAGCTCCCAAAAGCGGAAAATCAGGTTATATTATTGTATCGAACTGCGGAAAATCAGTTTTCCCACTACCAGGATCAGTACAGGCAGCAGATAAGCAATATACTGTACTACACTACCGTAGGCGATCAGGAGATTATAAATTGCATGAAAGGTAATTGCTGCTCCCAGCAGACCGCAGGTTCCGGCAATCTTCAGCCATGTTCTCTGCCACACATATGCAAGGCCACCGCCGACAATGGCTCCACAGATCACGTGCATGGCTCCAGTCCCAATACCACGGAAGAAAATAAAAGAAAAATGTCCGGCTCCGTTTTGGATCAGGTAGCAGACGTTTTCAAATGTGGCAAAAGAAAGTGCTATAACTACGGCGGTATTTTTGATCTGCTCTCTTTTCGGCTCAAATATCAGCAAATAAAAGAGCAATGGCAGAAATTTCATCACTTCCTCCACCACCGGGGCGATCTCTGTAGTAGTGGTAAAGGTGTCCGCTCTGTAAAGTGCGGCAAAAAAGGTGTTGATGTATGCAGAAAGCAGACAGGCACCCATCCCGGCAAGGCAGAACAGAAAGAATTTTCTCTGCCGCTTTCCCATACATAGAGTCGCGATCAGCAGGGGCGAGGCAATGCAGAGAAATACGTTTTCAATATAGGTCATGTCTGCACCGCCTTTCCTGTGGCCGGGAGCAGTGCGAACAGGCAGCCTGTAAGCAGAAGATCAAACCAGCAATAGGGATTGGAAATGGAATATCCCGGCCACAGACAGCCGGAGAGCCAAAGAGCATACTCCACCGCCACATAGCACAGCACCCCAATGTGAAAATACCGGATCTTACGTGCTGTTCCCGTCTGTATCAGAGCATAAATAAGCCCTCTGATGGAATGATAAGAAACAACGATCATCATGCCACACCAGAGCAGATTGGAAAGAATATCTCCAAAGGTGCAGTAAAACACACAAAGCGGAATGCCAATCAGAGGAGCTATCAGAGATTTCCGTGTCGAAAAGTCTCTTTCCTCTGCAGAGGAAAGGGTGTATTGCAGAAGATAAAGGAAAATCACGCTGGCTATCCAGCCGAACTCTGACACATAAAAGACCTGCGGCGTTTCAGAAAACAGAAGCAGATACAGCGTCCAGTAAAGAGAGCCAAGGGCAAAGCAGCCGTAAAAACAGGTCAGCAGGAAATATATCTGTTTTCGATCTTTCAGATACCAGATGCCACTCAGACAAAAGCCCAGCAGGGTGACAGCGAATTGAAAAAGATTACTGATCAGCTCCATCTCCATTGTTCCCCTTTTGTTCCTCTGTCTGCTCCTCTTTGTTCAGCTGGCGGATGCGGAAGCACAGAATAGTCACGCAAACGCCGAGAATAAAAGCGAGCAGTCCGATTACCATATATCCCAGTGTGGTGCCGCCACCTAAAATTGTTGCTGCCGTTTCAAAGCCGGAAGAAGTACCGGGCGTAATCTGTCCGACAATACCTGGCATGACAAAGGAAACCCCAGCGATCACTGCAAGGCATGCCGCTATGCAGAATGCGGAGACAATCCGTCTGTGCCGCAGTCTCTGCTGTCGTTCTTTTTCCCCAATACGCCGTTTTACCTCAGCAATCCGTTCCTCATTTTTCAACATTCGTAATGCCCTCCCGTTTCAATAATCCGCGTAAACGCTCTTTTCCCCGGTACACCATATTTGTGATCTGCTTTACACTTTTCCCCATGACCTCAGCTGCCTGTTGATAGCTCATACCCTCAAAATAGGTCAGATAAAGAGCTTCCCGATAATCTGGATTTAACTCTTCCATGCAGAGATGCAGGATCTGATTTCGTTCCTTTGTGCGGATGACCTCCTCCACCAGTGTCTGCGCCTCCGGTTCTCTGGTCAGGTCGTCAAGACTGAAGATAATCCGCCGTCTGCTTTTGTGGCGTAAAGCCATGTGCCGCGCTGCTTTATAGAGGTAAGCCTTAAAGCATCCATCCCGGATGCGGGGCTTTTTCGTAAACAGCCAGGAAAAGGTTTCCATCATTAAGTCCTCCGCCTCGTGGACGTCATGCAGATAACCATCGATGTATAAGGTCAGCGGATCGCCGTATTTTTTTATCAATAGTTCAAGTCCTGTCTCGTCACCGCTCAGATATTGCCCATAAAGCTCTTCATCAGTGGCCATACCGTTCAATTCCTTTCCCCATATTACTCCTCTGTTGTCAGGTGTAATCTCCTGGCTTCTTTCCTTCGTTCTTTTAATAAGCATAGTATACTTTTGTTTAGAAAATACGTCAATTGTTTATAGCAATTCTACAAAATAATGCAACTTTGTATACTTCCCTGTGTTATCTGATTTCTTACAGTGGACAGTGCAAAAGAACTGTCCGTAATCGGACTGAAAACACCGGAAATAATAAAAGCAGCTGTATAGCGCTAAAGAGCAAACAGTAGTGGCGTCATGGATGCACCCTGAAAAAAAGGCGGTATCCCGCCTTTTTTCAGATGCTCTGGTAACTCAGTTACCGAGTAATTCACAAACATTTATTAAAACTTTATTCAGCCTTTATAGCCCAGCGCATCTTTGTGGAACGGGCTCTTGGGTTCTGTGTGCACTCTTTGGCTGAAGGGCGGATCACATCTTTTGCATAGTCTGAGTAGATTCCCTCCTTGTATCCTGCTTTAAGCGCTTTCTTTACCAGTTTGTCTTCACCGGAATGAAAGGTAAGGATTGCCACACGTCCGCCCGGACGCAAAGCATCCGGAAGCTTCTCCATAAATTCATACAGTACTTCGAACTCATGGTTAACATCAATACGCAATGCCTGGAAGGTTCGCTGACAGGTCTTCTTAATTGTCTCTTTCTTTTCTTTTTCAGGAAGGAAATCAAGAGTTTTTTCGATTACCTGACGCAGTTTTGTGGTAGTATCAATATGATTGCCTCTGCGGATCTCATCGGTAATGGCTTTGGCGAGTTCCTCACAGTATGGTTCATCAGAATTTTCACAGAGCATTCCCGCAAGCTCCTCTCTGGAAATGGTATCCAGACGCCGGGCTGCACTGATGCCGGTTTCCTGATTCAGGCGCAGATCCAGAGGTCCGTCTGTTTTAAATGAGAAACCTCTTTTGGGATTATCAATCTGCATGGAGGAAACGCCGAGATCTGCCAGAATAAAGTCAAATCCTCCAACCTCTTTGGCAATCTCATCAATGGTGCAGAAGTTCTGAAGCTTTACTGTCAGCAGTTCTTCCCCGAATCCCTGCTCTGCCAGACGTTTCTTTGTTTTGGCGGATTCCTCAGGGTCTACATCTGTTGCATAAATATGGCCCTTGCCATTCAGACACTGAAGCATCGCTTTCGTATGGCCGCCATAGCCCAATGTGGCATCAAATCCGGTTTCGCCCGGCTGGATATTAAGAAAATCAAGGATTTCCTTAACCATAATGGAGATATGCATTCCCGCCGGGGTATTTCCTTTCTGAATCACGTGTTCAATGGTATCTTTATATTTCTCAGGCTGTAATTCCTTGTATTTCTCTTCGAATTTCTTCGGATATTTTCCTTTATAACGGACACGTCTTTTATGTGGTGTCTGGTTCTGGTTTTCCATAAAATCCCCTTTTTGTTTTTTTATTCCTGTGTAATACCGGTTACTTCATAGCCGGCTTCTTTGATCACTTCGCGGATCTTATCCTCGTCCAGTTTCTCCGGAGCATGGATCACTGTGGTTCCTTTTTCATGGAAGGAAACTACATCTTCCACTCCAAATGCCTCTTTTACTGCCTTTGTCACATGTGCTTCACAATGTCCACACATCATTCCTGTTACGTTTACTGTGATTGTTGTCATTTCTTTGTTCTCCTTGTTTTCTTTTATATTTTCCTGATCTTTTGGATCATGAATTTCACTGTTGCAAAAATCTGTATTCTCTGCTTTCAGACTTCTGTTTTCTGTTACATTTTTCATTTTTGCATTATCTGAAACATTATCTGAAATATAATGGATTTCTTCCACATTCTGTTTTATTTTTTTGTCTCTGGAAGCATCATGTACCTTAAAGAGATTCAGTCTCAGTGCATTGGTTACCACACAGAAACTGGAAAGGCTCATGGCAGCTGCACCAAACATGGGGTTCAGTGTCCATCCGAAAATCGGAATCCATACACCGGCTGCCAGTGGAATACCGATCACATTGTAGAAGAATGCCCAGAAAAGATTCTCATGGATATTTCTCAGTGTCGCCCGGCTTAAACGTATGGCAGCAGGTACATCACTGAGCCGGCTCTTCATTAATACCACATCTGCGGCATCAATGGCAACATCTGTTCCTGCACCGATCGCGATACCGATGTCTGCCCTGGTAAGTGCAGGGGCATCATTGATTCCGTCTCCTACCATGGCAACCTTTCCCTGTTCCTTCAGAGAACGGATCACGCTTTCCTTGCCATCCGGAAGAACACCTGCAATTACATCGTCCACTCCTGCCTGTGCTCCGATCGCTTTTGCTGTGCGTTCATTATCACCGGTAAGCATTACTACCCGGATTCCCATGTTCTGCAGTTCTTTTATTGCCTGAGGACTGTCCTCTTTTATAACATCTGCCACTGCGATCATGCCGAGAAGCTTCCCGCCTTTTGCAAAAAGAAGTGGTGTTTTTCCTTCTCCTGCAAGTTTTTCTGCCTGCTTCATCAGTTCCGGTGATACAGAGGTTTCATTGCTGATAAATTTCATATTTCCGCCTGTAAGCACTTCACTGTTTAATGCTGCACGAAGACCGTTTCCAGGAAGAGCCTGAAAATCAGAAACCTTCTGCAAAACAATCTTTTTCTCTTCTGCTCTGGCAATAATGGCTTTTGCAAGAGGATGTTCACTCTTCTTCTCAAGTGCATAGGCATAGCCTAAAAGCTCTTCCTCTGAGATTCCCTTTGCAGGAACCATATCTGTCACCTGCGGTTCACCCTTTGTGATAGTTCCTGTCTTATCTAATGCAACGATCTGGATTTTACCTGCTTCCTCCAGGGATACTGCTGTTTTAAACAGGATTCCGTTTTTGGCCCCCATTCCGTTTCCTACCATAATGGCAACCGGTGTGGCAAGCCCAAGGGCACAGGGACAGCTGATGACCAGAACAGAAATACCTCTGGCAAGTGCATATCCGAACTCTTTTCCTGCCAGCAGCCAGACAATGGTGGTGACAACCGCAATACTGATAACTGTCGGAACAAAAACTCCGGAAACCCTGTCTGCGATTTTGGCAATAGGTGCTTTTGTTGCAGCCGCATCACTGACCATCTTAATAATCTGGGAAAGAGTAGTGTCCTCGCCTACCCTGGTAGCTTCGCATCTGATAAATCCGGACTGGTTTACGGTTGCAGCAGAGACTGCATCTCCCGGATTCTTGTCAACAGGAATACTCTCCCCTGTAAGTGCCGCCTCATTGACAGCACTGTTTCCCTCAAGGACCACTCCGTCCACCGGAATGTTCTCACCGGGACGTACCACAAAAACATCACCTTTTCGGACCTGTTCGATGGGCACTGTAGCTTCCTGTCCATCCCGGACAACAACTGCTGTCTTAGGTGCCAGCTTCATCAGACCTTTCAGCGCATCCGTTGTCTTTCCCTTAGATCGGGCTTCCAGCATTTTTCCAACTGTGATCAGGGTAAGGATCATGGCTGCAGATTCAAAATAGAACTCCATCATGTAATTCATAACTGCTGCAGAATCTCCGTCCACCTGTGCTCTTGTCATTGCAAAAAGTACATAAACACTCCACAAAAAGGATGCCATGGAACCAAGTGCTACAAGGGTATCCATATTTGGTGCACGATGCCACAGACTCTTAAAGCCGCTGATAAAAAATTTCTGGTTAATGACCATTATGATTCCGGCGAGAAGAAGCTGCACCAGTCCCATGGCAATATGATTATCATTAAACCATGCCGGAAGAGGCCAGCCCCACATCATATGTCCCATGGAAAAATACATCAGCACAAGCAGAAAGCCTACAGATGCGATCAGCCTTCGTTTCAGTGCCGGTGTTTCATGGTCTTCCAGTGCCTCCTCTGCCGCAGAAGCAGATATCTGCTCCCCGGATACCCCCTTTAAGGACGCTCCGTATCCTGCATCCTGTACAGCCTTGATGATCTCACCTGCACCGGCAGTTCCTTCTACTCCCATGGAGTTAGTCAGCAGACTGACCGAACAGGATGTCACACCCGGAACCTTGGATACGGCCTTCTCCACTCTGCTGCTACAGGCCGCACAACTCATTCCGGTTACATTGTATTGTTCCATTTCTATTCCTCCTTACGACTTGTTGTCCCTTACCTGATATCCCCTGCTCTGCTGCTTTGCAGTTCCCGGATCTTTGTTCTGCTGTACTCTGATTCTATAATAATCTGGACACACAGCTTTCACTTCATCAGTTTCTGCAAAGTAGCCACCAGCTCATCGATTGTATCATCCTTGCCCTCGCGGATATCTCTTGCCACACAGTTGCGGATGTGGCTGGCAAGCAGTTCTTTGTTAAATGCATTCACTGCTGCGTTGACTGCTGCAGACTGGATCAGGATATCGTTACAGTATGCATCATTCTCCAGCATACCAATAATTCCTCGGATCTGTCCTTCCACACGTTTAAGACGGTTGATCAGCTTTTTTCTCTCCTCCTCAGAACGCATTGTATGTTTAGTGCAACAGGAACAGACTTTTTTCTCCTGTGTTTCTGCCATATAGGAAATCCTCCTTCTGATTTTTATGAATAGATTCTGTTTTATATAAATTTCTGAAATATATAACGATTTCAAAATACCCTTATGGGGTATCTTTACAATAGTCACTATATACCCTTATGGGGTATTTGTCAATACTGTTTTTTCATATCGGAAACAAAAAGATTACTGTGGTTGCTGTGAACGGGTAAACAGTAACAAAAAAGAGCTCTCACAGAAAATAACCGCCGGCAATATTCTGCCGGTAATTATTTTTCGCGAAAGCTCCAAGACCTATACTCTATGCACTTTTCTTCTGACAAAATAAAAACAGGTGACCTGCATAATGATCGTCAGCATCCAGGATGCAGGATAGGAAATAAACAGAACAGCCAGTGATCTGTGATGCGGGAATATTCCAAATATCCATACGATCCTGGTTCCTACTGTTCCGATCACTGACAGGATCATTGGAACGCCGGAATGTCCCATTCCACGCAGGGCACCCGGAAATAGATCCATAATCCCGCAGAGAAAATAAGGTACGGTAGTGTAAGACAGGATTTCCAGTCCGCAGCGGATTACTTCCGGATCGGCAGTATAAATCTTAAGAATCTCAGAACCGAAGAAATATGCACCGCATCCAAGGGAAAAGGAGGTAACTACGGAAATAATAAGACAGTCGACCAGAACCTTATCCATACGTCTAAATTTATGCACACCATAGTTCTGACTGGTAAAGCTCATACATGCCTGTGTGACAGAGTTCACCGCCACATACAGAAAACCGAAAATATTATTGGCCGCCGTATACCCTGCCATGGCGGTCGATCCAAAGGAGTTAACCGAGGACTGAAGCAGAGCATTTGACAGATTAATGACTGTGCTCTGGATCCCGGCCGGAATCCCAACCTGGAAAATCTGTTTTAAGTAAACAGTATTGATCCTTAATTTTCCAAAATGAAGCTGGTAGCTGGTTTTCGATGTACGCAGACATCTGAGTACCAGAATGCAGGAAATTAACTGGGAGATCACAGTAGCAATGGCTACGCCCGCCACATCCATATGAAACATGATCACGAGGATCAGATTCAGTACTGCATTTACAACACCGGAAATAACCAGAAAGATCAGTGGACGTTTCGTATCTCCTACAGCCCGCAGAATCGCAGCTCCATAATTATAAAGCATAAAAAACGGCATACCCAGAAAATAGATTTTCATATACAGTGCAGACTGTCCGATCACATCATCCGGAGTACCCATCAATTCCAGAGCCCATCTGGAAAAAATCAGTCCCACAAATGCCATGACGATACCGCTTACCAGTGCAAGAGTTACAGCTGTATGAACGGTATCTGACATTTCCCGGTCTTTTCCTGCCGCATAGAACCGGGCAGCAAGTACATTCGCACCAAGTGAGATACCAATAAACAGATTAGTAAACACATTGATCAGTGCTGTGGTTGAGCCTACGGCTGCAAGTGCCTGACTTCCGCTAAATCTTCCCACCACTATGATATCCACAGCATTAAACATCAGCTGCAGGATTCCGGACAGCATCAGCGGCAGTGAAAAGGAAATCAGCTTGTCCATGATGGTTCCGTTACACATATCTATTTCGTATTTATTTTGTTTCACTTTTATCTTCCACCCTTTATATCTAAATTGATATGGGCTTCTGTAGAAGTCCTTTATATTACTGTTCGTAAACAGTTAGTATTTTTCAATGTTTTTATTCTGCAAGGCTTCCGAAATAATAGAATCCCTTGCAGGTATCCAGTTTTACTTTTACATATTTACCGATCAGATCCTGACATCCCGGGAAATGGACCAGAAGGTTATATTCTGTTCTTCCTGTAAAGATACCTTTTTCTCTGCTTTCTTCCTCTACAAGGATCTCCTGAACAGTTCCCTCGAAACGAGAAGAAGCCTTTCGGCCTTTTTCCTGAACCAGAGCAAGAAGACGGTCAAAACGGTCTTTTACCACATCCTCAGGTACCTGATTCTCCATTTTGGCAGCAGGTGTGCCGCTTCTTTTGGAATAGATAAAGGTAAATGCAGAATCAAAATCACATTTCTCCACAACATCCAGAGTATCCTGGAAATCCTCTTCCGTTTCTCCCGGGAAACCAACGATAATATCTGTAGTAAGGGAAATATCCGGTACGGCATTACGGATTTTGGCTACAAGCTCCAGATACTTTTCTTTGTCATAACGGCGGTTCATGATCTTTAAGATTCGGCTGCTTCCGGACTGCATGGGAAGGTGGAGGTGATGGCACACTTTTTTGCTCTCTGCCATTGTCCGGATCAGTTCATCAGACAGATCCTTCGGATGGGAAGTCATGAAACGGATTCTCTTTAATCCTTCAATTGCTTCCACCTGTTTCAGAAGCTGTGCAAAAGTAACCGGATGTTCCAGTGTCTTTCCATAGGAATTAACGTTCTGTCCCAGAAGCATAACTTCTGTCACACCGTCAGCTACCAGACCCTTGATCTCTTCTATGATCGCCTCCGGTTCGCGACTCTTCTCTCTTCCTCTTACATATGGTACAATACAGTAACTGCAGAAATTATTGCAGCCAAACATAATATTGACACCCGTTTTAAAGGAATATTTACGGTCAGAAGGCATACCCTCCACGATTTCATCAGATTCCTTCCAGACATCAATGATCTGTCCCTCCGTATTTAAGCTTCTGTAGAAAAGCTCCGGAAACTTATGGAAGTTATGGGTACCGAAAACCAGATCAACAAAAGAATATTCTTTGTGGATCTTCTCAATTACTTCCGGCTCCTGCATCATGCAGCCAAACAATATAATCTTCAGTTCAGGATTCTTTTTCTTAATACTTTTCAGATGGCCAAGATGACCGTAAATCTTCAGGTTTGCATTCTCCCGGACTGTGCAGGTGTTATAGATGACAACATCTGCATCTTCTTCTCTGGATACTTCTGTATAGCCCATACGTTTCACGATACCGGCCACTGTATCCGTCTGCAGGGAATTCATCTGGCAGCCTGCATTCTGGATAAAGAAAGCTGGCGCATTTTCATATTTTTCCTTCACAAGCTCTGTACATTTATTGATATATTCTAACTGTATTTTACTTTCCTGTGTATTATTATTCACTATTGATTCCTCATCTTTCTGTTTACAACATTTCGGGGCACTCTTTTTATCATACAGAATCTATGGCTTTATGTCAAACGCTAATCTCTGTTTTTATTACTTTTTATTTTCGGATACAGTTTTTCTTTGACTATGTGACGGATTTATGCGTTTGCCAATATGCCGCTGTTTAGAGAATAAAGATATTCAAGTGGAATCAGACGCAGTTCTTCCATATCGTCCTTGCGGTATTCCGGAATCTCAATTGCCAGAGAGGGCTGACGGATCACTTCCGCATAAAACTGTTCCGGAGATCCCATCTCAGGTTTTGCTCCGGCTTTTTTGACTCTCGCACCACCTGCAATCCCTTTTTCCAGACGATAGCCGGAACATTTCTGTAAATGCCTTGCCAGTCTGTAATTTTTCTGATTGTAGGCAAAGCCTTTCTCCTGTCTGCAGTAAACGATCTTCCCTCTGGAATAACTGAATGTAAGCAGGCCAAGGCTTGAATATTCCTGAAAAATGCTGATCAGGGCACGAGTCTCATTCTCACTGGCAGGCTCCTGATTCACTCTTTTCCGCTGATAATAATTAGTCGGAAAATTTCTGCGCAGATCAATTCCCCTGGCATTACATTCATACTCTTCCACAGGCCTGTCCTGCATTTTCAGCATCTGTCTGTGGATGGGATTATGTATGGCACCATATCCGTATTCACATATCTCATAGCTGTCAGGATTCAGCATGGGGATCATACAGATACGAACCTTATCCAGAAGTTTACGAACTTCATAACTTTCTCCGATAGTCCAGTTGCTTTCATAGGATCTGCAGTAATCTTTTGCAATGGACAAAAGATATTCCGGGAGATTTCTGTCTCCGCTTTCCACTCCGCTCAGACAGATAATGCAGGTATCACCCTTTCCA
>UMFX01045581.1_pt1 | contig 15144 bp, 17 predicted proteins | sample 1965131 | NCBI WGS metagenome assembly UMFX01 (sample SAMEA4836058, study PRJEB28245) | human gut metagenome | biome: gut microbiome; material: fecal sample | place: Denmark | collected 2008 | reverse complement strand
GATGGTCTGCATTCCCCGGCATATCCCCAGGACCGGCTTGCCAAGGGCCGTAAAATCCGCCAGCAGATCCAGTTCCAGCGCGTCCCGTTCCGGCTCCAGATCCCGGCAAGCTGTGTTTTTCTGGCCGTAACGCCAGGATTCCATGTCCCCGCCGCCGGGCAGCAGCAAGCAGTCGCAGTCCGCCGGCCGGCTCCCGAAGCAGGGAATCCCTCCGGCACGTTCCACTGCCAGTGTATAGTTTTGGTAAGCTGCGGCGTCGCCAAGAATATAGACCCGCAGGGCCATAGCACTTCCTCCTTCTTCATCCGCACGGGTAAGATATGCTCATTCTATGCTGTGTTCCTTCGCCGTGCAAGTATTTCTCTTGCAATAGCTGTGAAAATATGTCATAATAGCTAACGCAGTCCCCACAGAGTTTGGATTTGACCACCTGTGTGCGGCGGGTAAATGGGGTTGCTTGGAGATGTACCCAAGTGGCTGAAGGGTCCGGATTCGAAATCCGGTAGGCGCCGCAAGGCGTGCGGGGGTTCAAATCCCTCCATCTCCGCCAAAAGAACCAGGACATTCTTATGAATGTCCTGGTTCTTTTTTTTATGGCGTTTTTTGAAAGTGAAATGACAGTCTTGGCTGTTCTCACTTACTGAGCGATCTTGCTTTCCGCGCTGCTGACCACCATTTTGGTCAGGGCGAACAGGGCGATGACGTTGGGAATGACCATGAGGTTGTTGAACATATCCGTCAGCTCCCACACCAGATCGTTGCTCATCATGGTGCCCATCAGGATGAACACCAGGGCGATGAGGGTGTAGATCACGGTGCAGGCCTTGGGGTTCTTCTTGCCGAAAAGCCAGATGGCGTTGATCTTGCCGAACAGGTTCCAGCTCAGAACCGTGGAGAAAGCGAAGAAGAACAGGCAGATAGCCACGAACTTGGCACCGAGGCTGGCTCCCATCACGGAGCCGAAGGCGGTCTGGGCCAGATTGGTCTTGCTGAGCACGGAGGTCACATCCCCCACATAGCCGTTTGCCAGAGGGCCATCGGCGGTGTAGAGGGTGCAGATGATGACCAGCGCGTTGAGGGTCAGCACCACGAAGGTGTCGATGAACACACCGATCATCGCCACAACGCCCTGCTCGTGAGGATCCTTCACGTTGGCCTGAGCGTGGGCATGGGGGGTAGAGCCCATACCGGCCTCGTTGGAGAACAGACCACGCTTGGCGCCCTGAGAGATGGCCTGCTTGATGGCGTAGCCGAAAGAACCACCCACGATGGCCTGAGGCTCAAAGGCGTACTTGAAGATCATGCCGAAGGTGGCGGGGACGTACCGGATGCGGAAGATCAGGATGACCAGACCGCCCAGCAGGAAGATTGCCGCCATAATGGGGACGATTTTTTCCGTAACGGCAGCCAGCCGCTGAACGCCGCCCAGGAAAATGATGCCGCAGATGATGACCAGCGCCACACCCACGATCCAGGAGGGGATGCCGAAAGCGGTCTGGAAGCACTCACCGATGGAGTTGGACTGCACCATGCAGCCCATGAAGCCCAGAGCCAGGATGATGGCCACGGCGAAGAAGGTGGCCAGGAACTTGCCGAAGCCGCCCTTGAAAGCGGTGGTGATGTAGTAGACGGGGCCGCCGTGGATGGTGCCGTCTGCTGCCTTGATCCGGGTCTTGATGGCCAGGGTGGCCTCGGCGTAAATGGTGGCCATGCCGAAGAAGGCAATGACCCACATCCAGAAGATGGCGCCGGGGCCGCCGGTGAGGATGGCGCCGGAGGCGCCCACGATGTTGCCGGTACCCACCTGGGCGGCGATGGCGGTGGCCAGCGCCTGGAAGGAGCTCATGCCGCTGTCATGCTTCTTGCCGTTGAGGGTCAGGTTGCCGAACACTCTGCGCATACCCTCACCGAAGCAGCGGACCTGAACAAAGCGGGTCTTGATGCTGTACCACAGGCCGACAGCCACCAGCAGAAAGACCAGAATGTAGTTGGACAGGTACGTGTTGACGCTGCATACAGCGGGATAAAGCGCAGCGTCCAGTTTTGCGACGATCGATTCCATAGTTTTTTCCTCCTGCACACGGTTTCACCGACGGCGGGATCTTTGCCGCGGTGATAAAAAAACGGAGCGGCTGGCAATGCAGCCGCTCCGAAGAACGCAGTACAGGAGATCGACGCAGCCCCGCCGCAAACGGTGAAGCCTGCGGCCTGCCTGACGGATCTCTCCGCCTCGCCTGCCGCTGCGTCAGATCACTCTGTCCTTTTACCTGAGAGATTCAGCGGTCATGCCGCCTTTCACCTTCGGTACCCGGTGAGCCGGGATTCTCCAGAGCCGCATCCACCCATAGTCCTGTCCGCACGGCGGACACCTGAGAGTTTTACTCCTTCGGTAGACTTATGTCGTTTTCCTATGGGCTTCCATTGCCGTTATTCCGTTGTTGAAGATAGCCGTATCCTATCATATGCGCCGCGGAATGTCAACTGTCCGCACGTGACGGAATATCTGAAATATTTAAGGTTTTCCAGAGAAATTTGTGCATACGGGAGAAAAAAGCGGTCCCTCTTTTCGGAAGGACCGCTTTTCGGTATGCAGTTGATCAGAAATCTGCGCTGCCCACAGTGCGGGGATGCAGTTCCACGTCGCGGATGTTGTTCACACCGGTGAGATACATCACCATCCGCTCGAAGCCCAAGCCGTAGCCTGCGTGACGGCAGGAGCCGTAGCGCCGCAGGTCGCAGTAATACTTGTAATCCTCCGGATTCATGCCCAGCTCCTTGATGCGGGCTTCCAGCACATCCAGACGCTCCTCGCGCTGGCTACCGCCGATGATCTCGCCAATGCCAGGCACCAGGCAGTCCGCCGCGGCCACGGTTTTGCCGTCATCGTTCAGGCGCATATAGAAAGCCTTAATGTCCTTGGGATAGTCGGTGACGAATACAGGACGCTTGAAGATGTGCTCCGTCAGGTAGCGCTCGTGCTCGGTCTGCAGGTCGATGCCCCACTCCACGGGATAGTCGAACTTCTCACCGCTCTTTTTCAGCAGGTCCACCGCTTCCGTGTAGCTCACCCGGCCGAAGTCGGAGGAGGCCACATGCTCCAGACGCTCCCGCAGGCCCTTATCCACGAACTGGTTGAAGAAGTCCATCTCCTGAGGGCACTGCTCCATCACATAGCGGATGATATACTTGATCATGTCCTCGGCGGTATCCATATAGCCGTTCAGATCGGTGAAGGCCATCTCAGGCTCCACCATCCAGAACTCAGCGGCGTGACGCTGGGTGTTGGAATTCTCCGCACGGAAGGTAGGACCAAAGGTGTAGACATTGCCAAAGGCCATGGCAAAGTTCTCAGCGTTCAGCTGGCCGGACACCGTCAGGCTGGTCTTCTTGCCGAAGAAGTCCTGGCTGTAATCCACCTGACCGTCCTCCGTCTTGGGGACGTTGTTCAGGTCCAGCGTGGTCACCTGGAACATCTCGCCGGCGCCCTCGCAGTCGCTGGCGGTGATGATGGGGGTCTGTGCGTAGACAAAGCCGCGATCCTGAAAGAACTTGTGGATGGCGTAGGCCGCCGCGCTCCGCACCCGGAAGGTGGCGGAGAACAGGTTCGTCCGGGGACGCAGGTGCTGGATAGTCCGCAGGAACTCTACGCTGTGGCGCTTTTTCTGCAGGGGATAGTCCGGAGTGGAGATGCCCTCCACGGCGATCTCGGTGGCCTTCAACTCCAGAGGCTGCTTGGCATCCGGTGTCAGGGTCACAACGCCGGTGACGATCAGAGCCGCGCCTACGTTCTGGGCGGCGATGTCCTTATAGTTAGAGAGGGCCTCTGCCTCCATCACCACCTGAAGATTGCGGAAGCAGGAGCCGTCATTCAGCTCGATGAAGCCGAAGCCCTTCAGATCCCGGATGGTGCGGACCCAGCCGCCCACGGAAACGGTCTGACCGGAGAGCGCTTCGCTGTCTGCAAAAATTTTTGCGATTTTTGTGTAACTCATAGTTTGATCCGTCCTTTGTGTTGTTGGTACAATTATAAGCATAATACTCCTATTTTTCGTTCTTTACAAGAGGGAACCGCCATTCTTCCAGCAGAATCAGGGATTTTACGGCGAAAACATAAATTCCTCTTGAATTTTGGCCATTCATCCGATATAATGAACAACGTTAATGCCGGTGTGATGGAATTGGTAGACGTGACGGACTCAAAATCCGTTGGTAGCGATACCGTGTGGGTTCGAGTCCCACCACCGGCACCAGAAAGAAAAACCGTGTAGCCTCAATGGTTACACGGTTTTTTCTTTACTTTCAATCGGTACAGTCGTTTTTTCGGCGCTCAATAATCGAGCAATCCGAAAACGCCAAAGTACACAAAATCAAAAATCGGGAAAGCAAATGCTAACTAAAATGCTAATGTGAAAAGGCCACGTCCCGATGGTTATCAATCAGCTATTTGCGGAGCCTTCATGATCTCCGCTGGCGGCATCCCCAGCAGAATCCACCGTGGCTTTTAGTACGACAATCATCTTTTTCAGGAACTCCGGCAACGGGGCTCCCATCTTGCCTATATTCTCCAAGATGCTGCCCAACTCCATCAGCATATACCATACTACCACCAGCGGACACACAAATACCGTATATTCAAAAGGCAATGCCAGTCCATGGATATTTTCCAACAGATAGCCCACCACAGCGTCCAGAATGCCCGCCACCAGCACGGCGAAGATGCAACCAGCTTTGTGCCACAGTCCTTCTCTGGCGATTTGCGAGGACCATTCCCCGTTCTTCGCCGCAGCGCTGTAGCCGGTGATGTAGTCGATGGCCATGCAGCCAACCCACGCCAGCACCAGCCAGCCGAACCAGCCCCACAGGGCCGTCGCGGCTGCCAGAACAGCGGCCAGCGCCGCCTTGAACTTCGTCACGTTCTCCATCATGTCTGTATCCTCCTTCGTTATTTCAGCGCCGCCGCCATCTTGATGATGAGCAGCCGCACGCTGTTCTCCGTAAAGTCCAGCTTCTTCCACCGATCCGGGCTGTCGATGATCCCTGCCGCCGCCAGCTTGTCCACCGCTGCGTCCAGCTCCGATACCTCTTTCCATGCAACTCCAAAGTATTCCAGGATGCCTCGGGCCTCCGCCGCCGCCAGCTTCTCCCGGTATGCGCTGTCTTTCAGGTACGCCACGTCTTCCTTGCTGGTGTGGAACCCATGTTCAATGAGCACCGCCGGAGCGCTGGTGTGAGCCAGTACATACAGCCCCGGCTTCGCCAGAATGGGCGTGGAGCGGATGGCAGGTGCCACACCCTCCACACTTGCCAGAATGGTCTTTGCGGCCTTATAGCGCGCCCCGGAGAGGCCGTACACATAGCACTCCCATCCCCGGGCATTGCCCCAGCCGTCCGAGCCTGTGGAGAGCGTCCCCGTGGCGTTGCTGTGCAGGCTCACAAACAGGTCCGGCTTGGCCGCATTAGAGATGCGGCACCGCTCACCCAGGGACACGTCGCCCCCATCCGGCCGGGTCTCCACCACCTCCACGCCGTGGCGCTCCAGATGGACCTTGATGCGCTTTGCCATGTCCAGGGCGAACTCATGCTCGAAGTATGTACCGTCCGGACTTTTGTTGACCTTGTTGCTGGCGCTGTGCCCCGCGTCCAGACAAACCTTCTTTTTCGTTTCCACTTTGGGATCCTCCTTCGTCTCTTCCGTTTCTGCCCAGAAGCATAGCATTGTGGGCACCTTGCGGCTGCTGACCATCTTGCTGGCAGGGAATCCCCCCTGCGTGCTTCCGCCGCCGTCAAGCATCAGGCCGTCCACACATCCCAGGGACAGCAGCTTGTCCTGCAGCTGCTCCCTGGTGAGGATCATCTTGTCGCACCAGATCAGCACCCGCCCATCTCTCAGCCAGCCAACGGCCGTCCGTTCTGCTGGACGGGCCACATCCGGCGTCAGATTTCGCTTCAGCTTCGCCCCATTTTTCAAAAGAGGCACCCCGGAAAGAAAGCTGCCGCCCCGATCCGTCAGCATCTGCGGCGTTCCCTCAGCACCGACGGAAATACCCCAGTCCTGATAGGCGTCCCGGCTAATGATTTTGCCATCGATCACCGTCCAACCAAGCGGTTGAAAGTTGCCGCTAAAGAAATAGCCGTTTATGACGTGGGTGCAGCCGGTCCGGGCTTTCACCTGTTCCGGCGTCAGCCGCAGCGTCCGGTTGTCGAATACCTCCATTCTGGAGGCCTTGATGATTGCGTACACATCCGCACCTTCTTTCGTGATTTGTATTATAATGGTTCCAATTTAGTGAAGGGGGCTATTGATATGGAACCAAAAGTTGAACTGTACACCGCGATCTGCACGGCCATGGATCGGCCGGACGCAAAGACCGCAATATGGGAGATCCTTTCCGGGTACACCGTCACCGCCACCGCCGCCTGCTCCAGTTTGGAGGAAAGTGTTGAAGAATTTCTCGCCGCTAAAAGAGCCGATAGCCTATCCGAGAAATCCATCCGCAACTACCGACAGATTCTCAGCTTGTTCCGCCAGTGGCTGGATCTGCCGCCCGCCCAGATCACCACGGACCACGTGCGCCGGTGGTTGTCCCACCTGAAGGAAGATCGTGGAATGAAGAAAGACAGTGTGCAGACCTACCTGAATTGCCTTCGCAGCTTCTTCGGCTGGCTCCAGACCGAGGAAAAGATCCAGCGAAATCCGATGAACCGCATCCGCAGCGCCCGTATCGACAAGAAGCACACCCGTCAGCCCCTCACCCAGGAGGAGGTGGAGCGGTGTCGGGCCGTTCTCGAGACGCCCCGGGAACGGGCCATATTTGAACTGTACCTTTCCACCGGCTGCCGCCTGTCTGAGTTAACCAATGTTCCGGTCAGTGCGGTGGATTTTCAGTCCCGGACAATAGAAGTCCGGGGCAAAGGTGATAAAATACGGACTGTATATTTCAGCATTCGGGCGAAGCTGGCGCTCCAATCCTACCTCGCTCACAGTAAGAGCAGTTCCGACTTGTTTTCGTGCAATACGGCTCCCTATGGGCCGCTTGGCAGTCAGGCCATTGAAAAAATCATACGGGGTATCGGTGTAAGGGCTGGGCTGTCAGTTCCTCTGCATCCGCATAAGCTCCGGCACACCTTTGCCACAAGCGCACTCAACTCCGGAATGGACATCGTGGTGATCCAGCAGCTGCTTGGCCACTCCAACCTCGATACCACGCAGATCTATGCGCAAATCTCGCAGGAGACCGTCCGGCACAGCTATAACAAGCTGTGCGCGTGATATAACTTCGGCTAACAAGGCTCCTGGCGGGTTTGGACTGGGGACTATCAGCCAGACTGTGACAGATTTTGACACTGTAAAACTGAATGGTTGGTACTGGGGGGCCGCTGGAGCAGCGCACGCACCAGATAGTGAGCATGATTGGAGCGTTTGCGTGACCAATCTCGTGCATAACAGCGAGGTTTGTGTCCAGGATGCCTATGCCATTACAAACGTCAATAAATATCTACATTGCCGCAGACTGGTGTATATCGGCACCGCTACGCAGGACAATCCTTGGGAATGGGTCAACCCGCCCATGGAGCTGGGCATAGAATATCGCACTGTCGAGAGGTTTCAAGGAAAGCCCGTGTATGTCAAGGTAGTAGATTGTGGGGTCATGACGAACAATAAAACTATTGCTATCACTGACGAGTCAAAACGTATCTTAGATGTCATCCTAAAAGGAAATCCAACTCCATTCCCAATGGTGCCAAACGGTTCCGGTCTTGGTGAGTGGGATGGCTGCTTTACTGCAGGTGGACTGAATATAACACTTTATGCAGGAGGCGAGTTGGCAGCTTCGAATCACTACGTTGTTGCAATAGCAAAACTCATTGACGCGTAAGCCAATTAGACGGTGATCTTGATGTATTTAACAGTTGCGCGAGCATTTGTATCGCTTAGTGTTACAGAATAATTGCTGAAAATGAGAGTGTTTCCCGACTGGTTAATTTCGAGTTTTACACCATTCGCGTCAAGGAACGGAATACCTAATCCCCTCTGTGGGGAGTAGGCGCTAACTGAAAATATTTCAGCATCAGGGGCAACCATGATTGTTTTACTTGAACCGATGGCAGGAACGGTTCCGCAATCAACCACCATGCAATACACAGGCTTCCCCAAGTACCGATCCGTGGTGCGATATTCTATGCACAGCTCCATGGGAGGGTTGATGTACTCCCATGGTTCCCATGTACTTTCAAATCTTTCTCGCTTAAATACGGTATCTTTTGTAATATTTAACTTTCCGCTCCAGTTAAATGTGGGCTTAAACCACTGTGTTGCGCGTGTTGTGGAATCACCTTGGATATGCAGAATAGTTCCCCAATCCTCTACAGGCGTACCATTTTTGCACGAGAAAAAACCGCTTCCCGTAATTCCGTCTGCATTATACGGTTTACCATCAAATGTTGGCCCGTAAGCAACCTGGCCCAGCCCGTACCCGCCAGGAGCCTTGTTAGCCGAAACAATACGGGTAGGCCCCCGCCCCGGAGGACAGGGGCCTATCACTCACTCAGCAGTGCCGCCGTACTCGGCAGGCACCAGCTCCGGCAGCCCGCACTCATTGATGAGCACGTCCGCCACCTGTGCCTTGAGCTTGGGAGGAACGTCCGCAAACTCCCACGGTTTCCCGGTCTTGGGGTTTTTCGCCTCCATACAGATCTTGCTCGCGTACAACATAGCCATCATTTCTTGATCTCCTTCCAGTAAAAAATATAGGTTCAGGGCCAGACCAGCCCAAAACTCACGCATAAACAATATCGCCCATCTCCAGCAGGCAGTTTTCCAAGAACGTAATGTTCTGCGCCTGCATCTCCATCTGGGCTTTGAGCCGCTTGTTCTCCTCCGCCAGCTCATCATTGGTTGGAGGCGGCGTCTGCGGGCGCTCATCCTCCGGCACCCGCTCAATCGTGATACTTCCGGGCCACGCTTCGGCCTGCGCGAGAGCGAGGTTGCTATCATACTGCGCCGCCAGTGTTTGGATCGCCGCTTCACAGCCTGCCTCCCGGCTTACCTCCTTGCCCTCCTCATCACGGATGATGGAGATCATCTTATAGCGGATGCGGGCAATGCCGTCCGCCTCCAGCCAGTCCGGGTGCAGCTCGTTCCAAGCGGCCACCTCTTCCTCTGTGGCCTCTTCCGTCCATGCTGTACCGTCCCAAACGGGGACTATGTATCCATCCGGGGCCGTGCTTGTCCGCTGTTTGGGCGGCGTCGCATCGATCAGCTGCTCGCCCTCATGCAACGTGTAATTCTGCACGGTTTCCACGCCACTCTGATCCGTCAAGACAAGGACATAGGTGACATATCTCTTCTCCGCATTGATTACACAACAGTGTTTTTCGGTCATTTTGGTCTCCTTTCCCGGCCATACGGCCGTTTTTCAAATAGATTTTTGGTATAACTTCGGCTAACAAGGCCCCCGGCGGGTACGGGCTGGGGGAGCTGTGGAACAAAGCGCCTGATATGGATGCCGACCAAATTAGCGCAACTGGTTTCTTCATGGCAAGAAAAAACGTCCCAAGCAATAACTATTGGGGCATCGTCTCGTTCAACTATGATAACGAGTCCGCAGTTCAGTGGGGAATCTCTCAAGACAGTATGCCCTTTTATGGCAGCGTAACCAAGCGCGAAAAGCACAACAGCACATGGGGGCCATGGGAATGGGAAATCGCACCCATGGATCTAAACACGGAATATCGGACAACAGAACGGTATCTCAGAAAGCCGGTATATACCATGGCGTTTTCGTTCGGCGCACTGCCAAATACATCGGATAAAGGGGTGGCGATGCCGGGAACAGACGGCACCTGTAAAATTATCGAGATTCACGGATATGCCTCAAATGAAATGTCATTGCCAGGGGTTTCGGGGGTGTCGGAAGCCTTGCAGGTAACATTGACAGGCATCGGGAATACAGCCTATATCAAAACCGGTGCAGATAGATCGAGCGCAACTGCGACGATTGTGGCTAAATACATCAAGACCACCGATTGATATGGACTACTGCATGATATGCGGGGCCATTGTGCCGGTGGGGCGGTGGGTTTGCCTGTTATGTGGCAAGAAATTGATTCAGGTGTAGAACGACACCGTAAAGCTACTCGCTTGAACAGTTGCCTTGTCAGAATTGTTATATGGATAGAATGTTATTTCTCCGTTTGTGTAAATAATCACTTTCGCCGCCCATGTGTTTACTGTTCCGGGCGTCCACCAATCTGTGTCTGATATTTCAGATACTTGTATACGCGGGCGATATCCTTCCGGGAGCGTAGCAAGCACAGACCTGTAAGGTATACATTCACCGTTGTCCAATCTCACCGCCTGTGCAACTACTGTAACCATTCCAAACTCGTTCTTCCTATATGTTATAGACCCTGTATAACCGATAGATAGTGGCAAAGTAAGAAGATTCGGAATGCTTTTACCAGCCTTGTTAGCCAAAGTTATAAGGATCTGTTTTACCGCGTCGTCGAGCTTATCCCAGTTTTCATTCAAGGCCTTTTGAATATTAAAGGTCTGGGCGCCGTCGGTGCTTGGATCGTACTTAAACAGTGCCAGTTTGTCAGTTGTCGTACTCATAAGACTACCTCCTAAAACGCGAAAATGCCCAGCGGCTGGGTCTCCAGCGTGCTGATGGTCATGACCTCATGGATGTCCCGGATCAGCAGGTACTTGATAGCATACTCCGCCGCCAGATGTGCGGGAATGACGAGGCGGACGGCTGCCTTGAGCGCATCCAGATCCGCCGGGACACCGTAGGCGCCCACGAACTGAAGCCGGATCTTGCCGCCGGTGAAGCTGACCACCACCTCGCCGTTTTTCCACGCGTCACACACCGCCTGTACCTGCTCAATGGTCAGCTTTCCACCGGAGCGCCACTTGGACTTGAGGGCGGTTCTCCGTTCCTCCAGCGTGGCCCCCGGCGCTGGGGTGATGCCCACAAGGCGCTCCTCTGTCTCCAGATTCCACGTTACAGCGTCCAGAGAGATCTGCGTGGGTACGGATGCTGCCTCAGTCTCCAGCGCCGCCAGAACGCCCTCAATGGCCCCAGAGAGGGCCTTGACCGTGGGGTCTCCACGGTACTGCCGAGGAAGATTATCCAGCATAGGTGACCGTCACCTCCCCAAGTACTGCCACCTTGCGGTCGGCAATGGCAATATTGGCCGTGCCGCCGTTGACGGTGAGATTGGCGAAATCCTCCACGCCGGGCGCCGACAGGATCGCTGCCGCGATCTGCGCATAGCTCACATAATCCTGCCGGAAGGCGATGCTGGTCAAATAGGCTGTCACGGCGTCCTTCACCGCCTGTGTCACCTCCGTCTGGACAGAACCGGGCAGGGCGGTCACCTGTAGGCTGATGGGCAGGTAGAAGCCCGTGGCGGCGCTGACGTAGCAGTACGCCCCGATGGGGGCCTCGCCCTTGCCCAGCCCCTGGCTGTCCGGATCGATGTGATCCTGCACCGCCTTGACCAACGTGGAGCTGGCAGGCTTTCCGGAGGTGTCCACGATCACCACGTCCACGGTGTTGTCCCCGTGTCCAAGAGGATAGATCTGGACAGCACCCACGCCGGACACCTCCAGCGCCCAGCTGCGGTAGTGATACACGTTGCCGCTGGTGGGCGGCGTCTGAATGCGTTCCAGAAAACGGGCGTAATAGGCCGCGTCCGTCTCCGCGTCGTACCCGTCATGGGTTGTGTCCGAATTGGACACACTGACGATCCCCGCCAGCTGCACCGGCATCATGGTCACGCTTCCGGCGGGGAGATTGCCCAGAGTCCCGGCGGTCGTGCATCGGATTGCCACCGTGCCGCTGTCCGTAATGTCCACGGTCTCTGTCGCCTCAAACTGGATGCCGCCCTCGCTCTCAAACAGATCCCCGGCGTTGATGGTACCGGTGCCGGTCACGGTCAGCACGCCCACCGCCTTCGTCGCGGCGTTGCGCACCTGGCCCGTGCGGGGATAGATGTAGGCGTCCAGGTCGTCCCCGGTCAGGTTGTCCGGGTCCAGCATCGCCTTGATGTGGGCCAGCAGTTCCTCCGTGCCGCCCATCCGGATCGCCGCCGCCGCCAAAATATCATAGATGGGAAACCCCACCGTCTTTTGGTAGCTGTCCGGCACCGCCGCCAGCATGGTCTCCAAAATGTCAGACATCTGCGCTCACCTCCACAGTCTCGCCGTTATGCAGGACGGCAGTAAATTCTACATGGCAGGCCCGCCCCCGGCGGCTCACCGTCAGATCCCGGATGGTCCGCACCGCCGGGCAGTAGGACGCCGTCTCTCTCACGTTGCGCTCGATCTCCGCCGTGGCCAGCCCGTTGGGGAGATGCTGGCCCAGCAGCCCCCGGTCAACGCCCAGCTTGACCTCGTTGTCCGTCGTATAAATGGGCACCCGGTCGATCTGCTGCCGGAGCATCAGGTCAAACCACTGCTGTACAGCCGCCCGGCCTGTCCGCTCCACCAGGGCGCCGTCCCGCAGGAGAAAGCGCTCGGTCGTGCTGTCAAATGCCGGAACCCGGCCTATGCTGTCCGCTGTCTGGGCGGGCACATTGGTCGGGATGTCCGGAAACATATTCGCCATAGTATCACCTCACGGGGATGGCCCAGGCGGTGCCGCCCAACCGTCCCAGAATCACCACGGTCTTGTCCATCAGGCCGCAGACCACCTTGTCGCCGGTCTTCCACTTCTCCAGGTACAGGTGGCCGTTGTCCTTGTCCCGGTAAAAGCCCTGGGCCGCCACCACACAGTTGAGCTCCATGGGCGGGGCCATCACCTCCCCGTCGCACAGGGAGACGGTCAAGGGGGAGAGTTTGACCACCGTCCCACGCAGAAGGGCAGGGGAGGGGGGTACACGCCCGCTCCGCCTAATTTCTTTCGCAAGCTCATAATCCCAGCTCATAGATCCTCCTATACGGTCACGGTGTCGGCGCTTCCCGCCGCCCGTGGCTGCTTATCGGTCCGCACGGTCACGCTCATCAGGTGCTCCGCGCCGTACCGGTGGGTCACGCCGGTGATGCGCATGGGGCCGGACACGTCATAGCGGTTTGGCACAAATTGCACCAGCGCCCCGCTGACTGCCGCGTCGTCCCCCCAGAGATCCTCCACCGTCCGCTCCTTCGTAATTTTGTCCTGCTGCTGTAAAAGGTTCTTCACCCGCTGCCGCGCCTGAGCGGTGTTCTCATCCCCGCTCAGGCTTTCCACCTGCTGCAGAAGTCCATACTTGGCAATGCTGGCAGCGTTGGACGCCCTGCCCAGCACCCGCCCGGCGTCGCCGTCTTTGTCCACCAGCACCACGCTGTTGACCAGTTCCTCTATGCTGTCGCTGCCGCTGATGGACCCCTTGGCCAGCGTCACATCAAAGGCCCCCAGGCTGGCCGCCGGCTTGTGGTAGAGCGTCACAGCCGTCTGGGGCAGGGGATAGACCTGCAAGGCCCCCTCCCGCACCCGCCGGATGTAGGTCTTGCCGGTCTCCGCCGTGCAGATGTCCAGGATGTCCTCCAGGATGCTCTCCGGCGTCTCGCCCCACCACACCTTGGAGATACGGGTGGGCGGAAGCTCCACCCGCCCCGCTTTGATGCCGGCTTTGGCACACATCCGGGCCACGGCGTCCGGCGCCGCCGCCCGGTCCAGCTGCAAAATGATCTGGCTGCGGCTCAGATACCAGCCCGGGTCGTTGGCCCGGACGCTGCCGTCCTGCCCGACCTCCAGGATCACCCCGGAGAACACCTCCGCGCCGCCGTTGACGATGCGGAGCTTGTCTCCCGGCGCGATGTTGTACCAGTGGGCGTACTTGTCGTTCAGGTTGTTCCGCAGTGCCGTGAAGCTCACTTCCACGCTCAGCGCGTCCAGCTCGTCCCGCAGCTCCACGGAGGCGGTGGCCGCCGGGATGTCCCGGCACGTGCTGCCCTGATACAAAATGACGCGGTGATCGTCTACGCTCCGCCCCATCACTTCACCCCCGAAATAAAGCGGTACTCCCGCAGCTCCAGCGTGTAGGCGATGTCGCCGTTGCGCTGTACCTGCCAGGAGAAGGAATCCACCGTGCAGGCGGAATTGAGCCGGCAAATGCCGTCCCCGTCCAGCAAAATCACCCGGAAGGGCAGTTTGCGGGGCCGGTTGCGCTCGAAGAAGCTGACATACTGCCAGCCATCCTCCAGCGCCTCCGGCGGCATGAAGCTGTGCCGCCGGCCGACAGGGAAGAAGCCGGAAATGCTCATGGACCACAGCCCCATGGTGCCGATGGTGTTGTAGTCCCGGCTCAGCCCCTGAAAAGTGCCGTTGTTCTGCTCATACTGGGGGCCGATGCCCGCCGGTACCGCCGGGAACACGATATACTCCTCATTGTTGTTGATGCTCATGATAAGCTTGTACATAGGTCACCTCACGTATTGCGCAGCGCCCGCAGCAGCCGCTGGGCCACCACGTTGCCCATGTAGTCCGCATAGGCCTCGTCGCCGATCATGTTGCCCTGCACGGTCACGTAGACATTGACCGTCTGACCGCCAGCCATCCGCTGGGATACGTCGTGAGGGATGATCTGGGTACCGCCGGGCAGGTTGACGATCTCGCCGCCCCGCTCGTTGATGCGGGTCCAGCCGCCAGGGAAGTAGCTGGTGCCGGTGGCGTGGCCGCCGAAGCCCCAGTTGATGCCGGAGAACTGCTTGTCAATCCAGCCGGAGATCCCGCTCTTGGCCTTGGTATACAGCGACCCCAGAATGGGGACCTTGCTGATCTTATCGTCCAGCCAGCTGAGCTTGTCGCCGAACCAGCCAAAAAAGCTGCTGATAGCCGACTTGGCCGCGTTGAACGTGCCCACAATGCTCTCCTTGGTGGCGGCGAAGCCCTCAGTAAACTGTGCCCAGAGGCCCTGGAAATAGGCCTTGACCTTGTCCCAGTTAGCGATCAGCAGGGCACCGGCGGCAATCGCCGCCCCAATAAGCAACACAACAGGATGGGCTGCCACCAGTGCAGTGACCGTAGTCCCAAACAGCTTGACGATCTTAATCAAATATGCAACGCTGCTTGTAAATTCTGCCACCTTGACCATGGCGAACGCGCTCCCAAGCCCCACGATCCACCGCTTGATGGTGTCCCCGTGCTCGGTGACCCA
>UMFX01035009.1_pt1 | contig 15217 bp, 10 predicted proteins | sample 1965131 | NCBI WGS metagenome assembly UMFX01 (sample SAMEA4836058, study PRJEB28245) | human gut metagenome | biome: gut microbiome; material: fecal sample | place: Denmark | collected 2008 | reverse complement strand
GCCGCATACAAGGCTGCAAATATAGTTTTTTTTTCACATTCATGTGTAATAAGCCCTCAAATATTTGATGTTTAAGGGCTTTTTTACTGAATTATTTCATTCCTCTGTTTTTCAGTAGCGGTTCCAAGCTTGGTTCCGCTCCACGGAAATTCCGGTAAAGCACCATCGGGTCTTCGCTGTCGCCCTTCTCCAATACGTTGTGACGGAAGAGGTCGGCGGTGTTTTTATCAAAGATACCATGTTCTTTAAAGGCTTCAAAAGCATCATTATCCAGTACATTGGCCCATAGGTAGCTGTAGTATCCGGCTGCGTATCCGCCGATGATATGATTGAAGTAAGTCACGCGATAACGCGGTGCTATTTCGGGGATGAGACCGAGCTTGTCCATGGCTTCTTTTTCGAATGCAAGCATGTCTATATTCTTTACATCTGTTACGGTGTGCAGGTTCATGTCGAGGATGGCGGCAGCCAGTAATTCGGTAGTCATGAAGCCCTGATTGAAAGTCTTCTGTTGCAGTATCTTTTCGATGATTTCGTCGGGTATCACTTCTCCTGTCTGATAATGTTTGGCATACATTTTCAGTACTTCCGGTTCAGTAGCCCAGTGTTCATTGATTTGAGAAGGAAGTTCTACAAAATCGCGTACTACATTAGTGCCTGATGTTCCTTTGTATTCACATTTTGTCAGCAGTCCATGCAGAGCGTGGCCAAATTCGTGGAACAAAGTTTCTACTTCATCCATTGTCAATAGAGAGGGAGTATCGCCTACCGGTTTGGTAAAGCTGCAAACATTGCATACTAACGGACGGGTATCTCCTTGTTGTTCGCGGTAGTTGCTCATCCATGCGCCGCCACTTTTTCCGGAGCGTGGGAAATAATCGACGTAGAAGATACCGAGTTGCGAACCGTCTGCGTCTTTCACTTCAAAGACTTCCACATCCGGATGATAGGTAGGGATACCTTCGAGCTTGGTAAGGGTGATGCCATATAGTTTGTTGGTTACGGCGAAAGCACCATCGCGTACATTCTCCAGTTTGAAGTAAGGTTTTGTATCTTCTTCGGACAGGTTGTACTTTTCTTTTCGTAGTTTTTCGGTATAATACCACCAATCCCATGCTTCCAGTTTTTCTCCTTTGCCTTCCTTATCCATTAATTTCTGAAGTTCGGTAGCTTCCGCTTTTGCTTTTGGCAGTGCATAGCTCCAAAGGTTGTTTAGAAGGCTCATTACGTTGCTGGCGTTCTTTGCCATCGTTTCGTCGAGAACGAAGTTTGCATAGCAGTCGAAACCTAATAATTTAGCTTTTTCCAGGCGGAGAGAAACGATCTTACGGATATTTTCCTTGTTATCGTTTTCGTCGTTGTTGTTACCGCGGTTGATGTAAGCTTTGTATATTTGTTCCCGAAGCGGGCGATTTTCTGAATATTGCAGGAAAGGCAGGCGGCTGGCATTATGCAGGGTGAATAGCCATTTTCCGGGTTGTCCGGCTGCTTTTGCTTCTTCCGCGGCGCTTTGGCGGAACCATTCGGGCAATCCTGCCAGATCTTCTTCTTTGTCAACGAAGAGTTTGAAAGCATTATTCTCATTCAGTATATTGTTGCTGAAAGTAATGCCGAGTGTAGAAAGTTCCTTGTTGATTTCGCGGAGGCGGGTTTGGTCTTCGGCATTAAGGTTTGCTCCGGAACGGACAAATCTTTTATAAGTCTTGTCCAGCAGACGTTCTTGTTCCGATGTCAGGTTCAGCGAATCCTTCTTTTGATAGACGTCGTTCACGCGCTTAAACAGTTTCTCGTTCAGAGAGATATTATCATCATGTTCTGAAAGAACCGGTGCCAGTTTGATGGAAAGTGCGGTTAGTGAGTCAGTCGTTTCCGCATCTGTCATATTGAAGAAAATGGCGCTCACACGGTCCAGGATAGGTGCGCTGTTATCCAAAGCTACAATTGTATTTTCAAATGTCGGAATTTCCGGACTTTCGATGATAGCTTCGATGTTTTGATTCTGCTCTTCTATCCCTTTCAGGAAGGCGGGTTCATAGTGCTCCAATTTAATCTTGTCGAAAGAAGGAACACCATACTGGGTTTGAAACTCTGTAAAGAAAGGATTGCTTTCTGTTTTCGTAGCACAGGAGTACATCATACAACTTACTGCTAAAATGGTTAGTGTCTTTTTAATCATCATAAGTGTTTTTATTAGAGTTTTCAGTTCTCATCGTTTACTGATATAGCACCAGATCGGGTAGTGGTCTGATGCTTTGATAGACCGGTCTACCGTGCAATTGTAGGCTTTCAGGTTGGGGCTGATCAAGATATTGTCTATGCGGAAATAGAACTTGTTCTGATTGTAGGAAATGCCCAATCCTTTACCGGACTGTGTGAATGCATCGTCTAGTTTTTGAGTCAGGATGCGATGTGTATACGAGATAGAACCGTCGTTGAAATCGCCGCATACGATAGTTGTCGGATATTTACATGCTGCAATGGCTTTAGCCACAGAATCAGCTTGTGAAGCCCGGATAGCCGATGCTTCCGCCAGTTTTCTGATTAATTGCCTAAGTCCGGTTTTTACTTTCTTGGCATTCGGGTCTTTAATCATATCCTCATACATCCCTCTGTCTTCTTTGGTGAGTTTGTTGGATTCCAGGTGGTTGTTGATTAATGTAAGAGTGTCGTTATTTACATTCAATACATATTTCATGGAACCGTTATAATTACTTTCATATTTGATGGGATGTATCGAGAGAATGGGGAACTTGGAGAAACAGGCAAGTTGCACATCTCCTTTCCCTTGTTGGTGGACGGATTGGTAAGGATAGGCTTTCAATGCTTTTTTAATATCCTGTTCCGTCAGGTATTTCTTGTTGGTAGCGGTGTTATATTCTTGCAGACAGATAATATCAGCGTTGCTATCTACAAGATAAGATAATACAGGGTTCTTTCCATCTTTCTTCTCCAGATTGTTGAAACTCATTACGTTATAGGATAGGATTTTGATGCTTCCTTCCGGTATGGTTTTAGTGGTGGAGTTAAAAGGAATATAAGTTCGTATCTGCGGAATACAAATCAGAAAACCGATGGCAGGCAAGAGCGCATAGCGGTAGTTGACGAATGCCCAGAAGCCGATAAAAATCAGATTAATCGTCAGGAATATCGGAAATGCAAGTCCCAAGCTGGAAGCAAGTGGGTTTATTTTCGGGTTAAGGTAAGGGCTATAAGCACTTAATATCAACGTTCCCACGAAGAGAGCGTTGACAGCAAGTATCAGATATGCGACAAATTTGCCAATATGTTCCATTCTTTTATCTTTTGCTTGCGTCGAACAAGCTTTTCTTTTCTTCAGTTGTCAGACTGTCGTAACCGGATTTTTTTAGTTTTTCCAAAATACGGTCCACTTCATCAGACTGTGCTTTTTTGTGGGCATTGTAATCATAATCCTTCTCGCGACCGGTGGCACTGTTTCCATAGTGTACCTTCATTTTCGGTTTCCGTTTCCATGTTTTCTTCTGAAACAAGGAGATGAAACCATCCAGAATCCAGTTGATCCAGGAAGTCAAATCAGTTCCTTTATTTAGGCTGGCGGCAAACCAAAGTCCAGCAAGAGCACCGCCTAGGTGGGCGATATGTCCTCCGGCATTACTTGAAGTGATGGATAATACATCGATTCCGATGACAACCAGTGCCAGATATTTGAGACGGATAGCGCCGAAAAGAAAAAGTTGCACCCTGTAATCTGGTTCACGATAAGCCGTAGCAGCTACGATGGCTAATACGGAAGCTGATGCTCCTACCAATGTTGCACCCGTCACTTGCGAACTGAATAAAGGAAATACATTGTAGGCAACCATATACAGTAAACCTCCACAGATACCTCCTAATACATATAGTCCTCTTAAATGTTTGGCCGAGAAAAAGTAGAGAAACAAACTTCCGAACCAATACAGCCAGAGCATATTGAATAAAATATGCAGGATACCGGCATGCATAAACATATAAGTAAATAACGACCACGGCTGATGAATAAATCCGATAAAGGATGCCGGCAGGGCAAATATACCGAATATATCGGGGGTACTTACTTCAAACAGTCGCAAGAAAACGTTAATCAACGTGCCAATCACAAAGATGCCTACGTTGATATAAATCAGTTGGATGAAAATATTTCCTCTTCTGAATGTCTCCTTTAAATCAGCTATAATATGTCCCATTGTTATTGCTTTTTTTTCTCCAATACAAAATCAGGATCAATCCAAATAACATTCCTCCCAGGTGAGCAAAGTGAGCGACATTGTCTCCGGCGCTATTGGCAAGTCCTGACCATAATTCAATCGCGGCGTATCCTATAACGAAGAACTTCGCTTTGATAGGAAATGGCAGCGGGAAGATAAACAACCGGTTATTGGGAAATAACATACCGAATGCCAGCAATATGGCGTAAACGGCTCCCGAAGCACCTACGGTGGTCATCATGTTCAGATACTCTTCTATGGGGACAACGCCATAGCCTATTAGGTTAATGTGCGTATGTTGGCTAAGCTCCGTTACATATTGAATATACTGCACTCCTTCCTGGATAAGTCCCGCACCGATACCGCAGAGAATATAGTAAAAGAGGAAACGTTTGGGTCCCCAGGTTTGTTCGAGAATCGGTCCGAACATAAAAACGGCAAACATATTAAAGAAAATGTGGCTGAATCCGCCGTGCATAAACATATAAGTGATAAGCTGTGCCGGATTAAAGTCACTTGCGAGGAAAAAATGTAATCCCAGATAATTCGTTAAATCCAGGCCGTAACGTTGGGCTACGATTGTCCCGAAAAATACTAGTACATTGATAATTATCAGGTTTTTAGTTACAGTTGGCATCATTTTTATTTCTGAATATTTAGATAATAGACGCAAAAGTACGAATAAATTCTGTTTTAAAGCATGAAAAACGCTTCCTATTAGCTCTTTTTCAATAATTTGCTGCGTTTTTTTTATGTTTTTATTTGATATGTTGTTTTGTTCGGCTATATTTGTGGAATCAATCCATTGTGGGATAATCTTTTGTGTAACAAATATATTAATTAATCATTTTACGTATTATGAATAAGTCTGATCTTATTAGTGCAATGGCTGCTGAAGCTCAAATGAGCAAAGCCGATGCAAAAAAAGCACTTGATGCTTTCATCACTTCAGTTACTAATGCTATGAAAGCTGGTGACAAAGTATCTCTCGTAGGTTTTGGTACTTTCTCTGTAAGCGAAAGAGCTGAAAGAACTGGTATTAACCCTTCTACAAAGGCAACTATTACTATTCCTGCTAAGAAAGTAGCTAAATTTAAAGCTGGTGCTGAATTATCTGCAGCTGTTGAATAAGATAGATAGTTGAAAGAAATTAGGAGAGGAGACGCGATGCGTCTCCTTTTTTTGTATCTTTGCGCGCAAGAAATAACTTGATTATGAAGATAGAAGATAAACTTGTAGCGTCCGTTATCAGCGGACTCAAAGCACTTTACGGTCAGGAAGTCCCTGAAAAGATGGTGCAGTTGCAAAAAACGAAGAAAGAATTTGAAGGACATTTGACGTTGGTGGTATTTCCTTTCCTGAAGATGTCAAAAAAAGGACCGGAGCAAACGGCACAGGAAATCGGTGAATATCTGAAGGCAAACGATCCGGCTGTAGCAGCGTTTAATGTGATAAAAGGGTTCTTGAACCTGACTATTGCATCGGCTACATGGATTGAGTTGCTGAACGAGATTCAGGCAGATGAACAGTACGGCTTAGTGCAGGTCACTGACGCTTCTCCATTGGTGATGATTGAATATTCTTCTCCGAATACAAATAAACCGCTTCACTTGGGACACGTGCGTAATAACCTTTTAGGCAACGCATTGGCTAACATTGTAGCGGCAAACGGCAATAAGGTAGTCAAAACAAATATTGTAAACGACCGTGGTATCCACATCTGTAAGTCCATGCTGGCATGGAAGAAATACGGAAACGGTGAAACTCCTGAAACTTCGGGTAAGAAGGGTGACCACCTGGTAGGTGATTATTATGTATCTTTCGATAAGCATTATAAAGCGGAAGTAAAGGAGCTGATGGCTAAATTTACAGCGCAGGGAATGAATGACGATGAAGCGAAAGCAAAGGCTGAAGCTGAATCTCCATTGATGCAGGAAGCCCGCGAAATGTTGGTGAAGTGGGAAGCCGGTGATCCGGAAGTACGCGGATTGTGGGAAATGATGAACAACTGGGTATATGCAGGATTCGACGAAACCTACAAGAAGATGGGTGTCAGCTTCGACAAGATCTATTACGAATCCAATACTTACCTCGAAGGAAAAGAAAAGGTAATGGAAGGTCTGGAAAAAGGTTTCTTCTACAAGAAAGAAGACGGTTCCGTATGGGCCGACCTGACTGCCGAAGGACTGGATCATAAGCTCCTTCTCCGTGGTGACGGTACTTCTGTCTACATGACTCAGGATATCGGTACGGCTAAACTTCGTTTTGCCGATTACCCGATTAATAAGATGATTTATGTAGTAGGTAACGAACAGAACTATCACTTCCAGGTGCTTTCTATCTTGCTCGATAAACTTGGTTTCGAATGGGGTAAGAGTCTGGTACACTTCTCTTACGGAATGGTGGAACTGCCGGAAGGTAAGATGAAATCCCGTGAGGGTACGGTAGTTGATGCTGACGACTTGATGGAGGAAATGATTGCCACTGCTAAAGAAACTTCACAAGAACTAGGCAAACTGGATGGTTTGACACAGGAAGAAGCTGATGATATTGCCCGTATTGTGGGTCTGGGAGCATTGAAATATTTCATTCTGAAAGTCGATGCCCGTAAGAATATGACATTCAATCCGAAAGAATCTATCGACTTCAATGGTAATACAGGTCCGTTTATTCAATATACTTATGCACGTATCCAGTCTGTACTTCGGAAAGCTGCCGAATCAGGTATCGTAATTCCTGAACAGATTCCGGCTGGTATTGAATTGAGTGAAAAGGAAGAAGGGCTGATTCAGATGGTTGCCGACTTTGCTGCTGTTGTAAAACAAGCCGGTGAAGATTACAGCCCGTCTATTATTGCTAATTATACTTATGACTTGGTGAAAGAATACAATCAGTTCTATCATGACTATAGTATTCTGCGCGAAGAGAATGAGGCAGTGAAAGTATTCCGTATCGCTCTGTCTGCTAATGTAGCTAAAGTTGTTCGCTTGGGAATGAATTTGCTGGGTATCGAAGTTCCTTCCAGAATGTAAGACTTTCTCTGAACAAAATAGACTTCTGCGGGGTTTCTTTTATATATATAAAAGGAACCTCGTATGTTTTACTCCCCCCATCCATTGCTTCGGAAGAGAGAAACGGAAACTGCTACTGTCTCTTATTCCGAACTGCTGTTTGACCTGATTTATGTTTTCTCGGTCACGCAACTTTCACATTATCTGCTTCATAATCTCACTTGGGAAGGATTATTGAAAGAAACAATCCTGTGGTTTGCAGTCTGGATGTTGTGGCAACATACCATCTGGGTGACTAACTGGTTCAACCCGGATACCCGGCCGATACGTATTCTTCTTTTTATCAGTATGCTGGTGGGGCTGGTGATGGCGGCTGCCATTCCTTATGCCTTTACTTACCGGGGATTGATATTTGCTGTCTGCTATGTTCTGATACAGGCAGGGAGAACACTTTATATTATCGGGGTGTTAGGAGATCATCATCTGGCTGCTAATTTTAAGCGAATTATGGGCTGGTTCTGTATATCTGCCGTCTTTTGGATTACGGGTGCCATATTGCAGGGAGAATGGCAAATTCTACTGTGGATTATAGCCGCCATCTGTGATTATACAGCCCCGATGCACGGATTTGCTTTACCTCGTCTGGGACGTTCGGACAGTAGCAAGGAATGGACTATTGAAGGGCATCATTTGGTGGAACGTTGCCAGTTGTTTGTGATTATTGCTTTTGGAGAAACTCTATTGATGACAGGAGCTTCTTTGAGTGAAGTAGAAGAATGGACGCCTCTCGTGATTATTTCTGCTGTCATATCTTTCATTGGTAGTTTGGCTATGTGGTGGGTTTACTTTGATGTGAGCAGTGAAGCCGGTAGCCGGAAAATACAGGAAGTGAAAGATCCCGGCAAGCTGGGGTTGATTTATAATGCAATTCATATCGTACTGGTGGGAGCATTGATTATTTGTGCGGTAGGAGACGAACTGATTGTTGCCCATCCCGAACAAGAAATGAGAGCGGAAGTTGTTTTTGTTCTGATTATCGGACCAATCGTTTATATTCTGGCAAATAGTATCTATAAATATGTCACGTGCCGTATGCTTCCTTTATCACATATTATTGCTGTAATAGCTTTGGCTTTACTGCTTCCCTGGCCTTATCACATTTCTTTATTGACGATGAATATCTTGGTAACATCTGTTTTTATATTCGTGATTGTGTTTGATATGCTATTCCCTAATAAAGGTTTTAAGATAAAATGGGAGCCGAAGATTTAATGATGGAAGCCTATTCATAACGGATAATACTTACATCCTATAATGTTGTGGCTTAAAATAAAAACACAGTTCACACGAATTCTTGGTGAGTATTCGAGAAGTTGTGTGAACTGCGTAATTCGCGCCTTTCTAAACAGATGTCTATTATGTCTTTTTCATCGATGGTTCGCAATGCGAAGTCCCGATAGCGATTCCGTACAATATCCGGGCTGCTTTTATTTAAATCGTATCAATCTTTATTTGTACCAATCTTTATTTTGTTTCCCATTCGATGATACCCATCCAGAGAACTTGGGATATGATTGATCGATTCGTTTCCCTTCCTCTGGAACCGGGAGATTACTTACTGGCATATTGATAGCAAACGGCATCAAGTCTGCAGAAACATAATACATCCCTTCTTCTGGTCTGTAGATGTCTTTTCCGGTTCCCAGTAACGATAAGTCGGCTTTGTCAGTCGGGGGATAATTTATCAGATGTAATTCTTTGCCTCTACCCTCGTTGGAACTGATGAAGATAAACGGGTTGTAAGGAGGTACCACCTCTTTCTCACTAGCTCCATCAAGCGTGATGGTTACAGTATATTCTTTCTTTGATTCATCAGTGATATTTTTGAATTTTGTCATGTCGTCATACAACAATATGGTTGGGTGAGACTGTCCAGGCTCTGTTTCTTTTCCTTCCATGTATATAGAACTTGATAAACCACTGGCATCAGGCCCCGTTATTTTTACACTCTTGACATTGCTGTTTGAGAGCTTGTGTAATTGATATCCAAATCCGTTTTGCAGATAACCGCCACAGTGCTGTAAGATAAACTTGTCTTCAATTTCGTAAATGCGATTGTCAAGAGCATTTCGGGTCATCGTACTGGTGTACTTTACCATTACGTCATTCATATCGTAATCACCTAACTTAGGCCATAAGTCTTCAAAAGCCAGTGTACCGGAATAAGAAATTTTATATTGCTCGGGGATTGCTTCGGGGTCCTCAGGCAGTGGAGGCAATGTCGGGTCAATAGCATTCTTTTCTGACGTATGAATATAGAAGATGGCATCTGCATAATCGAAGTCAATATTATCTTCGAATCCTACTGCTACAATCTGCCCGGACTTGGAATCACGGAGAGATACAGTTCTTTGTGTGTTATTCGTGTTTAGATTCCTGGTGGAATAGCGTGCCCCCATACCTTTTATGATATCGCCCACTTTGTCTTTATCTGTTTCTGAGGTGAGTTTGCTCTTGAATCCCATACCTTGCAGGCACCAGCCAATTGTGACTCCTGCAGGAAATTTGTCTTCGTATTCCTGTGTGTCTTCATTCCAATATTTGAGTTTTATTTCTTCGCCACACACTAATGCTCCTGCTCCTAAAGTCTTGTAAATAGGAGAGGTGTTTGGAAATGCGATTATTTGTTTTATATCACTCGCGCTCTGGGGCGGATTGTTGGTAGGATAGGTGTAATATCCAACTGTATTGTACCATGCAGCAGAGCTGGTTATAAATACGAGACTCACTTCAGTCGGGTTAACAATTGGAATATCTGAAGTCATTTTGATGGAACCATCAAAAAACTCCGGATAATTCTGACTGATGTTCATAACCTTGCTTTTACCGCTCTCATCTTTGACTGTAACCTTTCTGAAAACATACTTGATGTTGTATAGTACGTCTGCCGGAGGTATATTTATTTTAGGTTCCAGGTTGGTTGGTCTTCCGCTGTCATCCCAGTCTGCATCGGGAAGAACATGCCATTCTTTTAGATAGGTATGTTGGTTCACGGTCACTCCTCTGGTTTTTGATGCCGTTTGTGAACGTAAGGTAGCGATATATGCATCTTGATTAAATGAAAGCCGACGACTGTCGTCAATCGTTAGTTTAAGAGGAGATACGGTGGCTAAATAGTCCGATGATAACCATACTTCCGAGAGGTCCGCCGGAATATTCATCTCTCCGCTGAATTTGCCTTCTTCGTCTGTAACTGCACGGTAGATAGGCTCTATGTCCTTTTGGGACACGCTGCCGTCAGCTGAGTATTCAATGGGATCCTGATCGTAAATGTCAAAAAGGACACGATAATTTTCGCTTTTGAAACAATAATTGATATCCAAAGCAACAGCTTGGGTCATGTTGAAGTCGAAGTATGCTTCTTTTGGCATATGCCTTCTCTCCCAAGATAAGTCACGCTCTTTGTCCATACAACTGATGGAAGCTATGGTAAGCACTCCTATCATTAAATACTTTAAATTTGTTTGCTTCATAAGTTTGTGTATTAAAAGATAAAGAGCAAATATATACATTTAATTATATAATTTGCTCTTTTTCTAGTTTTTTTATTTCTTTTTTGCGAATCGTCCTTTTTTTGTGGTCGCTGGTCCTTTTTCATCTTGTAATTTGATGAGTTCCAAACAGCTAGCCAAACTCAAATCTTGCGGGACGATATCTTTAGGAATTTTATAATTGGAACCCTTATAGGTAATATAAGGTCCGTAACGTCCGTTCAGAATCTCAAGTTCCGGCTCCTCTTCAAACTTCTTGATGTGGCGTTCCGTTTCTTTTTGGCGTTTCTCCAGAATCAGCTGTTCTGCCTCTTCCAAAGTAATTTCCATCGGATCAAGTGTTTTCGGGAGCGATACATATACCTTATTGTGCAGGACATACGGACCGAAACGGCCTACGCCTACACTGACTGATTTTCCTTCATATTCGCCCAGTGTACGAGGTAATTTGAATAATTCCAGTGCTTCTTCCAAAGTGATGGTTTCCATGGATTGACCTTTCTTCATTTGTGCGAAGCGTGGTTTTTCTTCATCTTCTACAGTACCAATCTGTACAACAGGACCGAAGCGACCAATCTTAACAGAAACAGTCTTGCCTGTTCCCGGTTCTTCTCCCAGAATACGTTCGCCTACTTTATGTTCCGTCTTGATAGCCAATGTGTTTTCTACAGATGGGTGGAATTTATCATAGAAATTCTTCATGATAGAAGTCCATTTCACTTCTCCTTCTGCAATCTCGTCAAATTCCTTTTCTACACTGGCGGTAAAGTTGAAATCCAGAATGTCTGGGAAATATTCGGTAAGGAAATCATTTACCACAGTGCCGGTATCCGTTGGGAACAACTTCGCCTTTTCTGCACCGGTAATTTCAGTATGGTTTTCATCCTTAATCTGACGATCTTTCAATGTCATGACATTAAACTGTCGTTCTTCCCCGTCTTTATTACCTTTCTCCACGTATTCGCGTTGTTGGATGGTAGAGATAGTAGGTGCATATGTAGACGGACGTCCGATACCCAGTTCTTCCAACTTGCGTACAAGACTTGCTTCCGTATAGCGTGGAGGACGTTGGGTGAAACGTTCGGTTGCGATAATAGGCCCATGTTCCAACTTTTGGCCTTTTTTCAGAGGAGGAAGCAGGTGACTCTCATCTTCTTGTTCGTTGTCATCATCATAAGATTCACGGTATACGCGCAAGAATCCGTCGAACTTAATCACTTCACCGATAGCTGTAAATACATCGCTGCTGCCACTTATTGTTATGGTAGCAGTTGTCTTTTCCAGTTCCGCATCTGCCATTTGTGAGGCAATGGTGCGTTTCCATATCAAGTCGTACAGTTTCTTTTCCTGTGCTGTTCCTTCAACGGACTGGTTTTCCATATAGGTAGGACGGATAGCCTCATGCGCTTCTTGTGCACCCTTAGTCTTTGTTTCGAAATGACGGAGGTGTACGTAGCGGTCACCCATCATTTTGATGATAGCGTCTTTACTGCCTGTTGTCGCAAATTCCGAGAGGTTGACAGAGTCCGTACGCATATAAGTGATGAATCCCGATTCGTATAAGCGTTGCGCGAGCATCATGGTCTGCGCTACGGTATATCCCAGTTTGCGTGCGGCTTCCTGTTGCAATGTAGATGTTGTGAACGGAGCAGGAGGCGTTTTCTTGACCGGGCGGGTAGTAATATCGTCGATAGCAAAGCTTGCTCCCTGACATGCGTTGAGGAAGGCTTTTGCTTCTTCTTTTGTTTTAATGCGGCGAGCCAGTTCAGCTTTCATTTCTACCAGTTTTCCATCCGTGTCCGGGACGAGGAATACGGCAGTGATGCGATAAGCAGCTTCCGTTTGGAAAGCATGTATTTCACGTTCACGTTCAACGATCAGGCGGACAGCAACTGACTGAACACGTCCGGCAGAAAGTGCCGGTTTCACTTTTCTCCAAAGCACGGGAGAGAGTTCGAAACCTACGATACGATCCAGAATCCGTCGTGCTTGCTGTGCATTTACGAGGTTGAGGTCAATGTCGCGTGGTTGTTCAATAGCTTTTAAGATAGCGCTCTTCGTAATTTCATGAAATACGATTCGTTTTGTGTTTTCCGGTTTTAGTTTTAAGACCTCATACAGATGCCAGGCAATCGCCTCTCCCTCGCGGTCCTCATCGGATGCGAGCCATACGGTTTCTGCCTCTTTAGCTTCTGTCTTTAGTGTGCTAACCAGCGCCTTTTTGTCTGCCGGGATTTCGTAGCTGGGTTTAAAATCATTATTTACGTCGATACTGAAATCTTTCTTCTTCAGATCGCGTATGTGTCCGTAACTAGAAAGGACTTTGAAATCTTTCCCCAGAAACTTTTCAATCGTTTTTGCTTTTGCCGGAGACTCGACAATGACAAGGTTTTTCTGCATAATTCTTTCTTTTATAATGGCTTGTACCACAATATTCGGGGACAAAAGTAAAAAAAAAGATTCTCCCTACCTTATATTATAAGGAGAATTTAATAAAATCTTAAGATTTACATTTTATTGCAGGAAATAAAATATCAATTGGTATAGGTTAGTTTCTCTATATTCTACGTACATTTGTCTCATTAGTAAGTTGGTTTTCGTTTGACTTAAGTTGAACTATCGCTTGACTTAACTAAAACTATCGCTTGACTTAAGTCGAACGAAAATTCAATAGCATGATAAATAATTAATATATAGGGAAGTGGAGTTTAATCTTTCCTAATGAAATACTAATAAATAATGAGTGTAAATTATGATCTTTATGAGACTCCCGATCTCACAAAAAGTGGGGAAGAACAACCTTTGCATGCACGTGTCGTACTGAAGGGCAGTTATACAGCCGAAGAATTTGTAGAACAAGTGACTGCATTTCAGCATATGCCTCATGCGCAAGTGGTAGGTGTCATAGAAGCTATCTCGAAAGAACTAAGACATTTGCTTTTGAAGGGATTTTCCGTTGAATTGGGTGATATTGGTTATTTTACTCTTTCTTTGAATGTGAACAAAGAAGTGACTGATTCAAAAGACTTGCGTTCACCGTCAGTATCTCTTAAAGATATTAATTTGAGAATCAACCGTCAGTTTAAGAAGGATATTGAGACTGAATTGGTATTACAACGTTATCATTCGCCTTTTCGTGTGAAGAATCCATTAGCAGAAGAAAAGTGCTTGCAGCGATTAAATAAATTCTTGGAAAAGAATCCATGTATTAATCGGCAGGATTATGCCTTACTTGTTGGAAAGACAAAAACACAGGCATTGCAGGATATTAATGCATTTATTGAAAAAGGGATTTTAAAAAAGTATGGAGCGGGACGATCGGTAGTCTATATAAAGGTAGGATGAGTCATTTTATCGGATATATATACTTGATATTAAACATTTTCTGCTTACCTTTGTTTGCATGAAAAAAGAAAATGGGAAAGGAGACGAACCTATGGCTAGTAATTATATTCGTTTCGATTGGGCTATGAAACGCTTATTGCGTAATAAAGCCAATTTTGCAGTTCTTGAAGGCTTTCTGACTACTCTTCTCAATGAAAAGATTGTCATTCAGAAATTGTTGGAAAGTGAAGGAAATCAAGAAGATGAGTTTGATAAGTATAATCGTGTTGATATGCTTGCGGAGAACTCTAAAGGGGAACTTATTCTGATTGAAGTTCAGAATAACAATGAGTATGCTTATTTCCAACGTATGTTGTTTGGTACTTCTAAATTGGTGACCGAGTACATCAATCGTGGAGAAGGTTATGATAAAGTACGTAAAGTGTATAGCGTTAATATTGTCTATTTTTCATTAGGCAATGGAAAGGATATAGTATATCATGGTAAAACGGAGTTTAGAGGGATTCATCAGAATGATGTGCTGGAGTTGACTCCATTTCAGAAACAGACGTTTAAGGTCGATGCTGTCAGCCAGCTTTATCCTGAATATTATATATTAAAGGTGAATGACTTTAATCAGGTTGCCAAGAGTCCGTTGGAAGAATGGATTTGTTATTTGAATACAGGTGATATACCAGATAGTGCTACTGCTCCCGGTTTGACGGAGGCTCGTGAACGATTGAAACTCGATAAAATGACGAAAACTGAACTTGAAGCATATTATCGTCATTTGGATAATATTGTAATATTGAAAGATAATATATTGACAGAACGTGCGGAAGGCCGCGCAGAGGGTCGCGCGGAAGGTCGTGTAGAAGGACGTGTAGAAGGTCGTGCAGAAGGACGTGCGGAAGAAAAAAGAGAAACAGCACGTAATATGAAGGCTTTGAATATTCCTATTAATACTATTTCACAGATAACAGGTCTGTCGGCAGAAGAAATACAAGGTTTGTAAATCTATTACGGATTTGTAGTGAAGACAACAAAATAATTGAAGTTTAAGTTGGGATATTCCTAAAATAATAAAATTTAAGGCAACTAATTCATT
>UMFX01021314.1_pt1 | contig 15458 bp, 16 predicted proteins | sample 1965131 | NCBI WGS metagenome assembly UMFX01 (sample SAMEA4836058, study PRJEB28245) | human gut metagenome | biome: gut microbiome; material: fecal sample | place: Denmark | collected 2008 | reverse complement strand
CGGTCGTTGCTTAACGAGCGTCACTGGCGCTCAGCAACGCGCTCGGCGCGAGAATGTGCCGAGGCACATTCTTTCTTGCATTTACAGGAGAAAAAACAGATAAAACATATTGAAATTAAAGGTTTTTAAAATAATTCCCTATTAACCTATTGACAAAGTAGGTAAAAGTAGATATAATGCAACTATCAAATTTGAAAGATCACTATAGAGATCACGATACATCAGACAATCAGAAAAGAGAGGTAGAAAAATATGAGCGATTATAAATTTGAAACACTTCAGCTTCACGTAGGACAGGAAGAACCAGATCCGGCATCTGATGCCAGAGCAGTACCGATTTACCAGACAACATCTTATGTATTTAAGAACTCTGCACATGCAGCAGCAAGATTCGGACTTGCAGATGCAGGTAACATTTACGGACGTCTGACAAACTCTACACAGGATGTATTTGAAAAGAGAATCGCAGCACTTGAAGGTGGTGTGGCAGCTCTTGCAACAGCATCCGGAGCAGCTGCAATTACATATACCATCGAAGCACTTGCAGCAGATGGCGGACATATCGTAGCGCAGAAGACAATCTATGGTGGAAGCTTCAACCTTCTTGAGCACACACTGACACATTACGGAATCACCACTACATTTGTAGATGCACATAACCTGAAAGAAGTAGAAGATGCAATTCAGGATAACACAAGAGCCATCTATCTTGAAACTCTTGGTAACCCGAACAGTGATATCCCGGATATCGATGCGATCGCTGAAATCGCACACAAGCATGGACTTCCGCTTGTGATCGACAACACATTCGGAACACCGTATCTGATCCGGCCGATCGAACACGGAGCAGACATCGTTGTACATTCTGCTACCAAATTCATCGGTGGACACGGAACAACTCTTGGTGGAATCATCGTAGATTCCGGCAAATTTGACTGGAAAGCAAGTGGAAAATACCCGGCAATCGCAGATGCAAACCCAAGCTACCACGGAGTATCTTTCGTAGATGCAGCAGGTCCGGCAGCATTTGTAACTTACATCCGTGCAATCCTTCTTCGTGACATGGGAGCAACCATCTCTCCATTTAACGCATTCCTTCTTCTGCAGGGAACAGAGACACTGTCACTTAGAATTGACCGTCATGTAGAAAATACAAAGAAAGTAGTAGAATATCTCTCTAATCATCCAATGGTAGAGCATGTGAACCATCCGTCACTGCCGAATCATCCGGATCATGCACTTTATGAAAAATATTTCCCGAATGGTGGAGCATCCATCTTCACATTCGAGATCAAAGGCGGACAGGAAGAAGCTCACAAGTTCATCGACAACCTGAAGATCTTTTCACTGCTTGCAAATGTTGCGGATGTTAAGAGTCTTGTTATCCATCCGGCAACAACAACACATTCTCAGCTGACAGAAGAAGAACTGCTTGATCAGGGAATCAAACCGAACACAATCCGTCTTTCTATCGGTACCGAACATATCGATGATATCATCGCAGATCTTGAAGGTGGATTTGCAGCGGTTCAGGGCAAATAAATATTATACACACAGAAATTTTGGACGGAGGTTTTTCGGAACCTTCGTCTTTTTCGATTTGTACAGAAAATTTAAGGAGAAAACATTATGACAAAGGCACAGATCAGAAAAAATGCTTTTCTGAAATCCATTCCGATCATGTGCAGCTACATTTTCGTAAGCATGGCATATGGGATTATGATGGAAAATGCCGGATTTGGCTGGTATTATTCACTGTTTGTCAGTCTTACCGTATATACCGGGGCATTCCAGTTTGTCCTGATCACATTTTTATCCAGTGGAGCCTCGATCGTGACGATCGCACTGACAGCGTTTCTGATGAACAGCAGACAGACTTTTTACAGCCTTACTTTTCTGAAGGATTTTCAGAAGATGGGCAGGCGTAAGCTCTATATGATCCACACGATGACGGATGAAACCTATGCGGTAAACTGTACGCTCGACCTCCCGGAAAAAGAGAAGGAGGATACGATGTTCCTGGTTGCATTTTTCAGCCGGTGTTACTGGATGGCAGGGGCAGTTTTAGGTGGAGTCATAGGGCAGCTGCTTCCGTTTGATATGGAAGGAATCGATTTTTGTATGACGGCACTGTTTGTGATCATTTTCATCGATCAGTGGGAAAAGACCAGAAAACACATTCCGGCAATGACCGGACTTGGGATCGGGATTTTGTGCCTGGTGATCTTCGGGCAGAAAAGCTTTATGCTTCCGGCACTTCTTATTACATCCGGAATTCTGGTCATTACGGAAAAAGGAGGAAAAAGTGTATGACGACGGGCGGAATTTTACTGGCAGTTCTGGTATCGGCAGTTTGCACGTTCGCGCTTCGGGCATTGCCGTTTCTGGCATTTAGCGGAGAGCGACGGATGCCGCTGTGGCTGGATAGGCTGGGGCAGGTACTTCCGGCGGCGATCATGGCAGTTCTGATCGTTTACTGTCTGAAAGATGTGGGAAGTGATCTGAGAGGAATCGCATTTCCAAAAGGAATTGCGGTGGCTGCTGTTGCAGTTACCTACAAATGGAAACACAACACACTCATAAGTATTGCAGCGGGAACGATCCTGCATATGGTGCTGTTAAGAGTATTGTAAGAGTTGCAACAGTCAGGAGTGTTAAAAATGCTGTGGGATAAGCGGAGATCCGGTATTTTCGGATGGATCTCCCTTTGACCAGATGCACAGATTATGCTATGATATGTACCGATACACGCGTATTTTTTATTTGACAACAATCCAGATGGAACTTTCTGTTCAATAAAGAGGATTATGTGTCAGGGTACATTCTTTTTATAAGGAGAAAATCAATGAGTATAGATATTACGATCGAGGAAATGGAAGCGCTTCCTGCAGAGTCCTATGAGCTTTTTGATATCCGTGGCGAGATCGAGCGCGCCCATGGAATCCTGCCGAATTCGACGGCAAGCTCAGCAGATGCACTGATGGAGAATCCGCCGGAAGATAAGGAAAAGAAGATCATTATCTGCTGCAGCAGAGGACAGATCAGCAGGGATATCGCAGAAGAACTGCAGGATCAGGGATATGAAGCATACAGCCTGAAGGGCGGTTATGTTGGATGGCTGATGGCAGATATGAAGAAAAAGGAAGCAGATGATGTCTGTGAACATGTGGAACTTAGTATCCGCAAGAAGTTCAAAAAGAAGATCTGGTCTAAATTTACAAAAGCTGTCAGAGAATATGAACTGGTCAAAGAAGGTGACCGGATCGCAGTATGTATTTCCGGTGGAAAAGATTCAATGCTGATGGCAAAGCTTTTCCAGGAATTAAAGCGTCACAACAAGTTTAACTTTGAAGTAAAGTTCCTGGTGATGGATCCGGGATACAGTCCGGAGAACCGGAAGGTCATTGAAGAAAATGCAAGGAAGATGAAGATTCCGATCCAGATCTTTGAATCCAATATTTTTGAATCGGTATTTGAGATTGAAAAATCACCGTGTTATATCTGTGCAAGGATGAGGCGGGGATATCTTTATAATTTTGCACAGCAGATGGGCTGTAACAAAATCGCACTGGGACATCATTATGATGATGTGATCGAGACGATCCTGATGGGAATGCTCTACAGTGCGCAGGTGCAGACTATGATGCCGAAGCTTCACAGTACAAATTTTGAAGGGATGGAACTGATCCGCCCGATGTATCTGATCCGTGAGGATGACATCAAGGCATGGAGAGATTACAATGATCTGCATTTTATCCAGTGTGCATGTAAGTTTACCGATACCTGTACAACCTGCAACAATGAAGAAAATCAGTCAAAGCGTATGGAAATCAAAAAGCTGATTGCAGAGCTTAAGAAGACGAACCCGTTTGTGGAGGGCAATATTTTCAAGAGTGTGGAAAATGTCAATCTGGATACGGTTGTCGGCTACAAGGCAAAAGGTGTAAGACATAATTTCCTGGATACTTACGATGATTAAAAATGACTGGATATGCCGGAGGCGTATCTGAGATATAAAGAAGAATGAAATTCCCGCCGGGCAGGTACAGGATCTGCCCGGCGGGAATTTTGAGATTAAATGACAGGAATATTGATCTGTACCAGAATTCCTGGCGTGGATCAGGATAAAACGGTTTTCTGCTGGTTTTTGATATCGTGGTAAATAACAAAACGTCCACGTCCGTTGTGCTTAGCTGTATACAGAGCATGATCAGCAAGGCGGTATAACTGGCTGAAAGATTCAGCATCCGTTGGAGCAACAGCACAGCCGATACTGCAGGAAAGTTTCCGACCATTTAGTTCCGGGATATCTATATTTTGAAGATTTGTATAGAGCTTTTGCAAGTGCAGATGGATACTGTAATCCAGACGTACATTTTTCATCAGGATCATAAATTCGTCACCACCGACACGACCGATGATATCGGTTGTCCGGAATTGTTCTTTCAGAAATCCGGCAAATATTTTCAGTACCTGGTCACCGGTTGCATGTCCATAAGTATCATTGATCTGCTTGAAATAATCCATATCGATCATCATTAAAGCCTGAAAATCTTCAAAATCTTTTTCGCGCAGCCATTCGGAAATCGTGTGTTCTGTATAAACTTTGTTCAGAAGTCCGGTCAGAGCATCTGTATGCGCCTGGCGAAGAAGCGAAGTCTGATTCTTCCGGTTGATCTTCCAGAGTGCGAAGATCAGGATCAGCACAATGCAGATAAAAAAGGCGAACAGAATGATTTCAAAGTTGTTGATAAAAGCAAAGGGCTGACGGGCATCGACTGCAGGAACGATATAGCAGAGCATCCAGCCGTTGTACTTTAGTGGCTGGTAGGAAATGTAGCGTGCATGTGATAAATCTGCTGTAATCTTGCGGCAGTTTGCGTGTCCTTGCTTAAAATCTTCCTGAAGGGTAGCACCATCTTCCGAGGTCTGAAATACCCAGTCAGAGGAAGAAGTAAAAAAGTTCTCCCGGATTTCGTTGTGCGTAGATTCAATGGAAATGATGTTGCCGTCCGAGTCTGTGATAAATGAGTAGCCGGAATCGGAATAAAGATCCTCAAAGAGCATGGTAGTCAGTTCCGTGACATCGATGGAGCCTCCAAGGACACCGATAATATTCTGATCTTTGTCATAAACAGGAACTGTGAGGACAACAAGGGTTTCGTTGTCTATTCTGCTTGACAGAGGAGAACTAAGGACGCGTCTGCCTTCCAATGTCTTTTGAAAATAGTCCCGTGAATTTGCATCGATTTTTTTCCCATCGCTGGAGTGCCCGATACCGTCTGTAGAAAAAAGCATAAGCCGATGATAGGAGCTGGAAGAAGCCAGTTCAGCAAGAAGCTGAAGATTATCGTTGCTGAACAGATCGGAAGTTGTTCCGAAGTATGCAGCAGGACTCTCCAGGAATTCATATTCTTTTTCCAGAACCAGTTCCAGGTGATCCTTTTGCTGCAGTGTGTTTTTTTGAATAACGTTCTGTACACTCTTATCAACGCTCTGTTGTACAAACCAGAAAAAAATCAGAAGTGTGAACGTCATTACAATCAGGAACGAAATGACAGCCGTTCCGTATTGCATCAGTTCATGACGTGATATTTTTTTCATGTAAGATCCCCCTCATATTGTACGTTAACAAGATGTTGGGGTCAAAAGGTATTTTGCCCCCTTTGATACCAGATTGCTACGTGCTTTGCACTCTCGCAATCCTCAAAAACATTCGTAATCCACTCATTTTTCTTTGAAAAATGGCTACTTACTCATGTTTTTGTCGGGTCAAGAGGTCAAAAATCCTCTTGCAAGCAAGCTGCATCGGCTTTCTGACCTTTTGCCCCGGTATCTTAACAAATAAGTAATTAGATTTTCTAAATTATATCATAAATGTTCTGGAATGTCATCGAATTTGTATGTGAAATGGATAGAAACTATGCATAATAAACAAAAAATGAACAGAAAAAGAGAGAATAACGTGAAAATTAACAAAAACATTACGTTATCCTATCTCTAATTGTAAATCATTTGACTGGTGCATCTTCCACAATGTTTATGAATACCAGACTTATAATATCCTGGATCAGACTTTCGCAGTCTTCTTTTTCAAAATTCATAAGAGTTTTTCTTTTTATGCCAGTTGATTATACATATAACTGAATGATTAGTATGATGGCACTGAATACGGTTATCATACCCATTAGAGGCATAAGTGGATACGAGTGTAGCGAAAATAAGGACGATAAATAATATAGTAAGAGCAGAAGGAAAAGATTTTATCCGGGTAAATCAGAAAAGACAAAAGGGGTGCGTTTTATTGACACGAAAAAATCAGACGTGTTATTATTGAAAGAAGAGAAAAAGCATGGTGCATGTTAGAAAATTGGGGAAATGTATTAAAATTTATGCACATGTCATAAAAAAATTGATTTAAAGGAAAGGAAATTGGTATGAATGCAGATGAGAAGGTAGGGCGTAATATTAGAAAATACCGAATGGCATATAATATGACACTGAAAGAACTTGCCGTAAGACTGCATAAGAGTGTGTCGACAGTTTCTAAATACGAAAAAGGGGATATTTCATTGGACATTTCGACATTTCTTGAATTGTCTAAGATTTTTAAGGTGTCACCTCTTGCGATTATCGGAGATGAGATTGCCGAGGAAGAGGAAGAATATACTTATGCGGAGACGATTGAAAAATTGTATATGTACAGCTATGACGGGATTGGAAAAGTAATTGTCAAAAGTGTGATTGAACAGCAGGCGGTGGAAGGAAAGAATAACAAATATAAAGTGCATTTGTTTAATGACGTAAGTGAGGTCAAAGAACCGGGGGAATGTGGAGGACTTTATGCTGGTGAGTATGAAAAGGAAGGATTTATCGGAACCTATATGCTTCATAACCAGGCGCTGAAATCAGAACACATCATGATCTCCTGTGTAAATAATCTGGTGAATCCGGGACAGCAGCTGGCACTGGTGTCCGGTCTCTCCAATTATACGATGCTTCCGGTGACCTTTAAAGCAGTGATTTCGGAAAAAGAAATTGTAAATAAAGAAAAGCTTATGAATCTTCTTACATTCAACAAAGAAGATTTTAAACTTATGAAGCAGATGAATTATCTTACCATACAAAATATGAGATAAAGAAGGATAAAAAAGATGACAAAGAAACAGAGAACACTGGAAGTAATAGAACGCTTGAGAAAGGAATATCCGGATGCAGACTGTACCCTGGATTATGATCAGGCATGGAAGCTTCTGGTCAGTGTGCGTCTTGCGGCGCAGTGTACCGATGCACGGGTAAATGTAGTTGTAGAAGGCTTATTTGCAAAATATCCGACAGTAGAGGCTCTTGCAGAAGCAGATGTCAATGATATTGAGGAAATCGTCCGTCCTTGCGGGCTTGGGAAAAGTAAGGCACGGGATATCAGTGCCTGTATGAAGATGCTCCGGGATGAATATGGCGGTAAGATTCCGAAGGATTTTAATGCGATCTTAAAGCTGCCCGGTGTTGGGAGAAAGAGCGCGAACCTGATCATGGGAGATGTATTTGGAGAGCCTGCGATCGTTACAGATACGCATTGTATTCGTCTGGTAAATCGCATTGGACTGGTAGACGGGATTAAGGATCCGAAGAAAGTAGAGATGGAACTCTGGAAGCTGGTTCCGCCGGAGGAAGGAAGTGACTTCTGTCACAGACTGGTGTACCACGGAAGAGAAGTCTGTACGGCAAGGACGAAGCCGCACTGCGACAGATGCTGTCTGGCGGATATCTGTAAGAAGGTAGGGGTAGAAAAATAAATGCAATATACAATTCCGGATTATTATAAAGAGTTCACCTGCATCGCAGACAAATGCGAGGATACCTGCTGTGCGGGATGGCAGATCGTTATTGACAAAAAATCATTGAACAAATATAAGCATGTAAAAGGGAAATTCCGTTTTACAATGTTGAAGTCTATAGATTGGATCCGTGGTATTTTCAGGCAGGATAAAGAAAAGCGATGTGCATTTTTAAATGACTGCAATCTGTGTGAGATGTATGCGAATCTCGGAGAGAAAAGTCTGTGTAAAACCTGTCGTCTGTACCCAAGACATGTCGAGGAGTTTGAGGATGTCCGGGAGATTACCCTGTCTGTATCCTGTCCGGAGGTGGCAAGGATCCTGATGGAGAAGAAGAAGCCGGTACGTTTTCTTACTTATGAAAAAGAAGGAGAAGAGGAATACGAGGAATTTGATCCGTTTCTGTATTCTATGCTTGTAGATGCGAGAGATGCAATGCTTGCAATCCTGCAGGACCGGGAGCATTCCTTAAAAGTAAGAGCCGGTCTGGTCCTTGGGATGGCACATGACCTGCAGGTCAGATTTAACCGGGAACAGTTATTTTCCTGCGAGGAAGTCATTGACCGTTATCAGACAAAGAGTGCCCGAAAGTTTGTACGGAAACTTTGGAAAGAGGAAAAGCTGTCTGTGCAGGAAAGATGGGAGATGGCGCATAAGATGTTCCGGGAACTTTATGAATTGGAACTTCTGCGCGAGGACTGGGATATGCTTTTGATGGAGAGCGAAGAACTTCTGTATGCGCAGGGAGCAGATGCGTATAAAGGAATCTCGTCTGACTTTAAGAAGTGGGTGAAGGAAGAGAGTGATATCCAGATCCAGGCAGAGCAGCTTCTGGTATATTTTATTTTCACTTATTTCTGCGGTGCGGTTTATGATGGAAGGATTTATGCGAAGGTGCAGATGGCGGTGATAAGTACCTACCATATTTATGAGCTGTGGAAAGCACGGTGGATTGAGAATGAAGGGACGCTTGCGCAGGAAGAGATTGTGGAGCTGGTGTACCGGTATTCGCGGGAGATTGAGCATTCGGATAAGAATCTGGAGCGGATGGAAAAGATGATGCTGCGGGATAGGCTGCCGTGGTATAAGGGATAATAAATAGATGCGTGGTGTGTATAATTAAAATAAGGGGAGTTTTACTTTATAACTTATTTCAATGATAGAGCAAAACTCCCTTATTTTTGCCTTAATATGCAAGCGATTAGTATGTTTGCACAATTAATCTTTCCGGTTATTCATCATTTGAAAATGCCTGCACGATTTTTGATGCATTTGAATAAGAATTTTTTGTTAAAAAGGGCGTGTGAAAAATGATTTCTCATTTTTCACACGCCCTTTTAATTTTAGTCTCTATGCATAGAGAACTTATCCATATCATAATTCTTCAGGTTATCAAGAATTCCACGGTCATCAGCCTGAGAAATCAAGGCATCACGGTTCTTCTTGGAAGCCATCTGGTCATTGAATGAACTTGGACCGCCGACACATCCGCCGTCACATGCCATACCTTCGATGAAGTCTTCCGGAAGACGTCCAACCTTCATGAGAAGGAGGGCTTTCTTACATTCCTGAGAACCATTTGCACGACAGACTTTCGCATCGATGCAGTTGTCAGATTCTTTCAGACTTTCCAGAACAGCTGCTGTTACACCGCCGGAATTTGCAAAGCGTTTTCCGAAGGTAGAAGCGGTCTGGTTGTCATTCGGACAGGCCTCGAGCTCAACATCTTTTGCTTTCATGATCGCACGGATCTCGCTGTATGTAAGAACATAATCTGCATTTCCTTCAATCTGCTGATCGACAACTTCGGATTTCTTAGCAAGGCAAGGTCCGATAAATACAGTGATCGCTTCCGGATCCTGTGCTTTGATCATACGGGAAATTGCACACATCGGAGAAACAGTTGTTGAGATATTGTCAGCAAGCTGTGGGTAATGCAGGCGAACCATATTTACAAATGCAGGGCAGCAGGAGGTTACTTTTTTCTGTCCTTCTTTGTAAGCTTCAGCCCATTCTTCAGCTTCGTAAGCAGCAGTCATATCTCCACCGAGTCCTACATCGTAGAAATCTACGAATCCGAGCTCTTTCATTGCTTTGCGCCAGCTTTCCATGGTAATGTCAGCACCAAACTGACCTTCTGTGGCAGGAGCAGCCATTGCGTAGATGTGTTTGCCTTCTCTTAAAGCATTGATTACCGGAACAATAAATGTTTTGGAAGCAATTGCACCAAATGGACAGCTGTGGATACATTTACCGCAGCGGATACATTTGTTTTTGTCGATTACGGAAATGCCATGCTCGTCGTAAGTGATCGCATCAACCGGACAACTGAATTTACACGGACGTTTTAAATGTGCAATGGCATTGTACGGACAGGCTTTGGCGCACTGACCACATTCTTTACACTTGGATGCGTCAATGTGGGAACGGTAATGTCCCGGTTCAATTGCCCCAAACTTACAGGCATTGATACATGCCTTTCCAAGACAGTTCTGACAGTTCTCTGTTACTGTGTAGCTGGAGATCGGACAGTCTTCGCAGGCAGAAGAAATAACCTGGATGATATTGCCATCATCTTCCGGTCCCGGAGCTTTGCCTTCTGCGAGGCGGATTCTCTGGCGGATGATCTCACGCTCTTTGTAGATACAGCAGCGGAACTGCGGTGTCGGTCCCGGAATAAGCTTCAGCGGGAGGTGATCACGCTGTTCTTCAAGTTCACCTGCAAAAGCAAGCTTTGCTATTTCGAACAGTACGTCATGTTTGATTTTGATTACGTTTCCATCAGCATTCATAATTAACCCTCTCTTCTCTAAATTGTTAAAAAATTCACTCTTCCTTTATTATAATTGAAACTACTATAAATGGAAAGAAGATTTCATGTTTTTAATGAGAAACATAGCGTAGAAGTTTGTGGAGAAGTATGTTATGATGAACGTGCAATGTTGGGAAATATAGTGTGCCGCATATTTGGGGAAATAAGAGGCACCGGTATGAAAGAGAGGAAAGAAAATTGAAAGAGAAGAACAAAGCAAAAAACATATTGAAAGAGTATGCAACGATCACGGTAGGAATGTTTATTGTATCGGCATCAGTGTATTATCTGATGATGCCGAATTCCTTTGTTGTGGGAAGTATTTCGGGACTTGTCATGGTTCTGGCAAACTTTATTCCGCTGAAGGCTTCGACGATGACTATGATTTTAAATGTAGCACTTCTGATCATAGGAATTGTGTTTGTCGGAAAAGAATTCGGGGGTAAGACGGTCATTACCTCTTTAATGCTCCCGGTTTATCTGCGTATTTTTGAAACAGTGACACCAGATGTTCCGCCACTCACGGATGATATGTTTATCAATATGCTGTGCCATATTCTGGTGATCAGCATCGGACAGGCGATTTTGTTTAATGTCAATGCATCTTCTGGTGGGCTTGATGTTGTTGCAAAGGTTTTAAATAAATATTTGCATTTTGAAATCGGAAAGAGTCTTACGATCGCAGGATTTGTGACCGCTGCGACGTCTATCCTTGTCTACGACAGAAAGACACTGGTAGTGAGCCTTCTGGGAACCTATCTTTATGGGATTGTTCTGGATAATTTTGTTGACGGTTTCAGTATCCGTAAGAGGGTGTGTATCCTGTCAAAGAAATATCCGGAGATCCAGCAGTTTGTTGTACATGAGCTGCACAGAGGGGTGACTCTATATCCGGCAGCCGGAGGACTGGATAATCAGGAACAGACAGAAGTGGTTACAATTCTGGAAAAGAGTGAATATGCAAAGCTTCTTGCATTTATCCATGAGACAGATCAGAGTGCATTCGTTACGGTATCAACTGTCAGTGAGGTAATCGGGGAGTGGAATAAACATAAAAAGAACCGTTTGAGAAAAGCGGAGTAATCGAGGAAATTCATGAGAGAAACAGTATTATTATTTAATATAAAAGATAAGAAGCGTGCACAGGAGCTGCAGATGATCTGTATGTCACTCAGGATCCGGGTGCGGTTGATAAAAAAAGAAGAGTATTTTCAGCCGGTTGGTGTACTTGCCGGAATGAAAGAAGCGTCAGAGACAGACGGGATTTATGAGGGTGAAGAGCTGGCAGATGAGATGATGGTATTTGCCGGAGTGACAGGCAGCCATCTGGATCAGATTTTATTTATGATGCGAAAGAAAGGTATGAAAGGCATTGATTATAAAGCGGTTCTGACAGATACAAACAGTCAGTGGACTGTGCCGGAACTTTTTAAAGAGCTGGAAAAGGAGCATGCGGCGATGCATCAGCTTTAATTTCACAGAAAAAACACCATTTTCCCATAGACAGAACAAATTTTTCTAGTAAGCTAGTGTCCGTGAAAGTTTGCGAAAGGTGATGAAAGCTGTCTGTGACAGAAAATGCAGGCAGTAAAAAGGAGCTGGAACAGGCATGTTGGTTTTGCCGAAGTCAGCTCCTTTTCTTAGGTTGCTTTTCAAAAGTTTACGGGTTATAATGGTCAGAGAATGAAAACAATAAAGGAGGTTTTTTAAAATGTCTACAATACCGGAAAGACTTGAAAAATTGCGTGAAAAAATGCAGGAAAAGGGAATAGATATTTATATTATTCCAACTGCAGATTTTCATCAGAGCGAATATGTGGGGGAGCATTTTAAAGCAAGAGAGTATATTACCGGATTTACGGGATCTGCAGGAACAGCAGTGGTTTCAAAGACAGAAGCACGTCTGTGGACAGACGGAAGATACTTTATCCAGGCGGCAAAGCAGCTGGAGGGAACAACAGTAGAACTGATGAAGATGGGACAGCCGGGCGTTCCGAAGATTGGGGAATATTTGGAAACAGCTCTGGCAGAAGGCGAAAATGTTGGATTTGATGGACGTGTTGTTTCTGTAACAGAAGGAGAAGAATACGAGAAGATCGCATCTGAGAAGAACGGAAAGGTCGTTTATGCATATGATCTGATCGATGAAGTATGGGAAGACCGTCCGATTCTTTCAGAAGAGCCGGTATTTGAACTGGAACAGAAATACACAGGAGAGACTGTGGAGAGCAAGCTTGCACGAACACGTGCAGCAATGAAAGAAGCAGGTGCGACAGCACACGTTCTTACCACACTGGATGACATCTGCTGGACACTGAACATTCGTGGGAATGACGTGGAATATTTTCCGTTGGTTCTGACCTATGCAGTGATCAGAATGGACAAGGTGGATCTTTTTGTAAATGAGAAAAAATTAAGCGATGAGATCAAAGCACATCTTGCAGCAGACGGGGTTATTCTGCACCCATACAATGATATTTATGAGGACATCAAGAAGGTTGCAGCAGAAGAAGTCCTGATGGTAGATCCGGGAAGACTGAACTTTGCACTTTACAAGAACATTCCGGAGAATGTGAAGAAAGTGGAAGAGAGAAATCCGGCGATCTTATTCAAATGTGTAAAGAATCCGACAGAGGTTGAAAATATCCGTATCGCTGAGATCAAGGACAGCGTAGCTCATGTCAGATTTATGAAATGGCTGAAAGAAAATGTTGGCAAAGAGACGATCACAGAGATGAGTGCTTCTGACAAACTGGACGAGTTCCGTGCCGAGATGGGTGGATTTATCCGTCCAAGCTTCGGACCGATCTCCGCGTTCGGAGAGCACAGTGCGATCGTACATTATTCTTCTTCACCGGAGACCAATGTAGAGCTTCATGAGGGAACTTTCCTGATGACGGATACAGGAGCAGGATTCTACGAAGGATCTACTGATATCACCAGAACGTATGCATTTGGAGAAGTTTCACAGATCATGAAAGATCATTTTACACTGGTTGCGATCAGTAACCTGAACCTTGCAAGTCCGATCTTCAAGAAGGGTTGCTGCGGAATGAACTTTGATTATCTGGCAAGAAAGCCGTTCTGGGACAGAGGACTGGACTTCAATCACGGAACAGGACATGGGGTTGGATATCTTCTGAACATCCACGAGGGACCGGCAGGCTTCCGTTATACTTACAGAGCAGGTGAGTCTGATGCATTTCAGCCAGGTATGGTCATTACAGATGAACCGGGAATCTACATCGAAGGATCTCACGGTGTGCGTCTGGAAAATGAACTGCTTGTTTGTGAAGGCGAGAAGAATGAGTATGGAGAATTCCTGTATTTTGAACCGATTACTTATGTGCCGTTTGACCTGGATGCGATCAATCCGGATATCATGAATGCAGAAGATAAGGAACGTCTGAATACTTATCATGCAACTGTATATGACAAGGTATCTCCTTATCTGAATGATGAAGAGAAAGAATGGCTGAAGAAGTATACGAGAGCGATCTAATAAATATGGTAATAGGAACACATATGTCGATTGCGAAAGGGATTGTGAAGACTGCAGAGAACGTGGTGAAGATGCATGCGGATACGATGCAGATTTTCAGCAGGAATCCGCGGGGATCGAATTATAAGGATCCGACAGTGAAGGAAGCGGAGGAGTTTCAGAGGATCAGAAGAGAGGCCGGTTTTGGAGCGATTCTGGCGCATGCACCTTATACGATGAATCTGGCGAGTGCGAAGCCGGAGGTGTATGAATTTGCCTGTACGGTGATTCGGGAGGATGTGGCGCGGATGGACAGACTGGGGATCGAGAATCTGGTGTTTCATCCGGGAAGCCATACCGGAATTGGCGCAGAAGCAGGGATTCAGAATATCATTGCGGGGCTTGACCAGGCGATTACCGGGAAAGAGAATATTACGGTTCTGCTTGAGACAATGAGCGGAAAAGGGACAGAGATTGGCTGGAGATTTGAAGAGCTGAAAGCAATCCGCGATGGGGTATCCCATCCGGAGCGGATCGGAATCTGTCTGGATACCTGTCATGTGTTTGCAGCAGGATATGATATTGTAAATGATCTGGACGGGGTGCTGGAAGAGTTTGACAAAGTACTTGGACTTGAGCTTTTGAGAGCGATTCATTTAAATGACAGTATGATGCCATTTGGTTCAAGAAAAGACCGGCATGCGGTGATCGGCGGCGGAGAGATCGGGATGGAGGCACTTTTAAATGTCATGCGTCACCCGAAGTTAAAAGATCTGCCGTTTTATCTGGAAACGCCACTGGATGATGCGGGACATAAAGAAGAAATCGCAAGGCTTCGGGATCTTGCATAAGCGGTCAGACAGATGGAAAAGAGTTATTAAGGGCGGTATCTGCAGGCTATAGATTGATTGTACAGAGGATAAGTTTTATCACAGATACAGCTCGAGAAATCAAAACAGGAGGGTATGATTCAATATGAGTCATACCCTCCTGTTTTAAGAATATCTTCTTTTTGGCTGTAATGCGTATCGCAAAAGAACGGCGTATATACCTATGATTCCAGTGCATCCGGATCAGCAGAAAGATCGGCAGATGCGATCCGGCGGACCGGGTTGGACTTATCAATATCTTCTGCAAATTTCTGCGCTTTTAACAGCATTTCTGATATCTCTTCCTCTTCCTCAGGAACAAAGCATCTTGCACTTTCATCCGGAAACAGATGATTTTTTAATTTGAAAGCCATCAAAAAGGCTTCCAGTTCCTGATTGAGTGCATCTTTGTAAAATTCAAAATAAAAACGAATTTCAGTTTTCTCAAAATCGGTACA
>UMFX01021786.1_pt1 | contig 15671 bp, 15 predicted proteins | sample 1965131 | NCBI WGS metagenome assembly UMFX01 (sample SAMEA4836058, study PRJEB28245) | human gut metagenome | biome: gut microbiome; material: fecal sample | place: Denmark | collected 2008 | reverse complement strand
AGCGGAAACACGGCTTGACCTTTGGTATCCAGACAACCGGCGTACAACAGAATGTGTCGCCGCCTATGCCACGTTCTATCCGCTGATAACTTATTACCTGAACCGGCTGAACGATTGGGGGTTTTTCTTCCGAAGGTGTAAAGTCTGCGGGCGCGTTTTCCTTGCAAAAAGCCAGCGGTATGAACTATGTGGCGATAAATGCAGGAAGAAGCAGGCGCTTCAAAACAAGCGGGAGTTTGACGAGAGGGCAAGAGAAAACAACTATGATCTGCTCTACAAAAATGAGTGCCAAAATTGGCGCAACAAGATCAACAAGGCAAAGCGGACAGCAGGCTTCCCGGCTGACCGGTTGGAAGAAATGCTGACAGCGTTTGAAGCGTTTAAGAAAGAAGCGTTGCGGAGGAAAAAGGCTGTAAAAGAAAGAACGGCCAGCCCGAAAGAATTTACGGACTGGCTGTATCAGCAGAGTAATATTATTGTAGAACTAACAAATGTCTAAAAAGTCTCGGAGCGGATGGCTTTTTGATTGAAGTCATTTGAAAGTTATGATAGAATGTATTTGTGAGAATATACCTAGAAAGAGAGGGTGCAAATTATGCGAAAAAATCGTCTCGTTGCGCCTGTTGTAAAATGGGTTGGCGGTAAACGACAACTTTTAGATGATTTAACACCATTATTTCCAAAACGTGTTACCTCTTATTGCGAACCATTCTTAGGCGGGGGTGCCGTTTTATTTAAGTTACAGCCTAATATTGCATATGTTAATGATATTAATTCTGAACTCATTCAAATGTATGAAGTTATCCGAGATAATGTTGATGAACTGATTATCGCTTTAGGTGAGCATCCAAATGAGGAAGATCATTTTTATAGTGTTCGAGATTGGGATAGAAATAAGGAACAGTATGGACAATTGACCAAAGTGCAGAGAGCAGCACGTATTATTTACTTGAACAAAACGTGTTATAATGGCCTTTTCAGAGTAAATAATGCTGGAGAGTTTAACACTCCCTTTGGACACTATAAAAATCCCAATATCGTAAATGCTCCTACGCTAAAAGCTGTTAGTGCTTACTTTCAGAAAGCACAATTGACTTTTAGCAGTGTTGATTATGCCGAAGTGCTTGCCAATGTAGCAAAAGGAACTTTTGTCTATTTGGATCCACCATATGATCCGGTTTCTGAAACGGCTAATTTTACGGGCTATGCAAAGGGCGGTTTTGACCGCTCAGAACAAATCCGTCTGCGTCAATGCTGTGACGAACTCAATCGGCGTGGAATCAAATTTATGCTTTCAAATTCTGCAACGGATTTTATTAGAGAACAATATGCTGCTTATAACATTACCATAGTAAAAGCGAAACGTGCTATTAACTCTAACGCTGCAAAGCGAGGTCAAGTGGATGAAGTGGTGATAAGAAATTATGAGTGAACAAACAAAAAGCCAAAACGACAAAGCATGGGAAGCTTTGTTTGAAAAGTATGATATTCTGTCGCATATTGAATCAGATGGAAAATTTATTATCTCTGCGTCTCAAATAAAAGAATATCGTGAACCTCGATTGATGGCAAAGTTTGATCACAACATCAATCTGCCGCAGATTTTTGCTAAGAACAACCTTGCTATCTTACCAATTTCCCGTGGAGATTACATTATTTCTCATTTTGAGGCTTATCAACCATTTGAAGTGCTGGATAAATCTATTACTCAGGCTTCTTTACCGACTAATCTTCAAAGCCTTGATGCAAATAACATTCCAAGTGAAACTATCGCCATAAATTGTGCTTTGGCTTCAGGTATGCTCTCGGATTTTTTAGAGGAAGATATCCTTTATTCTACTGTATCAGGCCGTATGGGATCAGGACGATTTGATTTTAGTATTCAGAACTCTTGTACAAAAACTCCGACATCAGTTTCAGTGAACAATTCTCAAATTGAAATAGATGCCGCTTTTGAAGGTGTTCATAGCCTTTCGTTGCTCGAAGCCAAACGGGATTTATCGGAAGATTTTCTTGTACGGCAGTTATATTATCCGTATCGAGTATGGAGCAATCGTGTGACAAAGAAAGTTAAACCGATTTTTCTTGTTTATTCAAATGGAATATTTAGTTTGTATGAGTACGAATTTCAAAATCCTGATTCCTATAATTCACTGGTGCTTGTAAAGCACAAAAATTATTCTATTGAAGATACAGCAATAGAGCTTTCGGATCTACAAGACGTTGCTTTACGCACAAAAATTATTTCTGAACCAAATATCTCTTTTCCTCAAGCAAATAGTTTTGAGCGAGTTATCAATATATGCGAATTACTAAATGCTCAGGAATTGAGTCGTGAACAAGTTACAGAAGAATATGCTTTTGATATTCGACAAACAAATTATTATACGGATGCTGCAAGATACTTAGGATTACTTGAAAAACATTATGAAGATGGTCGCAAACCAATATATTCCTTAAGCGCATCGGGCAAGCGTATAATGAATTTAAATTATAAACAACGGCAACTGGCATTTTGCGAAGTCATTTTGCAGCATCGTGCTTTTAAAGAAACATTCAATCATTGTATGAAAATGGGAACAATGCCTGATACGTCAACAATTGTTGCTATTATGCAGGAATCTAATCTTTATAAGGTTGAAAGCATGAGTACATATGTACGACGTTCCTCTACAATCAGTGGTTGGATAAATTGGATGCTAGGATTAATAGAGGAGTAAGATTGCAGAATATTAAATTGGAACCTGATGACTTTGAGTTACAAACAACAAGTGTTTGGGATTTTCCAGATAGAGGAAAGTGGGCAACTCATGATGCGTCATATCGTGGGAATTGGTCACCGTACATCCCTAGAAATATTATCCTTCGTTATTCAAGTGAGCAAGAGTTGATTTTAGACCAATTTGTTGGCGGTGGAACAACGCTGGTGGAAGCCAAACTCTTGAATAGAAATGCTATTGGCGTAGATATCAATTCAAGCTCTTTGGCTATTGCGACTAAGAAGTGTGATTTTACGCTTGAAAGAGGAGGAAACGTATATTTTAAGGCTGGCGATGCAAGAAATTTATCATTTATTCCGGATAAAAGCATTGATCTAATCTGTACGCATCCTCCTTATGCAAACATAATTAAATACAGCGCCAATATAAATGAAGATATTTCGAGGATTCCAGTTGGACAATTTTTGTCAGAAATGAGTAAAGTAGCTGACGAAAGTTATCGTGTTCTAAAATCTGGAAAGTTTTGCGCTATCATGATGGGGGATATTCGACAAAAGGGCTTTGTTTTTCCTTTAGGATTTAATGTTATGGGAGTGTTTCAACAATCGGGCTTCAAGTTGAAAGAAGTTGTAATAAAAAAGCAACATAACTGTCAGTCTACAAGGAAATGGGTTCAAAAAAGTAAAGAAAACAATTTTTTACTTTTAGCACATGAATATCTATTTTTATTTAAGAAATGAGGTGGATTTATGCTATGTAAGCATTGTGGATTACCATTAGAAGATGCCCAAGAACGTGGAGATTATAAATCATGTCCCCATTGTTCCCAGAATTGCGAGGAACATATTTTCTATCCTAAAGCCATGTTTGGATGGACAGAAAAACGAGTAACTTCCAATAATCCAACCGGTATTCAAAGTTGGTGCACTCGTTGTCGTGGGAATGATGATGGACCATATGTTGATGGTATAAAATGTAGTGATATGTAGCTACATTGGAAAACGAGTTCCCTAATACTTTACGGAACTCGTTTTCTCAATATGGGTATAGGTAGTGTAAAAAAGTTTGTGTCTTTGGAAGAAAATGACTCCTTTTTGGTAAGAATTACGATATGAAAATTCTTATCGAAAAGGAGTATTTTTATGCCGGTAGCTAAGGAACAGATTCGACAGATTATTGCTGATAACAACTTATCCAGTGTTGCTGATGTCTATTCCCTCCTCAAGGACAGTTTTAAGGATATCCTCCAGGAGCTGATGGAAGCGGAACTCGATGCCTCCCTCGGTTATGAAAAGAATCAGAAAGGGGATTCCCTTTCCTCTAACAAAAGGAACGGCCATTCCCAGAAAACCCTGAAAAGCCAGTATGGAGAGTTCCAGATTGACGTCCCCAGAGACCGCAACGGGGAATTCGAGCCGAAGCTCATCCCCAAATACCAGCGGGATATCTCCGGCATTGAGGATAAGGTGATCTCCCTTTATTCCAGAGGCCTCAGCACCAGGGATATCCATGACCAGCTTCAGGACCTCTATGGGATTGAACTGTCCGCTGAAATGGTCAGTAAGATCACAGACCGGATCCTCCCTGAAATCAAAGAGTGGCAGTCCCGTCCCCTCAATCCCATCTACCCTTTTGTCTTTATGGACTGTATCCATTACAAGGTCAGGGAGGAGGGCAGGATCCTCAGCCGGGCCGCTTATGTGGTGCTGGGCGTTACAACGGAAGGCTATAAGGAAATCCTCAGCATCACTGTAGGAGCCAATGAAACCTCAAAGTTCTGGCTGGGGATGCTCAATGACCTGAAGAACCGCGGCGTGCAGGATGTCCTGTTTTTCTGTGTGGACGGACTGCCGGGATTTAAGGACGCGATCCAGGCCGTATACCCGCAGGCACAGATCCAGCGGTGCGTCATCCACATGCTGCGCAATTCCTTCAAGTATGTGAATTATAATGACCTTAAGAAATTTTCCTCTGATTTCAAAGCGGTCTATAATGCCCCGACAGAGGCAGCAGCCCTGGCAGAGCTGGAGGCAGTGAAGGAAAAATGGGGAAAGAAGTACCCATACGCGGTCAGTAACTGGGAAAACAACTGGGAGGATGTCAGTTCCTTTTTCCAGTTTTCAGGGGACATCCGCCGGATCATGTATACCACAAACATCATAGAAGGGCTGAACCGCCAGTACCGGAAGGTAACAAAAACAAAGAGTGTATTCCCGAGCGACAGCGCGCTGGAGAAAATGCTGTATCTGGCGAGCGGAAATGTGACAAAGAAATGGACGCAGAGATACCGGAACTGGGACCAGGTGCTCAGCCAGCTGATTCTTCTGTATCCGGAACGTCTTACACCGTATCTGTAAAGGAAGAAAGAGCAATAAAAGCCGGGACAGCGTTTTATAGGCATAAGCAGCTGTTCCGGCTCTGTTATACAGACATTAACAGTATAGCCGGGAAAGCCCGTTTTAAACCTGAAGTACGGGAAATGGTTTTGGCTTCTGTAAATGTCTAATCGGCATGTAAAAATTTAAAAAGCATGCATAAAAGAAAGCGGGCAGGAAATACTATAACCAGAAAGATAAATTCGACAAAAGATACGGCTGCAAAAGCCGACAAAAACCACTACATATCGAATTCTTATCTGGAAGGTTTCATTCCCATAGACACAGAATATTTTACAGCCTCTGGGTATATATAAGCGTGGCGTTGTTATATCTGGTGTGGTATCTTTAACTATGGGAAACTCCGCGTTCCCACTTGGAAATGGTTTTGTCGCTGATTTGCAGCGCAAGGGCCGCTTCTTTTTGTGTCATGCCTCTCTCCAGACGCAGCTGCCGCAGCAGTGCGCCGATTTTTTCCGTATCCATATTGGATGCACCTCCTGTCCTATATGATACCAGAAAGGCAGGAGAGGTCAACCGCCGCAGCGTAGAGTCAGTTTTGACGGAACCATGCTTTCATGGTGTCCAGCACCTGCACCAGTTCTGCTTCAGAAATGACGTAGGGCACCATGGCATAGAGATAAGAAAGAAAAGGTCTGCTGAAAACCCCTCGCTGACGGGCAAAGGCGGCATAGCCTTCCAAAACGGCAGGGTCGTGGACTTCGATACATACACAGCCCCCCATGATACGGATTTCACGAATACGAGGGTCTGTGAAGCCTGCCATTTCAAGGCGGGTGATTTCTTCAATGCGCTGGATTTTCTCCATGGTATGTTCTTCCTCAAATAAGGAAATAGAAGCCAATGCCACACGACAAGCCAAGGCGTTTCCCATGAATGTGGGTCCATGCATGAGGGCATGGTCAGGATTATCGTCATAAAAAGCGGAAAAAACTTTGTCATTGGCAACGGTGACAGCGTGTCCCAGATAGCCGCCTGTCAATGCTTTTCCCAGCACCAAAATGTCCGGCTCTACCACATCAGCAACAAAGCGGTGTCCTGTCCTGCCAAAGCCTGTGGCAACCTCATCAAAAATGAGAAGCACACCATACTGGTCACAAAGCTCTCTGGCACGTTCCAGAAAAGAAATATCATACATGCGCATACCGCCGGCACCCTGCAAAAGAGGTTCTACAATCATGCAGTTCAGTTTCTGATGATATTTTGCAAAAGCCTGTTCCAGTGCGTCTATGGTGGTTGGAATGTGTACCACATGGGGGTTTTTGCCGTAGGCGTTCAGCACAAAGTGATAATCCGGGTCATCGCCTATCTCCATGGTTTTGAAGGTGTCCCCGTGGTAGGCGTGTTCCAGTGCCAAGACCATGGTGCGTTGGGTATCACCCTGATTGATGTAATACTGCAATGCCATCTTTAGAGCAACTTCTACGGCAACACTGCCGGAGTCGGAGAAAAAGCAGTGGTTCAGACTGCCGGGAAGCCAGCTTGCCAGTTTTTCTGAAAGTTCCTGTACGGGCTTGTGGGTCAGACCGCCCAGCATGATATGGGAAAAATGAGGTACCTGTGACAGAATGGCTTCGTTGAGCTTCGGATGGCTGTAGCCATGGATGACGCTCCACCAGGAGGAAATGGAGTCAATGAGTTTTCCTTCTTTCGTATAAAGCCAGACGCCTTTGGCATCCAGAATCTCTAGGGGCGGCTCCATGGTTTTCATTTGTGTGTAGGGATACCAGAGCATGAGTTTTCCGTCCTTTCTGTATAAAGGGATACTAGGGTTTCAATGGAAATGGGCAGGTCTGCGGCTCCTTCTGGGATGCAGGCAACAACGGGAACGCCTGTCATGATTTCGCACATGCCCTTGTTGTCCTCATGCAAGAGATTTCCTGTCTGGAAGCGGTTCAGGATGATGCCCTGCAAGGGGATGTTCTGGCTTTTCAGATACGCCGCCGTCAAGCCTACATGGTTCAGCGTGCCCAGTCCTGCATCCGCCACCAAAAGACAAGGGAGATGCTGGGACAGGACAAAGTCCGCCAGAGAAAAAACGGCGGTTTCGTCATGGTGCAGGGGACAGAGGATGCCGCCGGAGCCTTCCACAGTGACGAAGTCGTATTTTCCACAAAGGGTATCGTATGTTTCTTGTATCTTTTCCCATTCGATGGGATTTCCTTCTATCTGTGCTGCCAGATGAGGAGAAACGGCAGTTTCGTATACATAAGGGCACATATCCTCAAGGGGCTGGGAAATGCCAGAAGTGGTTTTCACAAAGTCCGCGTCACCGGGCAAAAGGGAGCCATCAACCAGACGTTCATTGCCGCTCATTGCCGCTTTGAAATAGGCGGCTTTTTTGCCGTTTTCCTGTAATTTTTTCAATATCAGCCCGCTGACGTAAGTTTTACCCACGTCCGTATCTGTGCCAATGATCATCAGTTGTTTCATCCAGTTTCACCTCGTATCCAAGTTCTGTGAGCATCTGTAAATCCGTTTGTACCGTAATGCCCGCGGTGGTGAGCATATCATCTGTGATGGCAGCATTGGCGCCGGAGAGGAAACAGCTTTTTCCCCCATCTGGTAAAAGTCCTCGTCCACCAGCCATACGGATGGAAGCGGCAGGCAAAAGGAAGCGGTAAAGGGCAAGTATCCGCAGGACTTCTGCTTCAGACAAAGTGGGATATTCCCCAAAAGGCGTGCCGGGGATGGGATTCAACACGTTAACGGGAACGCTGGTGATGCCCAATTCCCGCAGAGAAAGTGCCATGTCGATGCGGTCTGCCGTGGTTTCACCCAGACCCATGATGCCGCCGCTGCATACGATGAGGCCTGCCCGTTGTGCCGCTTGAATGGCAGATACTTTGTCGGCAAAAGTATGGGTGGTACAGATATTGGGGAAGTGTCTTTCTGATGTTTCCAGATTGTTATGAACACGGCTCACGCCTGCCTCTTTCAGTCTGCGGAACTGGGATTCTGTCAAAAGTCCAAAGGAAACACAGACGGAAAGGGTGGTTTCCTGCCGGATTTGCCGGATAGCGTCGCACATGCTGTCGATTTCTTCGTCAGAAAGAGCTTTTCCAGCAGTGACGATGGAGTACCGCAAAACCCCTTGCGCCGCCTGCTTTTTGGCGTCTGCGAGGATTTCTTTTTTGGAAAGAAGGGGGTAAGTGTCTGCGCCAGTGTGGTTGTGGGCAGATTGGGCGCAGAACTTGCAGTTTTCACTGCATCTGCCGCTTTTGCCGTTGATGATGGTGCATAGGTCGAAGGTGTTTTGGCAGAAATGACGGCGAATCTTGTCTGCCTGTCTGCACAGAGGTTCTAAGGGCTGCATAGAAAGCCAGAGGGCTTCTTCTTTGGTGACTTTGTGTCCGCTCATGACCTGTTGTGTCAATGTTTCCAATGTATCCAAAAAATCATCTCCTGTCGTATCTGAAAATGGGAATGAGCCGCTTTGCCAGTATTGCCGCAACAACGCAAAGGACAATGTCTCCGGGAACTGCCAGTAAAAAGCAGTAGAGGAACAAGGGGAATAATCCAATGGGGTTGTGGAGGTAAAAAGCGCTGATGGCGGCGTAATAAGCCATGCCGCAGAGGTATACCGCCAGAAGTCCGGCGAAGTTTGCCAGAATGAGCTGTTTATAGGAGGTATTTTGTTCGGTGAGAAAGCCTGTCACATAAGCCCCCAGCCCAAAGCCGATGAGATAGCCGAAGGTAGGCTTGAAGATGTAGGAAATGCCGCCGCCTTCGGCAAATATGGGCAGTCCCACAAGCCCCAGCAGCACATAAAGCCACACGGCAGCACTGCCGGCTTTTTTTCCTAATAGAAGCCCTGCCAATGTGGTGAAAAGAAATTGCAGGGTAAAGGATACCAGCGGCACTGGCACCCGCAGGAATGCCCCAATGGCAATGAGCGCCGCAAAAAGGGCACAGAGGATTTGTGTTTTTGTTTTTGTAAGGGTCAAAGAAACACCGCCTTTGCAAATTTTGTGTTTCAATATAGCACCGGGGAATTTTATTGTCAACAATATTAAATAATAATGGTTTACAATTGGAATAAAAAAACAGACCAAAGAATATGGTCTGTTAGAGATTATGCCTCTTTTTTCATGGTCTGATACACGATCCAGATAGTCCACAGGTATGCCAGTGTTTTGGGAATCATCAGCATACCCATGAGCGGGATGGTATCGGCAAACAACACCACAGGGATATAAAATCCGAAACTAAGCAGTATGGTCAGCCACATGTTTTTGAAGGAACTGTCATGGTGCTGACGGGTGCTTTTATAAAAGAGAATGATAATGAGAATCCCCATGATGGTGAAAGGGATGTTTCGGTAAATGCCCCAAGATAAGGGGGCAGCGGGGCTTGTCCAAGCGTTCTGAGGGCAAAGACAGAGGATAATGCGGAGAAACGCCAAAATATAAATGATGGCAGTCAGCCCTTTTTTCTCTGTAATGTGGTAGCGCATCCGCCAGACATGGTAGAGAATCACATAAAAGATGGTCATGGTGATGGATGTAATCAGTTTGCCCATGCCCAGAGAAAAGGCGTGGTTTTCCAGCCCCGTTGTCCAAAGGGCAAAAGCTCTGGGAATGAGATGGAATGCGTCACCAAAGCCCAGCAGGATTGCCATGATGCCAAAGAGGCGATATTGCTTTTTGAGCCTGTTTTCTGCTCGCCATGAGAATGCCCAGTGTGATGACACTGGTGAGATAGAAAATATCGAATAAAGTTTCCATGATTGCCTGCATAAAAAACCTCCTGTTCATGAATGTGAACATTGTTCAAGTTGATTTCAAAAGGAACCCACTTCTGGAAAGTGGGTTTTTGTACTTTTTAGAAATGCTTATGCCTTTTTCGGTGTGCAGCGGCGCAGAGCCAGGAACAGCAGCACCAGCGCAGCTGTCATGAGGATATGGGAAATACCCGCAATGCCGGAAATGGCAGCGTTTGCGCCTGTGGAAAGGGGTGTCTGCAATACCTGCAGGATGCCGCGGACAAAGAACATCACAACCATAAAAGGCAGGGCAACGGCATAGACCTTGCGGAACTGACGGAAACGTGCCTGGTCAGCCAAATCTGTATGAAGGGTAATGGCTGCCAGAATCAGAAACAGCAGTGTACCCATGACGAGCAAATGCAGATGGGTGAATGCCAGTGTGGTTTTGCCGGTGAAAGCATTGAATTTTGTAAATTCACGGTAAAATACGCCGCATGCCAGACCAGCGATGGCATAGCGGAAAGAAGTAGAAATCAGTTTTTGAAAATCCATATGAATAACCTCCTTTGTGTTGTCAGTCAGTGTCAGGAAAAATTGCCGCAGGAATAAAATCCCAGCCAACAGCAGAGATGCTCCTAAACCTGTGTAGAAAAAGGCAATGAAGTCTATGGGTACCAGTGAAAATTTCCGCAGGGAAATGCCCATGGTCATCATAAACGCCATGATGAGAAAGGATTTCCTGTCGAAAAAGTGCCAGAACCAGACTTTTGGTGTTTCATAGGCAAGGATGCGGGCAGTGTGTTTTTGTACCAGTTTGCCGAATACCATTTTCTGAAAAATCACGAAAACGGCGACAGACAGGAGCAGATACAAGGGTTTGACTAGCCCAACATAAGCCAGCAGCCCAAGCCGCAGGATGTTGAACCCTGCTGCGCCCCAGACAAGCCCAGCCAGCAGCAATAAGTATTTTTTGGGTATCATGGACGCACCTCCTATGCGCTGTAAAGTATCTTGGAAAGAATGGTAATGAGGGTATCGCAGTCTTTTGCGCCACTGTTCCACAGTGCCAGCAGATGGGTGAATGTAAAGGATACCAGCGCTTTTTGTGTCAGACTGCCGTCAAAGGCATGAGGACGAATACGCGGGTCAGCTTCCAGACAGCCCAGCAGATTTTTCTCCATATGGGAAAAGGTGCTTTCCCGCAGCTTCAGGGCGTTTTCTTTTTCGCTCTCTTCGAAAATCACCCGATGAGCGGCAAAAAAGTCTGGATAAGCGGCAATGCCTTTCTGTATTTGCGCAAACAAATGGGAAACGGCATCGCAAAAGCCCATGTTTCTGGTGTTTTCTTCTGTGTCATTATGGAACATATCAAACCAGATGCTGGCAACCACTGCTGTCAGCAGAGCGTTTTTGTTGGGAAAATAATTGTAAACGGAACCAACGGCAACGCCTGCGGCAGAAGCCACTGAACGCATCTGCAAAGCGGAAAGCCCCTCTGTTTTTGCCAATTCTTTGGCGGCAAGGAGCAGTTTTTCTTTGGAAGTCACATTTGGGTGCATAAAATCCCTCCTTTTCTTTTCAAGTTGAACAATGTTCATTTTACAGTATTTTTGAATTTTGTCAAGGCTTTGGGGGAATTTTGGGAACGGCTGTTCTCTTTTTATGGAGAATGTGCTATACTTTTTATATTGTGCGGCAAAGGAGGGAAGGACATGGATGAAATCCGTATCACAGGCGAAGTGGAAAGCATCATTTATCAAAATGCCGACAACGGCTATACGGTTTTTGCACTGGAAACAGAGGATGACGAGGTGACCTGCGTGGGCATTGTGCCCCAGATTCACGCCGGGGAAAGTCTGGAGATTACGGGGCATTGGTCCATCCATCCTCTTTATGGCAGACAGATTCAAGTGACCAGCTATGAAAAATCCATGCCTACCACCTGTGCCGGTATTGAGAAATATTTATCTTCGGGACTTATCAAAGGCATTGGTCCCAAGATTGCCAAGAAAATTGTAGACCGCTTTGGAGAAGCCTCTTTTTATGTCATTGAGGAAAAGCCGGAACAGCTGGCGGAAATCAAAGGGCTGACTTATGAAAAAGCCCAGCGGATTTCCGAGGTTTTCCGGGAACAGCATGAACTGCGGAAAGCCATGCTGTTTTTGCAGGAATTTGACGTTTCCCCTACTTATGCCATGCGGATTTATAAGAAATATAAATCTCGTACTTTTGAAGTGGTGAAGCATAACCCTTATCGGCTGGCAGACGACATCTGGGGCATTGGCTTCCGCATGGCGGATAAAATGGCAGCATCGGCAGGCATTTCCCCTGACGACCCCAATCGGGTGAAGGCGGCGGTGAAATATATCCTCACCAATGCGGCATCCAACGGGGACTGTTATCTGCCCAAGGAAAGCCTTATGGAGCAGGCAAAAGAATTGCTGCAGCTCCATCCCGACCATGTGGAAAACGCCATCCGGGAATTGCAGGTGGACAGCCAGATCTGGCAGGAAACCATGAACGGCGTGGACAGCGTATACCTGAATACTTATTTTTATGCGGAAATGGCAGTGGCAAAACGGCTGCTGGAACTTTCCCAGGAGTATATGTGCACCAATATGGAAGGTGTTGCCAATGAGATTGCCCGCATGGAAAAGAAAACAGGTGTCATTTTGGCGGAAGAACAGCGTGCGGCAGTGCTGGAAGCCATGAGCTGTGGTGTTCTCATCATCACCGGCGGCCCCGGTACAGGGAAAACCACCACCATCAATACCATTTTGCAGCTGTTAAAAGATGAGGGCTGTGAGGTAGTGCTGGCGGCGCCCACAGGACGGGCGGCAAAGCGCATGAGCGAAGCCACAGGTGTAGAAGCCCAGACCATTCACCGTATGCTGGAAAGCACCTTTTTGGGAGAAGATGTCCGCAGACAGACCTTTGATCGAAATGAAGAAAATCCCATTGAAGCGGATGTCATCATCATTGACGAAACCTCCATGGTGGATATTATGCTGATGCATGCCCTGCTGCGGGCGGTGGCACCGGGAACCCGTCTGATTTTCGTAGGGGACGTGGACCAGCTTCCTTCCGTTGGCCCCGGCAATGTACTGAAAGACATGATTCGCAGTGAACGGCTGAAAGTAGTCAGACTGGAGCATATTTTCCGTCAGGCACAGGAAAGCGCCATCATTATGAATGCTCACCGCATCAACAGAGGGGACGACCCTGTCCTCAATGAAAATGGCACAGATTTCTTTTTTGTGAAAAGAGCTTTTGGGGAAGATGTGGTGCGTACCATCCGGGATTTGGTGCTGACCCGTCTGCCCAAATTTACAGGCTGCGATGGCCTTAGAGATATGCAGGTGCTGACGCCCATGCGCAAAGGCGTTTTGGGTGTGCAGAATCTCAACACTGTTTTGCAGGCGGCTTTGAATCCGCCTTCTGAGGAACGGGCGGAAAAAGAATTCCGCCAGATTGTCTTCCGGGAAGGGGACAAGGTCATGCAGATCAAAAATAACTATAATATTGCTTGGCGCATGTATAACGCCATGGGAAAACGCTGTGATGAAGGCGTAGGCATATTTAACGGCGATGCGGGCATGATAAGAGAGATCGATGATGCAAACGAAACCATGCAGGTGGTTTTCGATGATGGGAAAGTGGTGGATTACGATTATTCCCAGCTGGAAGAACTGGAACTGGCTTATGCCATCACCATCCATAAATCTCAGGGCAGTGAGTATCCCGTTGTCATCATTCCTGTTCACAGCGGTCCGCCTATGCTCATGACAAGAAATCTGCTTTATACAGCGGTGACCCGTGCCAAAACTCTGGTGGTGCTGGTGGGCATACAGGAAACCATTTCCGCCATGGTAAACAACGACAGAGAAGTGGGACGGTATACAGGTCTTGCCCAGCGCATACGGAATCTTTATGACTTTATGGCGGAGGTGGGAGAATGAGAAGTGTGAAAGAAACCTTGAAGGAATTTCTCTTTCCGCCAAGATGCGCTGTATGCGGCAGTCTTTTGCCTTTGGAGAAAGAAGAACGGCTGTTGTGCCCAGATTGTCTGACGCATCCGCCTTTTCTCACAGGAGAAAAATGCCGTATCTGCGGCAGACCTGTGGACAATGACGTTCTTTGCCATCGGTGCCGCCATAAGGATTTTCTTTTTACAGCGGGCACAGCGGCATTTTCCTATGAAACCATGCAGGAGGAGATTGCCGCTTTTAAGTTTCATGGGTATCGCCATGAAGGGGAGCGGCTCAGTCATTTGATGGCGGAATATCTTTTGCAGGAGCATCCTGGCTGGGCAACATGGGCAGATGTGCTGACGGAAGTGCCTCTCCATGCCAATAAACTGCGGTTTCGCGGATTCAATCAGGCAGAAATCCTCTGCGAAGGACTGGCAAAGGAAACGGGAATGCATCATGTGCCCGGTGTATTGGAAAGACTTGTGGATACTTTGCCCCAAAACAGTCTGAAGGCGGCACAGAGAAAGGAAAACCTGAAGAACGTATTTGGTGCGGCAAAGAAAGATGTCATTGCGGGAAAACATGTTTTGCTGCTGGACGATATCTTCACCACAGGCACCACACTACAAGAGTGTACACGTACCCTTTTGCGGGCAGGAGCGGCGGAGGTTCGTATATACTGCTTATCGGTGGTCTGCAAAGAGGAGGATTTTGAACAGAATTCCATAGAAAAAACCTAAGAAATGACAAAAGTTTTCATGCAAGTGGGAGATTTTCGAAAAAAATCAAGGTTTCCTTTGTAAATCGTGAAAAAAAATAGTATAATTTTGTACCGTAAATGAAACAGTTAACGGATGTGACAATAGATTTGGGAGATTAAAAAATGGTACGGATTGGATTTGATAACGACAAATATTTGCAGATGCAGTCAACACGCATCAAAGAAAGAATCGGACAGTTTGGCGGCAAACTTTATCTGGAGTTCGGCGGCAAGCTTTTCGACGACTATCACGCTTCCCGGGTACTGCCGGGCTTTAAGCCGGATAGTAAGATCAACATGCTGGTGCAGGTGAAAGAGGACGTAGAAATCGTTCTGGTCATCAATGCCGGCGATATTGAAAAGAACAAAGTCCGCGGCGACTTGGGCATTACCTACGACATGGACGTACTGCGCCTCATCGACGCTTTCCGCGGCTACGGCCTGTATGTGGGCAGCGTGGTACTGACACAGTTTAACGGTCAGGAAAGCGCAGTGGCTTATCAGCGGAAACTGGAAAACCTGGGTCTGAAGGTGTATCGCCATTACACCATTCCCGGCTACCCCAGCAATGTGCCTCTCATCGTTAGTGAAGACGGCTTCGGCAAAAACGAATATATCGAAACAGAACATTCTCTGGTGGTTGTAACAGCACCCGGTCCCGGCAGCGGCAAAATGGCAGTCTGCCTGTCCCAGCTGTACCATGAAAACAAACGTGGCATCAAGGCTGGCTATGCGAAATTCGAAACATTCCCCATCTGGAATGTACCTTTGCAGCACCCTGTCAACCTGGCTTATGAAGCGGCTACCGTTGACCTGAACGACATGAATATGATCGACCCCTTCCATCTGGAAGCTTACGGCGAAACCACTGTCAACTATAACCGTGACGTAGAGGTATTCCCGGTACTGAACGCTATGTTTGAAAAGATTTACGGGGAATCTCCCTATAAATCCCCCACAGATATGGGCGTAAACATGGTAGGCAACTGCATCATCGATGATGAAGCTGTCAAAGAAGCCTCCAGAAATGAAATCATTCGCCGATATTACAAAGCCCTGTGCGAACAGAGAAAAGGCAACGGCGGCGAAGAATCCATCTATAAACTGGAACTGCTG